>Ga0209164_1000251_pt1 | contig 161871 bp, 147 predicted proteins | sample MTBNYHSulfiMetaG_FD_187458 | JGI IMG/M metagenome (GOLD analysis project Ga0209164, IMG submission 187458) | Enrichment culture microbial communities from rom New York Harbor, USA that are MTBE-degrading - MTBE-NYH (New York Harbor Sulfidogenic)... | ecosystem: Environmental > Aquatic > Marine... | reverse complement strand
TTACGTACTTGTTGCGATAGTAAAAAAGCAGCTCAGGTTGGACATCAGCCTTTACACAATTCTACAAATTTTGAGCGTCACCCTTTTTGAAAAAAACACGTTATTTCAAATCCTTACCGCTCCAAGATACACAAACATCAACCAGGCATTGGATAACCAGTTGAAATTATTTGAAAGTTAATTGGACAGCAGTGCTTTGATACAATATCAACATTGCTCTTCAATTTTAAGAGAATAAATATTTTAAAGATTGCTACAGGAAAAAGACAACGAAAGTATTTCCAGAGCCTTTGATTCTATGTAATAGTCGCTGATCCATTAACCAAGTCCTAAAATAGATCACCAAAGGTATTGAGGACTTCGAAAGGCCGGGGCTCGATCCTCTCCCCCAAATCGTGAGGGAGAGGGTTCAGGGAATCACCTGAAATCCGCATTGTCTTGCTTGAGCAGCAAGGAGATGATGTTTTCCATTTCCCCGGAGGCCGTCTCAGAATCGAGAGGCCTTCCTTCGAGACACGCGGATTGAATATCGTTACTCTGTCCTATGGCGCCGAGGACGGAGATTCCAGCCCTGTTGAGTTTTTCGGCCACGAGCTTTTCCTGTTCGCGAGACGAAATCTTGTTGAGTACGGCCCCTTTGAAAAGGGCACCCGACCCCAATGTCAGTTCCTTCACCTTCTCCGCCAGGGAGATGGCTTCGAGAGAGGGCTCGACCACGCTCACCACCATATCCACCCCGGTCTCCACGCCTCTCCCGAAATGCTCTATGCCCGCCTCCATATCCACGATGACGACTTCATCCGGTGAAGGTCGCAACTTCTTTAGAAACTCCTTGGTCACGGTTCCCATGGGGCACGCACACCCTTCCAGGGACTGAAGGATTTTGCCGGTAGCCACCAGTTTCAAACCTCCCTTGTCCGCCACATACTCCGGCGGCAGGGCCCGGCTCGTGATCTCATTCATCCGCCAGATGGTCATAGCAGGCTCCTCTTCCCCGCTCGCGAACTTCGCCATCATTTTCTGCTGGACGCTCTTCTTCCCTCCCACCATCTCCATGAGGGGTCGGGGAGGCCGGTCAAAGCCAAGCATCCAGTAAAGGCTTGAGTTGGATTCGTCCGAATCCAGAACCACCACCTCCTTGCCGAGTCGCCTGAAAGCATTGGTCAACAGAACCACCACGGTGCTTTTTCCACTTCCTCCTTTGCCGCACACGCACAGCTTCATGTTCTTCTATTCCTCCTATGGTTGCTTTTCCATTTCCCGCTCATCTGTAGAAAAGAAGGCAGTTCTCAAGGACTCCGGTTCTTCAGGATGGGGAGGATTACCCGTCTAGACCCACCAAAGGAGATCCAACGGGCTCAGCACCGGCACGACTCTCGACCGGGGGGCCATCTTACGCAAAATCCGGCCCCGGTCCAATTCGGGACCTCGATGCCTTCCGGGAATCCCCAAACTAAGCTTCGAACAGGATCTTGTGATTGACCAGGTTCATGCTTTTCAGTTTTCCCTTGATGATTTTCTGCTCGCCGAAGAGATTGACGAGCCTAAATCCGTCTTCCTGGGGCTCGACGAGATCCACGTCCTCCAGAATCAACTCCTCTTGACCGTTTTTATGATAGTACGCATTCGCTTCACACATCTCCTAAAACCTCCATCAAGTATTCATTCATCATCTCCTGGACCAGGTGGGGCAGGGGCTCCCTGCTTGCACCCACAATGAAAAGGTTTTCCTGGTGCAAAGGGATGAGAATCTTTGGAGCCGGGTTGGAAACGATGGCTTCAGCCATGAGAGGGGTGAGTTCCCCCATCATGGCATTGGGCCATGTGATGGCCACAGGCCCCAGGATCAGGTCGGCGCCTGCCACCGTTCGAATGATGGGATTCTCTCCCGTGGCCCCGCGGTTGGCCCCTGCCTTCAACATCTGAGAGGTGGCAATGGCATTGGTGCCGAGAGCCAGAATCTCCACCGATTCCCCGAATCGCTCCTTCAAGTTCTTTATGATCAGGGCGCCTATGCCCCCGCCCTGTCCGTCGATAACGCAAAGTCGTTTCATGGAACACCGCCCTCATATCCTCCCGGGCATGATCGTTCCACCCGGAAGATCTAAAGAGGTTTATGGACTACAGACCACGGCGCAGGGATCGCCGCTCGCCACCTTGTCGGCCGGATTCGCTGCCGGTTTCTTGCCGGTCATGGCTTTGATTTCTTTAAAATGCCCCTACCTTTTTTCGAGGGCATCGAAACAGGGGATGCACAAGACCTGATCGTTGAACCGCCGGGTTCGGGTTTCCATCACCGGTTCGCCGCAGCTCTCGCAGGTCAAGCTGGCCAGGATGCGGGCCTTCTTAGGCAACGGGCTTCCCGGCGGTTTGAACTCGAAGACCTCTGCAAGGTCGGATTCCATGATCCGACTGGAAATAGCGCCTCTGGTTTCCTTCCATGTTTTCTCTTCCTCTTCACTCAACCCCTGGGTCTCCATCTTGTGGTGGAGCTTTCTCAGCAGCGGTCCGGTGTCTCCGTAAACGGTCGGACGAAGCACCAGGCGCATGGCCTTTCCGTCTCGACGGCGGTAGAAGGTGAAGGCGTTCTTGCCGTAATCCTTATGGATCAGGTTGCCCTTGCCGAACGTGCACCCGGTCAGGTATTGAATGGCGTCCACGCCGCACATGTCCGTTTCCGACACGACTACGATTTCTTCATCGGGGGATTTCCCCATTTCCTTCAAGGCCCATTCCGCAGCCCGTATGCCGATGGCCAGGCCCGGGCACCAGTGGCCGTGAAAATCCATGGTCTGCTTGATTCGCTGCTCGTCTATCCGCTCCGTTTTCATTCCATATTCCTCCTTAGTTTCCCTCCACTTCAATCTAAACTGCCAATGGGCCGATTGCAAACCGGTCCATTTTCAAGGGTGGACCCAATTCTCACCTCACCGGGAAATGGCACCAGACCAGGTGCCGGCCCTCTTTCAAGCTCACCTGCTCCGGGAAGACCACGGAACAACGTTCTTCCAGCCGGTCGCATCTTGGAGCAAAAGGGCAGCCCCTGGTGTCGGAACCACCCGGTCCTGAAGAGGTTGCTCCGATCTCGCCCCGGGCGCTTGCAATCAAAAGCGCCGTATAGGGATGGCCGGGACGCTCCATCACCTCAGCCGCCGGACCCACCTCAACCAGCCTTCCTCCAAGCATGACGCCGATCCGGTCTCCGATCTTCAGAGCCACCCCCAGATCATGGGTGATGAAGAGCATGGTGAGCCCCTTTTCGATCTGAAGATCCAGAATCATCTTGAGCACCTTGGCCTGAACGCTGGGATCCAGGGAACTGGTGGGTTCATCCGCCACCACCATGGAAGGCTCCGACACAAGGGCCCTTGCGATACAGAGGCGCTGCAGGGCACCCATGTTCAGCTCATGGGGATAGCGTCCCAGAAACGCAGTTTCCGTAGACAGGCGGACGTCCGCCAGCGCCCTGAGAACCCGGGTTCGAATCTCTCCTTTGTCCAGACACTGCTTCTGGATTTTGAGAGGTTCGGCAACGATGTCGAATACGGAAAACCGGTGGCTGACCGCTTCGGCCGGATTCTGATAGATCGTGCCGATTTTTCTCGCCAGGGACAAGAAATCCTCTTTGATCCAGCGGTCCATGTCCCGACCTTCAAAAATCCTGCTCCCCTGGTCGGGACGAAGGGCACCCGCTGCGATCATGGCGAGCGTGGTTTTGCCTGATCCGGTCTCACCCACAAGGCAAAAGATCTCCCCAGCCCGCAAGGCCACGTCGGTCGTACCCAGAGCCGTGATCTCTCCGTACCGCTTGCTTACCCCCTGAAGTTCGAGCTCCGTGGCGATGCCCCCTCGAATGCACCGAACCCGGTGAGTCCCGGCGTCCTGCAGGTCAACGGCCTTTTCGGAGCACTCCGCAATGGACTGGGTGCACCGGGGCTCAAAGAGACATCCCTTCGGATGGAGGTGGCCGTTTTCATGAAGGGCTCCTCTACCGATGGCATGAGAGTGAGGACGCACCGCACCGTTCTTCTCCGAATGGCGGTGGGTGATGCGATAGAAGGCATCGCCCCGGATGCCCCCCAGATCACGATGGATCCCCAGGCTGGGGTAGGAGCGGCCCAAAGCCAGCGTGTAGGGATGAAGAGGGTTCAGCAGGAGATCCTTGGCCGGCAGGGTCTCCATGACCTGGCCCAGATAGAGCATCACCGCGTCGTCCGCCAAATTCCCGGCCAGATCCAGATCATGGGTGATCAGAAGAATCGCCTTCCCTTGATCGCGAGCCTTCAGGATGATCCCCCTCACAAAGGCCTTGGTCATGGCGTCCAGGGCGGCCGTGGGTTCGTCCAGGATCAACACCCCGGGGTCCATGATGAGCGTCATGGCCAGCAAGGCGCGCTGGATCTCGCCCCCGCTCAGCTCATGGGGGAAACGCCGGGCCTGGGCGGGTTGGATTTTCATTCGCTCCAGCGCCTTTTCCGCCTCCGCCCTCGCCTCCGCCTTTCCCGCCAGGCCTTGCTGGATAAGAGGTTCGGCCACCTGGTCAATAATTCGGTGGACGGGGTTCAGGTTGGCCGGCCCATTCTGAAAGAGCATGGCTACTTGGGACCACCGGATTTTGTTGAAGCCTGCTTCGCTTGCCCCCACCATCTCCTGACCATCAAGCCTGACGCTGCCCTCCACTTCAGCATAATCCGGCAGGAGTCCCATCAGGGACTTTCCCAAGGTGGTCTTTCCGGAGCCGGATTCGCCCACAAGCGCCGAGATGCGGCCGGGCAGCAAACGCAGGCTGACCTGGTCCAGGGCGAGGAGGGCGTGATCGTTTACCTTGTACGTGACACTCAATTTGTCAATCGTGATCTTCACCAGGCTTCCTTCAACCTCGGATCGAACACCTTTTCCAGGCTCACAGCAAGAAAGGTCACCGCCATGATCAACAGGGTCAGGCACAGGATGGGTGGGATGAGCCAGTTCCACCAGATCTCCAGGTAGTAGTATTTGAGCGCGTAGCTAATCATCATTCCCAGGGACTTGCGGGTCGGGTCAAACAGACCCAGGAAGCTCAGAGAGGCCTCCATGAACATGGCCATCCTGGCCTTTGCGGCAAAACTGATGAGGTAAAGAGGAAAAAGCTCGGGCATCAGGTGCCGGGCGATGATGTATGCGCCGGAAGCGCCCATCTGCCTGGCTGCCTGGATATGAACGCCTTCCTTCACCACCAGGGCCTGGGCGCGGATGGCCTTTGCCGAGGTGGGCCAGGACAGGGCAGCCAGGATCAGGCTCAGGATCAGGGGGGAAGGGCGGAAAAAGGCGGCCACCAGGATCAGGATCATGACGGCGGGAATCGCCAGGAGAATCTCAGCCAGCCGCATCAAAAAGTGGTCGGGCACCCCGCCGAACCAGGCGGAAACCAGCCCGATCACGACACCGATCACCAGGGCCGTCATGCCCGTGAGCAAGCCGAATATCACGGTGTTCCTGATCCCGTGAAGGAGCTCGGAGAAGAGGTCCATGCCGCCGTCGTTCACGCCCAACCAGTGCTCTGAGGATGGCGGGCTGAGGGGCCGGAAGCTCATGTCATGAGGATCGTGCCTGGCAAGCCATGGGCCCGCCAAGACCAGGAAAGCGAGAAGCAGCCCCAGAGCTGCGCCGGTCAAAAACCAGGGATCGTTCGTCAATACTCTTCTTGCGTTAAAATGCATGCTTCACCCGCGGGTCGATCCAGCCGTAGGCGAATTCCAGGGCCAGGTTGACGAAAAGGACCACCAGGGAAGAGAAAAGGACGATCCCCTGGATCAAGGGGAGATCCCGCATAGAGATGGCGTTAAACAACAGGGTGCCCAGGCCCGGGTACGCATAGATCGTTTCCACCACAAGCGCCCCGGTCACCATGAAGGCGATCCGAAGACCGAAGCGGGTGACCATGGGCAGAAGGGCGTTCCTTGCTGCATGGGCATAACGGATCCGCGCCGGGGGAAGACCTTTTGCCCGCGCGGTGTCAATGAATTGCTCCTTGAGCACCATGACCATGCTGCCACGTGTCAGAAGGAAGTTTCCGGGAAAGTATGCGAGGCAAAGCGTGGCGAGAGGCAGGGCCACGTGGCCCATCACGTCAAGGATCCATTGCCCCGTCGAATGCTCGACGTAAGCGGTTTCCCCGCCTGCTGCCGGGAGCCAGCCCAGGTGCAGGGCGAAAATCAATAACAGGATCACGGCGGTCCCGATCTCAGGGATTCCCTCCAGGATCGTCATGGACCCGACCCCGGCTTTTTCTACCAAACCGCCCCGGCGCCAGGCAGCCTCCACGCCGGCCAGGAATCCGAGGATCATGGAAAGAAGATGAGCGGTCCCCAGGAGCAGGAGGGACCACGGTAAAGCTTCCCCGATCAGCTCCGAAATGGGGGTCAGGAAAGCGAAAGAATACCCCCAGTTCAACGTGAAAAGATCAACCAGGTATCGCCCAAACCCGGGACGCTCTGTGTAATAGGCTCTCAGTTCCGCTTCCTGCTCGGCGTTCAGGGTCACGTGGGAACTCGAATACATGGCGGTGACGAAATCGCCGGGGAGCCACCGGGGCACGCTGTAGCTCACATACATCATCACCAGGGCGGCGAGGACATAGGCCAGCAAATATTGTCCGCGACGTTTTCTCATATCACTTGATCAGGGACATCTTGTTCTGGGGGATGGGGATCCCCTTGCTGATCCCTCCCCTGGTATAGTACCAGGGAATCCCTTTGCGGGAGTTGTAGGCGGCCATGGAATCGGGGTAGTAAAGGGAAATGGCAGGAAGATCAGCAGCATAAACTTCCTGGATCCTAGAAACAATGGCCTTTCTTCTCTCCTCATCCATCTCCGTCATCTGCGCCTCCAGAAGTCTGTTCAGTTCAGGATTGGCATCGTAACGGGCACTGTTGACCGATCCGGCCCCGTAGCTCGATGAGATCATTTCGTTCAATATTCTTGGATCCCCGGATATCCCGCCGTGGCCGGACACGGCAAGATCGAAATTCCAGCTCTTCACTTTGCTGTCCGTGGTCGCCTGCTCCATGTTCACCAGATCCACCCGAATCCCGATCTCCTCGAGCTGCTTTTTGATGACCTCCCCGTCCCGGTCGGCCACGCTCTGGCCGGCTACGGTGATGTTGGAGGCGAGGAGTTCCACTTCCAGCGGCAGGCCCCCCTTTTGATAAAACCCGCCGGCGCCCTTCTCATACCCCATGGACTCCAGGAGCGCGCGGGCTTTTTTCGGGTTGAAAGCATACGACGGGGTGTCGGGATTGTACATGGGGTGGTCCACGGAGAGCAGCCCACAGGAAGCCGGCATGCCGAATCCACGGTGTGACTTGTCGATGATCTCCTGCTGGTTGATGGCAAAGGCCAGTGCCTGTCGGAAACGCTTGTCGTTGAAAGGGGCCTTTCTGTGGTGGATCATCAACTTCTTGTTCCATCCCCTGTCGTCCTTGATCACCGCAAGGCCTCTCTTTTTCAAGGGTTCGGCCATGTCGGGCTGGATGTTGGCCAGATCCACCTGGCGGTTCACCAGCGAGACCATGGCCTGTCCCGATCGGACGTATATCACGCGATCCGCTTTGGGACGGCCCTGGTAATACTCGCCGAAAGCCTCATAGAGGTACGTTCCCTGGGCCTTGTTGAAGTCCAGGAACCTGTAAGGTCCGCTTCCGGTGAAGGCATCGGGGCCATTGTAAGCCTCGGGATTTTCCACCGACTGCCAGATATGCTTCGGCATGATCGGCATGGTGCCGCCTATGTCGGAGATAAAAGGAGAGTAAGGCTTCAAAAGATAGACGATGACTTTGTGGGGTTCCGGAGCTTCGGCCCGGCTCACATCGTCCACACTGATCCATCGATAAGGGTGCTTCTTGAAATACTCGATGGTAAAAACCACATCCCGGGCAGTGAGAGGCCGGTGGTCGTGCCATTTGGCCTTGGGGTTGAGATGGAATGTGAAAGCCATCCGGCCCGGATCATAGGCCCATGAATCGGCAAGAGCCGCCACGTATCCATTTTGGTCCTTCCACACGAGGGTGTCGAAAACCCAGCTCATGCGGATATAACCGGGACCGCGCGGATAATGGCGATAGGGGTTGGGATACCCCCAATCGCCCTTGCTGTCTCCAATCCGAACCTCCTGGACCTGGGCAGGAGCAGGACATGGCGTGGCAAAGGGAAAAAACAGGGCGAGGAACCCCAAACAGAAACCCATCCATTTCTTCAACATGATTCAAACCTCTAAATTCTTGAACGCAGCCCTTGAATCCTTCACACCCCCACCCTCCCCCCCGGACGGTGCAGCACATTTCGATAACATGGAAAATCCTCCCATTTCCCATTCATCGACAGTTCCGAGGCGATAAGGGTGCCCGCGCTAAACAAAAAACCACGAAGATCCCCGCTTGCAACGAGGAAAAAACCTTCGTGGTCCTGAGGATTAAAGAGTAAACCCGCCTGTTAAAAAAGAACTCTATGCAGGTCCTCCGGCCCTTCGTGGGCTCCAGTTACACTCTATTTTTGGTCCCTTCCATCACTTGTGTCAAGTCAATTCGCGCTGAGATGGAAAATGTCACCCTCAGGGACCACTGCAGTGCAGAGAAGTTTGAAACCGCCGGCACGAATTCCTTTTCCCTTGACAGAAATGCCCGGCTCCACTAAAAGCCTATGTAAAACAAACGTAACACGAAGTTGCGCGGGAAATTTTAGCAGTCCTTTGGTTGTCAAAGCCAAGAAGGCGTGGAGTCGAAACTCCTCCAGTCTTCTTGGCTTTTTTTTGGCTCTCCCTTGTCGCCACGATGGAGGGCTGCGCCTCCATCGGGATTCGATTGCTTCTAGGAATGCCTGATTCACTCCGGGACTGCAAAGAAATTGGGCGGTAGGGGATTTTTGGATGAGCAACCATGTTTCGAGAACTAGGAGGTAAGCATATGGCTAGAAATTCGGCAAAAGCGGTAGGCACGCTCGGTTTTCTCTTTGCTTTTTGTGGACTGATCCCGAATGCGGCCGGTCAAGATAAACCGGCTCCTGGACAAACCCTGCAGCTCAAGGAGGTGGTCGTGACGGCCTCTCCGATCATCGAGGGAAACGAAGTGAACAGATATGGAAGCCAGGTCACAACTGTGAGCAAGGAGCAAATTTCCAACCTCAACGCCCAGGACCTTCCGTCTGCTCTGCGGAGAGTACCGGGGGTGATCATCTCCAGGCACAACCCCGTTGGGAGTTTCGGGGGCGGTGAAGGTGGCGCCGTATTCATCAGAGGGCAGGGGAGTTCGCGGCCGGGGGCTGAAATCCAAATGCTTGTGGACGGCATTCCCAAGTTCGTCAGCATCTGGACTCATCCTCTCATGGATGTGCTGAGCGTGGATGTGATCGACAACGTCGAAGTCTACAAGGGGGCACAACCCGTGCTTTACGGCAACATGGCATTCGGCGCCGTAGACATCGAGACCAAGAGAAAACTCGATCAGGGATTTTACACTTCTCTCCAGGGCGGCTATGGTTCCCACAATACTTGGGTGGAAGTTCTTGAGCACGGGGGAAAAGTGAACAAGTGGGACTACTATCTCATTCAGAGCTACCGGAGCTCGGACGGCCACCGGGAGAACGCCGACGGTGAACTCCAGAACTACTTCGGCCGAATCGGCTACGACCTGAACAATCACTGGAACCTGAGCGTGATTCTGAACCACACGAACAATTGGGCCGATGATCCCGGACCAGCAGACGGCTCCAGGCCGTCGGATGGAAGGTTCAGCACAAAGGACTATTTCTCGGTCGCGACCCTTTCTAACTCCTACCATTGGGGAGCGGGCTACCTGAAATTCTATATCGAATCGGGCAAAATCGACTGGGTTGACCAGAGCGGCACGCCCGGGCTCGACACGCTTACGGACTACCAAAACCGGGGAATCAGAGCTCGCGAGACTTTTATGCTATGGGAAGGCGGCGAAATGATGCTCGGTCTGGATCTTGACTACATCGGCGGTGAAGTGGATGTCCTTGATCCTTCCGCCCCAAAGGCTCATTTTCCCGAAGAGACATGGCGCATGGTCGCACCCTATCTTGCGTTCAGCCAACTGATAGGCTCGAAACAAGGTTTCTACATGATCCCATCGGCAGGCTTTCGGTATATCGACCACAACCAGTACGACAACGAATTTGCGCCCCAGGCAGGCCTCATCTTGGGATACAAGAATACACAGCTCAACACGTTTTTTTCCAGAGGGGTCAATTATCCGGGAATCTATGTGAAGGTGCAGGATGAACTGTTCCTGCCCCGCCTCAACCAGTGGCAGAGCTTGAATCCCGAGCTGGTGAATCACTATGAAATAGGCATCAGCCACCAGATCGGCGAGATTGCAAAGATGGATCTGACTTACTTTTACAATGACGGCCAGGACCGAATTGTGGTTTCGCCGCCCCCCCCGTTCCCGCCTCTTTTCAAGAACATCGGCGACTATACGACGAGGGGAATAGAGGGGACAATCACGCTGAGGCCCCTGCCTGATCTGACCTTCTTTGCCGGGTTCACATACCTGGATGCTGATCCTGAGGATCTTCCCTACTCTCCGGAGTGGTCCGGAAGCTCCGGGGTCAACTACCGGTTTTTCGAGAGGTTTCAGATCAGTTTCGACGGCCTTTATGTGGACGATCAGTTCGTGACATCATGGGCACGGCGTGCCGGAGCAGTCAGCGTGGACAAGGTCGATTCCTACTTCCTCCTGAACGGTAAACTGACCTGTGACTTCCGGTTACCGTGGCATGGGATTCAGTCCACAGCCTATGTTGCCGGCGAAAACCTGACCGACACGGACTATGAACAGAAAAAGGGATACCCCATGCCGGGCCTCAGTGGCATGGTCGGCGTGGCGTTCCGATTCTGATAACATAAGGAACGTGGATTGTTTTTCCGGAAAAACCCGAAATCGAGGGGACAAGAGGTATGAAAAGATTATCTTCAATGGTCTTCACAACCCTGGTGCTTGTGTTTCTCTTCAAAGGATATGCCGCAGCTCATGGGATCGGCTTTCCAGCCATAGTTGACACCGACATGGCCATGGATGATATGAGGGCCATGATGATGATTCTCAACTCGGGCACCGCAGATGTGCAGCTTATGGCAACTTCCGACGGCGCATTGCCTCCTCAGCGGGGAGCGAGGAACCTGAAAGCGATTGCCGTCTTCTTCGGCAAAGGGAATATACCCGTCGCCCAGGGAAGGGTCCTCGGCGGACCCGCCCCACCCTGGCGCTCATGGTTAAGCGAGGTAAGGGTCCCTGAAACGGCCGACAAAAACCTCGTGGAAGCCGACGCGCTGCTTGCGGCGGAGGAGATTTCCACATGCCTGAGAAACACCGAGGGGGGGATTTTCTATCTCTGCCTCGGGCCTCTGACCAACCTCGCCGATGCCATCAGAAAGAGCCCGGAGATCAAGAGAAAAATTACCCGCGTCCTCTATTTGGGCGGAGATCCGGAGTCCGCGCACCCCGGATGGAATACCCTGAGGGATACCGAAAGCGCACGGTTCGTCTTTAATTCGGGCCTAAGGATCTTTTCCCTCGGTTTGCCCGAGGCGAGCTGGCTTCCCTTTGACGGCAGGCTCTATGGCGAGATTCAGAAGATTCATACCCCCTCGGCGCATCTCCTTGTGAGGGTACACGAAAATCCCAAGATTGCGGAGCTTCTCTGGCAGAACCACTTCAAAATCTGGGATGAGATGATTGTCATTTTCCTGGCACGGCCTTCCGCGTTTCGATTCGTTCCCTCTTCGTCCCCGCGGGTCAAAACCCTGGTTTCCTTTCACAAAGAGGCCGTGCTCAAGACCTATGTGAAGCTCCTCGGCTTTGCATCTGATTTTCACCTGGAGTCCAGGGAGCCCGTCGTTCTGAAGGATTTTCCAGCAGATCCGGCGCTTTTCGCAGAAGATTTGGCCCCGTACGTACAAAAAATCGTGGAAAGACACGGCTTCGAGGAATGGAAGGCCTGTCTCCTCACCAACGAGATTCACCGCCATCTGGGCGCTTACTCCCTCATCGGCGCCAAGATGGGAATACGCGCGAGGGAAATCCTGGAGGCCCCTTTCGACACCCTAACCGTCACGTCCTTTGCTGGACTCAAGCCTCCCCTCAGTTGTATGAATGACGGGCTTCAGGTAGCTACCGGCGCCAGTCTCGGCAGAGGCGCCATCCAGGTATCCAAGGATCGCTACGAGCCGGGAGCCATTTTCTTTTTTGGGAACGCGAAGCTAACCTTGAAACTCAAAGAGAGCTACGCTTCGATAATCCGGGATGACATCGAGGCCGCACTGGATCAGTACGGGGGAACGACCCAGGAGTATTTCAGCCTCATCAGGAAACGCTCTCTCCAGTACTGGCTGAATTGGGATCGGCAGGAGATGTTTGAAGAGGGAAGGGAACCCTGAAGTACCGGGCGCGGCTTGATCATGGGGTTTCGAATCCACGGAGACCGGCTTTTTGGCCTTCGGGCTGAGTCCGGCCTCCTCATCAGCACTTCTCGGATGAAGGGGTCGACTCCCCTAACTCGCCGTGATGACGAATTCAGGAGGCTCCAGGATGTTTCTTTTGATGCTGCAAAGATCCATCACCCTCACTACGGCTTTCCTGTAATTCTCAGGGAAACTTGCCGGCAATTTCAGATGGATATTCAGCCTCTCGCAGACTTGATTCTTTTCGTCCATCTCATAGGTCAAGGTCAATGCCATGCCTTCCGTCGGTATCTCTCGCACCCGGCAAAACTCCAGGGCATAGATTCCGGCGCAGGTCGCTATGGATGCCAGGAAAAGCTGGAAAGGCTCCGGCGCCGTCCCCGTGCCCCCGTTTTCAACGGGTTGATCAGTCGGAACGATCATGTGCTCGATTCTAGCGTCGACTCTTTTTCCTCCAGGGAAACAAACCTCGATGGTCTTTTTCATTATCACAGGACCTCCACATGCTTCATATCACAATCACCTCTCCAGGCGTCAACCCCTGGTCCAGCACCTTTGTGAAGGCGCGTCAACGGGAAGAAGGATGAACAAGGAGTGGCGAATGGGGAGATGAACCGTTCCCCATTCTGCTCCGCGATGACCAAACACGGGGAACACGCCACAAAAAGGTGTGAACGGAAGCGGGATCAAAGGAGATGTAAACATCGAGCTTTTCCCGCAGCCCCAGATCGACGAGGGCCTTCTTGGTCACAAGCGCTTTGAAGGGAATGTCACCAATTCGAAAAGGGCGAGAAGGATGTAAGAGACAATCACGGCGCCGCAAAGGAGGGTAAACCAGAAAAAGCGCTCTTCCCTTGTCATCGTGCGGTGTCCGACTAATCCTTCACCTCGACCAGGGGTTTCAGTTCTTGGGGGAGTTTTTCTTTCATAGCCGCGGTGGGGACCCTGGATGGGATGAAAGGGGGTTGCCCCAGTTTTTTCAGGATCTTGAGTCCTCCTTCGGGGGAAAGCATGTAGCTGAGGAAAGCGACGGCCGCCTCCCTGTTCGGGGCGCTCTTGATAAGCGTTACCCCGTAGGTGCAAGAGCCTCCTCGGATTTCCATGAAGGTTCCCGGTTTTTTCCCCGTCACCTTCACGACCGCCTGGGCATAAAAATCGTCGAACCTGTAATTGCCCAGGTTAATCTCATCGGGTAGGGCCAAATATTTGAGGCCGTGCTGGAGTGCAACGGACAGGTACTCCCAGGCATAATCCATGTTCCCTGTCTGAAGAAGGGAGACCAGCTCCACCGCTTTGGGGCGGATATTTTCTTTAGGCCGGTTCGCCATGATCGCGTCATAGAGTCCGGGTTTCCTGTAATACTTTTCGGCCAGCTGCAGGACCATGAGGGTGCGATACCCGCAGGGGTCCAGATTCGGATCGGAGTGTCCCCATACCACCCCCTTCTTCTGAAGAATTTCGTGCCAGTTATCCTTGTTGACTTCGGCTGCGTACTTGCTCTTTTCCGTGTAACACAAAACGAGCTGGTTGGCGGCAAAGCGAATGTTCCAATCCGCGAAATCCGGAATGAGCAGCTTGTCAATAACCTTGTAATCGGCCGATCCCAGGATGTCGCATGGCTTTTTGAGGTCGGTCACCTTGCGTGCGGCCTGCTGGCTCCCGCTTCCTTCCCTGAGAAGGTCCATAGTCGGATGCTTGGCCTCGAAGGCTTTTTCCATGGCCTCGAAAGGCACGGAGAGACTTCCTGCATGAAACAGGATCACTTTGCCCTTCGGTTCCCCATGGGCAAGGCCGCCCAAAAGCATGGTCGAAACAAGAAAACACAATCCTGTCAGCATCTTCCACATAAACAGTTCCCTTGAAGCGATAGGGTGATGGGAAGAGAACTCCCAGGGACTTGGAGAATAAGGGATTCACCCTTATGTGCCAAGGATAAAGCCCGCCCATCATCTTGGCAGCGTTTCCCTTCCACCGGCAGAGGCGTAAAAGAACCACGCACCATACGAATCTCCTTCAGACCGTCTTTTCTTCACCCGGGCTCTTTCCGTCATCCTTGTCTTCCTTGACCACCAGATGCAAAGGCGGCGCAGGCCCTATCTTCGGTTCGCCCATGTAAACCGTGCGGTGAGGGAAAGGAATCTCGATCCCTCTTTCGTCGAAGACCCTTTTCACCCGTCTTTGAAATTCCCTCTTCAGGCCCCACTGTTTCAGAGGCTTCGTGGTGAAGCGGACTCGGATGACCACGGCTGAATCTGCAAAGCTCTGAAGGCCAAAAACCTCCATGGGTTCCAGAATGCTTTTCCCATGCTCCGGATCGCTTCGCATCTCCTCGCCAATCCCCTTCAGAATTTCGATCACTTCATCCACATTCTCCCTGTACGCTACCCCGATGTCGATGACCGCCCTTGAAAATTCTTTGCTGTAGTTGGTCACCGTGTTGATGGAGCTATTGGGAATCACATGAACATTTCCGTGAAGGTCTCTTAACCTGACCGTCCGGAGCCCGACGCTTTCCACGATGCCTCCCTTGTTTCCGGCTTCGGCATAATCACCCACCCGAAGACTCTCTTCGAAGAGGATGAACAGCCCATTGATGAGATCTCTTACGAGCGTCTGTGAGCCGAAGCCCACAGCCAGACCCACGATGCCCGCACCGGCGAGAATGGGCGTGGTGTTGACGCCAAGCTGGTCGAGGATAACGATGCCGCCAATAAACACGGCAGCAAACTTGACCGCCGTGGTGGATATGGGAAGCAGGGTTTTCATCTTCTGCGTGGGAGCTTTTTTCTTTTTGTCTTTTTTATGCTTCAGGAGATATTCGCTCAAGAATTGACTCGCTTGTATCACCAGCACGACAACACCGACCGTGAGGGCGATCGCCAGGGCCCTGAGAATAAACGCAGAGCCGGCTCTCGACACAACAAAGTCCGAAACCGGAATACCCCAAATCTCCGCAACGACACCCACTCCCAGGGTCACAATGATGACGTCGAGGACCTTCCGAGCAAAGAGCATGTATCGGTTGGCTTTCTCCTCGATTCCGGGAACCCGCTGTTTCACCCGTTCACTGATGGCAAAGAGCCTTTCAAAAAGCCAGGCCAGTATTCTTTGCGCACCCAGAATCGCCAAAATCGTGATCGCCGACTCTATGGTCGCTCTGAATAGATATCCAAATCCCCTTTCATAGCTGAAAATCAGGAACAGGAAAACGGCCCAGGCATAAGCAATGCCCACCACATGCCAGTATCGAAGAAATATCGAGCCGATTGTCTTTGAATCGTTCTTTGCCCCGTTTCGGTCCATTTCCACTCCCCGACGCTCGGATCTTATGCGGATCTCACGGGAGACCTGCAGAATAAATATGCTTATTAAAACGGGGAACACCAAAAGGAGAATGCCCCGCACGAAGGCATTGGCGGAAGGACTCACCTCGGCCAGTAGCAAGGTTTTGCTCACCAGAACATAGAACCCCGTGTAGCGGGCAAAGCGAAGTGACCACAGCCAGAGGTAGCTGGCATTTTCATCGCCGAAGGGGAGAATTCGAAGCTTGTCCTCCTCAGGGGAAAGAAGCGCACGGAATATCTCTACCGCCATGCGATAGAAAAACAACACCATGAAGAACAGAAGGCTCAGGGCGTGAGCGAGGGCAAAGGACGGAAGGAGTCTGAACAAAACGAACAGGGACAATAAAAGGGCGCCAAACGGAGCCAGATTGGCGATCAAGCGCACGAAACCCACAGCCAAGGCGGAAAGAACCCTTCGAGGACCCTCGACCGTTCTCGGAACATATCTGCGAAGAAAAACCCAAAAAAGGAGAGCAATGAACATGCCTCCAGCAAGATCAATCAACAACCTGAAGAGAAGCTTTCTGTTTTCTTCGACCGAGAAAAACGCCTTGCTCCCTGCCCAAGCCTCCGGTGCTCCGGCCAGCAGGGAGAACGTGCTTGCCGCGCCGTTCACAATGCTTTTGGACAGTGCATCGAAATGAAGGAATAGGCTCTCAATGGCAAGAACGGGTCGTTCCTTCTTCCCAGGGATTTGGGCCTCCCCGCCCAGTTTCTCTGCAACGGCCTCTTTTGCTTGAATCAGGCTCTTCAATTCCATCAGAAAAGCGTCTCGCCTCTGCGGATCCTCCAGAAGTTTCACTATACCCGTCAGTTCCTCACCGGATATGATCCCGTTGCCGGGGCTCTTCGCTTGCCCTGCATGACCCGGCGTCGCGATGTAAATGGACAAAAGTGCCGTTGCCAGGCAGAAGCCATTGAGTAACCACCTAGAAGCCATTGTCCTTCACCTCCTTCCCCCGGTTTCTTCCGTTGAACCCAACCTACCGTGGAAACCGGGCGCTATGCTGTTCACGGTCTCTCCACTGGTTGTATAAAGAAAAATGCGAAATATTCATTGCTTCGATTTGCCCCGGGGTTTACCGTCTTCGTGTTGTTTTCAAAGGCGTTGCCTTACGAGGTTTCTACCGGCGTTTTGCCCGTGCGGGCATGCCGCGGTCGATGCTTCACAAGATCCAGATCCCAAAGCCAAGACCCGGCAAAGAAATGAGAGGGATCCTGCAACCCCGAGGAATCCCTATGAATTCAAAATCCCGCACGGGGGCGCGGAGCTCGCCGGCCGGTTCCCCGCCGCTAACGGGAAAAAGCACGATTACCTTCGGAGCGTAGTTTTCACGCCACAGAAGCATCCGGCTTCCCATGGCAGATCGCTCGGCGACTCCATACGGATCCCTCTATCATGGTCATATCAAGCCCGCGCGGAACAGGTTCGCTACTGCCGTGTCACCCCGGCAGCAGCGAATGAAATGCTCAAGGTCTTCCGTCAGTGCATTTCAGTTTTCCGGTAAGCAGAGACGGAAGGAAACCCTCCCGGGGCCTATCTAGGTGCTGGAGGAAGGGAGGAAGGCATTCAAGTTCGCAAAACCACGGGCGCTTCGCACCTCAGGGAATGCCCAGGTGAGCGGAGAAGAGATCCGCCACTGCAGGGTAGTCTTTCCAGTACCGCATGAACCGCGCCAGGTCTTGCCGCCGCTGCCGCGCCAGCATGAGCCTGTTCCTGAGAACCCTCAGTGAATCAAGATCGATCATCCAGAGCCGGTTCTCCGAATCGACGATAAAATTCGTTGCCTTCATGTCCCCATGGCCGATGTTCAGCCGTCCGAGCGTTACCCATATGCGCCCAACCTGTTCTGCAACTTCGAATAGCCGCTCACGTGCGAGCTGCCCGCTTGACACCATTTCCCAAAGGGAAAGCCCTTTCACATATCTCGTGATCAGGAGCGATCGCATCCGGAGCACACCCAACATTCGCTCTTCCGCCCAGAGCAACGGCTCCGGAGTTGCCAGGCCTACACGATCGAGAAGCATCGCATTCCGCCAGGACCATCCCGCCCGCGATCGAAGCAACCAATGGACCGCGGTGTGCCCCCGTCCTTTCATATTGTATCGTCTCGCGGTCCACTCCCCTCCCTCAAGGCTCCACAGCCGCACCACCGTGCAGCGCTTTCCGGCTTTGAGCATTTCCCCGCGCGCCACCAGCGCATCCACATCGCTCATCATGCCTTGCACAAGCTCCGGCGGTGCCCCTTCCTCATGAATGATCCGCCAGCGTGGCCTTGTTCCCTCCATGATCTCCGGCACCCTTTCTCAGCTAAGAACTTTCCTTGCCCTGTTATTTGCCTCCTGTTGCGCGCCTCCATGCCATCTTAGATCTCCGGGTGTCGGCTTCGCACTCGTCCTTAACGCGCTCAGCCCATCCCCTGCGCCCTAATGGAGGAGATAGGCACAATCCCAAAATGAATGGTTTTTATCACCTCTAGATACACTCTTCAGGCGCAAGCGCCTGCGCTAGGGGTAAACCCTGAACGATAACCGCTCACGTGATCATGGAATCAAGCATCCGGCCCGGAATGGACCTCGGAGGATTCCCCCAAATGTCGTTCAGCCTCCCACCGGCCGATTATGCCACCTCAGAAGAACCTGCCCGCATGTTCGTGGACGTAATCCCCGATCCTTCTCAGGCGCTCCAGCTCTTCCCGGTTCAGAGGGCCCAGATCCAGGGTTTTCAATGCCTCACTCATTTGACGGGTGTTCCTGGGCCCGCACATGCATACATCCACGGCGGGGTTGGACAAAACGAAACGGTAGCAGTCGCTGGCCGAAGGCGCGGGCTCGCCGGGTGGCATTTTCTTCGGGTTCAGTAACTGCGCCCAGCGGGTTGCCGTGTAAATCACGGTGCCCGGCCTCTTCTCTCCCACCATGTGAGGGAAGACCTCTTTTTCTGCTCCCCGATGGGCGGCGTTGTATCGGATGTGGAGAATATCGAAGACGCCCTCTTCGGCCAGGCCCGGGAAGAGCCGCCGGTTGTGGCCGGAAAGGGCAAGAAACCGAAATAAGCCCTTTTCCTTCATCACCATAGCCCTGTCCAGAAGCTTTTGAGCGGGCTTTTTGTTGTACCAGCCCAAGAGCAGGATGTCCCCGTGGTCTGTTCCCAGGGCCCTCAGAGCCTTACTGAAAAATGCCTCCATGAGCAAGGGAGACCGGGAATAGCTCTGGATAACCACGACCAATGCATCCCGCTTTCCCTTCCGACAGATATTCTTGATGGCCTGCCGCATCCCGGACCTGCGAATGGAGCCCCAGTAGAAGTAGTTGCACCCTTTCTCAAAGGCTTCTTCGAAAGCACTTGCAGGGGCGCCGTAGCTTGCCGCCACGCCAAGGCGCCCAACTTGGAGTCCGGTCCGCCCCAGAATTTTCGGCTGCATGAAATCCATTCGTTCTCCCGCGCTCAGGAGGGAAACAGGATCACCTCCATAATCTTTTTCTCCAGGCAGGCGCAAGCTCAGGGGCCTTTTTCAATATCGCTCCCATCGCTCCGAATCGCTTTTGAAGGATATCAAAGCGCCTTGATCCCCAGCATGCGGCGGGCTTCTGCGGGAGTGGCCACGGAGCGCTGAAGGCGATCGGCCAAATCCGCGGCCATTTCCACAAGCTGCGCGTTGCTGGAAGCGAGAACCCCTCTTCTTACATAGAGGTTGTCTTCAAAACCCACGCGGGCATGGCCTCCCAAAAGCATGGCCGCGGTAATCATCGGAACTTGCGCCTTTCCCACTCCAAGGACGCTCCAAACCGCTTGTGATGGGAGCTTGCTTTTCATGAAGAGGAGGTTTTCCACTGTAGCCTCAATCCCCCACTTGGTCCCCATACAAAGCTGGAAGAAGGGAGGGTCCTCGAAAAATCCTCTTTTCAGCAGATCGAGTGCCTGGTAAATGTGCCCCACGTCAAAGACCTCGATCTCCGGCTTAACCCCGTTTTCCCTCATGGTCTTTGGAGCTTCCACCGCCCAGTCGGGCGGGTTTACAAAAACACGATCCCGGAAATTCATGCTGCCCAGGTCAAAAGAACAGATGTCCGGTTTGAGCGAAACGGGTTGGAGTCGCTGGGATGTCACGTCAGGACCCTCCAGAAACAGCGCGCTGGTGGTCAGATTCACGATCATGTCACATCGCTGTCGGATTCGATCCAATACCTCTCTGAACAGCTCAACCTTGAAAGCCGGTTTCCCCGTTTCAGGGTCCCTCACATGAATATGGGCGATCGCGGCGCCGGCCTTATGGCTTTCCACCGCGGCATCCGCGATTTCCTTCGGGGTATAAGGAACAGCCGGGTTCATTTCCTTGGTCGGCCTGGAGCCTGTGACCGCAACGGATAGGATGATGTTCTCCTCCATGACGCTACTCCTTGGAAAGGGGGGGTGAATACGGGTTTCTTTTAAAGCCGCGACGTAAACGATCACGGGGTAGTTTCATGTATGTCAGGTGGTCCTCAATGTGGTCGGTCCCCCGCGACTATAGGGAAAGAGCAAGCGCGTGTCAATCGCCAATGCCGGTTCTTCAATTTTCTCTGCCGCTCACAGGTCCATGGCCATAAATGTAGAAGCCGCATACCACCGGAGACACTCGTTGACACCCGGGTGAAACTCCCCTATACTTCGGCCCCGGAAAAGCAGCTCCTCCAGAGGACTTCCCTCGATCTGCGTAAGGAGTGACCTGTCCGCCCAACTGAATCAAAGGGAGGGTCCAGGACGTGCAGAACGCACACATTACCCCGCAATGGCAACAAAGGATTTGGCCGGCCAACCTTCCGAGAGCGCTCGAGTTCACTTTGGGTTTGAAACCCCTGTTCGAGTATCTGGCAGCCCACGCAACGGCGCATCCCCAAAGGCCTGCCCTGGTGTTTTATAACAAAGTTGTAAGCTACCGGCAATGGGACGAAATGTCGAACTCCTTTGCCCAGTTTCTGATGGCGTCAGGGATAAGGAAAGGAGATCGGGTTGCCTTATTTCTTCCCACATTTCCCGGATTTGCCATCGCCCATATGGGCATCTCCAAGATGGGAGGAGTCATTACAGCCTGTAGTTCCGCCTTCAAGGAGTGGGAACTGGAATACCAGTTGAAGGATTCCGAGGCGCGAGTGCTCGTTTATCTCGATGAATACGCGCGTGTAGTGGAGCCGGTGCTTCGGAAAGTGCATCTGGAAAAAGTCGTCGTAACGGGTTACAGGGACTTTCTGGACCCCTCCTCCCTCGATGAAGTGCCCGAGGACCTGCGCTCGGAGCGCTCCTATCACACGGGCAGCATCGAGTTATTGGAAGTCTTGCGAAACTTCGAACCTGTTCCGCCGAACGTGGATATCGATCTACAGAACGATGTTGCCCTTTTCCAATATACCGGTGGAACCACAGGCCTGCCCAAGGGAGCTCTTCACACTTACTACACCGTTTTGTACAAGACTGCCTGCAGGGCACAGGTCTCGTTTAACGAGATTTCCACCGAGAGTTCGGACTTCTACATGCTGACTATGGCTCCCATTTATCACATTGCAGGGATGCTCCATTATAATGCCAGTCTTTACAAGGGCGTAACTCAGGTGATGATGCCGAGGTTCCAGGCCCTCGATGCCTTGAAGGCCATTGACAGGTACAAACCCGTATTGCTGAACTCGGTTACCCCGATGAACCTTGCCATGATGAGCCATCCGGACGTGGGCAAATATGATCTTCGTTCCATTCGGAGGAATTTCATTTCATCGCTGGGCGTGCCCCTGACCAAGGAAATTACGGATCAATGGCGCGAGTATATCGGCGAAGGGGCACAGATAGTTGAAACGGCCTATGGCCTTACCGAGACCCACACAGGGGATACCTTCATGCCCCTCGACCGGCCGCCCAAGTGGGGAGAGCTCGGCGAAATATGTGTGGGCATCCCCACCTATGGAACAGAGTTCAAAATCATATCCCTGGAGGACAGGGCAAAGACCGTTCCCATCGGGGAGGTCGGGGAAATCGCCGTGTTGTCTCCATCAAACTTCAAGGGTTACTGGAGAAAGCCCGGGGAAACCGCGGCTACGTTGATTGACGGATGGGTCTTTACGGGGGATACGGGAAGAATAGACGAAGACGGATATATCTACTGGTTGGGCAGGGTCAAGGAGATGATCAAGGTCTCCGGCTATTCCGTCTTTCCCGATGAAGTGGAGCTGTTTTTAAAAAAACACCCGGCCGTGGCAGCTTGCGGGGTAAGGGGAATTCCGGATCCCAGGAAAGGGGAAGTGATCAAGGCTGCGGTGGTTCTCAAAGAAGAGTTTAGGGGAAGGATCGGTGCCGAGGAGATCATCCGGTGGGCTAAGGAAAAGATGTCCCATTACAAGGTCCCGGCAGTGGTGGAGATTCGTGAAGAGCTGCCTCAGAGTGGCACCGGGAAGATCTTGAGGCGATTGCTGTGAAGGATGAAGATGTTCAGGTCATCCAGCATCTCGAAAGCTTTTGGAATTTTCGCCGAATCGCAGATCTTTGGAGCAAGACGAATCCAATGACCTGTAAGGGGTTCAGCCCAAGCTCAGCGCACGACTCAATGCAGCGAAGCAACGTTTCGAAATTGTCGACGTGGGAGGCCGTTTCATCCTCAAGCCCCAAAACCCGCAGTATTTTCAACTGCCTGAAAACGAGGATCTGTCCATGCGTCTGGCGGAGAAGGCAGGATTGGAGGCGCCGCTTCACGGTCTGGTGTTCTCCAAAGGCGGGGCCATGACTTACTTTGTCAAGCGGTTTGACCCCGTGGGCAGGAAAGAGAAACTTCCAGTGGAGGATTTTGCCCAGCTCATGGGCTTTGCCTGGGAAACCAAATACGATGCCCCCATGGAAAAGGTGGCATCCGTGATCGAGACCTTTTGCACCTTCCCGGCAATCGAAAAAATCAAGCTTTTCAGGGTAACCCTGGTCAACTTCCTTCTCGGCAATGAAAACATGCACCTCAAGAACTTCTCCCTCATCACGCGGCACGAAAAGGTCGAACTTTCGCCGGTCTACGACATCGTAAACACCACCCTTGCATTGGGTCGGCCCGGTGAAGAAATTGCGCTCCCTCTCATGGGGAAAAGGCGAAAACTGGACCTCTCCGTCCTGGTAGACTATTTCGGCCATGAGCGTCTGGGAATCAAAGACGGCATGATCAGAAGGGTGCTTCGAGAGATGGAAAGAGCCATATCGGCCTGGCCGGCCCTGATAGGGCGGAGCTTTCTCAGTCCCGAACTCAACGGAAAGTATCAGGACCTCGTGAATGAGAGAGCTGGGCGAGTTTGCACAGGTTAAGAGGACCTGAAGCGCCATGCTCGCAAAAAAGGGCTACCTCTAAGCCCACTTATGGGCATGTGCCTCCATGAACGCATGGAGCAGGACAAGAGAAACCTCGTTTGACATGCTGAAAGTCGAACATAACTGTCCCTCATCCGCCCAGGTATGCCTTGATGACGTGCTCGTTTCCCAAAAGTTCTTGACTTGTCCCCACAAGAGCGATCCGGCCCGTTTCTAAGACATAGCCCCGGTAAGCCAATTGCAGTGCCATGCGTGCATTCTGTTCCACCAAAAGGATTGTGGTTCCTTGGCGATTGATATCCACGATAATCGACCCGATCTCCTTTACTACCATCGGAGCCAGCCCCACAGAAGGTTCATCCAAAAGGAAAAGCTGTGGTTTTGCCATGAGGCCCCTGCCCATGGCCGCCATTTGCTGTTCTCCACCGCTCAGAGTCCCGCCCAACTGCTTCGAGCGTGTTTTAAGCACTGGAAAATGTAAAAAAACTTCTTCAAATCGTCGGTTCAATTCTCCACGGTCCCGGCAATTGAAAGCCCCCATTTCCAAATTTTCTTTCACGGTCATCTGAGGATATAGATGCCTTCCCTCAGGAACATGGGAAATTCCCATAGAAACGATTTTGTCAGTTGCAAATCCATTAATCCTGGCACCTAAAAACTCAATCACCCCTGCACTGGGCACAACCAGGCCGGAAATCGCCCGCAACAAACTGCTTTTCCCGGCCCCATTCGCCCCGAGAAGCGTAACAATTTCTTCCGCTGCGACATCCAAAGAAACCCCCTTGAGGGCGGGGGTATTTCCATACCGAAGCTGGATTTCCTTTACCTTAAGCACTCTCTTCGCTCCCCAAATATGCAGCGATCACTTCCGGATTCCTGCGGATTTCTTGCGGTGATCCCTCCGCAATTTTCAGACCGTAGTTGAGGACGATGATCCGCTGGCATATTCCCATGACCACCCGCATATCATGTTCGATTAACAGGACGGTGATCCCCTTTTCCTGAATCGCCCCAATCAAACGAATCATCTCCTGGGTTTCGCTGGGATTCATTCCCACGGTAGGTTCATCCAGCAAGAGCATTTTTGGCTGCGTTGCCAAAGCTACGGCAATCGCCAGCCTTCGCTGTGCATCCTGGGGAATATTTTGCGCCAATTCATCCTTGAAATCCAGAAGCCCCACAAAAGTCAATATCTTAAGCGCCTTATCGTGCCACGATTCCTCCGTCCCCTTCGAATCCCTCTTCCAAAGAACACCCCAGTTGCCGCTCCCGGTGCGACAATGAAATCCCGTCAGCATATTTTCCATCACCGGAAGCGAAAAAAGAACCCTGGTTTGCTGAAAGGTTCGCACCAAACCCTGTTTCACTATCTTTTGGGATTTCCACCCAGTGATGTCCACCTCATCAAAAGTAATCTTCCCGCGGGTGGGGACGTAGACCCCCGTCAACAGGTTAAAAACCGTGGTCTTTCCCGCGCCATTGGGACCTATGAGCCCCACGATCTCGCCTGTGTTCACGGTAAAATCGACTCCTCCCACGGCGGCCAGGCCCCCAAAATGTTTTGAAAGATTCGACACTTTAAGAACCGACACTGGAAACTCCTTTGGGTAAGCGTCCAAAAGCTCGACTCAAGAACGAACCGGACAATTTTAGAGCAGCCACCAAACCGCCCGGAAGAAAGATCATGACCATCATGAGGACCAGGCCATACAGGACCATCCGATAATCAGACAGGACTCGCATTAGCTCGGGTAGAGCTGTAAGTAAAATCGCCCCGAAGATGGGGCCGACAATGGTGCCCATCCCTCCCACAATCACCATCAGGATCACATTGATCGATTCCATGATGGTGAACGAGACGGGACTGATGAACAGGATGTAGTGCGCGTAAAGTGACCCAGCCATCGCAGCAAAAATCGCGCTGATCGAAAAAGCCAGAATTTTATACCCCATGATATCGATCCCGATGGAGCGTGCAAATCCTTCATCCTCTCGTATGGCAACAAAGGCACGGCCCGCTTTGGAATTGATCACTTTTACGATTATAAGCTGGGTGAACAGGGCAAAGACCAGAACCAGGTAGTAGTAAGACTGCCGGGTATCGAAACTAAGGGTGATAAAATTCCCGAGAGCGATGGGATCAGGCGGGGGGATATTCGGAAGACCCATGGGCCCCCCGGTCAGGTTTACCCAGTTATAGAGAATGGACCGCACCACTTCGGCACAACCCACAGTGACAATTGCAAAATAAGGCCCGCGTAGACGCAGAGAGGGATAGCCGATAAGGAGTCCAAGAATGAGGCCCGCGATCATGGCACAAGGAAGAGCGACCCAAAAGGAAAATTTGAGGTTCATTGTCAAAAGAGCAGAAGTATAGGCCCCGACTCCGAAAAAGGCCGAATGGCAAAAAGACATCTGCCCCGTGTAGCCCACAATCACATTTAGGCTCTGGGCCAGGATCACAAAAATTCCCGCAAGGATGGCCAAATAAAGAAAATAGGAATCTTTGACGACGATGGGCAGAGCGAATAATGCGACGATGATGATGAAAACTGAAATCCCTTTTATGGAACGCATCATTCCTCCAGAATTTTTCCGAAAATGCCGGCTGGACGCACCCAGAGGATCGCGACCATTAGGATAAAAGATATGGTGTCCTTTAGTGCCATCGAAATATACGCCGCAGACAGATTTTCAATGACTCCCAAAAAGAGCCCCCCGATAATTGATCCTCCCACCGAGCCCATTCCACCAAGGATGACGATGACAAAAGCTTTGAAAACCGGAGTTGCCCCCATGGTAGGTTCCACCAGATAGATGGGACCAACGAGCGAACCCGCCACAGAAGCTAACCCGCAGCCGACCGCCAGGGTAACGCCGCGTATGAGGTTAATGTTAATCCCCGCCACGGCTGCGCCTTCCTTGTCCTGTGCGACCGCGCGCATGGCCTTGCCGATGCGGGAATGGCGAATAAAGAAAATGACGGCGATCATGAGGATCACGGATACCACCACCACAAGAAGCCTCTGAACCGTGATTGCGAGCCCAAGGAAACGAAGGGTCTGCGTCATATAAGGAGTGGGAATCGTCCGCTGCTCCGGTGTCCAGAGAAGGGTGGCCCCATTCTGCAAAAAAATGGAGAGTCCGATGGTAATTAACAAAACGTTCAAAAGCGGAACGTTCTTCAGGGGTCGAAACAAAACGCGTTCCAGGAGCAGGCCGACCCCGGCGATGACGACCGCCGATATGGCAAGGGCAGGAAAGAAACTCACCCCCGCGAGTGAAATCAAGAAGTATGTACAGTAGGCCCCCAGCATATAAATCTCTCCATGGGCCAACTGAATGATGTCCAAAATGCCGAAGATCAGCGTGAACCCCAGGGCGATAAGCACATAGGAACTTCCAATTGCCAGCCCGTTCGCCAGATGAATGAAAAAAGTCTCCATGCAGAATATCCTTTTATCCTCTAACCAGTTTTTATCCAGAAATGGCCCTTTTCCCCAATCTCCATGGACAAGGGTTACAGCGAGGCAAGCGGGAGCTCCCACCTGATCTTGTGAATCCCGCCCGAGGCGGGACTGATCTGGAAACTTCGGCAGTTTGCAAATTCTGTTTCTGGATGGACACCAACTGTTTGCTTTGCCCTAAAAGGGGATCGCGAAGGCCCTTAGCCTCCGGAATCCCCCTTTTACCGTTAAATCTGCCACAGATAGACTTTTCCGCCTTTTATTTCACCCACCCAAATACCCAACGAATTGTTATTTTTCTCATTGAAGAAGTAATGACCCATCAGTCCGTGGTAATCGGTCTTGGTCATGGCTTCCCGAATCTTCTCCGTATCGGACACCGTTCCGGCCCGCTCCAGAGCCTGAGCATACATCTGAACCACATCATAGCCCGAGAAGACATAGCTCATGGGGTCAATCTTGTATCTTTCCCTATAGCGCTCGGCAAGAGGCGCAATTTTGGGATGATCCACCGCCGGCCCACGGTTGGCAATATACATTCCTTCCGCGGCCTCCGGGGAGAGTTTCAGAAGAAGGTAGGCATCAACTCCCCCTCCATCTATCAGCTTCACTTCGGGACACACTTCCCGAGCCTGCCGAACAAAGATAGAGCACGCCTTCGTTTCCATAGTCGTCTGTATTGCCTCGGGCTTAAGTCCTTTGATCTTTGTGAGGATCGAATAGAAGTCTGTCGCTCCGTGTTCGTAAAACTCCTGAGCAGGCACCGTTATTCCGACTTTCTCCATGCTTTCCTTGTTGATCTGTGCAGCATGACGACCCCAATCATCATTGATCGCTACCTGAGCCACAGTCTTGAAACCAAGCTTTTGTATATATTTCGTTTCGGTTTCTACGGCGTTGGCTGAAGTTGTTCCTCCTCGAAAAAACCATTTGTTTCCGGCCTCGGTCAGTTTTTCCGCAGCTGAATTAGGGGAACACAGGATGACCTTTTCCCTTGCGGCGATTGGCATAATGGCAAACGTTGAAGAGCTGGTATAGGAACCAATCACCATTTTGACTTTGTCCCTAGAGACCAGCTTCTCCATCGCGGCCACTGTTTCTTTTGGAATGCCCTGGTCATCATAGATCACCAACTCGAGCTTATACTTCTCCCCTCCAACGTTGACTCCGCCTTGGGCGTTTACATCTTCTACCCCAAATTTCACCCCATTCGCTTCGTGAGTGCCGTCCAGGCTTAATTGGCCTGACAAAGGCATGATCATGCCGATCTTGAAAGTCTTTGCCTGAACCCCTGATGAAAGAAAAATCAAGGCGGCCACTGCGAAACCCATCATGATCCAGTTAAATTTCTTCATTACGTCAACCTCCTTTGATTGATTTATCCTTGGACTCTTCTCAAACAAAACATCCTTCACCGGGAGAAGCGACATGTCTTCATATGGTCCAAAAACATTTTTTGGTGACCACTTCGGAAAGTCCTAAGCGCCTCCATTTTGGATTGGGAGTACAGGAAAGCACTCACCCGTGTCAACTGAAAAACGATCTCATCTGTTGCGAATGCAGCTCAAGAGGCGATGGACGGCTCGGGAGGCGAACAGGGCGCGAGGAAGGCCGCTTGGGGAATGATTGATACATGGATAGGCATTTGCAGAGGAGAGAGGGCTATAAAGGATGCCGGCTGCCGGGGCCTCACTTTGGGATCTGTACGGATGAGAAGACACCTTCGACTTCGGCCCTGTGCTTCTCGAAATAATACTCCCGAGTCCCTGTGTAGACCATAAGAAGGAGCCTCCCGTCATGGATCGCGCCCAAGGCGATCCCCTCCCTTTCCAGGCCCTCCTTGGACAGGAAGTCAAAATCGAACCGAAATCCCGGAAGTCTGCCAAAACTCGCCGGTCTCAAGTTTCTCACATGGATGCTGGATGCATCTATTCCGCCCTCCCTGATCCTTCGAACATCCACCATGCCCTTTGAGAGTTGATGGGTATCTATTCCGGCGCTGATAGTCCTCAAGCTCGCCACGAAGAATTCAGTCACCTCGCTCGGCGTCATGTGCGCTCGGAAACGAGGCACTCTTGCATCCTTGTCGGTGGTCTGAATCAAAGGGTCGCCGTCCTTGACAGAGATAAACCTCAAGGCCTCCAGCAAAGGCCCGTCGATCGTCCAAAGCTCTATGCCCCCTTCATCGGCGCGACTCCAGGCAATCCTGCTCTCAACGGAATAGAGGTCTCCGATGGGTCTTCCTTCGGATGGAGCCAAACTGTAATGGGCACATCCGCTGATGAGAAAAGGGAGGAGTAGAAGCAAGCTTTTGATTTTCATCTGATTTTCACCTCAGCTGATGAATATATGTTTCAATAATCCGGCGGTCCGAGGCATCCGGATTTGCCTTCAAGTATTCCATAAAGGATTCACGGGCCTCCTTTTTCTTGCCGGCGCGCCAGTAAACCATCCCTAAGGATTTATAGATTTCCGGACGGGTCATTCCCATCTCCAGAGCCTTCCGGTATTCGGAGCATGCGGTTTCACAATCGCCTCCCTCCCCCCTCAGCCGGTACAGTTCACCGAGAAAAAAGTGCGCCTCTGGGGGATCGATTTCGCTTTTCAGCAGGCGGTTGAGGACAACGCCCGTGGTCTTAGGGCTCCCCTTTTGAACTTCCTCGCCAAGCCATGACATTCTGAAAGGCTTTGTGGCAGCCATGTATTCCTGTCGACCTCTGATCCACGAATCCCTGCTCTTGGATGTCTTTTCCGCCATGTCCTTCAAGGTGGCAATCCTTTCCGCCGACGTGGGATGGGTAGCGAAAAATATGGATTTGCTTGATTGTTCTGCCGCTTCTTCTTCAGCCATCAAGGCCCTCCAGATTTCCGCGGCTTGGAGGGGTTCGTAACCGGCCTTGGCCATCATTTCGAAGCCGATGAGATCCGCTTCCCGCTCCTGGTCCCGTGAGTATGCAAAGATCGCCCCCACGGCCACCAGGGTCGCGATGTCCCCCGCAAAACCCACCCCGGCAAGCGCCGTGGCAAGGGAAAAGAAGGCCAGGGCGCTCGTCGTGTTCCTTACCGTTCGCCACTGCTGAACACTGTGCCGCCGCAGGTAGTGCGCCATTTCGTGGCCGAGCACATAGGCAAGTTGAGCTTCGTTTTCAGCCCTCAACATGAGGCCGGTCCACACCTGCATACATCCGTTGGGAGCCATGGATGCATTGAAATTCGGGGTATCCACAATATAAATCCTGATGTCCGCGCAATGGATCGGATCGAGGTTGCAGACGATCTGCCGAACATATGCATTGAGGGAAGGATCCGTGATCACCCTGCCGGAAGACTTGAGCCTGCTTTCGATGCGATCCATGTACAACCAGAGTCCGGCCTCATCGGACGAGGGATCGGGTCTTTGACCGGGCTGAATATCATCCAGAGCTCCTGGTGCACCTCTGGGTGTGGCGCAGGATAGGCACCCGACACAAACAAAGCAGAGAAAGAAAAGAATCCGACAGAATCTCATAATGGAATGTTCGTCAGGAGTTGCTGGACGGCTTTTTCGGCTGCCTCGGGGGTCCTCAAATCTCCCACCGTACGGAAAAGACGGTTGAACCATACAATCTGACCGGTTTGAAGGTCCACCAGCGACGCGAAACCAAGCTGCAAACCGCCTTGAATACCAATCCCGAAAAGAGCAGCCGTGACCATCAGCGCAGTGCGCCCCGGGCTTGCGTAGCTGTCCCTCAAATAGATAAACAGGGCGTAATCCGCTCGGGTCCTCTCTTTCAAGGTTGTGAGACTTTCGCCTAAGCTCCAGTCGAAACGACCTTCCTTGGTAGGGAGGTTGTAGTAGGGCATGTACTTGTGAATGAGTATCGTTTGCCCCACGGCTTCATGAAGCTTCAGGACTTGCTCGTAAGTATGGACGCGATCGGGAGAATCGAGCGGAACCTGAAAGGGGAAGAGTTTATCCCCATGCTCTCGAAGTATCCTGTCCAGCGTTTTTCCCACATTCGTCTTTGCTGCCTGGGTCCAATCCGCTCTTGGCTCCTCCAAACCCCCGGTAGTCAACTCGAAAAGGATGACGTCAGGTTCAATCAGGAGGACGTTTGCCGACGGCGGGGGTTGAGCACACCCACTTCCCATGTGGTAGGTGGTTGCGCAACCACCACAAACCGTCCAGAACGAAATGAGAACGAAAAGGACTCCAATCCGCTCCGGCCTCGGATAGGGTTTTTTACGCATGGAAGTCCCCCGGCTTTCAAGGATGTTTTTATGCCGCTGAAGCTTAGCAGAAACGGAATCTTTTCCAAAAAGTCCGCTGACTATAGGATTGGTGTCGAGCACAGCCTTCAGGTTCCTGAGGCGGCTGTAACGTTCCAGGTCTGCACTGGGAATTGCACTGAGCCGACGTTTGCACTCCCCTGTGCTCATGGGATCACCTCCCACAAAGAGCCCCAATATGGAAGAGCAGGGGCAAAGGATAGATAGGAGGCTTTGTGATTCGACAGGGCCGTGACTCTCGCCAGGGGCAGAATCTTCAGCTTGGCAGGATGGGCAAAAGAGCGGACGACTGCGATCGGGGGATTCTGCCTAATAAGGCGAACCAGTTTCATATTATAGGGGGAAATCCTATTCGTCAAGAAGGTCTTTCGTCTCGATCAAAGGTTTCAGAGAATGCGCCTGGTTTTGTTTTGACGTACAGGGCCAATTTCCCTAGTATGATTGTTCTCTCAAAAAGCAATCTCTTATCATTTCACTCACACTTTCCATGCGAAGTGGTCGGAGCACACGAAGGAGGTTCATCGATTGCGGCGTGAGAGAACCATCGCCTGGACGATGGAGACGGATCGTCATCAGATGGTCCGGCTGATCGAATGGAACAAGAACAACAAAGCTTTCTTGGAGGAAACCATGGCCGATTTCAACGACCCATTGATCCCTTCAACTCCTCCCAAGGCTACTCCGGGAGCCAAAATGCTGTATCTCATCAGACGCAAACCCACAACCTCCCGAGAGGAGCTTGTGGCCCATTGGTTCGCCAACCACATGCCCCTGGTGATAAAGGCGCAACATGATCAGGCGGCACAGGGGAAGCCTCATGCCCGCCGCTACATCGTCACGCTATATGACGCGAACAAGAAGGGTGAACATCCCTGGGACGGCATGGCTCAGTTGTGGTGGGACAGAGCCCTGCCGAGGCCTAAGGTAGCATACGGAACCACGCCGTCGGACACGTTCCAGCAGAAAATCGAGCCTTATCTCCCCTGGGCTTCTACGGAATATGTGGTAATGGACGGCTCGGAGTATCTCAAGGTGGAGCCCCTCACCCTGAATGCGCCTTTCCCCTGCACACGCTCCGGCTTTTACAAGGTGAGCTTCCTCGTGAAGGCCAAAGTGGGCGTGGACTTCGATAAGTTCTACTCCCATTGGTTGAACACCCATGTACTTAATGTGAGGTCGACCATGGAGGACGTGGAAGGGTTCAGGTACGTCGTCAGTCACAGCATAGACCCGCAGGCTGAACCTTACGCGGGGCTGGCAGAGTTGTATTTCCATGACGAGAGGGGGTGGGCAAGGTACAGAGAACTCATCAAGCCGGATGGCATGGAGGAATTTTTCGATCCAGTTGGAACCCTTGTGCTGGGAGGGAGAACCGAAATGATCGGTCTACCTTGACGGATTAGATCAGTAGCGAAAATGGCATCTTATCTAATGAGGGGGCCAGAAAGATCGTTTTTTCGCCTTGGGTTCGTTTGGGCCGCAACGGGCAAGGCGCTCCAAGGCCTCCTCATGTGTCAACCCTTCCTGGGTGGTTTGAAGGCCTAGACGGACATCCTCGGTGGGGATGGCCCAAAAAATTCTGTTTGATCCGTTCATCATTGATGGTTCAGGTCAAACGACCAAGGTAATGTCAAAACAACAAGGTCACGGAGACTTCTTTTCTTGTGAAGCCTTGACCGAAAGCATACGACGCCTTCTGCGGTTCGTCATATAGAGAATCCAAATTCCTGCCCCGACAGCCGCGATGGCTCCGAAGGCTTGAAGCTCATAGTGCTTGACATTTCCGATAAATATCTCCAGGGCGTTTCCGAATAGGAAACCCCCGGTTCCTACCGCGATGGCCCAAACCATGGCTCCCAGGGCGTTCAAAAAGACAAAAAGGGGAACGGGGACGTCGCTCATTCCGATCACAAAAGGGGCCACGGTGCGGAGGCCGTAAAGAAAACGAAATACGAGGATAAAGGGGGTCCTGTATCGGCCGATCAGCTTCTGGGCCTTTTCCACACGGCCCCTCCACGAAGGCCGCTTTGCCAGTATCGTCTGGCTGTGCCAGCGGCCCAGAAAAAAGAAGAGCTGGTCCCCCGTGAGGCTCCCGATGAAGGCAGCCAGGACCACCCACGGGAGATGCAAATATCCCGTGTGGGCAGCAAAGCCTCCGAGAACCAGAATAGTCTCCCCTTCAAGGAAAGTTCCGACCAGGATGGCCAGATAACCGTACGTGTCGATCAACGATTCAAGGGACATATCTACTCGCACCTATTCTGTCTTTAACCCGATGATCCGTTTTCTATCATCTTTTGTGCACCGTAACCTCCGGTACAACTTTTAGAAAATCCTCCCGGCCGTACAGGGCTCTTCCTGCCTGAGACCACAACGATCTCCAGAGGCAGGTCCACGTCCAAGAGGGCACAGTAGAGCTTCTCGATCGGACCTACACCAAAACCTCCGGAAAGAAGCAGGATAATAGAGGTCTTCCCTTCCAGGCTGTGTGCCCTGAGACATTCCATGCGGTCCTTTTCCTCACTGAAGACCGGGTGAATGGGAATCCCGGTGACAGTGATGTTGCTTTGGGGAATATCCCAGTGCTCGAGGCAAGTTGCGCCCTCGGCTGTGGCGGTAAAATAATGTTCGCAAGGCTAATGGACCCAGAGTCGGTGGGGCTCAAAGTCCGTGGGGATGGTCATATGGGGCGTAGATATTTCCCCTTCCCGGCGCAGGGATGCGACAATTTCTGGGGAGAGCCAGGCGCTCGGCTAACGCGGCATTCCAGCATCAAAAGGATTGTTGCGCGGCTGCAAAATGAAACTACATGAATTCCCACCGCAACACGGGGTCGCAAGCAACTTACCCGCGAGCCGGCTTTTCACCCCGGCAAGCGCAGTATTCCTCGCTCCGACGCATCCTTTCTACACCCCCAACATCTTGCTGGGGAGCCAGAGGGCCAGCGTGGGCCAGAAATAGAGAAGGATGAAAACGATCCACCCGATCACCACAAAGGGAAAGCTGCTCCTGGCGATACTCCCCAGGGTGGTGCCGGGCGGCAGCACCCCCTTCAGGATGAAAAGATTGAGACCCACAGGCGGCGTGACCTCGGCAAGTTCGCTCTGGATGATCATGATGATCCCGAAGAACACGGGGCTCATGCCCATCGCTTCGATGATGGGCATAAAAATGGGAACGCAGATCACCAGGAGAGCCAGCACATCCATCAGGCACCCCAAAGCGGTGATCAAGGCAAGGATAAGGGCATACCGCGCGAAGTTGGATATTTCCAGGCCCATGAAAAGGGAGACGATAAATTCGTTCAGGCCCGAAATGAAAATGAGGTGACTGAAAAGCATGGCACCGATCAGGATGACGTAAATCATTACCGAGATCTTGACCGTGGTCTTGAAGGATTGCGCGATCAGATGGAAGGTACAACGCCGGTAGGCCAGACCGCAAAAAAGCGCCATCAGCGCTCCGACGGCGCTTGCTTCGATGGCGGAAAAGATGCCCACGTAAATCCCCCCCAGAACCACCAGGAAGGTGGCAATGGCCGGGGAGATCAGCGCCAGTGAGGAGAGTTTCTCTCTCCATGAGAAAGGCTCGGGGGGCATCGGCGCCAGCCTTGGATTGAGTGTGACCCGGAGGATCACATAGATGGAACCCAGGATGACGAGCATGAAGCCGGGCACCACACCGGCAAAAAACATATGGCCAAGGGAGGCTTCCGAAAGGCCGCAATAGATGATCATCCATATGCTTGGGGGGATAATGGCGGACAGGGTTCCACCAAAAGCGAAGGCACCGGTGTAAAGCCTCCTGCTCACGCCGAGACGCTCCATTTCCGGCACGGCCAGTTTCCCCACGGTGGATATTCCGGCCATGGCGGACGCGCAGATGAATCCGAAAAGAGCGCACATGACGATGGAACTGATCACCGTTCCGCCCGGAAGGCGTCCAATCCAGCGGTAAACGAAATCGTATAGATCCCTGCCGAACCCGAACTCGCTGAAGAGACTCCCCATGAGGACGAAACCGATGATGGCGATCAGCGTCCAGGCAAAGAGGACTTCCCAGACCACGTAACCAAGATTAAAAGCATAGGAAGGTCCCTTGAGAACGAGGATCCCCACGAAACCCGTTCCTCCCAGGGCCATGGCCAGCGGTATTCCCGACATGACGAAAACGAGCAGAAGCAGCAGCACGAAAAGCAATTGCATATTCAGCGCATCCATCATCGGCGCTCCTTTTGATAAAGATGAATGTTCTTAACGAAGCGTCATATCTGCGATTCGTGGTGAGATAGTTGGTGATAGTGTTTTCCAGCTCGGACCATGAATTGAACTCCCAGGAGGATCAATCCAAAACAGCATGCGATCTGAAACGGAGAAATTGGAATCATTGCGTTCTCGGTGACTTTTCCTAGCTTCATGCTCCACAGGATATCCTTCCCCAACGCGTAGGCGAAGTATCCGGTGATGAAAACACTGGCAATGGAAGTGATGAAAAGCGTCCAGTTTCGACCCTTCTCGGAGAGCATTTCCGTCAGGAAGTCCACCCCCAGGTGCGCCTCTTCTTGCAAGACGTAGGCAGCGCATAGCGTTGCAACAACGGCCTGGAATAAGGACGCAACCTCCAACGCCCAGGATGTTGGGGCGTTGAAGAAGCTTCTGGCAATAACTTCCCAGAGGATGATCAAAAGGATGATCCCCATCAAAAAATAGGAAACATAGAGGAGGATTCCATTTAGTCTTTTCATCTTGTACCCCTCGTCATGGATTTGTTTGAGCGCCCCTGCCCCATACGCACTTTCAAAAAAAAGCCGCCGTTTCGGTCCCTGGAGCCCGGGACGGGCCTTGTCTCGGCCGGGGAACGAGTTTCCCCGGCCTGAAAAGGGGGCCTCTCCATGAACTCCAACGCTCCGCCCAAGCCTTACCAGTCCAGGAATCCCTTGGATTCCGAAGCTCGCGCAGCTTTCACGATATCCACGATCTTTGCCCCGTAAGGCTTGGATCTTTCCACCCACTCCTCGATGATCTTTTCTCCCGGGGCGTACCAGAGTTTTGCCTCCTCCGCCGTGGGCCGGTAGAATTCCATTTTTTCCGACGCGATCATCTCGTTCCGATCCTCCGAGACGATGGAATTCATGCCTTGCATGACGATGTTGAATCGGCAGAAGTTGATCAAAACCGGCGCCAGTTCCGGACCCAGTTTCTTCAGGGTGGACTTGTTGACCACCCAGTGCATGGTGGTGGGGCAGATGGGTAAATCCAGCAAATGGTCAAAAACCTCCATCTGTTTCCAGCCGGTCCAGTGGGTGTGGACTCCGATCGTGCCCTGAAGCAGGCCGCGACTTGCGGCTTCATAGACCTCTGCGGTGGTAATGCCCACAGCATTTCCCCCGATCATTTTCACATAATCCCGGAGGCCCGTGCCCACGGCTTTGAGCTTCAGTCCCTCCAGATCCGCCGGAACTTTCAGTTTCTTTCCCTTGGTGGCAATCTTGTACCAGCCACCATAGTAGGGCATGTCGATCAGCAGGATGTTGCTGTAACCACCTTTCTCCAAAGCCTCCTGAAGAACAGCGGTTACCCTGGGCCAGGCTTTCCACCATTCATAGTCACTCCTGAAAAGGAACGGAACCGACCCCACCGCCTCCAAAACCGGAAAAGTGGAAGCAATGAATCCGCCGTAAGCAAATCCCATGTCCGCCAGGCCACGCTGCACCGCATCCAGCATGTCGGTCCCCTTTGCGATTTTCGCCGAATCGTAGATCTTGGGAACGAGACGGTTTCCACTCATTTCTCCCAGGTATTTTTGAAGCTCTTTGTTCCAGACGCTGATCTCGTGCGTGGGGGACTGGTAGATGGCGATTGAGATTTCATGCTTTTTCGGTTCGGCTTGCACCTGCCGGACAGCAGAGAAAAGGCCAAAAACGCAGCAGAGAGTTACCCCTGCGATGATCCCGTATTTCGCTTTCATTTTTTCACCTCCTGTGGCGGTTCCATGGTGTTTGTATCAAATGAGTTGCTGGATTTCTTTCATATCCGGAGTTTCTTCTTCCAACAGCGGGGCATCACCTCCTTTTGGATGAATCCATGCCCACCCCCATAAAGGCTCAGTTCAGGCGGTCATGATGCCTTTTCTTCCGTTCCGAGGCTCACGGAATCTTCTTTTCATGCCCAATTGCGGCAAAAGGGTCCACGAAACTCTCTCTCGCCTTTTGCAAAGGGAAGAGCTTTCCGTTTCCGTCGAACCCGGAAAAAAGTTTACACCCGTCCTCTTTCTGACGCACATGCAACGGCCCGGTGACCGCTTACGCAAAGTGTTTACGGGGTCTTCCTTAAAAGCCCATAATGGACAAACCGGCCGACTGCGGAGGCACATCGCGCGGGATGATAGAAAAGTGGAATTCCCGCCTCTTCGATGCAGCGAAATGCCTTGCCGGCCATATTGCCTACGGGCCAGCAGATCACGAGGGGTTTACGCAATGTGGGCCAGAGAGAAGCAATCCGCTGAGCGACAGCGTAGCTTTTCTCGGGAGCCGAGACGGTGAAGATGAAGATCAGCGCATCAAAATTTTCATCGCCGTCAAAAACCTGAATGTACCGTCCCACCGCTTCAGGGTCGAAGATAAATTGCGTGGTCATGTCCATAGGATTGGCAATAGAGGATATCACCGGAATCAAATCGTGAAGTTCCTCATGGGTGCGGGGGGAAGGGGGTGGAAGAGCCAGGTTTTCGTCCGATACCAGGTCCGCCATCAAAGCCCCGGTTCCTCCCGAAGAGGAGAGGATCGCGACCCGGTTGCCCGGAGGGGGATTGTATCGCGCGAACAGATTGGCTACCTCCAGCAGATCATCCAGATCGAGAACCCGGCAAATTCCCTTTTGCCTGAAATATCCATCGTAGAGGGCATCCGAACCGGACATAGCACCGGTGTGCGAAGCTGCGGCCTGTCTTCCCTTCTCGGATCGGCCCACTTTAAGGGCTACGATCGGTATTCCTGCTTGAAAAGCCTTGTCCGCGGCCCTGGCAAATTTCTTGGGATCCTTGAGCGATTCCACAAAAAGCGCGATGGATCGGACTCTTCCGTCTTCAACCAGATAATCCACATAATCCGCAGCTTCCAGATCCACCTCATTGCCGGATGAAATGGAAAACCCCACTCCGATGGACCGATCCATGGCCCGAGCGAACAGTCCGTTGCCGATCCCGCCGCTCTGGGCGACCAGACCCATGTCCCCCACCGTCAGGCCGTCCATCTCGAGCGCGCTGGCAAATGAGGCCGCAACATGGTCATAGGTGTTCACAATGCCGAGGCAGTTGGGGCCGATGACCCGCATCCCCGCCTGTCTGGAAAATGCGAGCAGCGCTTCCTGCTCCCTTCGGCCCTCCTCGCCCATTTCCGCATAGCCGGCAGTGAAGAGGATCACAAACGGCACCTTTTTTCCTGCACATTGGCTCAACGCATCGAACACAAGTCTTTGGGGAACCCCGACCAGAGCCAGGTCGATGGGTTCGGGAATATTTTCCACATGAGGATAGCAGGGGAGTCCGGCGATCTCTTCATACTTGGGATTCACAGGGAAAATCCTGCCCCTGTAGCCGTGTCGACGGAGGAAGCGGATGGGGAGGCCGCCGATACGCGTCAGGTCATTGGACGCACCGATGATGGCTATGCTGCGGGGTCTGAAAAGCAGGTCCAGCTCTGGCAAGGGAGTTTTCATTTTCGACTCGTCCACCTCCTCAATCCCCTATGAAAAGCGTTGAATTTGCGCTGACCCCTTCACGACACGAATCCGCTCACTGGCAATACAGAGCGATTTCCAGCGTCCGCGCCGCAAGCTCAGAATCGCTTTGAAAACCCGACGTGAATTCCGAAATCGGGGCTGTTGTCGAACTCGAACATATTTTCGATGAGCCCCACCTCCAGGACTCCCCGATGGATCACCTCCCATTTCCAGCCCAGCGTGATTTCGTGGGACGGGTCGCAGAAGGGAGAGAAATCGTCGATCAGTCCCTCCGTATAAAGATATTGGAGCGTGAGAGCATGTCTTGGGAGAAATCTCCACTCCCCGGCCGCCAACCCGGTAAACTGGGTGTCCTTCAATTCGATCCCCAAAAACCCGTCTCGACCAAACCAGGCATATCCGAGTGTCGTATAGAGGTAGAACATCCCGAAGCGGCGGGAGAGGGAAACGCTCACTCCCAGATCCAGCTCCAGGTCTTCTCCTTCCCCGGTGTATAGCTTGTCCGCAAGGGCGGTCACAGCCCAGGAGAGAGCCGGTAGCTTGTCGGTTCCGCAGGTCACATTGTGCTGGAGGGTCAACTGCAGGCCGCGGCTAAAGGTTCCACGGGCTTCTTCACCCAAGGAAATGGTCGGCCCCTCTCCCGGCGGATTCAAGAAGACGTTGAAATCTCCCCTGGGGAAATCATCCCGGCCGCTTTGGTCGATCCCGAAGACGTCGTGAAATCCCTCGATAAATCCATCCATTTCCCCTCCGAAGGCGCTTCGATTCTGAAAATCCACCTCTAATTGAAACGTGTCTGTGATCCCATAGGCGAGCCCCATGGTGACCTGCAGCATCTCGAAATCCAGAAGGTAGTTCTCATTCTGGGCCCAGACGTTCACCCAGGTGGCGGTGCCGCGAGCTTCGTATTCCCCCTTCCCAAGGGTGGAAGGCGTGCGGGGCCTGATGCTCAGTCGCAATGCCTGAAAGGGAGACTGGGAACCGAGGCTCAGAGGGCCGTATCCCACGTTGGAAAAACAAATGGACTCGCTCCGGTAGCCTTCCGGCGTCCAAGTGAGCTTAGATGAGAGATCCTCCCCTTCTGCCAAGGCGGCCTCTTCCTCCTCCATCCCGGCCGCCAGACCGAGATCCTTCAGGAACCGAATCAGATAAGCCCGAAGTTTGACAGCTTCCTGAAAGCCCTGGATTCTATACCGGATCCGGCCCTGGGAATCCAATAAATACATCTGGGGGACAACATCGACCATGTAATGACGCGCGGTTGAAAGATTCCGGTCTATGTCCAGCATAACCCACAGATACCGGTCGGCCATCTCCACAATGGATGGATCTCGGAAGGTTTTTTTCTTCATTTGCCCGCAGATCGGGCACCAGGCTGCACTAAAAAAAACAGCCACCGGCCTTTGCACGGTCTTTGCCTTTCTCAGGGTTTCTTCCAGGTCTTCCGAAAAGGCAATGCTTGCTGGCGGTTGGCCTGCGGGTTCTCCACTTCCCAGTGCCGGAAAGATGGGCGTCAAACATAGAAAAGCCACAAAAAAGAGCGCAGCGAGTTCCCTGGCCGTCATCTCTGAAACCCTCCTCTCGGTCTCCGCTCCGGGTTTCCTCAGCTCAGCGTGAAAAGCGGAGTCACTGTGTTCTCCCTCTTGCTTCTCTATCATGGATAAGGAACCAGGTAAACTGCAAGTTCCCGAAAACGATGGCGAACGCGCTTCCTTTACCTGGCAATTCACCGCTCTATGCCATAGGTCGGCTGATCAGACTACTAAATATCGCGTTTAATAAAAGGCTGCTTCTCCCTTTCAAGGGCTTTCCTTGACCCCAAAAACCATGCCTCCCTTGGGCAAGCCCGCCGCCCTAAAAAGGGGGGCGCAGCCTTCAGGGAATATCAGGAAATCCTCTTCCCCATCAGAATCGCATTCTGGCCCCGGGGATAAAACTTGCTCTTCACCTCTAGCGTGGTAAAGCCGTGCTTCGTAAAAAGTCTTTGCGCCGGCGCATTTTCCACCGCCGTATGCAGCAGAAGCCTCTCGCCCTTCTGTTCCTTTGCTTTCCTTTCCACCTCAGCGAGCAGAAGGCTTCCCAGACCGCGCCGTCGTTTTAAAGGTTCCACGGCGATTGCCAGCAATTCGAAAACATGGGAGAAGTGCGGTTCATCTTGAAAAGAACCAAACATGGCAAAACCTTCAGGAGCCTTCCCTGATACAGCCATGAGCGTCACCGCAAAGCCGGAGAGAAACCATCGTGCAAGGATGTCCTCATAGGAACCGTAGGGTTCAAACGCCTTTTTCCCCAGGGCGCGAACGTAGTTCAAGTCAGACAAGACTGCAGGCCTGATGAGTGGCTTGGCTCTTTGAGAAATCTTCGGCTTTGAACGGGCAAAGGGGATGATCTCCTTTCCTTTGCCGGGCAATGGAAACATCCTCGTTTTTCGAAGACGTTCCATTCTTTTCACTTCACCATATTTTCCAAATCGGCCCCGTCTGCTCATCTCTCCTTCATGGACGCGCTTGTCAGATCCTTAGCCAAGCCGGTCCTCTAATGCTTGACGATACGGATCTTCTTCTTCCTCAGGGCTCTGTGGACGATTTCCAGAACCGGACCCTGTATTTTCTCCCAGGTCCAGTTCACCTCCTTTTTAACCCGGATCTCCTTCGGTTTTACCCAGATCTCCATGACCCCCGGAACGGCCATGATTTCTCGAACAACCTGAGCGCCCAGAATTCCCAATCTCTTCAGTCGATCCTCACCGTTCCTGTCCAGGGGCTTTTGGAATCTTTCCACACGGGGGGGTGACACCTCTTCAGGCATGAGGAATGACTTGAACTCGGGATTGGGATGATCATAAATCACCACTTTCTCGTCCGACATCGTTCACCTCTGCCTTGGAGCATAGCAAGTCAGCAAATCCGGGCCACCAATGAAAGAGCGCCTTTTTTGGACGTTACCACCGAATGAGGGAACATGCAAGGGGGGGATAGACGTTTCCGATGACCGGTGCAGAGGGGCAAGCTAGTGTCAAATTGCAAAAATAATGCACCGAATTTTGGAACCCTTCTCAGTCATTCCGGCGAAAGCCGGAATCCAGTATTTTCAGCAGGTCCTGGATCCCGGCGTGCGCCGGGATGACGGTGTTTGGAAATATCGATGACTTTTGTAATCACGCACTAGATACCCGGGTTTCCGTTTCCCTCCAATTCCAGGTACTCACGGACAACCCGCAGGGTGGAAAGAAGCCCGCTCTTTTCCCGCAACTCCAGCACCCACCAGTCGCATGAAGGAAGGCTTCCTAAGAGGTCAAGTCGACGCTTCATGTCTAAAAGCGTCCCAGCCGGTATATGCCCGCGCATATCTTCCTCGTGATAAATGTGAGCACCGAGGAACCGTTCGGGATGAGGGATCACGAAGTCCTCTATTTCATAGTGTTGGCTTGTGACGGAGGGACTCACCCTCAAGTGGCCGATATCCAGGGTGGCCCAGCAACCCGACTTCCGGATGAGCTTTTCGAAAAGTTCCGGTCGGCTCGTCCACCCCCAGGCGAGATTTTCAAGGCAGATACGGACTCCGAGGCTGTCGGCAAAACGCACCAATTCAGTGAGGCGTCGCACGGTTCTGTCCCACGACAGATTCATGGTGGAATCGCGGCCCAGGCCCACATGGAGGGTCACGTGATGTCCTTCCAGTTCGGAGACAAGGCGGCAGGCATGCTGAAAGATGCTCATGGCATTCTCAGCCTTTTCTCTGTCTTCGTCCCCCAGATCCACCCTGCTGAAAGCGCAGTGGTAGCGGACTTCAAGGGGCCTGAGTTTCGAAATGGACCTCAGTAAAGAGGACTGCTCGGCAGGGCTCCATGGCAAATCCTCGGGAGTAAAAGTCCATTCGATACCGGCAAATCCGTTTTCCAACGCAAAACGCCGGAGCTCACTCACTCCTAGGAAATTGCAGCATGCCAACTTCACTCTTTTCATGGTCTTTTTACTTCCCCCCGCCTTTTCTTCCCTCGGTCCGGGAAACCGTTTCCGTGCGTGGCGCCCTGTCCCTTAGATCCCTGAGAAGCTTTTCCAGGTCCAGCCCATATCTTGCCGCAACATCTTTTAAGGATTCAAAGAGCGCCTGGCAGCAAATACATTCACCTGCCTGTTCATCGTACTTCTTGAAAACAGCTTCGGTGTGCCTGTAACGGGACACAATATCCAAGACCGTCATTTCCGGGCCGATCGATTCTTTTTTGCCCATGGGCTTACTTCCAGACGCCTCTGTCCCTTTCCAGAACTTCCTTGAGAGCTCTGGGAATTTGATGAATGATCTCTATGACCTGGGTGGCCGGTGTGGGTCTTGCATAATGTCCGGCCAGTCGATTGGATTCTGCGGCAATCACGGCGGCCTTTCTGATTTCAATCCCGGACCCGGACAGAGCGGCAACCATCCCTGTAAGCGTATCCCCGGTCCCCCCGATCGCTTCCATGGCGTCCTCAAAGGGGCGGTCAATGATCGTCAGAATCCCTCCTTCCCCGGCCAGGTAATCGGTCTTCCCTTTGACCAGGAGATAACGTGCGGCATTTTGGTGGGCATAAGCGCGCGCAATGAGTTCCGGCGCCTTTTTCTCCTCATGCAGAATAAAGCCCCTTGTGTAAAAGGGGTGAGGAGCCTCTTCATCCGCGAGGAAAGCCATCTCACCCATATCGGGGGTGAAGAGATCGTATTCCGGCGCCTGACCGCTCATTTTGGCTGCATACATAAACCCCGCGTCGGCAATCAGAACCGGCCGCTTTGCCATTTCTTGCAAGGCAAAAAGGACCCGGTTATGGCAGTCCACATCGGGTTGCAAGTAGTGAAAGGCAATGGTCGTGAAGTCGCATCGACCTATGCAGCCGGTTAGATACTCATAGAGACGGCGGCTTCCATCTCCCAATCCAATGTCCCCTACCAGATAACCGAATGGGGCCGGTTGGCGGAGGGCTTCACCCGTTTTAATGGCCGCCGCCAGCAGAGCCGGAGTCCCCCGGTTTACGGAAATTCGTCTTCCCTGCACCACGATTTCATCGTTCTCCAGGGCCACCTCAGCGGCCACCAAAGGGAAGTCTCTATCAGGTACGGTCCCGACTACACCGAGCATCGACGCTTCATTTCCTCATAGGCCAGTTGAAGGGCGTAACCACAGAGGGTATGCCCAATTTCTCGCGGACTGGGAACTTCGATCAGGGACCTGTTGACCATTTGGCTCGCCAGGTAGGGGACGTCCGGACATCCTCCTCCGGATATATTCACGATGACCAGGGTATTCTTGTCAACGGTCAATTTCATGTTGGCCGCCCGGATCATTAGGTAGCGACCATTGTCCTTGACCTGAAAGAGATCCACCGGCTTCAGCAGCGGGCTGCTCACGGGCACCACTTCCACGGGAGCGGCCCCTGCCTCGCGCAAAGCCCGAAGGATGTTGAGTTCCTCAACGAGGGGGAACTCGACGACCAGGTCACAGCCGCTTCGAATCTCGGGAGGGGGGCCCAGAACCCGAATCTTCCATCCGCGCTCCTTGAGCGTTTTTTCAGCCCGGATGACCTCACTGGTATTTTGAAAAACCAGAATCCCCCGGTCGGAACCCGTTTTCTCCGAGACCGGTGTGGGCTGTTTCCGCTTGAAAAGGTTCAAGAAAGCCAAGGTCAATCCTTCCCGATGGTGATCCGGTATCCCTCACCTTCTTCCTGGATGTCCTTTACCCCCCATCCCTTGCTCTTGGCGGCCCGGGATACGTTCTCTCTGGATGTGTCCGTATCCACCAGAATGACAATTTCCCCCTTCGCCTCCCTGTTCATTTGATCCATCGTCATCAGAACCGGCTGGGGGCATGAAAGTCCTCGAGCGTCAACCACTGTAGCCATGCTAGGAACTCCTTTGTTTTCTCATGGTAAATCCGATGAAGAGACACACCAGAAGCCCAATGATGACGGCGCCGATTCCATGGGGTCCCACCCCATTGGGGGAGCTGGCAAGCCCAAAGTTGTGAGAAAAGCCGGCTCCCACGATCATCCCCAGAACAAAGACGCCGGCATCGCCGTCACCCTCTCCAGCCAGAAACAGCTGGCGTCCCGGACAGCCCCCTGCCAGGGCAAAAGCCAGACCGGCCACCACCATTCCCCCAAAGTTCCAGATGCTCATGGTGTGCGCCACCGGCTGGTTTGCAAAGCCAGGGTGAAATTGCCCCAGGATCAAATTCGTGATAAAGGCAAAAACCGCCAGGGCCAAAAGCCCCATAAACAGATGCGCCTGCCGGAAAAGGATGAGGTCCCGGAAGGCTCCCATGGTGCAAAATCGGCTTCTCTGCGCCGCAAATCCTATGGCAAGTCCCACCAACAATGAAATGATCAGCGGAGCATGCATCGAACCCGGACCTTTGACACTGTAAAACAGCACCCCGCTCTGCGGCTGGCCCTCAACCTGCGGGAAAATGAACCTAAGCGCAAGGAAACCCATCATGGTCAGCGGCAACAACCATCCTACCGCCACGTATGTCTTCTCGGCCCGGCCCAAGTTGTAACCCCCCTTGAAAAAGCGGGTGCCGATCCAGATCCCGAAAATCAGACCGAGCATCCCGAATATGGCGTTTCCGTCGCCGGACGAAAGGCGCAGCAAGGCACGCCACGGGCAACCCAGGAAGACCAGGGCGCCTATCATGGCAAAGGCGCCGAGGATAAATCTCACGATCGGTGCGGAGCCCGCTCGAGCCCGGAACTCCCTGAAAAGATAAGCAGCGATCAACGATCCTAGAACAAACCCAATAATCTCAGGCCTCAGGTATTGCACCACAGCGGCTCGGTGGAGTCCGACAGCCCCTGCGATATCCCTCTCGAAACAGGCGACGCAGATTCCCATATTGCCCGGGTTTCCCCATTTCTGCAGAAGCGAAGCAAAGACCCCGATAAAGGCTCCCACACCAATCATCCCCCAGCGAGTTGCAAAAAGATTCTTCATCACACCCATAGCTCTCAATTCTCCTCAATATCGTTGCCGTCTTTTAACCCCGATTGAACCCTGGGAACCAAGATGTCCGCCAAGTTCGACCCGGCGGGAAGCTGCAGCGCGGGAGCGACCATACCTTAAAAAAATTCGATAAGTCAAACTGGAAAAACCGATAGCAAAGGCGGTGCGATTTGGATTTTCCGATGATTTTTCGGGGACCAACCAGGGGAAAGGATAAAGCCGGCATAGGGGGTCGGGTGCTTTCTTCGTTATCCTCAAAGGTTCATGAAATCGTCGCGCCGAAATCTCACTTTTTATCCACTTGGGCCCGGTCCTTGCAATCGAAAAACCCGATGAAATTCGAAAGGACGGGACCAATTTTTAAACGGCCTAAGAAAAAATAGGGGCGACGACCGAACCGAATGGATACATACTTTGGTATCCTGAATTTGAAACCGGGTGCATCACAGCGACAAATCAAGAAGGCATACAGGGCCATGGTCAAGATGTGGCATCCGGATCTTTTTCCCGATGATCCTTTGCTACGGCAAACCGCTGAAGAAAAATTCAAAAAAATCAATGAGGCTTACCATGGGCTGAGCACGGTCCGGGCCTGCCGAGCGAAGAAACCCGGGGAAAAAAGAGCCCGGTGGGGAAAGGCCTCCGTGGTTCAATCCACCAGCAGGGTCAAAAAAGCCCCTGCTCGTCGAACCTCTCATAGTAAGACTGCGGAACAGGGATGGAAAAAACAACTGCGTTTTCTGTGGTGCACCGTTCCCTTGGTCGGTCTCTCCATTCTGTGGCACTATCATAAGAAGAATATGCTTGCCATGAAGGATGCAACTGCAAAGGCCCTTGTCCTGCTCTGTTTTGCCGGATTTTCCTGTTTTTTTTCTCTCGAAATGATTGTGGGCGAGGAAACGATGAAGGTGGTTTTGTTCTGGCTGTTTCTTCTGTGGATTCTCGTGAGGAAATATCAGATCAAAGTGGAGGCAAGCTTTGATCAAGTGGCCTTCGTTTCACAGCTCAATTTTCTCTTTACCGTTCTTTTCATTTTCATTGTGGTAAGAATGATCCTGCGAGTCCCTCTTCCCATGTAAAATTGGGAAACCTCCAAACATTCAGCGGGTGGGAACGCCCCTCTTCGGACGTTCCCACGGCGCCACCCTTCACTTCGCCTCAAAGGCAAGATAGGTTCTTACATCCTCTCCCTCTCCCCTGTGAAGAAACCTCACCTTCAGAGGCATTCCCACAGAGATCGTCTCCGGTCTTTTCGCGTCCACCCCCTCGATGCGGGCATCAACCCTCGGCCCTTCATCCAGTTGGACAACACCACTGCAGTAAGGGTTTTTGCGATTGTAGCCTTCCGCTACCATAAAGGGAGGGCCGACGCTGATACAGGTAAACGCGACCAGTTTCCCGGTCCCTTTCATCTGGACCCACTCCATCTCTGAGCTGCGGCAATTGATGCATATCGGTCTGGGCGGTACAAAAAGAGATTCACACTCCCTGCACCTGGAACCCATCAGTTTGTCTTCAGTCAAATACTTTTCATAGGAAATGTCACTGAAAGGCCTTGCTTCCGTCATGGTCTCATCTCCTCTCCAGAATGGTGAATGTACATGTCCCGCCGGTTCCTCCCAGATTATGGGCTCCTCCTATCCGCAGGTCTTTGATGGGAACCTGCCTTTCACCGGCTTTGCCTCTCAGCTGTGTCCAGACCTCGTAGAGCTGCGAAATTCCAGTGGCCCCGACAGGATGTCCCTTGCATTTGAGGCCACCTGAAGTATTAATGGGCTTTGAACCGTCCAGCCGTGTTCTACCCTCTTCCACGGCCTTGTATCCCTCGCCCGGTTTGAAGAAACCCAGGTCTTCCATATGTAAAATCTCTGCGATGGAGAAGCAGTCGTGCACCTCGGCAAATTGGACGTCTTCAGGCTTCAGGCCTGACATTCCGTAAGCCTCCTGCGCTGCATATCTCGTGGCTTCGAAGTACGTGAGATCCTCACAGGCGTGTAATCCTCTGCCGCTTCCCTGTCCCAGTCCTACCACGTAAATGGGATCGTCGGTCAAGTTCTTGGCGATCTCTTCGGCCACCAGCAACATACAGCTTGCTCCATCACTAATGGGACAGCAGTCGTAAAGATGCATGGGCCACGCCACAGGAGGATTCACACCGGGATCTCTCAGGAAGTCTTTCTCGTCCTTCCATTCCGGCTCCGGTATTCCCTTCTTTTTGAGGCTCTCCCTCTTGGAATTCATCATGTCTTTTACGGTAGCCTTGAACTGTGCTTTTGGATTCAGAGGGGCATTGTTGTGGCTCTTAATCGTCACATTCATCAAGTGCTCACGGGTGGCCCCGTATTTTTTGAAATAGGCCGTGGCGATTGCTCCGAAAACCCCGGGAAAAGTGAACCCCGCCTGACCCTCATAGGGAACGGTGGCGAGTGCCAAACCTTCCGCAACCTCTTCCGTGCTTCGTTTGGACATCTCCTCAACGCCACTTACCAGAACCATGTCGTAAAACCCGGACGCAATGGCAAACACACCTTCTCTAAAAGCAATCGCACTGGACGCGCAGGCGCCTTCCGTTCTTGAGGCGGGCTTTGGTGCGATACCGATCAGATCGGACATGATCGGGCCCCAATGGGACTGATGCATGAAAAAATCATTGGAAAAGTTGCCCAAATATAGGGCATCTATGTCTTCGATATTCATGCCCTTTTCCACTGAGGCGACCATTTCATTGAAAGCTTCGGCAAACAAGTCCTTTGAGTTCTTGTCCCTGAACATACCGAACTTGGACATGCCCGCCCCAACGATTGCAACCCCCCTTCCAAGCTTCCTCCGTTTCTTCATTTTGATCCTCCTAAAATCAATGTTTTCGAGCTTCCGCCTTCAACGGTGAAATTCCTGAGTATTCCATAGATTCGTGTCATCCGCGAAAAGACATTTTCACGAGCCTTCCTGCGAGCATGACGGTCCCGTTATTGCGGTTCCAAGGTGGAAACACATTCGTGAGAGTGAAGGCTTTTCCTTCGTTCCCAGCTTTCCCGCCAATTCCTGGCGGACCGGGATGTAACCGGCTACAACGCAACGGTCTTGACTCGATCATAGAAACTTAAGAAATTTAGTGCAAGTGCTTTTTCAGTTCGGGATCTTACTGCCAGATGAAGGTATGGACAAGGTGGGGGGAGAGGAGCAAGACCCGACGATCGAGCTCCAGAACGAAAGAGACGATGCGATCAAACGCTTTTTCTTTCCGGTTTACGGACTCTTTGTGGATTTCCTGGCATGGGATGATCCTTGCCACTCCCGTGCCGGGTCAAAACAATCTCCGCCTCGCACTCTGGAAAAAGCTCGCTCAGACAAGCGCGCAGGGTGGCGATATCTTCCGAATAGCCAGTTATGATCACTTTACGCAATTTGTCTTTCCTTTCCACTCGAACATGCCTGACAAGAAATACCCTTGGACGGATTCAATCAAGGGCTCCACCACTTCGACTTTTGTGCTCGCGGGCTTCAAAGAGAGCGCCGATTTGAACCAATGCAAAATCCATACCTCTTTGACCAAATCCCGTGAAATGTCCCTGTGCATCCTATTTCCCAGGAAATGGACAAATCCCGGCAAGTGGAATTAAAATAGATGGTTAAGCCATCATTTCACCTGGAATATTTTGATGCCATCCCCAACGGGGAAAGAAAACGGTCCTAGCGCATGCTCGACTGGAAATATGCAAATTGCAAATTTATAGCCGAGTAGAAACCTGATCAGAGGAAGGCAAGACCAGCAAGTGGCTGTATTCACGTTATTAAAATGGAATTCGCATTCTGCAAAAAAAATGGGCGGAACATGGCATTTTGCAAGCCTCATTACCCCATTACCTAGGGTCGCGTTCGCCCTTTGGTCACGAAAGCAGGCTTCCTGCCTGCGCGGGTCATTACTTCGTTACAAATGTTGCCGCAAGATTACCGCCCCTTATAATCGGGTCGGCGTTTCTCGAGAAACGCAGCAATTCCTTCACGGGCATCGGCCGTCCGGGCCATCTTTGCAATGGACGCGCTTTCGTTTTTCATCTGCCCTTCGAAAGAGTCGGTCAGAGCGCCTTGAATGAGCCGCTTGGTGGCTCCGAAGGCCTTCGTGGGGCCGGCAGCCAGCTCTTTAGCCAATTTCATGGCTTCCTGAAAGAGGTCTTTGTCCGGGACCACCCGGGTGACCATGCCCCAATTCAGGGCATCCTTGGAGGAAATCACACGGTTTGTGAGCGCCAACTCGAGCGCTCGCTTCACCCCCACCAAACGGGTTAGCGTGAATGTGGCCCCACCGTCCGGTGAAAGTCCTATCCGGGTGTAGGCCATCGTGAACCGCGCGGACTCCGCCGCCAAAACAATGTCACAGGCGCACGCCAGGCTCATGCCGGCGCCCGCAGCGCTCCCGTGCACCGCCGCGATTGCGGGGGGGTCCATGCGCACAAGATAGGACATGGCCGTGTGAAGGTAGGCGGTGACATCCATCAGGTGATGAGGCATGCCTTCCCCCTGGGCCGTGAAGCTTTTGAGGTCCCCGCCGGCACAAAACATGCCTCCGGAACCTGTAATCAGGACCGCCCTGACGGCGGGATCATCGTCACAACGCATGAGGGCGTACATGAGGTCTCTAGCCAATTCAAGACTTATGGAATTGGCCGCCTCGGGTCGATTCAGAGTGATGTGGGCCACATTGTCTTCCACTTGGAAAAGAAGTGTTTTGAATTCCATTGCAAGCTCCCTCCCGGAGAAACGCGTTTTTGTTGTTTCCAAGACCCATGCCCCTCAGGCTTCACCGCTCTTCCAGGTTCGCCCGAGTTGGGGGTTCACCCATCCATCCCGAACAAGAAAACCTTTTCATCTGAGGCAATGTCAACAAAAAAGGAGGGTCCTTCACGAAGCTTTTCTTGGAGACTAAGGCGAACTCGGGATCGGGCCACAGGCTTTAGGCGAACGGATCGCAGAACCGGACGCTCCTTTGAGAACCTACCCAACCTATGTGGCAGTATCCCGGTGGCCATTAATCTCCAGAGGCCCTGTAACCGCCACAAGGAGGCTTTTCTGCAGTCACTTGGGCGGTTAAAACCGACCCTCCTTGGCCAAAGCGATAAAATGCGCCACGTCGATTTCCTTCGGGCAGACATGGGAGCATGCCTTGGAACTGTGGCAGCGGTAAACCCCCTCCTCGCTGTAAAGGAGATCCAACCTTTCTTCCCTGGCCTCCTCCCTGGGGTCCATCAGTCGAACAATGCTGGCCATCACCGCATTCGGCCCCAAGAAACCCCTGTGGCTGCTGATGCAAACGCTGGCACAACAGAAGCAGTTGATACATCGAGTAGCATCCACATATCTCTCCAGCTGTCTCGGAGAGACCTGATATTCGCCTCCTGTACGGGGCTTGTCCGCCGGCCTGATCAGATAGGGTTTGATTCGGTGAACCCTTTCATAGGCCCGCTCCAAGTCAACAATAAGATCCCGCACCACGGGGGCTACCTTGATTGGTTCCACCAGGAAAACCGAGGTTCCGAAGTCATTCACGGCATTTTCAACGAGCAGTTCGCAGGCCAGCATCGGCCTTCCGTTAATGACCACCGCACAGGTGCCGCACTGGGCGTGCTCGCATGATGAATTCCAGGCTAAACTGGGATCCAGGTCATTGTTGATCTTTCTGAATACATCCACGAACCTAAGGATTCTGCCTGCCTCCAATTGGTAGTCCTGAACCCAGGATCGGTTCCTATCCGGATCGTAGCGTTTGATTTTCAGGGTAATCCTGTAAGTTTCTTGCATCATTTCCCTTTTCCCACCGTGTCCTTTTAATAAGAGCTCGGGAGTCAACGGCCACCCCGGGGCGCTAGTATTTTCTTTCTATGATCCCGAATTTTTCGTGGTGTTCCCCTTTCTCTTCGTAAAGGCTCATGTCTATGGGGCGTCGGGCAAGGCTTATCTGTCCAAACTCCATCATATAGGCAAGCGTATGATCATTGAACTCGTCCTTTCTTTCCGGATAATCCTCTCGAAAATGCCCCCCCCGGGACTCCCTCCTTTGCAGGGCACCCTGGGCCGCCACCATGGAGACCGAAAGGAGATTGTCCAACTCCCAGCGCTGGATGAGCTCCTGATTCATCCGCAAACTTCTGCCCGATAACCCTGCCTTTTCCGCCCGCCCTTTCAGCTCCTTCAGCGTCTCGATCGCCTGTAAAAGGCTCTCCTCCCGCCGGAATACGCCCACCTTATCCGTCATCAATGTCTGCATGTCATACCGGATCTTTCCGATGCTGTCCTCGCCTTTTTGCTCCACGAATCGCGAAAACTGCAAGAAAGTCTTCTCCCCGGCTCCTGAAGGCGGATCTCCCGGATCGTCTCCAAGGTATTCGACGGCTTTTTCCGCCGCAAATTTTCCCATGGTGATCAGTTCCAAGAGAGAGTTCGTTCCCAGACGATTAAACCCGTGAAAACTGGCCGCCGCGCACTCTCCCACCGCAAAGAGGCCGGTGACCATCTTCTCCGGTCCTCTCTGAACCTCTCCAGACTCGCTGGTGGGGATGCCACCCATCTGGTAGTGGTTACTGGGTCGAACCGGGCAAAGGTCAACCCTGGGGTCCAGTTTGACAAATTTTTTAAAAAAGCTTGAGACTTCGGGTATATCCGTATCATGCACATGGGCCGGCAGATGGGTCAAATCGATCCACACATGCTCGATGTTATGGTCCGGGTTGAGAACTCCTCTCCCTTCCCGGATCTCCGTCTCGATGGCGCGCGCCACCAGATCGCGGGGAGCCAGTTCTTTCATTTTCGGGGCATATCGCTCCATGAAAGCTTCCCTCTCCTTATTGCGCAGGATGCCCCCCACGGACCGCAATGTCTCGCTGGCAAGAATCCCGGGACCCACAATTCCCGTCGGGTGGAACTGGATGGCCTCGGGATCCATCACAGGAATCCCGGCGGCAAGGGCGATGGCAAGCCCGTCCCCCGTGTTCTGCCGGCAGTTCGTGGTGACCCTGAAGATCTGTCCGTTGCCGCCGGTTGCCAAGACCGTTGCCCTGGCCAAGACACTCACAAACTCCCCTTCCTTTTCTTTGAAGATCACTGCGCCCACGCATCGGTCTCCCTTGAAAAGGAGTTCCGTGGCAATGGATTGATTTATGAAGGAGGTGGCTCCCCTCAGCGCCTCTCCGCAAACGGTATCCATCATGCCCTTGCCCGTCCGGTCGGCTTCAAATACGCATCGATAGGCCGAGAATTCACCGAAGTGAATGGTATGTCCGCCAAAGGTCCGCTTGCTCACCTTCCCTTCCTCATTCCGGCTGAAGTGCATCCCGTGATTCTCGAGCCACACCACCTGTTCCCACGCCGACTCTACGATCTTCTTGATCACGTTTTGATCTGCGCTGCAGTCAGATCCCTTCCACGTGTCAAACATATGGTAGACAGGCTTATCCACCGGGTCCCGGGGATCAACTGCCGCCATCCCGCCCTGGGCCGTGTTCGTATGGGACTTCTGCGGATGAGCCACCTTCGTGACAGCCACAATACGCGCTCCCGGCCTTTTTTGGAGGATCTCCGCGGCGCAGCAAAGTCCCGCCCCCCCGGCTCCGATGATCAGGAAATCGCACCGGATGGTTGATGAAATTCGAAACCCATTCACCATAGAACACTCCTTTAAGCGCCATGCCTTAACGCGCACAACGAAACATGGAGATCCCCACGTGCCAAGCGATTACGGGGCAGTTCAATGTGCGTCCAAGCCCTCTCCCTCATGTTCCCATGCTGAAGAGCCACAGCCCCCCTGCGTCCGGCAATATCTTTCGCGATCCGCACTGCCGACCCACGTATTCCAGGTTCAGCTGCTCCAGGCGACCCTGATCCCCACCGCGGCAAAAATCGCCATGACCACGACCATGAGCAAGGCAAAAAGCACTCGAATGGGCCTGGAGGCGAAATAGTCCCCCAGAATGGACCACAGACCATAGCCGCCGTGATACAGGGCACCGGCAATGGCAATCCCATAAACGATCTTTATGAAGGACCTTTGAAATGGGGTAACCAGAGTTCTTGCTTCTTCCACCCTTGCGGGATCGACCGCCAGAAGCAGGATATAAGCCGGCACGATTCCCAGCAAAAAAGCCCCGCTCACCCTCTGGAGTTTCCAAAAAAAAGAATGTCCGATACGCCATATTCTCGCCGCAACGCCGTATCCCAGGATCAATGCCCCCACCAGCATGATCAGCCATGACAGATACGGCGATACGTGCTGATTGCCCGCAATCATCAAAAGGCCCAGAACGATTTGATAAAGAGCGCATAAGCCGAAAACCCAGCGTTTTATCCCTTGATCGTTGCGGCTTCCGAAGATCTCGTACAGGATGATTCGCCCGCCGTTGAAGCAGTGAAACACAATGGGAACGCTCAAGAGCCAATAGAGAAAGCCAAGCACGGGTCCCGGCAACCCGGTTCCATGAAGGGGACCGTGGGTGGAGACCAAAACCCAGGAGACGACCACCAGGAAAATCCCGGTAACCCTGTGACACCAAGCGATGACGAAGTCCCACCCTCTCGCTCTCGCGTAAAACGAAACGACGGGAAGCTTCAATAGCCATGAAACGACCGTTCCATCAAGCCCCTTTTTGACCGCCTCGTTATTCAGCATCCCCTCCTCCCCCCAAAGGACGCCCAGTGGATCCACGACCTACGGAAACCCGTGTTCGGGTCCACTCTCCCTGGTTCCTGCCTCTTTCAATCCTCATAGAGTTTTCGTATGAGAATGGCATTTGGGGTACACTCGTTAAGACACAGGTCACAGAGCGTGCATTCGTCCTGGTTCCCTTCCACGATCTGCGGCTGATCTCCCGCTTTTTCAAAAATATTTACCGGACAAACCCTCACACATCGACCGCACTGGCTGATCCCAACGCACCTGTTTCTTTCGATTTCAACTTGGATAAACTCGCTCATGAATACCCTCCAGGCTCTTTCATGATGAAGTCTCGGTTTCAGGTGGCACGGATTTCAGAATCCTTCTGGAACGTTCCACAATCGCATAATCAATAAACTTGCCATCGAGCTGAATCGCCGCCGTCCCCTTGGCCTCCGCCTCTTCAAAGGCTTGAACAACCCTTTGCGCATAGAGGATTTCCTCTCTCGTCGACGTGAAAACCGCATGGCAGGGTTCGATCTGGTTGGGATGAATGCACATTTTCCCCTGGAAGCCCAGTTGCTTTGCTCTTCTTGCGTCCGCCTTGAGCCCCTCCATGTCTTTCAAATCGATCATGAACGGCGTGTCCAGAGGAGGTTCTACGCCCGCTGCCCGGCAGGCAACGGCGATGCGGGAGCGAGGGTAGTTGAGTTCGGCACCTTCCCTGGTCAACTCGATGCCGAGATCCAGTGCATAGTCCGCACCACCAAAAGCTGCCGTAAAGATGCGGGGCGGAGCGGTTTTTTGGGAAAGAATCTGGAATACGTTCTGAACCGCCTTTGCCGATTCGATCAAAGGAATAACCTCTATGGTGGCCACATTCAGCCCCTTTCCCTTTTCCACCTCCGTAAGTCGTTCGTCAATCACGCGGATCTGCTCCGCACTCTCCACCTTGGGGACGATGATGCACCCTAGCCCCTTTTCGATGACCTCTTGAAGGTCACCCGGAAAGAACCCGGATTCCAGCGAATTCACACGCACGATGAGCTTCTTGTCCCTGTGCTGGATAATTTTTTCCCTTACCTGCGGGCGGGTCTCCTCCTTATGGGACAATGGGACCGCGTCTTCAAGGTCAATGATCACCGCATCCGCCCCTGCGTTCACCGCCTTGTCCACTCTGTCCGGGCGATTACCGGGTACAAAGAGTGCAGTCCTCAGTGGGCCAAAGAATGCCATTTCACACCTCGCAATTTCTTTCCCTCTCAATTGGTTTGAGAAAACCCCTCACCGACTCCCGCCATGACCGGCCATTTCCCTCCCCCTGCGATCAATGGACCATGTCTGAGCCCGCCCAAGACAAGCGCCTCTCACAGGTATTCCCTTAAAATCTTCACGATATCCGAGAAGGACTCGGCCACTCGAATGCCGGATTTTTTGAAACGCTCGATTTTTCCTCTGGCACTCCCCCTGTCCCCTTCCACGATCGTGGCCGAGTGACCGAAGCGAACACCCGGCATGGCATCCACAAACCTTCCCGCAATGAAAGCCACAACCGGGATGGAGATTTTCTTTGCCGCCGCAAGGTCCGCAAGATGTTCCTCGATGACGCCCCCGGGCTCGCAAAACAAAACGACGGCTTTCGTTTGCGGATCCTGTTCAAAAAGGGGAATCAGATCCAGGAAATTGGACCCCACCACCGGGTCTCCGCCGATGCTGATGCACGTACTCTGCCCAATGCCCTGGGTTGTGAGGAGATTGGCGATTTCAGTGGTCATGCCGCCGCTTCTCGATGCGATTCCCACGTTTCCACGCATGTACGCCTTTTTCACGTCCTCCACAGGTCCCCCTGCCATGCCCAGTTTTACAATGTCGGGAGAGATGATCCCGAGAGTGTTTGGTCCGATCACGCGAGCCTTCTTCTCTCGCGCCACTTCCAAGATCTCGATCACGTCTTTCCTGGGCACGCGTTCGGTAATGATGACCAGAAGTCTCAGACCGTTCTCCAGAGCCTCCAGTGCGGCTTCCTTCAGCATCCCGGGGGGGACCGATATCACAGAGGCATCCGCCGGACGCTCCGCCACCGCCCTCCTTACCGTATCATAAACCGGCACGCCATGAATCTGCTGTCCCTGCTTGCCCGGAGTGACACCGGCCACCACCTTGGTGCCGTAATCAAGCATATCTTTGGTAAAGGAAGCTGCTTCCCGTCCGGTGATTCCCTGGACGATCACCCTGGTATCCTGATCCGCTAGAATTGCCATATTCTCTCCCTTTCGTTCCCCTTTACTAACTTTTGGTTCTTTCCACGGCCATTTTGGCCGCCTCATCAATGGAAACCGTCCGGTCGCAATAAGGCACTCCGTATTTGCCTAAAATCTTGAATCCCTCTTCTTCCCAAGCACCGGGCACCCGAAAGACTGCCACTGTTTCAGAGGGGACTCTGCCCGCTTCAAGGACCCCCTTCACAACGCCACGAGCCACCAGGTCCACACGGGTATTGCTCACCACGTTCATGATAATGGCAATTTTCTCCACATCGGGTTTGGACAGGATATGCTTGGTCAGTTCTTTGACTTTGAAAACGGAGGGGTTCCCACCGATCTCGCAGTAGTTGGCAGGCTTCCCCCCGTGCTGCTGCACGGCGTCGAACGCAGTGAGGGAGGCGCCACCCCCGCCGATGATCAACCCCAGCGTTCCATCGAATTCGATGACTCTCCCGGCGACACCCCGGTGGTCCATGCTGTCGATCTCCGCTGCCCTTCTCTCAAAGTCGGTACTGGTTCTTCCTCCCTGGTAGCGTTCTTCATCCTGTTTTGCCGCCATCTCCTTATGCCGGGGGAGAGAATCGTCGTCAATTTCCATGTGACAGTCCAGAGCGACCGCCCTCCCGTCTCGGGTGAGAGCCACCGGGTTGATCTCCGCAAGGGTTGCGTCATTTAGAAGGAAAACATCCGCCAGGGTTGAAAGGAAGGAACCGAGGCTCAAGAGCGCCCTGCCTGAGACGCCTGCATCTGAAAGGATTTCTCTGGCGCGATATTGGGGAAGTCCACCGCGCACGGAAAACCATTCCTTTATCACCTTTTCCGGCCGCCGCTCGGCCAACTGCTCCACATCCATCCCACCTTCTCGGGAAAAAATCATCAGTGGGCTCTTCGCCACCGTATCATAGGTGACAGCCACAAAGAGCTCCTGATCCATGTCGATCTTTTCTTCCACCAGGAGCCACTTCGACCGATACCCCCTCACCTCTTTGGAAAGAAGCGTCTCGGCTTTCGCTTTCGCTTCTTCCCTGGAGGAGGCTTCCAGGATCCCTCCTGCCCTGCCCCGTCCTCCCAGGGGAATTTGCACCTTCAATACCACCGGGCCGTCCAGTTGGACGGCATCCGAAGAGGTGACAAGCTCTGCTTTAGGGACCGAAATCCCGTGTTTTCTCAGAATTTCTTTTGACTCATATTCGAGAAGCCGCATAACGTTCTCCTTGGCTTGCGGGTGGCACGCCATTTTTTCGAAAAAAACACAACCGACTCCCTCTTTTCAATGCCCGTCGGCAACGGATTCATGCTTGTCCGGTTAGAGGCTGCGGGGTTTACTCAAAAGAGGCGGATTCATGGGCTGAATCCCGCTGCTCATGAATCATTTTCACTCCCTTGGGTTTTGAACCTCCCGCAGAACCCTTATATACCCTGTAGTGGTGGTTTTTCAACCCAAATACCACCCTGGCCAGGAAAAAGGTGGATAGGAAAAATCCGTATCAGGGTCAAGAGAAGTGCAATCCTGTTTGCTTTGAAAATCATATTGCGGTAAATTTCACCCAATGGGATCTCAAGGAATTGTCTTTATTGACCTCCCTCAGTTCCTTAAAAGCGAGTCCCATTCGGATGAAAATCAAAGCCAAGGGCTTTCTCTCCACGGCAATGCCAATGGGCGATTCACCCCCGGTGGAAGTGGTGATAGACCGGGCCACACTCGGGGAGCTGCCGGAAACGTACTCCGAGGGAAGGCGATCGGTTTTCGAAATGGGCCAAACAGCATTTTGCTGCTGAACATCCTGGGCGAAGGGGGCTTTTGCGGTGAAGTCGTCGTACTTCGATCTTAGCGGGAAGGTGGCCATCGTCTCTGGAGGGGCGACAGGGATAGGGAGGGGAATCGCTGAGGGTTTGGCCGAGGCCGGGGCGGATGTTGTGATCGCAGACATCGACGACCATGGAAGCAAGCTGGCCTGCGAGGGATTAAAAAACCTGGGCGTTCGTGCAGTGCCCGTACCCTGCGATGTGAGCAAGGGCCGGGATGTGGATGAGATGATCAGAAAGACCATGAAGGAATTCAATCGAGTGGATATTCTGGTGAACAATGCCGGTATAACGGGAAGCGCCAAGGCGATTGTAGACATGTCTTTAGAGGACTGGCACAGGACTCTGGCCGTCAACCTGACCGGCGTTTTTTTATGCTCCCGGGCTGCCGCCAGGGAAATGATCAAAAGAGAAGAGGGGAGAATCATCAATATCACTTCCGTAAACTCCTTTAAACCCTTGCCCCTCAGCGGTGACTATTGTGCCAGCAAAGGCGGAGCGCTCATGCTGACAAGGGTCCTGGCTCTTGAACTGATCAAGCATAATATCCGGGTCAACGCCATATGCCCCGGCTTTTTCGACACCGCTTTTGCCCCCGCGTTGAAAGAGAGAGTGAAAAAAAATATCAGCCGCATGGTGCCCATCGGTCGCCTGGGGAATGTGGAAGAGGTCAAAGGGCTCGCCGTTTTCCTTTCCTCCTCGGCCAGTGATTTTCTGGTAGGCACAGCCATACCCATTGACGGTGGATTCTTGATTCGATAATGCCATGGGGCCCGGTCCCAAGGAAGATTGCCGGTCCGTTCTCGGAACCCTTCTCGCCCCGAAGGATCGGAAAACAATAGCAGCCGCGAATAGCGGACCAAGAACGTCTCACAACGAGGAGTGGCAAAAAATGACGGAACAACATTCTCGATCCAGGATTTTCCTTCGATCCCTTTATACTCCGGAAGACATCAAGGATCTTCACTACGAAAAGCACCTCAATCATCCCGGATCTTATCCTTTCACCAGGGGACAGCGGGCCGGCGCCGGCCGCGGATGGATTCATCGGGAGCTTTCCGGAGAAGGAGACCCGGCAAGGTCCAACCAGCAACTGAAATACCTTATCGCCCAGGGCCAGATGGGGATCGACGTCATTGGGGACAGCCCGACCATGGCATGGCTGGATCCGGACCATCCGCTGGCTACAAACGCAGTGGGCACCCAGGGCGTGTCACTTTGTTGCTTGGAGGATTATCGGGAGTTATACAGAGATCTTCCGCTGAATTCCATCACCGCTTCAACCTCCCTGCCTCCGCCCATCGCCGTGGCGGGCCTGTACCTGGTGGCCCGGGAAAATCGTGTTCCTCACGCCCAACTCAGGGGTTCCGTGCTCCAATGGCCTTTCTACGCCGAGGACTGCGGGTACGCCGTTCACATGCCCTTTGGGCTCAGGCTCAGACTGGCCCTCGACTGTATCGAGTTCTGCACGGCAGAGATGCCCAGGTTTCATGCTTTTCTGGAGGACACGTATTTTTTCAGCGAAGCAGGGTTAAACGGGGCTGAGGAAGTCGCCCTGGGCCTTGTCGAAATCAGGTACATCGTCCGCAAGCTGTTGGAGCGCGGCATGGATATTGACAGTTTCGCTCCAAGAATAGCCATCCTGGTGAATTGTGGCCTGGATTTTTTCGAGGAGATCGCCAAGATCAGGGCGACGCGAAAGTTGTTTGCCAGGATGATGAAAGAGGAATTTGGCGCAAAGGATCCTCGCTCCCAGGCGGTGGTCATCACCTGCCATACCTCCGGCTTATCCCTTACCGCCCAGCAGCCGTTTAATAATATCGTCCGAGGGGCGATTCAAAGCCTGGCCCTGGTTTTGGCCGGAGTGCACGCCATCGAGATTTCAGCCTTTGATGAGGCCTACCGGACGCCCAGTCCCCAGTCTCACCTGGTGGGACTCAGGACCCAGCAGGTCATTCATCTGGAAACGGGAGTGAACAAGGTCATGGATCCCCTGGGAGGATCTTACTACGTGGAGTCTTTAACTCGCGCGATGGAAGAACGCATTGGGGAGATGGTCCTGGACATTGAATCCAGGGGGGACCCGGCGGAACTGGTGGAAAAGGGCTGGTTCAAGGATTTCTTCGAGGACACCATGTCCAGGTACTCCAGGGAAATCTCAGAGGGCGAGGTGATGAAAGTGGGCCTGAACTGCCATGAGATCCCGGAGGAAGAAGACATTTTGCTCAAGGAGGTGGCGGAGACAAAGATAGAGCCCTGTTGTGAGAGAATCGAGAAAATCAAGGAATACAGGCGCTCCAGAGACCCGGACAGGATCAAGGGGATTCTGGACGAGCTCCACCATAAGGCCGGGAGAGAAGGGGAAAATTTGATGCACCCCATCGTCAAAGCCTTTGAACTGGGGGCGACCATGGGCGAGATCGCCGGCATGCTTCGCCTGGCCTACGACTATCCTTATGATCCTCATGGCCTGGTCGAATTTCCCTTTTAGCGTTGCATGATCTTTTCTGGAACTGAATCGGGGATCTTCTGAGGAAAACCGCCGAAAAAAACGGCGAAGAGGCGGCTTATCATATTTGCGGGGCCACCCGGGAGACTTGGATGATGAGGCGCACATGGAAGGGATTGCTGAAGATGTCGGTGCAGGAGCGAGCATATTTGAACGCAGAGATCCTGCGATCTCGCTGCGGCGGATCGGAGCAGGACGGGACCATAGATATCTTCGAGGACCGGGACCGTTACACCATCAAGATGGATCCCTGCGGAAGCGGGGGAAGGATGAGAAGCTTCTACAAAAAACCCGAATTGATTCCCGAGGAATCCTTCACTCGGCTAGGATTTCAGAAAGGGGTGTTTAGTCCTGCCTAAGGGGGCTATTCTCTTCAATTCTTGCTTCAATCCTTGAATAGAGCTCCAGGAATTTTTCCTTCCACCCGGGCATTGCCTCCACCAGCAATTCTCCCCTTGAGTAAACCTCGGCGATTCGGCGATCAAAAGGAATCTCCATCAAAATGGGCAAAGCCTCCGCTTCAGCATAGTGCTTGACTTTGTCATCCCCCATATCGGCTCGATTGATCACCAACCCACAGGGAATTTTGAGGATACGCACCGCTCCCACAGCCAGTTTTAGATCATGCAAACCAAAAGGCGTGGGTTCCGTGACGAGCAGGACAAAATCCGTGTCCTTCATTGCCGCAATCACCGGACACGACGTGCCGGGAGGCGCGTCAATGATCGTGATCCTGCCGGTCCGTGCGTAGTCCCGGACCTTCCTGATGAGGGGCGGAGACATGGCCTCACCCACGCGCAGTTTTCCATGGACAAATTCGAGACCGTTGAGGTGACCCACCTGAATCATGCCCAACTCTCTGCCTTCTTCCCGAATGGCATCATCCGGACAGACAGCCGCACACCCTCCGCAGCTATGACAAAGCTCAGGAAACGTCAGAATCGTCTTGCCGATCACAGCAATGGCCTTGAATTGACAAATCTCGCCGCATTTTCCACAAAGGGTGCATTTCTGTTCGTTCACCACAGGAACGGGGGTGGTAATGGTTTCCGTCTTCTCGATTGTGGGATGGATGAAAAGATGGACGTTGGGCTCCTCCACATCGCAATCCAGCAATTGGACGTCGCGGCCCAAGGCCACGGCCAGGTTCGTCGCCACCGTAGTCTTCCCCGTTCCCCCCTTTCCGCTCGCTATGCTGATGATCATCTTGTCAGGTACCCTTCAAAACTCGTCAAGCTGTCCTTCTGTCTAAAATTCTTTCTCTTCAGACCGGGCAGTGTTTGCTTGCCAATCTCCTGGCCCCTTTCAGGTTCCATGGGAGCCTCTTGCCTTGCTTTTGCCGAGGGAGCATCGAAAAATCAGTGATCGCAAATGTTCTCTCCCGTCACCAGATTGTTCGAAAGGTATTGATGGACCAGGGATTCAGGAGAATCCGCCGGCGCACCGATGACCACTTTAATCCCGTTTTCATTAAAAAGCTGCTGGGCTCGGGTCCCCATGCCCCCGGCAATGATCACGTCCGCCCCTTTTTCATGAAGCCATCTGGGCAGAGCACCGGGTTCATGGGGGGGTGGGACATGCATGGACTTTCCCTTGATCTTCCCATTCTCTGTCTCGATCAACGCGAACTGCTCGCAATGGCCAAAATGGGCCGAAAGCTTGCCTCCTGCCACAGGGACGGCAAAAAGTATCCTGTCCAGTGATTGCACGTCTCTCTCTTTTTCTTGTCCCATGGAAACCGGTCCCTCCTTTGCCGTAGTAAGCTCTATCACTTTATCCACCATCTTGCTGAATTCCTGAACAAATGGACGCTCTTCGCCGTCGAAGGAGCCCAAGTGCCCCGCGTCGCCCTTCCGCACGAACTCAGGATCGATAGGGAGACTCGCCAAAAGCTGCAAGTTTTCCTTTTTCGCCATGATCTCGCCCCCATGCGCACTGAACAGATCGATCGCCTTTCCGCAATGGGGGCATTCCAATCCGCTCATGTTTTCCACAATCCCAAGGATGCCCATATTCACCGTTCGGCAGAAGTTGATGGATTTTCTCACATCGGCCAGAGAGATCTCCTGAGGAGTCGTCACAATAACGGCCTTTGCGTCAGGAATCGTCTGGGCTATGGTCAACGGTTCATCCCCGGTTCCCGGCGGCGAATCAATAATCAGGTAATCGAGTTCCGGCCAGTCGATATCTGAAATGAACTGCCGGATAACGCCGATCTTTAAAGGCCCCCTCCAAATCGTGGCCACGTCCTTGTTTTCACCCATCAGGGATTCAATGGATATGACCTGCAAATTGGGCAGCAAATGAATGGGCTGCGCTTTGCCTGACTGGGAGACCGCCCGGATTCCCTCCTTCATCCCCAGCAATCTCGGTATGCTCGGCCCGTGGAGATCGATATCCATCAGACCGACTTTCTTTCCCTTCTTGGCCAGGGCTACGGCCAGGTAAGCCGCCAGACTGCTCTTACCCACCCCGCCTTTACCACTCATGACCAAAAGCTTGCTCCCAACATGCCCCAACGTTTTGACGATCTCGGCATCCTGCATCCGATGCCGCTCCTGATGGCTTTGGGAGCCTGAAGACTTTTCTGCGTTACTCATTCCGATCCTAACCTCCTATTTATAAACATCCCTTTGTCAAACCAAACCGCCCCTTTTCATTTTTTCTTGCTCTTTAGAGCACTCTTCAGGTCCAGAGCCCTGATGTTTTCTCTCAACCCGTTTCCGTCACAACCCGGCATCAAAAACCTCGAATGGCCCAGTTCACCTCGCAGACAGGCATCGAGCACATCTTCCGCATAACCTGAGATACCCGATATCACCTTCACATCGAATGCCGTAAGCATTCTGAGAAAAGGTCGTGATACAGCACCGCATATCAAGATGTCAATGCCCAGGGCTTGAATACGAAAGCAACGTCGGGATAAATCTTGATCATCAAGGAATATTTCGAAGCGGGATCCGTCACTGTCCTCCTGCAAATCAAGGATCAAAAACCGCGATGCGGTGTCCAGAACAGGCGATACTTTTTTTTCCCAAATCGGAACAGCTATCCTCATGACGCCTCTCAATCATTCGGCCGCTTCAAAGGATCGCCCTAGTCTTTTTTCTCCAGGTTCTTAATCCGGGCTTGAATTTCTTCCATCTGCCTTTTGAGATCCAAAGCCTGCTCCTTCAAGGAATCCAGTTCCTCCTCCTCTGAGACGGGTCCCGCGGCATTTCGGCCGAAGTCAGACATGCCCATTCCGCGGCCCATGCCCATGCCGCGACCACCCCCCATGCCACGGCCCATACCCATGCCACGACCACCCCCCATGCCGAAATGATCGGATACGTTCGGCTTGTCGCTCGGCTTCAACTCTCCTCTTTTATATCGATTTACAGCCTCTTTCACACTTCCGCTCTGGCCCGTAATCAACTCGACCCCGGCTGCGGAGAGAGTTCTCACCGCATTGGGTCCACAATTGCCTGTGATCACCGCCTTGGCCCCTTTCGAAGCAATAAATTGGGCGGACTGAATGCCAGCCCCGCCTCCCAATGAGACATTCTCATTGGAGAAAGCCTCAAAGCCCATATCGTCAGTCTCCACGATCAAAAAGTAGGCACAGCGGCCAAAACGCGGGTCAATCTCCGAATCCAGTTGGGTTCCAGTAGCGCTCACAGCGACCTTCATCGTTCAAAAATCCCCTTTCATTGCCTCATTATTCGCGCGGGCTCGTGTACGCATTTTTCCATTCTCTTCCTTGGCGTCACGGCCTCCTCGCGCACAAAATCCTCCATGCCAAAAAAATCGAAAACGCTCGGAGCACTTGTTCAGGGAATTCTACACCCAGTGCCCTTCCACGTTGGCTTCGTCGGCCGACACAAGTTTTCCATCCACATAGTCCTTGACGGCCTCCCGGATCGTTCCCTTGACACCCACTGCCACTGCAACGCCGGCAGCCTGAAGAACCTTGAAGGCTTTAGGTCCACAGTTTCCTGTCAAGACCACATCCGGGTGATGGGCCAAGATATTTTGAGCCGCCTGAATCCCGGCCCCTTGGGGAAGATCGAGACTCTGCTTATTCTCAATCACACGAAAAGACAGGGTATCGGTATCGACCAGAAGAAATTTCGAAGCTCTGCCGAACCTCGGATCCACTTCGTCGTCCAGGTTTTCTCCTTGAGAGCTCACGGCAACACGCATGGATGAGATCCCTCCTTCTCGGTATTCGACAAAACCAACCTTCCTTTACAGGCATCTTGGGTAACCTTGCAGTGTCCCCTCGGCCGCGCCGACCGTCTTGACGCAAAAACCGGGATCAGAGGAGCAAATGGCCTCCCTGACCAGGCACATTGCGAACAATCGCACGGTCATGCCAGTTGGAGCATTTCTTATGCCAAAAACAAGGGAGGCACTAAAGAGAAAGGTAAGTATTTGAATTCAATAAATCAAATTTGAAAAGGCTCTTTTTTTAGTGCGGCCGGATTGCATATGAGGATTGCATATCTGCAACGCATGCATCAAAAACATATTGCATAAATGAAATTACTATTCGTAAGGGTTCACGAGGTGATCCCATGTTCAGGTTTTTCGAGGCTATGACCGCTTTTCCTCCCTTCCGACGATTGCCCGCCGATCTTTGTGGCGGGCTTACCCTCAATGTTGTGGCGGAATCTTCGAAAGGCCTTGCAGGGAAGTCCTCATTCCACCGTTGGCCCCCGTGATCGCTTGCTACCGGGCGATGCTACGGCTCTGCCCCTAATGTTGAGGCGTTTCATTTTTCGCCACAACGTTGTAGGATGGATCCCCATTTGAGCCGCAGTGATTCTTCTGTTCCAATCGTTTCTCTTCAAAGTCTCGTAGAGCAGGTTCCTTTCGATGTCACGCAGCGCCAATACGGGCTGCTGGAAATCTTGCGTCGGTTTTCCCGGGCTGACTCCCATGCCTTTTCGCAAATAATCAGGGAGATGCTCCACGCCGATGAGGTTGTTCTTACAAACAACGGTGGCATATTCCATAATGTTTTCCAGTTCGCGGATATTTCCAGGGAAATCATGAACCATCAAAACAGGCAAAACTTCCGGCGACAGACCCTGCAATTCTTTTCCGCCGAGCCGGCTGAATTTTCGCACAAAGTGCTCGGCCAATAGGGGAATGTCCTCTTTTCGTTCCCTTAAAGGAGGAAGAACAAGTCTGACCACATTCACCCTGTAATAGAGATCCTGTCGGAATTTTCCCGACTCCACGAGTTGTTCCAGATTCTTATTGGTCGCCGAAACAATCCGCACATTTGCTTTGAGAGATTTCGTGCTTCCCAAAGGCTCATAGACTTTGTCTTGAAGCACTCGAAGCAGTCGAATCTGTAATGCCGGCGAGATGTCCCCGATCTCGTCCAGGAAAAGGGTTCCACCCTCCGCCAATGCCAGCCGCCCCGGCTTGTCTTTGAAAGCCGTGCTGTGAGCCCCTTTTTCATAGCCGAAAAGTTCCGATTCCAGAAGGGTATCCGGCAGGGAGCCGCAATTGAAGGTGAGAAGGGGTCCGTTTTTCCGTGGGCTCAAGGAATGGATCGCCTTGGCAAAAAGCTCCTTGCCCGTGCCGCTCTCCCCTTCCAGAAGAATGGTTGCGTCAGTTTCAGAGACCTGGTCCAGGATCCCGAACAGGCGCTGCATCTCCTTGTTCTTGCTGATCATGTCGAGAAAGCAATGTTTGCGGGAAAGCTCCTTCCTCAGCTCTTCCACCACGCTCAAATCGCGGAAGGTCTCCACCCCTCCAATGACCTCGCCTTGCTCATCCTTCAGCAATGCGGTGGAGATGCTCACCGGGATTCGATCCCCATCCAGATTGACAATGAAAATCGATTGATTGACGATGGCACGGCCTGTTTCCATGGTGTGACGCATGGAGCACTGCTTTTCGCAGATGCTCGCCCTGAATACCTCCCAACAGTGGCGCCCGATCGCCTCTTTCTTCTTGATGCCCGTGATCTTCTCGGCAGCCCTGTTAAAGGAGGTAATCCTGAACTCCGCATCGACGGTGAAAACGCCGTCTGCGATGCTGTCAAGGATGATCTGTGTCTGGTCTTTAAGGGGTTCGTACATGAATCTTTCCCCAAGGCGTATGACGCACAAAATCCTTCGCGGTCGGCCCGACTCCAGAGCCCCATGTGCGGCATGAAATGGGGTGACAATTCAATATCATAACGAATCCAAGCTAGTCCTGATGCGTCGTATTGTCAATAGTTCGCCGCTCAAGCCTCCTTGCAGGGACGAAGGGCGGGGGCTGCTGAAAGGCAGGTGATCACGGGATCATCCCGCGGCGTGTTGGTCAGGGGGGGTATGAAGGGCCTTTCTTCGGTTTCGAGGCTTGCCCGCCAATCTTTGTGGCGGGTTTCCCCGCCTATGGGTCGGGCGGGCTCCGGGCCCCCGCCACAAAGTACGTGGAAGTCCTGTTCAGGTCGGGAAAAGGGGCAAAGCGCCATGACCCTGTGATCAGTCAGGTTACGGTCAATCTCTGGACATGCACTCCCCGAAAGCTCCTGCACCACGTCGCCCTGTTCGCCCTGGCGGCTCTAAACGGTGCGATCTACCGGGCAGAGAGTTGCCCGGTCGTTTTATGCCGGCGGTTTCAGCAGGCCTTCTCCGGCTCGAACTTTTCCATGATTTTTCTCAGTTCATGGATTTCGACCGCGGGGTAGAATTTGACTCTAATACCGGAGCCAAAAGTCACCGCTGCACACAGTTCCTGCAGTGCGACAGCGGATTTTGCAAACCCGATCAGTAGCATGGTGCGTTCACCTGTCAGGCTATAGCCTTGTAGCCAGTCCTTATCAATACCATCCGGGATCCTGTTCACGTCGAACAGGATATCGAATCTCTCTTTGGCCACGAAATCAAAACCAGGATCCCAGGAAATCTTGGCCACAAACCGGTCAAATCCCTTTTCTCTGAGGTTTTTGAGGACTTCCAGATCCGGAACAGGTTTTGGCATGGTGATTCCCTCCTTCCCTAAATTGTAGTTGCTCGGTTTAACCCATCAATGCCGAATGATCTCCATGGAAAAAAGCGTTTTTCGGTCAAAGAGATGTACGATTCCTTTTTGATCTAAACTCGTTTCCATCCGCAGATGGCTCTTTTCCCTATTGGGAAATGATGCTGGTGCCCATCTTTCCGAATCGTCACTTCCGGATGTGGACTGGACTCATGACAACAAATCATCGGTTTTTTGGATCCACCTGGGCGCACCACATTGTTTCAGAAGTTGCTTTGATTTATTTCGGTTTTCTTCGGCTTCTCTATGACTTCCCGATCTCCTGAGCAGTTGAGCATAAACCCCATGATCCACCCCCAGGTCCCACATCATGCCGTACTCCCTGTGCAGATTGATCGCCCTCTTTATCCAATTCTCCGCCTCGTGGAGTTCACGATCATTCCTGCTCAAGAGAATTTCCCCGATGTATCTCGCTATGGATCCATCATGAAGCTTCAACCTGTTTTCCCGCGCGCAGCGATACAACGGTTCCAGGTCGATACCCTTGTTCTCGCTTTTCGTTTCGGTCCGCGCCAAAGCTACCCTGTTGAAGTGAACACTCGAAGGGAACAATTTCGTGAGCTCCCGGAGTTCAATGGCTCTGGAAAAATGCTCCCCGGACTTCTGATATTCTCCCGTGTGAAAATAGGTCGTGGCCAGCCACTGGTGCGCCAGTGCGCTAAATGAATACAACTTGATTCTTTCCGAGAATTCGACCCCTTTAAAAAGATTTTTCTCCGCCTCTCGAAGAAACCCCCTGTAAAAACAAGAAATGCCATGGCAAGTATAGGCCATGGCTCTTGAATAGCTGTCACCGCTTTCCTCCGCTATTTTGAGAGCCTCGCGACTGGTCGGATACCCCAGACTGATTCTGCCCTGATAGTTATACGCGTACAGGCTGAGATTGCTCTTCATGAGAGAGACGATCCAGGGCATATGAACCGCCGAAACCACGTTCAGTGCTTTTGCCACGTGATCCAGTGTCTTCTCGAATTCGCAATTCCATGCCAGAGCCATTCCCAGGAAGTAGTTGGCTATAACCGAAGATGCAATGTCCTTTGCCTCCTCAGAGATCTTCAGGGCCTCTTCCAAGTGCTTGAACGCCATGGAAAAATCCTCTTCAACCATATAGTCGTAGGATCCCATGATCGTGTACATCTGAGAAAGCCTGGACTTGTTGCTGCTCAACGACGCCACTTTCCATATGGGATCAATCGCCTCTTTTGCCTCTGAAACGTAATTCATGAGAAATAGATACAGGGCAAGTGCCGTTCTGGCATCGATGCGTTCGTTCACCACGTCAATTGTTTCCGGTAGTGCTTCCAGGCACGTCACCCGTTTCTTTGCATGGGCAATGAGATCGGCAAATGAGGCCGACTTTGCCGCCCTTTGACAGGCAAGCCGCGAATACTCTGCGCCCTTCCAGTGGTTACCACTCAAAATGAAATGTTCCGCCAAAACCCCATAGCACTCCTCAATGCTGTCTTTGTACAGCTCCTCGATGGCAGTCCCTATTTCCTCGTGTAGCCTTGTTTTTCTACTGGTCAATATCGATTCATAGACGACCTCTTGAGTCAGCGCATGCTTGAAGACAAAGCTGGACTGGGGATAGATTCCCCTCTCGTAGAGATGCTCTGAATCCTTGAGCACCGAGAGATGAGACAACAGTTCATCCTCCGGTAGCCCGCTCACTCGCTTTACAAGTGCATAATTGAATTCTCGTTCGATCGCCGAGCCGGCCTGCAACACCTGCTTGGCTTTCTCAGGCAGAGCGTCAACTCTGGCCATGATCACTTCCTGAATCGTGGCAGGAATGGATACCTTATGGATATCGCTGGTTAGGTGAATCCGGTCATTTTTCTCTTCAATAACCCTCATATCCTTGAGTGTCCTGACGAATTCCTCGATGAAAAAAGGCACACCCTCCGTTTTTTCGAGGATCAATTCCAGGACATCATCACCCAGCTCAATGTTGCCTAGAAGATGGCGAACCATCATCAGACTCTCTCTAATGGAAAGCCGGTTTAGATTGATCTGGCCGTAGTAAGACTTGCCGCCCCAGGAAGGAAAAAACCCCGGTCTGTAAGTGAAGATGAGGAATACCCTGGATCCCCCTATGTTTTCCAACAGAGATTTCAAGGTATCCTCCGAGCTTTTGTCAACGGATTGAAGATCCTCAAAGGCCATGATCAGCGGTCGGATACCGGAAGATTTAATAGTTATGCATTTCAATGCTTCAATGATCCGATCCTTCCTTGCTTCGCGGCTCATCGGTGTCCCATCGACGCCGCTGTCTTTAACGGAGAGAAGTTCCAGAAGATAGGGAAGCGTTGAAGGCACATCCACACCCAAACCCTTCAGGCCCTTCTTGAGCCTTTCCTCGATTTTCGATTCAGTATCGCCCTCCCGGATATTGAAATTTGACTTCATGATATCGATGATCACATGGTACGCCGCACCCCGATGATAGGACAGGCACCGCCCTTCCAGGAAAGTCACATTCTCGTTGGCGATCGCTTTTCTAAATTCATACAGGAGTCTTGATTTCCCCAGCCCGGCCTCGGATACGATCGAAAAGGCCTGGCCTCGGCCCAATTTCGATCTTTCAAAACCGTCAAGCAAGAGCTCAAGCTCCCGCTCCCTCCCAACAAAGGGAGTTAAACCTCGCCCGGCGCTCACATCGAACCGGCTTCTTCTGGAACTGGTCCCGATGACTCGATAGATTTTGACCTGCTTCGCCTTTCCCTTGATCGTCTTCTCTCCAAGGGCCTCAAACCGAAAGTAGCCCTCGGCCTCTTCAAAGGTTTTCTCGGTCACCAAGATTGTACCCGGTTCCGCCAGAGCTTCCACACGAGAGGCCAGATTCACCGTGTCCCCCACGGCTTTGAACTCCACGCGGAGGTTGTTGCCCAGGGATCCAACGACCACGGGACCTGTGTGGATGCCCACGCGCATTCTGACCGGTGGGATGTTTTTTCGCTCATGCCGCAGGCCCTCGTTGAATGCTCCGATCTCCCTTTGAATTGCAATCGCGGACCTGATCGCCTTTTGAGGCCCGTCCTCCAGAGCGACGGGCGCTCCAAAGAGCGCCATGACACCGTCCCCGGTCATTTCATTGATTGTACCTTCGTATTCGTGAACCTTTTCTATGAGAATTTCATAGACTCGGTCCATCAAAAAATAGACTTCCTCCGGACCCTGCCTTTCAGAGAGGGCAGTAAATCCCTCCATATCACAAAACATCACCGTGACCTGTTTTCGTTCACCCTCTATCTTGTCCCTCTGAGAGAGGATCTTTTCAATGAGTCCTCGGGGAAGATACCGTTGGATCTTGGCAAGTTTTTCATCAAAGACGAATTCTTTCGTGGATCCCCCAGATGGCAATTCCAGATGGCGGCCACATTCGCCACAGAACTTGAACTGAGGCGGGTTGTGAACAGTGCAAAGTGGGCATATTTTCTCTAATTTAGACCCACACTCTCCACAGAACTTCATGCCGTCAGGATTCTCGAAGTGACATTTCGGGCATTGCATCTCAGATGCCTCTTGGCCGAATCCTTTCCACTGAAAATTTGATCCTTCGAACGGCAGAACCCATGATTCAGGGAACCGGGGGCATTCGGAGAGGAAACGGACCAGGATAAAGAGAGACTTTCCCTGAGAAAACTTCCTTCGAAGACACGGAGAACGGGAAAGGGCCCTTTGCGGGCTCTTGCTTTCGAAGGCAGACCATCCTCCTCAGCATGGTTGATTGAATGAATTCACTGGTTGCTCCCATTGGGCGCTACGGGCCGGTGGGAGCCTCGTGAGCCCATTTTGAGACGTTTGCCCATAGGACAACCTCACGAAAACACATTCGGGAGAGTAAGGAGAAATTTTCACTTATGGAACGCCCGCCGGGGCATAGCGGTCAATTGGCTGCCTTCTTCTCCCCCCTGGGAGACTTTTTCTCCTTTGGAGGAATCCCCACCAGCGCTTTCGCAAGGTTGATCTTTTTCTCCAGATCTCCTTCTCGCAAGATCATAATCCGCTGTGCTTGAGGGGAGCCCGCCCCGTGCATGGACTCCACCAGCGCCGTTCCCCCGGTCATGGCCTCGATGAGGCGCGCGATCTTCATGCGGTGCTCTGTAGGAATCCCTTCGATTCCTGAGAAATATTTCCTCACCAGGTGGCCGATGTCCTCGCTTTCCAGGTCGTACTGGCTGGGCAGGGTGGCGATGAATCCGCCGGCCAGATCCAGGGCCAGCCGGGCCACCTCGAAATGGAACCGGGTGATGTTTTGCTTGCACACATTGGCGAGCATGGTGTCCACCATGTACGCCCCCGAAGGCGTTGGCCATCCTTCGGCCGAGCACGCGATCGAGGAGCTGTACAGGGTCTCGCAGAGGTGAATCATCTCCGTGACCTTGTCCCTGATATGAGAGCCCTTGGCCGTACCCTGGATCTGGGTCAGATAACTGACCGCCCCGATCAAAACATCCATGAGCCCCGTCTTGCAAGCACCGTAATTAGCGCGGTGGTGAGCCGCGAATCGGTAAACCAGGGTGCTGGTAAAATCGGTCTCCCCGTTCATGAAGATCCTTTCGTTGGGAACAAACACATTGTCAAAAACAATGACGGCTTCCCCTCCTACCGCACCAAATCTGGGTTTTCCCGAATCGAGCCGCTCTTTTTTATCCCGGCGCTCGTCCCCCGCCTGGCGGCCGAAAATCATGGTGATCCCGGGGGCATCCACCGGCACCGCCACGACGATCGCATAGTCCCTGGATCGTTCATCCATGGCGGTGGTCGGCATCACAAGGATTTCATGGGAATTTACGGCTCCCGTCATGTGGAGTTTGGCCCCTTTTATCAAAACGCCGTCTTGTCTCCGCTCCTCCACGTGGACGTACTGATCCGGATCCGGCTGCTCCGCCGGGCTCTTGGAACGATCCCCTTTCGGGTCGGTCATGGCCCCCACCACCATCAGGTTTTCGTCCTGGATGTTCACCAGCCACTTTTTGAATCTTTCCAGGTAGTCGGTACCGTATTTTTGATCGATCTCATAAGCGACCGAGTAAACGGCGTTGATTCCGTCGAAACCCACGCAGCGCTGAAAACAGGTTCCCGTTTTCTGCCCCAGCACCCTGAGCAGTTTGATTTTCTTGATCAAATCCTCCACGTTTTGATGCACATGGGTAAACCGGCTGATGGTATGTCCTGTCAGGTGAGACGTGGCCGTGGCCAGATCCCGATACTCTTTCTTGGCGGCCAGGGCGTAGGTCATGGCCGCTGCCCGGACGTGGGGTTCGGTTGCAGGATGCCTGGTCACATCCATGATTCTCTGCCCCTTGTAATAAATGACTGGATGGATTTCCCTCAAACTTCGGATATATTCGGCACCGTTTTTAAGCTTCATGGTATCTCCTTGGCTAAGATGTAAACACTAAACCACAAACCCTAGTCTTCGATCCCCGCAAGGCGTTTGGCCACTTTCTTCTTTGCCTCCAGATCGTAACCCGATCGAATCCCGATCTTCTCCATGATGGGAGATCCGCCTCCGTGAACGCCTGCATACTGGCTCCAACCCGCCATGGCCGAGCAGGAAAAATCGGAAATAAATCGAAACAGCCGGTGTAACTTCTCTGCGGGTACTCCGGGTTTTCTCATGATATACTTTTCCAGGTGAGGACCTGTTTCCGGGTTCAGCCAGTCCTGCTCCGGTGGCAGCGTGGAAGGCAATCCACCGGCAATGGAATTCAGGATGTCGTATTCGTGATAGATATTGACGCCGGCCAGATATCTTCCCGTGTTGGAATATAAGAACTCCGGCGTGTAGATGCCAGAGGATGTCTTCTTTGCCCGGGCAGCGGCGGCAATCCCCGAAGCATAAACCAGCTCGGCGATGATCATCAGTTCCGTCAGTTCGTCCACCACGTGAGAGGACTTTTCCACGCCGTTATATTCAGCAGCCAAAGCTGTGGTTCCCAGGATGATGTCCGTGATGGCGGGCTTGCATCCACAGTAGGAGTGGCGATGAAAACCGGCAAAGGTGAGCGCAAGGGGGCCCGCAAACTCCCATTCACCGCACATGAAGACCCGTTCCCAGGGGACAAAGACACGATCAAAAACCACGACGGAATCCGCCACGCCGAAATTGTTGTAGGGGGCCTTCAACTCGATCCTGGGCCTGGGAGTGACGATCCTGGAGATGATCTTGATCCCTTCCGCATCGGCCGGTAAAGCGAACGAAACAGCCCAGTCCCCCTCATCCTTTGTCAGGGTCCTTGTGGGAATCACCAGATGCTCGTCCACATAAGGGCCCATGGTGATATGATTTTTAGCTCCCTGGACCACGATACCGCTGCTGTTCTTTTCCACCACATGGAGATAGAGATCAGGGTCCTCTTGCTGGGAGGGCCTGCCCCTTCTGTCTCCCTTCACATCCGTCATGGCCGTGCTTCCCACAAGATCATTGGCCTGGTAGTACTTCACGAATTCGAGAAAATTCTCATGGTAGTGCGTATTCTTGGCCTCGTCGATCTGTTTACTCACAACCCCGATGGCATTGAGCGTATCCGTGGCCATGCAGCGCTGCGTGCAACCGCCCACGCGCTGGCAGCACAGCCTCTTCATCTCCTGCTGCTTGTAAAGATCCTCGATGCTCATGTTCAGAGAAGTGAAACGATTGATTTCCTCACCGATAAGGTGGGATTCGGTCACAAGCAGGTGTTGCAGTTCCGGATCATCCACTGCATCAAAGGTAAATCTCAGCGTATTGATGGGCATTTCAAGGATGGGATCATCCCGTCCTATCTTCCTTCCGTGGGCATAGACGTTGGGCTTCATTTTTTTCAGTCTTTCCACGTACTGTTCCGACGTTTTTATGGCCATTTTCATCCTCCTGAGTGACGATTAAAAAAGACCTTCCCTTCCCTCTGGGGAAATTCCATATCCGTGGGGAAGGATCTAAAAAAGCTCAATTCAGTGGCCCGAGTCTCCTCTTTCCTCGGATTTTTCCTTCTCCCTCAGGGTGCGACGGAGAAACTTTCCGGTCAATGTCTTCGGGATCTCCACCACCACCTCCACATCACGGGGATATTTGTAAGCAGCCATCCGAGCTTTGCAGAAGGAAATGATCTCCTGGGGTGTGACAGCGCCTTCCATCCCTTCCTTCAACGCCACGAACGCCTTCACCGTTTCACCGCGATACGGATCCGGCACGCCCACCACGGCGGCCTCCTTCACGGCCGGGTGCTGATAGATCACATCCTCCACATCCCGCGGCCAGACTTTATAGCCCGAAGCGACGATCATGTCCTTCTTTCGATCCACCACGTAGAACCAGCCGTCCTCGTCCATTTTACCGACATCCCCGGTGTAAAGCCAACCGTCCCGGATGGCGTACTTGGTCTCCTCCGGCTTTTGCCAATACCCGGGGATCACAATTGGTCCCGAATCCGCGATTTCTCCCACCTCACCCGGGGGAAGCTCACGAGTCCCTTCTTCCAAGTCCATGATCTTCATCACGCAATTTGGAACGGGGACACCCACGGAAAGCGCTCCGCTTTCCTCGTCAACCGGTGCTCTCATGCCCAGGGGAACAATATGGGAAGGGGAATTGGTCTCCGTCATTCCGTACACATTGTAAATGTAGAGGCCCGTGAGGTCCTCAAACCGCTTGACGAGAGCCTCCGACACCGGCGCACCCCCACTGTAAGCCTTTTGAAAACTGGAAAGGTCTCTTTTCCGGATATCCGGATGATTCATCAGGGCAATGTACACGGTAATCGCGGCCACCGTCATGGTCACCTTCCAGCGCTCAATCAGCCGAAGCGTCTCCCCCGGATCAAATCGATAATAGAGGACCACAGGAATGCCGGCCAGCGCGGCGATGGCCGAATGGGCCACTTCACCCGTCACATGAAACAAAGGGGCGATCCCCAACACCACGTCGTTTTCGTCGACCCGCTGCATGGCTTGGTACACCCGCGAGTTAAAAGCGATGTTTCCATGGGTGTTCATGGCCCCTTTGGGGGGGCCGGTCGTGCCTGAAGTGTAGGTGAGGTACGCCACATCTCCCGGGGAGACACCCGGGTCTTCCCCTTTCTCGCCCCTGTATTTCTCTATCAGTTGAAGCATATCCAGAGCATTCGGTACGGCGACCTTTTTCAATCCCCTGACGATGGAGGGGGTTTCCCCGTGGGCTGGAAGAAAATCAAGGGGTGACGTGGTGATGATCTTTTTCACATCCGTCCGCTTCAGAAAAGAGAAATCCAGGGTCGCCGCGATCTCGTTCAATGTGACGAAAATTTTAGCGCCCGAATCCTGACAGAAATAAGTGAGTTCCTTTTCCTTGTACATGGGATTTACGGGAACGGCGATGCACCCGATTTTCCAGGCTGCATAGGTGGCCATAAGAAACTGGGGTACATTCTGAAGATCCAGCAGGATGCGATCTCCCTTGTTTAGCCCCAGCGCATGAAAGGCGGCAGCCAGGCTGTCGGAAAGTCTGTCCACTTCACCGTAAGAGATCACCTGATCAAAATAGTATATGGAAGGGGCGCCGGGACACCGGGCTGCCGAGGACCGGAAGTCCCCTATGGCCGTATCGTTCGAGATTGGGAGATCATGAGATACCCACGAGGGGTAATTTTTGAGCCATGGTCTTCTTTCATAGATGGATTCCATGAAACCTCCTTTCGACAAGCCTAGGAACGCTCCTGTGCCCTTTTAATCATCCGCGGGTTTGCAATCTCCAACTTCTCCACGAGCGTCTTGCGGACATGATCCATGATCTCCTTACGCCTCGAGCCCTCATCGGCCTCTCCTCTCCTGATGCGGGCGCACAACTCTTCATTGAGCGTCTGGATTTCCCTTTCAAGATCCCCGGGCGAATCCCCTGACCCTCGCTCTTTTGAAAGTAGTTTCCTGAGACGGGCCGCCTCACCCAACCGGTTTCCAGGTTCCGACAGGATCTCCCTCTCGATGATTTTCAGAAGATTGGCTGCCACAAGGGTATGGAACCTCACCGGGTCCTTTAATTCCGGAACCACGTCCCTTTCGAGAAAAAGGTAGATCCCTCCGATGAGTTCCAAGGCGCTGGGGCGGTCCTGCATTCTATCCTCCCTCGATTAAGGTGATTAACTGAAGCTCCACTTCCGAAGTCTTTCGGCCCAGGCTTGCCAGCTCGATACTTTCGCTGGACCCATCCAGGAAAGGAATCGTTTGCAAGATCGTGATGACGGCCCATTTCAAGTTCCCAAAGACTTCCCAGAAATAAGTTCTTTTCCCATCCACGGGAAACCCTCCCCCTTGCTCATAGGCTTGGTAGAACTCCTCACGCCTGCCCACACCGCCAATGGGCAGGGAATCGTTTCCAAAACGCCAGGCCTGAATGCTGATATACCCGAGATCCTCCATGGGGTCGCCCACGTGGGAGAGCTCCCAGTCCAAAACACTTCGAACGCCTTCCGATCCGAAGATGATATTGCCAAGGCGATAGTCCCCGTGGACAAGGCTTTGCCCCATGCTGGGGGGGAGATGGGTTTTCAGCCACCTGATGCCCAGCTCCAGTGCCGGATGGGAATCGGGCGCATAACGATGCAACATGGTTTCATAGAAGGATAGCTCCCCCAGAGCAGATGAGCCGCATTGGGTTCTGTGGGGCAGAAAATTGAATCGATTCCCGGTTACCCGGATCCGGTGAATCCTGGCCAGAATCTTTCCCATTTGAGCGGGAATGACGCGGCGGGCTGTTTCGTACTCGTCGTCTCGGTGGAGGCGTCTTACGATGGTTTCCCCTTCGATGCGCCCGATGATGTAAAAGGGGTTCCCCAATTCTTTTTCCCCGTACCAGTATGGTTTGGGGACCTCGATTCCCTCCTCGTAGACCTCCTTCATCAGAAGAAATTCCTGCTCGAGGTCGATGGAAATCGGCAGGGGCGAAGAGCGATTGATTCGGAGCACCATGGGCAGAACCTCACGGGCTGGTTCATCGGTCAAGACCAGGTCGAAAGACCATGTTTCCTTGGAGGCACCGCCGGGCATCCTGTATAGGCTTTCCACCCTCGAATTCTCGAATCCCTCCTGCTTCCCGATAAAAGCCTGCAGCCTTTCCTTCATTCCACTGTCCGTTTTCAACCCCCCATCCCTTTTTAGAGCGCCAGGTACCTTGCCTTCAGTTCCTCGTTCTGCTTCAACTCTGTGCAGGTTCCTCCCCACTGGTTCTGTCCCTTATCAATGACGAAAGCGCGTCGGCTCAGTTCAACCGCAAACCCGAGCCCCATCTCGGAAAGGAGAATCGTGATCTTTTCCTCCATGAGCTTCCGCATCTGCTCCATGAGGGCATCGACCACCAGGGGGGCGAGCCCTTCCGAGGGTTCGTCCAAAAGGAGAAGCTCCGGGTTTCCCATCAGCGTTCGCCCGATGGTCAGCATCTGTTGCTCTCCACCTGAAAGCTGGTTTCCCATGCGCCTTTCCAAATATTTGAGCTGAGGGAAAAGGGAATAGACCCGATCCAATGTCCAATTTCCGATCCCTTTCTTCTGCGCTACCTCCAGTTGCTCCCTCACCGTCAAACTGGGGAAGATTCTCCTGTCTTCAGGCACATATCCTATCCCTAAACGGCTGATCTCAAAAGCCGATTTTCCTCTGATTTCTTGTCCTTTGAGCTTGATGCTTCCAGAATGGGGGACAGTCAACCCCATGATGCTCCTCAAAGTAGTGGTCTTTCCAGCGCCGTTTCTTCCCAAGAGGCAAACGGTTTCGGCTTCCTCAATATTTAGCGAAATGCCGAAGAGAATATGGCTTGTCCCGTAAAAGCTGTGGATGTCCTTTACTTCCAGGATCATCATCGCTCTCCTAAATACACTTTTCGCACCTCGGAATTTTCTCTTATCTCCTGCGGGGTCCCATCGGCGATGATCCGTCCCAGGACCATCACGGCAATTCTTTTTGCCCAGGAAAAGACCACGCTCATGTCGTGTTCTGTAAACAAGAGGGTCAATTTTTCCCTGTCGGCCAGTTCGTTGATCAGCGCCATCGTGGAGGATTTCTCTTCCGGCGCCATCCCGGCGGTCGGCTCGTCCAGAAGAATGAGCTCGGACTGGGTGGCGAGAATCATGGCGATCTCCAGCCTCTTCTTATCCCCATGGCTCAAAAGCTCTCCGGTGGCATCGGCCAGCTCGGCGAGCCCAACCTTTCGCAGAATTTCCCCCGTCTCTCCATGAAACAACTTTCTTGCAGAGGAGAAAAGACGATAGGATTTCTGCCTGCTCGCAATCAAGGTCATGCGGATACTTTCAAACACGCTCATCTCGGGATAGATATTGACGATCTGAAAGGACCTGCCCACCTTTCTCCTCACGATCCTGTCGGGCGCGAGCCGGGTGATGTCCCTTCCTTTGAAGGTGACCTCCCCCGAATCAGGGGCCAGGTATCCGGTCAGGAGATTGAAAAAAGTGGTTTTTCCTGCTCCATTGGGTCCGATAACGGCGACCCTCTCCCCTTCCTCAACCTCCATGTTCACATCCGACACGGCTTTCAGTGCACCGAAGGACTTGGAAAGCCCTTTTATCTGAAGAAACATGGCCGACCTCCTCCCTCGGCTATTGCTTATTCTTTTTCAGTCTTGCGTCGATAAACCCGCAAATGCCGCCGGGCATGAAAACCACCAGGATAATGATCAGGAACCCCAGGACCATCTGCCAGTAATAGGTATACATGGAGATATAGTGTTCAAGGGCGGTGATGATGGCAGCTCCCAGGATAGGACCCAAAAAGATTCCAACGCCGCCAAGGATACACATGAGGACCACAGCGGCTGACGTGGTCCAATAACCGAAGTCGGGGAATGCGGAGCGATTGAGGATCGCCAAGAGAGTGCCCGCAATCCCGGCAAAAAAGCCCGCAATGACGAAATTGAGCAGCAGATGATGCCACACCTTTAGACCGCTGAAGGTCACCCTATCCCGGTTTTCGCGAATGGCCACAATGGTCTGACCGAACGGGGAGTCTTGAATGATCCTGATGACGATGAGGCAGGCAATGAGGATCGCCAAGGCCAGGTAATAAAACGCTATGGGACCATGGATTAGGGAGGGGATGGGAATGCCGGTGAGACCGTCGTCTCCACCTGTAAATCCGTACCATTTATGGGCCACGGCCCAAACGATCTGGCCGAAGCCCATGGTGAGAATGGCGAAGTGGATCCCGGTGAGGCGAATGGAGAAATAACCGATGATCACGGCGAAGACGGCTGCGACCACAGGCGCGGCCATCATCCCGAGGACCAAGGGGACATGGAGCTTCATGACGAACATGGCAACGGTATACGCACCAACGGCGTAAAAGCACGCGTGTCCGAAGGAGGGAAGGCCGGCCCGCCCCAGGATCATATTCAAGCTCATGGCATAGAGGGAAACGATAAAAATCTCCGCCGCCAGATGCAGCCACATCTGAGGGGCGAAGATGGGGATCATCGCTAAGAACACGATGGCTGCCAATAGCCACACCCTGGCTCCACTGAATAGATTTTTGCTGGTCTGCCACACCGGCTACAGATCTCCTATTTGATCACGATAGGTTTTCCGAAAAGCCCCCATGGGCGCACAATGAGAACCACCACCATCACCATGTACATGAACGCAATGGCCATTTCCGGCAAAACCAGGATGCCGAATGCCTGTACTTCCCCACAGATGAATGCGGCCAGTAAAGCGCCGGGCAGGCTTCCCAGGCCTGCAATCACGACGACGATGAATGCAATGATTCCTGCTTCGACCCCCATGTCGGCAGCCAGACCGGCCATGGGCGCCACCAGGGCTCCTCCGATTGCCGCGATCCAAGCCCCGAAACCGAAAACGCCCGTGAATATCCAGGGCACATTGATTCCCAGCGCCGCGGTCATCTCCCTATCGTCCGCCGCAGCTCTCATTTTCTTACCCCATTCGGTCTTGTGAATCACAACCCATATGAGGAAAAAAACAAAAAAGCCCATGAAGATGAGGAACACGTTGTAGAGAGGGAAGAAGCGGCCCATGATCATCACCGGCCGCTGAAACATGGGGGGCATGGGAGCAGTCTTGATGATCCAACCCCATATCATGCGCGCCATGTCATAGGTCATAATCAGAACCCCGTATGTGATCAACAAGGTGTAGAGGGCGGACTTCTCATAAAACCACCTGAGCAGGATGAGCTCTATCAAACAAAAAAAGACCGCCACCAGGATCGGGGCCATGAGAAGGGTCATCCAGAAGCCGAAGTTGCTGCCTCCGAACAGCCTCATGAAGCTGTAGGCGGTGTATGCCCCCAGCATATAAATGCCGCCCTGGGCGAAGTTCATCATCTTCAAGACTCCCAGGATCAGCGTGAGACCGGCGGCGATAAGGAAATAGATCATGGCCGTGGTAAGGCCGCTCAGAAACTGAAATACGAAATCCTCCCCTGTCATATCGACCCTCGTCTTGGATGGTGAGGCTTGGGTCTTTCGTGGCCAAACCCCACCACCCATCGCGCTCCAGATTGATCGTTCAGTCTCGGTTTCAGTCCATCACCGAAGATCTTGGGCAGGTCTCCCTACTTACTTGGCAGCCGCCCTTTCGGCCAAAATCTGTTCACAGCTTGGCATGGTGGGAGGGCCCGGGATGACCTCGATGTCCTTGAGCACATACCAGGGCCACTTGGGATCCCTCACGGTTTTTCCGATACAAATCCCGTAGTCGGACTGGTGGTCGCATTTCCGGATGGTAATGGTTTTCGCCGGTGCGATGGTTTTGATGGTGATACCCTCGAGAGCGTCAATCAAGGCTTCCGTCTCCACGGTCCCGGCTTTCTCTATCCCGGCCACGATGAAGGTGGCGGCATTGTAACCCAGGATCGAGTAACTGGAAGGCAACTGACCGGTGCGAGCTTTATAAGCGTCATAGAAAGCCTTGTTTTCCGGGGAACCGGGATATTCAAAGGGAGCTTCCGTGAGCACATAGATTCCCTCGACCATTTCCTGGCCCATGGGCCTGAGGAGAGGCATGCCGTGGAAAAGGCCCACGTACTCGATCATTCGGAAAAACCCATAGCCTTTGGCCTGCTTGATAAAGGTCATTGCATCGGTGCCCCAGAGGCTTGTGTACACAATTTCGGGCCTGGCGGACATGAGGGCCGTGATGAAAGGAGTGTAGTCGGTTGTGCCCAACTTCGGCCACTGCTCCGTCACCATCTGAAAGCCGGGCTTCCATTCCTTCATACCGTGCACGAAAGCCTCAAACTGGGAGCGGCCGTAAGAATAATCGGGATTGATGAAGCCCCACTTGGTGTAAGCTTTATCCTTAAAATAGTACGCTGCCGCATGCCCGTTCATCCACGTATTCCCCGAGCTCCTGAAGAGATAGCGGTGACCTCTGCTTCCGGTGGCATGATGGGTTCTCGCATCCCATCCCCACAACAACACCTTGTTTTCCTTGCACCACTCGGATACGGCCAAGAGCACGCTGCTGCTGATGCAACCCACCAGGAAATCACATTTTTCTTCTAAAATTAAAGACTTGGCATTCTTCACGCCGATATCGGGTTTTAGCTTGTTGTCCCTCAGGACCAGCTCGATCTTTCTCATCCCCTCCTTTGTCTTGAGGCCGCCTTTTTCGTTGATTTCCTCGATCTTTACTTTGAACCCCTCCACATCCTCCAGAGCGAAGTCAGAGACCATACCAGAGACGGATTGAACGATTCCGATCTTAATGGGCGGCGGATTTTCGCTTGTCGCCCCCGAAGCCACACCCGATGCGACGAAACCACATGCGAAAATCAAGGAGATCAAGACCACCAATGTTCTTCCCTTTGACGTATCCATCATCTTCCCCCTTTCATGCCAAGGTTATTACCCGCAAATCTCTTGACCCGACTTCTCTTCCCTTCTTCTTCTCATTCCACCTCCTTTCTTTTCAACTTAAAGTCTTCCCTCCTCTAGAGAAGATTTCCAGTACAGGGGAGCCCAACGGGAACTCCAGCTGAAGGCTTCATATCAAAAAGGCCAAGAAATTCCAAGAGCTGAAAATGAATGAACGCCCTCGCGGGATGACAACGCCGCTTCCGCGGAGCATGCTGCCTCGGTGGGCGACCGCGAGCACTCCCTCACCAGATCGTCCATCCGCCGTCGATGTAAATGGTCTGGCCGGTTATGAAATCGGAGGCCGGCGCCGCGAGGAAAATCACGATCCCCTCCAACTCCGGTGGATATCCCCATCGTCCCATGGGAGTGCGCTCGTTGATGAAATTGAAGCGTTCCGGATCGTTTCGGATCTGGGCCACCAGATCGGTCTCGAAGTAGGTGGGCCCGATGGCGTTCACCCGAACGCCCTGTTTGGCCCATTCAAGAGCCATCACCTTGGTCATCTGGTCCACTCCCCCCTTGGAAGAAGCGTAGGCCACCTGGTTGGGCAAGGCCACCGATCCAAGGATGGAACTCATATTGATGACTTTCCCGTACCCACGCTCAATCATTTGGGGGACCACAGCCTGCGATACCAAGAAATACCCCTTGAGGTTCGTAGTGATAACCAGGTCCCAGGCTTCTTCGGGATACTCCAACACGGGCACCCGGTGGTTGACCCCGGCGTTGTTGACCAGAACATCCACCCTGCCGAAACGCTTCAGGATTTCTTTTACCCCCTCCTCAACGGCCTTTTTGGAGGTCACATCCAGAGAAAACCCGGCGGATTTTTTTCCCAGATTTTCGATTTTGGCAGACACGCGCTTGAGGTCCGGCGCACTGCGGCCACAGACGGCCACATCCGCACCGGCCTTGGCCAAGGCCATGGCCGCCACCTCCCCAAGCCCTCTGGTGCTGCCGGTCACCATGGCCACCTTGCCGTTCAAATCGAACAGATCTAATGGCATTCAGCATTCCTCCTCTGCAAGGGGATCCGTTTGGGCAAGATTGAACCTCATCGTTCATCGTTCATGTGCGGCGCATGCGCCCTTTTCCGTTCACCGCCCATTTCCACATGGGGAACCGACGATCGTGCCGTCCTCCCGGGCCGTCCTTTCCGCAAGGAGGCGGGCTAAGTCCACAACCCTTCATCTACTGCGGTTTTACCATACAATAGGACCAGATATTTCCTATTCCCCCCAACATCTCGACCCAGCCTGTAAATTTCCCCTTCCGCGCTGCTTCAACGAGTTTGGGATTGTAAAGGGGGATCCAAGGGAGATCGTTGACGAGGATCTTTTGCATCTCCCAAACCAGCTGCCTCCGTTTGTTCGGATTCATCGCCTCCGCGGATGCATCCGCAATCCGGTCAAATTCGGGATTGTTGTAACCGCTCACATTCGAACCCCTGGGTCTGTCTTCGCCGGAATGGAAGAACCTCCTGAGCCAGTCCGGGTCAAGGGAAAGACTACCGTAACCCAAAATGAAAGCATCGAATTCACGCCGGACCTTGACCTGCTCCACCAGGGAGCCAAAGGCCATGGGTTTGGCAAAAGCCGGCATTCCCACTTCCCTGAGCCATTCCTGAATGATCAGTCCCGACATGGCGCGATGGGGGTCGTAATCTGCAGGGGGGGTCAGGATTGTAAAACTCTCCATGGGTTGTCCATTGGGCAGCCGAATTCCTTCTCCTTTGACGACCTTGCCCGAATCGTCAACGGGGCGCACTTCCCAGGTGTACCCGGCCTTGCTAAGCATGCCGTAGGCTTCCTTGGTGCGTTCTTCCCTGCTCTTCCCATCCGCATAAAGAGGCAAATCCGGGCAATAATAGAACTTGTTCCCGGGGGGCACCAGAGAGTGCATCTTGATCCCATACTCCTGAAGGATCCGATTGATGATGAAGTCCTTGTCAATCAGGGTGGCGATGGCGCGCCTCAGCACCCCGTCGTTGAAGGGCGGTTTCCGCACATTAAAGCCCATGAAGTAAAGGGCACTCCTGTCATTGCGGAAGATCCGGATGTCTTCCTGTTTTTGAAGGTCTTCCATATATCCCGCTTGAATCCCCCACCAGAACATGTCCATCTCCCCTTTTTTCAGGGCGAGAATTGCGGCATCGGATGTTCCGAAAATTTTGTAGATCACTCCGTCCACGTAAGGCCCCAGGATCCTTCCGTTGATTTCCTGCCCTTTCCCGAAAAAGAGGTCGTTTTTTTGCAAAAACAGATAGGCCCCCTGCCTCCACTCTTTCAGCACAAAAGGACCGATGCTCACAGGTTTTTCCACCTTGTAATTCGACAAGGTGTTCAGTGGCTTCTCTGTTTTCTTGGCCTCCTCGGCAATCCGGAACCATTCCTTTTTCTGAACAACCGGCGTGGTCAGAGTCCGCGTCACGAAGATGGCCTGCGGTTTGTCCAGGTAGAATTTTACCGTGTGCTCGTCCGGTGTCTCCACCTTTTTTACAAATTCCCACTGGGACCGGAACCTGGGCACATTGAACTCCTGGATGATTTGAACGGTGAAAGCCACATCCTCCGAGGTGAGCGCAGAGCCGTCCGACCACTTGGCATCTCTTAATTTCACTGTATATGAAAAAGTCGTTTCATCATATAGAGGATGGTCTTGCGCCAGCCAGGGAACGAAATCCAGCGTCTCGGGATCCCGAACGTAGAGCGGTTGGTACATTTGCGACAGAACCGCACGCGACCACCTGTCACTTGCGAGCCAGATATTGAGCGTTTTCGGCTCCTCCAGGAGCCCGACCCTCACCATCTGGGCAGACCAGCCTTTTCCTCCAAGGAGGTTCGGAACGAAAGGCAGAAGGATCACCAAAACCCACAACCAAATCTTTGCGCTCCTGCCTCTTCCCCTGAAGAAAGTTTCCTTTCTCATATTATGCACCTTTCCCTTTGGATCGTTTCTCCCTTCCTGCGCCCCAATCCTCGGTTTCATCGCCTCTCCCATTTCCTCTGTCAATGGTTTGTTGCTTCACCTGCATCTTATCTCCCGGTCGCTCGTCTCCATCGGCTCCAGGGGAGTCCACTCTGCTCCGCTCCATTGCTTCAGTAATACCAGTAACCCAACTTGCTCCAGTCCCCTTCTGTTCTGACCACCTTGCCGTCCATGAAATAGACGAAATAAACGGGCCTCTTGCTGATGGCGCCCATGCTGACCGTCACCAAAACCACGTAGGTCCACTTCTCTTCATCTCCCTCCAGGGTAATTGTCTCAGGCCTCCCCAATGCCACTTCAACCATTTCCCGGGTCATTCCCGGTTCCACTTTCCTGGAGGCCACCCTTTCCGTCGTGGCCGGGTCCCATTGAGGATACCGGGACCGTATCTGCTCCATGCGCCTCTCTTTGAGAGAGCAGCCGGTAAGTACCAACAGGACAAAAAATAAGGCAATCACGATTCTTAATCTCATCACAGCTCCCATCTTGGGGACAGGGATTACCCGTCCTGAAAATCACTTATTCTTTCTACACTAAGCACCCATCATTCACAAAGGAAGTTCCTTATGCGTCTTCTCCCCCTTCGATTCGGCCTTTGGATTTCGGAATGTGATATTCATCCTGCGGTCCCCTTTCGACAGCAGTGGCCGGAAAGATGGATCGCGGCGAGCATACCCAATGGAGACCCGGCATCAACTAAAACCAGAGCCTCCGGTTGTGCCCATACCCTTTTTCGCTCCTCCTTTCCCGGAGCGATCAATCACTTCGGTTGGGAGGATCGGCGGCGAGGAATCCGCTCCGTGCACTCTGTCGCCAAATCCATTTTGATGCATTCTCCCCCGCATCTCGCCCGGATCGTTCCCATATGGATGTTATCTTCGGAGCCTCTACACAGGATATTCTTGCCGCTCGAATGCTGATATCCCCAGACCCGCAGGTCCACCCTATAATCCCCCACGGGCAGTTCGATGCAGTAATTCCCTTCTTTGTCCGCCTGCGTCTCGGCAAGGGCATTGTCCGTTCCGTGTCGCCACGCAGTGACCTTGGCATTGGGATAGGGGATCGGAGCGGAATGGGCGGGGAACCGATACCAAACCCTTCCCTGGATGCATCCGTATTCGAGGTCCCCCTGAGGAAGTCCTTTCCTGATCGGTGTACACCCAAACAGCACGGCAAAAAGAAGCAGTAGGTGCACACCGGCGATTCTATAATGCCCTTTCACGATAAATCCTCCGCGCCATCCAAGAATTCGCTGGGCAGTGTTCCCAGCCAGAAACCGTGTGAAGCCAACGGACCCCTCACAGAACCACGCGATACGGTGCGCGAACGAAATCGGTTCAAACTCAGTTATTTTTCCTAAATTTGTCTTACGATGTCAATCCTTGTTTTCCTCCCACCCAACCTTTCCCGGAATTGAGAGGGAGTCTGAAAGGGGAGGACCTTGGTTCATTGCAAAAAAGCCTTACGCGGTGGACTTGCTTGAAAAGAAATTTGATACTATATTCTGCACGTGTCTCCTCTTTTACGGAGGGGAGCAAACGGCCGCAACAGGCGAAAAAAAGCATGGGTCAAAACTGAAGCCACCACCCGCTTGAACCATCCCCTTTTGGACAAGCGGAAGACATTCATCAACTCAGCCTGAATCGGTTTTGGGGTAAACGGAAGGCCAAAGTCCGAAAAGGAGGCTCGTCTCACATGAACGACAGGAGCGTAAGAGGGAAAGAGAGGAACGGCTCCCCTCATCTTCTTCTGATTTTTCCACCCGTCTGGATTCCCATGGGGCCCTATCTGGCCATCCCCAGCCTGACCGCCTACCTCAGGCAAAACGGAGTTCGTGTGACCCCACTGGACGCCAACGTCGACTTTTTTACGGACTACCTTCTCTGCCCACAAACCCTGGAGCCTTTCCTGACCAAGGCACAAAGGATCATGCAAGGCGTCGAAGCAAGCTCGGAACTTCCTCCCTCATGGAGGGAGCTTTTGCAAAGGGAGATTCTTACCTGGGAGGCCGCGGTTTCATCAACAGAGGCCACACTCTCCGTTCTTCGCCAGAAAGATCGTTTTTTGAACCCGGATCTTGTCTTGCGGGCCCAGGATAGGCTTCTCGGTTTATTACACCTTTGCAGCATTGTCCATTGGCCCGGGAGGATCAGTTTCTCCCCTCACCGGCGCCATGACGTTCGAACAGCGCAAGATCTGCTCAAATTGTGCGAGGATTCGGAAAGAAACGTTTTCCTTCCGTTTTTTAGGCAACGCATCCTCCCCAAGATCCGAGCCGCTCTGCCCACGGCCGTGGGCATCTCCATCTCCACCGGGCAACAAATCCTTGCCTCCATGACCCTTGCCCGCCTGATCCGGTTGGAGCTTCCCGGTGTACACGTGGTGGTGGGCGGGCAACGCCTGCTCATGATGAAGGAACATGTCCTTCACGATCCATTCGTTTACAGAAACTTCTTCCACAGTGCCGTTCTCCACGAAGGCGAGACTCCACTCAATCTTCTTCTCAAAGCGCTTCATGCAGGATCCGATCTCCACGAAGTTCCCAACCTGATGTTCCTTGAAAACGGGAAAGTAAAGGCCGGTAAGCGCACCGATCCCATCCCCCTCGAAGACTTACCCCAGCCGGACTTCGACGGAACCCCCTGGGAGAAATACTTAATTCCCGTGAGGTACGCTCCGGTTCGCTTAGCCGAAGGCTGTTACTGGGGCAAGTGCACCTTTTGCGGAAGAGTGGGACCCGAGGGAGCGGTTTTCACTCCCCCCCAGCGTGCTCTGGACAAGTTCCAATACCTGGTGGATGTTTACGGGGTTCGGGACCTGTCGGTGAACGATGACTGCCTGCCCCCGTCCTACTGGGAGGAAATCACCGAGGGCATTCTCAGGAAAGGCCTGCAAATTTCCATGGTCGTCTGGGCCAAGCCGGTGGCAGGATTCAGCGCAGAGCTGCTCCGGAAGATGGCCGCCGCCGGTGTCAAACAGATTCGCTGGGGGGTTGAATCGGCCCACCCCCGAGTGTTAAAACTCATGCGCAAGGGTACGGAGGTGAAATCCACCTTGCGGGTACTCGGAGACGCACATGATGCGGGCATATGGAACCACGCCTGCTTCATCGTGGGCTTCCCCACCGAATCGAGAGAAGAGGCCCGGACAACCCTTGATTTCATCAGGTCCAATAAGGGAATCATCCAGTCTTTTATCCTCAATCCCTTTGAGCTTCTCAAGGATTCTTACATCTATCGTCAGCCGGAGGAATTCGGAATCCGGGATTTGCGGCTGGAGGCAACACCGCTGTGGAATCAAATCACCTATACTGTAGATCGTGGCATGAACCAGGAGGAGATTCACGAGCTGGTCATGGGAGCCAAGCAAGGCCTTCTCGCGGAAAGTTACCACTGGCCCTTCTGGTACTACCTGAAATGGCGAGAATATCTTCACATCTATCTCAACCGGTACGGACTGGATGAAGTGTTGAACATCTCGTTCAAGCGGGATGGCCTCCGGCGTTTCTTCTCCGCCGGTTCCCCCTGAAATCGTGATCACCGAACCGGCCGCTCCCCAGCATATTCTATCCGGGCCATCTGCTAGTCCCTTGAAAGAGCGGCGAAGGCGAGGGGCATTCGCACCGTTCCCCCATGCGGGCTGCGGGCGGGCTTTGAAGCCTTATGAGAAACAGATAAAAGAAGTCCGGATACGGGAATCGAAATCCGCCGATCCGCCGGAGAGAGAAGTGACTGGAACCTGAGGAAATGGTGATGAAGAGATACAATAGCAGGCCCGGGTCGAGATATCCGGCCGGAGCGAAGGCAGATGCAGGCGGGGTCAATTTCTCCATTTTCAGCCGTCATGCCACAAGCGTTGAACTCCTTTTATACGAGAGAACGGATACTCCCGTCCCTATCCAGGTCATCCGCCTGGATCCGGAGGTAAACCGGACGTTCTTCTTCTGGCATGTTTATGTGGAGGAGCTGCCGCTGAACACATGCTACACCTGGCGTGTTGACGGCCCCGGGAACGCCCCCCGGACAGGCTTTCGTTTCGACAAGAAAAAAGAAATCCTGGACCCCTGGGCTCGTGCCGTCTCCCATGAACAATGGAACCGCGAGCGCAGCAAGCAACCGGGAGGCAACGGTAGCTGCTCCATGCGGGGGATCGTGGTAAACGAAAACGACTACGACTGGGAAGGAGATCAACCGCTCGACCATCCCCTGGAAAGCTCCATCATTTACGAGTTACACGTGGCCGGGTTTACGCGACATCCTTCTTCCAAGGTCACCAGGCCGGGAACTTTTTCGGGGATCATAGAGAAGATCCCCTTTCTTAAAGCACTGGGCGTGACAGACGTGGAACTCCTGCCTGTCATGGCTTTCGACGAACAGGACGTGCCCGAGACACCTGCCGCAAGCCGTTTGAAAAATTACTGGGGGTACAGCACCCACAGCTTCTTCAGTCCCCATCCCGGTTACTGTGTATCCCCCGAGAGAGGAACGCATCTGCGAGAATTCCGCGACATGGTCAAAGAACTTCACAGGGCCGGCATCGGCGTCATCCTGGATGTGGTCTTCAATCATACGGCTGAAGGCGGTGCTGATGGACCAATCATGAACTTCAAGGGCTTTGCCAACGAGATCTTCTATCACCTGGATCCCCAAAACCGTGCCGTGTATCGAGACTACACCGGGTGCGGGAATACCGTGAACTGCAATCACCCCCTGGTCTGCAGATACCTGGTGGGATGTCTGGAGTATTGGGTGCGGGAGATGCACGTGGATGGATTTCGATTCGATTTGGCCAGTGTACTTGCCCGTGGCGAGGACGGTAACCCGCAGCACAACGCCCCCGTGCCGTGGAACATTGAATTTTCGGATGTATTGGCCCCTACCAGGATTATTGCTGAGGCCTGGGACGCTGCGGGGCTATACCAGGTTGGGGCATTTCCCGGATATCGGTGGGCGGAATGGAACGGCAGATACCGAGACGTGATTCGCCGGTTCGTGCGTGGGGAAAAAGGCCTGGTGGGCGAACTCGCCACCCGTTTAAGCGGAAGCAGCGATCTGTACCAACCCAACGGCCGACTGCCCATCAACAGCGTCAACTTCGTCACCTGTCACGATGGGTTCACCCTGAACGACCTGGTGAGTTACAACTTCAAGCACAACGAGGCCAACGGCCAGAATAACCGTGACGGCACCGATGAAAATTTCAGCTGGAACTGCGGAATAGAGGGAGAGACGGACCACCCGGGGATTTTGTCCCTGCGCAGGAGACAGGCAAGGAACTTCCTGGCCATTTTACTCCTTAGCCAGGGAGTGCCCATGATCCTTTCCGGCGATGAGGTTTTGCGAACTCAGCTCGGCAACAACAACGGTTACTGCCAGGACAACGCACTCAGTTGGTTCGACTGGACGCTGACGGAAAAGAACCGGGATATGCTTCGTTTTGTCCGGCAGATGGTCGCTTTTCGAAAACGTCATCCCTGTCTCATGCGCAAAAGTTTCCTGCGGGGGAACCGCTCGGAAGGCCGGAGACTCCCGGATGTCACCTGGCACGGCATCAGGCTCAATGAACCCCTTTGGCACGATCCTGACGCGCAACTTCTTGCCTACACCCTCGGCGCGGTGAGCCATGGAGAAGAGGACCTCCACATCATCCTGAACATGTCAGAGAGACCTGTGGAACTGCCGCTGCCCCGGATGCCGGAGCGCGAATGGTACCTGGCAATAGACACTTCGAAGCCGTCACCGGAGGACATTTTGAAACCGCCTGATCAGGCACCGATCACCACGTTCACCTACCTGGCTTCGGGCCGTAGTGTGGCGGTCCTGGAAAGCAGGCCGGCACGGGCAACCCGTTCTTCTGTTCCGGCCTAAGGCCCCCGATCCCGTCTCCGGGACGGACTGACTCCTGATCCGAGTGTGGAAAACTTCCAGATGCGCGTTCCCGGTAGGGCATTTCATTCCACCATCGAAGGGCTTTTTGAGACCGGACGGTGCTTCTTTAGGTCAGCGGGTTTTTGTGGTCTCTGCCTTTTTCTCTTCTCATGGGCTGCGGATTCGCCTCAAAGCCTCGGGTCATCCGCACTCCATACCAAAAGCATCATAGAGAAGCTGCACAAGGCTTACGGGGAGGTAGAGAATTACCAGACCCGCGTGGAGATCAAAAACTACCGGGTCCATGGCTCCGCGGAGACCCTCCGTTTCCTCTACACCTTCCAAAAGCCCAATCGTATCCGTCTCGACCTGGAATCGCCTCACAGGGGAATGGTTGTCCTGTTTCCCGACCGGGAAGGAAAGGTGCTGGTTCGTCCTTCGGGATGGCTTCGCCTATTCAAGTTCCACTTGAACCCGGACAGTGCCTTTCTCAAGGACCGGTCCGGACAACGGATAGACGAGACAGATATGGGTCTTCTCATCGAAAACATAACGCGCAGTCTCACAGAGGAGCGGCACAGCGGGGTAGAAATCGTTCAAGAGGATGAGACCATCCGGGTGCGGGTCCAGGCGGCCGACCATTTTCGGGAGGGGATTTCGACCCGTTACGAGTTTGTCATTGACAGGCGTTTATGGCTTCCCGTAAAGGTGGAAGAGTCAGACAGGGAAGGGCATCCGGAAAGATCCGTGATTTTTCGAGACCTGCGCCTCAACATTGAAATCCCAGATGGGTTTTTTTCCATTGGTGGAGATTAGGATGGCGGAGAGGCGGAATCGACGGTGGACAATTTGACCGACAGAAGATCAGAGTGGTTTGTTCCCAAATTCGGCCCCCCGAAATTCAGGCTGGCGGTGGGCTTGCTCTTTCTGCCCTATACCGGGATGGTGATTGCCTTTTTAATCCTGGGTTCCCTGCTGAGCGAAGAAATTTACTGGGACCGGCTTCTAGCCATCGCGGCGATCTATTTCCTCGGGTTGGGGGTGGCAGCCCACGCGCTGGACGGCCTCGGAAGGAAGGGGGAGAAACCCTGGGGGAACGTTTTCGGCAGGCTCCACCTCTGGTTCATAGCGATCCTCTCCCTGGCGGCCGCCTACGCCGTCGGAGTCTATTACATGATCCTCTATGTGCCGATGCTTTGGCCTGTGGCCATCCTTGAAGGATTCTTTGTTTTCTCCTACAACCTGGAAATGTTCGGAGGACGGTTTCACACGGATTACTGGTTTGCATTCTCATGGGGATTTCTGCCCGTACTGGCAGGTTACGTGATGCAAGCCAACAGGATTTCGGTGGAAGCGGTGTTGTTGGGCCTGTCTATGGCGCTCCTGAGCCATGTGGAGATTAAGGCCTCCCGTCCTTACAAGGAACTCAAGAAGAGGCACGCGACGCTCGGTACGGATGAAAAAACGCTCATGGAAAGATACGAAGCCATTCTGAAAAGCCTCAGTCTGGGCGTGATGATCCTTGGAGCATCCCTTCTCATGCGGAGAGTGGCGATGTGAGTCCTCGAAAAGCTCCCTGGAAAATAAAAAAGCCAGCGAAAGCGGAGAAAACAGGTGTTCCCGCACTTTCAGGAATACATGGCAAGTCTAAAGCCGAAATTGGATGATGCCCTCAGCAAGCAGCTCGCCCTGCTTCTCCGGAACACGGCCGTGCTTCATCCTGCCGCTCTCAGGGCCACTCTGGAAGAGGGAAAAAAGATTCGCGGCGGTCTTCTTTGCATGATCCATGAGGCGCTGGGAGGCTCTCCCGTATCTTCAATACCCAGGGCTGTTGCGGTGGAACTCATTCATGCAGCAAGTCTGATCCACGATGATTTCGTGGACCAGGACAGGGTCCGAAGGAATAGGCCGGCCGTCTGGACACTGGAAGGTGCAAGGAGAGCGGTCCTTCTGGGAGACGTGATTTTTGCCTCCTGCATCAAAATGATGAACGATTTGAGCAGGGAGGACGGAAGTGTTGTCTGCGATGCCATCGCTCAGGTCTCCAGGGGAGCCCTCTATGAATTCATTTACCCGCCGGGTCTCGCCCCTGATTCAACCAGGTTCGACAACCATCCCTACGAGAAGATCATCCGTCTCAAGACCGGCATTCTCTTCGGGGCTGCCTGCCAGCTGGGGGCCGTTGCAGCGGGGGTGAAGGCGGCGCTGAAAAGAAGGCTTTACAGGTATGGCCTCAGAATCGGTGAAGCCTACCAGATCGCCGATGATAGGAAAGAGATTCAAGGCCACATTGCGACGCGATCCATTGAATCAGACCAAATGGCGGTCTTAACGCCCACGCTCCGGTATTTTATGGGGGAGGACCTGCCGTTCATGACGCCCATGGTCCAGGGCGAACGGCGTCGTATGGACGAGCACGCACTTCACCATTTCCGGACCGCAGCGACGCTCATGGATCAGGAAATAGAGCGCCGATTAAATCTTGCAGTCTCCGAACTCGGCAAGGATTTCCCGTGCGGCGAACTTGAGCAGGTGGTGCGAAACGCGCCCCGGGAAGTGATCGAGATGTTCAACGAATCGTGACGGAAGAAAGGATCAGTCCTCGGGGGAACGGGAAACAGCATTTGCGCCGCGTCAGGAACGGCGAAGGATTCCGCGATCTTTACCCTTGCCGGCGTAGCTCACCTCCGCCTTGCCGTGACGATGGCGGCACTCCCGAAGGTAAGCGGTTCTACATGGATGGATGAAAAGGCATGTTCCTTGAGAGACCGAACCAACTCGTCCACCCACCGGGTGTTTCGAAGCAGTTCGGGTAATTCGTCGAACACGGTCTTCCACTGGGGATACTTGCGGCTTCCCAGTCTCTGCAGAATCTTGAAGTAGAATTCCCAGAGCACGGAGAATAGCGGTCCCGGAGGGTAGGTGAAATCGTGCATGATCAGCATCCCCTCCTCTCGGAGCATTTTTCCTGCGTTTTTTACCAGAGCTCCGAAATCCGCATACTTGGCAAGATACGAGGACGTGATGCAATCGAACCGCTCTTTCAACAAGACCTCCTCCGCGCGGCCGAGGATAAATTCCACATTTCGGAGCTTCAGCTTTCTTTCCTTATCGACGGCGATTCTGAGATATTCCTCACGCAACTCCACACCGACGACGCGGCAGTCAGGAAACTTCTGCGCGATTTGGAAAGTAAGGATCCCCGTTCCGCAGGCCTGGTCGATGATTCCCAGGCAGTCCTGCGGAATCCTTGCCAGGATTTTCCTTTTCCACCACAGATCACATCCGATGGTACACAGCTTCACCACCCAGTCGTAGGAGGGTCCCGTGCCGGAAAAAAACCGATGGACCAGTGCCACGCTTGCGCTGCTTTCCGTCATTTCCCGAAAAAGGACTCCGGATGATTCATCAACCATACCCGCCTCAAGTAAAAGCCAAAACGGCGCAGGGATTCACTTCAGACGTTTCATGAACCTCGTTGCCTCGGTGATTCCAATCTTCATCCCCATTCTCCTGGAATTTTTTTTCAATACCCAGGCATCCCTGATTCCAAGAGAGACCTTTTTTATGAGTTTGTCCACGACCTCCCGCTCCTCTTTCATCCAACGGAATTCCTCCAGGATGGCCCCGGCATACCCGGAGGCATCATTCCAATTTTCCATCAAGATCTGGACGCTGCGCATCCCCGGGACAATACCATCCCCGGCAAGGGGGGCGACACAGCCGATCGCTTCACCCACCCCCCAAATTCCATCCGGAGCCTCATTCGTTACGAACGGAAGGGAGCCATGGGGAGATGTGAGACGGACTTTGCCCTCACACTCGCAAACCACATGCCTCGGGTGACGGGAGGATTTGATTCCAAGCCATTCCAGTTGTTCCAGGACCTCTCGGGGATCTTCGAGAAAACTTCCGCAGCCCAAGTGATATCCGAGCCCAGCCAGGGGAAAACACCATGAATAGCCAATGCCGCGAAGCTTGACCTGATTCCCGAGCTCTTCCGTGGTCTTCACTCGGAACTGCTTGCACGGTAGAATAATATCGTTATCGATCGGTGGAAGGAAGGCCCGGGTGACGCCGGTTGCATCGATGACCCTGTGGTAGTGAGCCACTGCGAGCGGCGAGGTTTTTATGCTTTTTCCCTGAAGCAGGTCCTTGATGAGACGTGGCTTGTCGATGGTCATCAGGTCCGCTTTGATCTTCACCTCGTCCATGATCAGGTGATCGACCCGCCTGAGGATGTATTTGTTCGGGTCCAGACCGGCAGCCTTTACCAGCTCACAGAACCCCCTCGAGGTGCCCCATGCACAGGGGGTCAGTCCGCATTTACTGGTGCGCTCCACATCAAAAAGATCGACTTCCTGACCTTGGTTGTGCAGGAGTCTGTAAAGGTAGGCGCCTGCAATTCCAGCCCCGGCGATGGCGATTTCCGGCCTTTTTTGTGACTGGGACATATACTTTAATCATGACAGGTTACGCTAAAGAGCCTCGCAACCAAGGGATAGCCGCGCAGGCACGGAGGCAGTTTATGGAAAGGACACTTCACGGTCAAACAAAAAAGCCCTGTTTTCGGCGTGAATTTTTGCGGCCAGCCCCTTATAATGGGGGAAATCGTTTCGCGGAGAAATTCCATGGCACACGCCCTCGGGCGTTGAGAAGGAGATCCTATGGGCCATCTACCTGAATTCAAGACCTTGCTCGTCGGTCTTCATGGGCAGAGTCTGCACGTCACCTTGAACAGGCCTGAAACACTGAATGCTTTCACCGAAGACATGTTCAGGGAGGTTGCCCAAATCGCCCATCTGGCATCCGGCAGCTCCGATATCCGTTTGGTGGTCTTCAAAGGGGCAGGAAGGGCTTTTTCTTCCGGTGCGGACCTGGGCCATATCTCGGAGGGTCGCAAAGAGATCTCCAAGGATGTTTTCGTAGAAAGGATAAAAGAGGCTCAAAGGGTATTCGACCAGGTGGAAGCGATCCCCAGACCCACGGTTGCGGCCATCAACGGGCACGCGCTGGGGGCGGGACTCCAGCTGGCCTTGGCATGCGATTTTCGCATCGCTGCCAAGGGGGTGAAAATGGGGCTGTCGGATGTGAGAATTGGCATCATCCCCGCCCTTGGAGCCACCACCAGGTTGCCGAAACTGATCGGGCTCGCCAGATCCAAGGAACTGGTCCTGTCGGGCGATCTGATCGATTCGGAAAGGGCTTATAAGATCGGCCTCGTAAGCGAGCTGGTGGAGAAGGCATCCCTTGACCGGGCAGTGGAGAAACTCTCAGAGAAACTTCTGTCCCGAGCCCCACTGGCTCTCTCTGTTGCAAAAGAGCTCCTCAATTCCCAGGCGTCTCTGGACCGGGTCGCTGAAGCTCAGTCACATCTTTTCAAGACCGAAGACGCCGTGGAAGGCATCACGGCTTTCCTTGAAAAGCGGTCTCCGACCTTCAAAGGAGTTTGATTCCCATGCCTCTGCTCGCTTTGCGGCCGGTGCGGGGGCGCTGTTATCCATATTCCTCCGTCAGTTTCTTCAGGTCCGGTTTTTCCAATGTGGCGTCCGCCGGATCACATGGCCAACCCCCCGTCTACAAAATAAACGGACCCCGTGACATAACCCGCTGCGGGGGTGGCCAGGAAATTTACAACCTCTGCCACGTCCTCCGGTTCACCGGCGCGGCCCAGGGGGATGTTGGATTCCATCATCTGAATATTCTTCTCCGTGAGCACGCTGGTCATGTCGGTCCGGATGAACCCCGGGGCCACAGCATTGACCGTGATCCCTTTTGGGGCCAGCTCCCTTGCCAGCGATTTGGTAAGCCCGACCAGAGCGGCCTTGGCAGCGCCATAGGCCGTGTCTCCCGGCCAACCCTTCAGGCCCACAAAAGAGGTGATATTTATGATTCGACCCCATTTTGCCTCAATCATATGGGGGACTGCCGTCCGGCAGCAGTGAAATGCCCCGTAAGGTCCTGATTTCAGAACCGTATCCCAGGCCTCCGGTGGAAGCTTTTGAATCAGCCTGCCCTGATGGATTTGGGCATTATTGACCAAAATGTGAAGCTTTCCCATGGAATCCATGGCCTTCGCTACCATGGATTCCACATCCTCCAGGCGCGCAACATCCGCCTGGACCGCCAGGGCTTTTCGCCCCACCTCACGGATGCGATCTACAACCTCCCGGGCAGCCTGAACATTGGAAACGTAATTGACGACCACATCCGCTCCTTCCCGGGCGAGACGGACCGCGATCGCCCGGCCGATTCCCCGGGACGAACCTGTAACCAAAGCAACTCTTCCTTCCAGAGAGAGCGTCATTTTCCCTCCTCCGCACATTTCTTTCTCTCGTGCCAATTCAAAATTCACGCAACTTGGGCTTCATTAAGTTACCGGCCGGATTTCGGGGAAGCCCATTGAAAAAAACGATCCATTGCGTGACCTGATCGCCTGCCAGCCTCCGGCAGGCCTCTGCTCCAGAGACTCCTATCTGCCGGCCAAATCGCCTTGGACTCCCTTCTCTCTTTTCTCTCCGGCCATCCGCCTACGATGGCTGTATAGGAAGCGATGCCGGTGCGCAGCAGTGTCTGGCCGGTGGGTTCTCAAAGTCCACACCACCTTCTTGCAATTTCAAAATAGGCCTGGGTGGCTTTCTCAATGTTGGAAATTCGACAGAACTCATCTGTCCTGTGTGCCATGCGGGGTTCGCCAGGACCCAGAACGATCGTGGGGGGATGGCCCAAAGCCGGGGTCAGGACCGAGGCATCGGTAAAATAGGGAATTCCCCGTGGGACAGGAGGTTCGCCCAAAATCGCTTCCATGATCTCGAACACTTCAATGACCCACTCGTGCTGCGCATCCGTTGCAACACCCTCGACGTCTACCAGACACTCCAGATCCCAATCCTCTCCCAGGTCGGATTGTATCCTGCCACGAATCTCCCTGTTTGTCTGCCCCGGAATCGTTCGAATGTCAATGCCGATGAACACTTCGTCGGGGACGGCATTGATGCTCGTCCCTCCCTTGATCGTCCCCACGTTGAGGGTGGGGGATCCCAGAAGTGCATGGGGAGAAACGTGAAAATCAAATTTCTGCAGTTTCACCAACGCATCAGCCGCCTTGTAAATGGCGTTGATTCCTTGCTCCGGCATGGAACCGTGAGCCGCGATCCCGGTCGCGCGGGCTTTCAACCATAGCGCGCCCTTATGGCCTATGAACGGAAAATTGGAAGTCGGTTCGCCAACGACGATTGCACCTGCTTTTCCCAGGACGGATTCAAGACCGGCCAGATGATAGGCGCCCTGGCAACCTGTTTCCTCGCCACCCGTGAGAACCAGGGTGAAGTCGGCCTTTCCCTGTGATAACTCAGCAAGGCGAAGACCGGCAATGATCATCGCTGCAAGACCTCCCTTCATATCGCTGGCCCCCCTGCCGTAAATCCTGTCCCCTTCCACCCCGCCCTTGAAAGGATTTCTGGTCCAAGGGCTCGCACCGGGAGGAATGGTGTCCAGATGCCCGGTGAAACAAATCGGTGTCCGACCCCCGCTCCCTCTCATGCGGGCAACAAGATTTGCCCTTTCTTCGGCGAATTGGTCCAGGTGGGTTTCAAATCCTGCATTTTCCAGCAACCGGCCCAGATATTCCGAACAGGCTTTTTCCCGACCAGGAGGATTGGTGGTGTCAAAGGCCAAAAGAGTCCGGGTCAAGGAAAGAGGGGTCAAGGAAGTTTCCATGAATATGCTCCCGTGGGGTGATGTTCGATGGATTTTTGATCTCAAGGCGGTGGATTCCGTTTGCCAGGCGTGCACGCCCGAGAAAGGGGAAATCACGGCGGCTGATCCCTCGTTTGCGAGGCGCCTATTTGAAGGGCTTCCGTCAAAAATGGATCAGGCCTCAAAACTACATGAAGCTGAAGCCCTCGGTGCGTGTTGAGCAGGTACCCTCTGGCAGTTGATCGGTGAAGGCCGGGAAGGCGCTCATGGGCTATCGCAACACTTCGGCCGCCAAATGGCCTCATGAAGCACATTCCGATGGGTCCCCGGCCAGCTTCGACAAAGCGTGATCCAGGGCCGGCATGACCACCGTCAGGTTATCCTTTGCCCCTCCGGGACTTCCCGGCAAGTTGATGATGAGACAAGTTTTTCTGACACCTACCATAGCGCGAGAGAGCATGGCATGAGGGGTTTTTCTCAAGCTGGCCGCGCGCATGGCCTCGGCCATCCCGGGGACTTCGTAATCGATGATCTTGAGCATGGCTTGAGGCGTGACGTCGGTCGGGCTCAGCCCTGTTCCTCCCGACGTGACGATAAGCGACAGTCTATCCTCATCCACCCATCGGATCAGTTTTTCCACAATCCTCTGGAGCTCGTCGGGCACAATCTCCTTTTTGATCACACGGCATCCCGCTTCTTCGAGCATCTGCACGATGAGCTCGCCGCTTTCATCCCTCCTCTCCCCTCTTGAGCCTTTGTCACTGATGGTCAGAACTCCACCCCGGATCTCCGGAGCCATACCGCCCTCCGATCTTTGCCAGGTCTATCCGGCAATGCCGACAGCCGCCTCCGCTTACTGCCCGTCTCGGGCTGCTTCGATCACTCTCTCCGCCAATTGAGCGGGAACTTCCTCATAGTGGGAGTGCTCCATTCTGAACGTTCCCCTTCCCCCTGTGATGGAGTTGAGATCCAATGCATAGGTGAGAACTTCGGATAGGGGAGCCTGGGCCTTGATCACCTGGAACTTTCCCCTGCTTTCCATGCCGAGGACCCTACCACGACGGCTGTTTAGATCGCCCATCACATCGCCCATCACTTCTTCGGGCACCGTGATTTCCATTTTCACAATAGGCTCAAGGAGCGTAGGGGCCGCATCCTGCATCGCCTTCTTGAGACACATGCTGGCTGCAATCTTGAATGCCATCTCCGAGGAGTCCACCTCGTGGGATTTCCCGTCATAGAAACGAACCCTCAAATCCACCACGGGATAGCCGGCAAGCGTGCCGCTGTGAATCGCTTCATGAAGACCTTTTTCCACGGCCGGGACGAAATTTCGCGGAACGTTCATCCCCGTCAGGGCCTCTTCGAACTCGAAACCGCTGTCCCTTTCCTTCGGAAAAACATCGAAATGAACCTCGGCGAATTGCCCTCGACCCCCCGATTGTTTCTTGTGGCGATAGACAACGCCCTGCACCTGCTTCTTGATGGTCTCTCTGTAAGGAACTTTTACAGGGCGCAAGTTCACTTCCACCCCGAATTTTCGGTTGAGCTTTTCGCACGTGGCTTCAAGGTGAATTTGTCCGGTCCCGGAAAGAATGATCTCTGAAGTGGCCTGGTCCCTTTCCAACCGAAGGGAGGGATCCTCCTCGAGGAGCCTGGCCAGTGAGCTAAACACCTTATCTTCGCTCCCTTTCACCTTCGCTGCCACCGCATAGGACAGGACCGGTGGAAGCGGCTCAACAGCCTTATAGATTAACGGATCGTTCGCGGAGCACAGAGTGTCTCCAGTGACGGTTTCCTTGAGTTTGGCCACGGCTGCGATGTCTCCTGGTCCTACCGTCTCCACAGGCTGCTGCTTTTTCCCTTCCAGGATCAGAACTTGTCCCAGTTTTTCTTTGGCATCTTTGGTTGGATTGTAAACGGTAGCGTCCGAGTCGACGGTGCCTGAAAGAACCCTCATCACGGTGAGCCTTCCCGCAAAAGGATCCGCGACAGTTTTGAAAACAAGCGCTGAAAAGGGGGCATCCAAAGCGGGCGCTCTTTCCATAAGCTCTTGACTCCGGGGCTTGGTTCCCGTTTTCGGCGGTCTTTCCAATGGGGATGGGAGACCCGGAACGATGAGGTCCATCAAATGAGCAACGCCCATATTCAGGGTTGTAGATCCGCAGACAACAGGAATCACCATGTTCGACTTGATTCCCTGATAGAGGGTCTCTTCCACTTCTTGAACAGAGAGATCAGCTCCTTCCAAGTACTTCTCCATGACCGCATCATTTGCTTCCACAATATTTTCCAGCATTTTTTCCCGCCACTCACTGACCGTATCGGCCATGTCCGGAGGGATATCCCCACTGTCGAACTTCCCGCTCCCGTCTTTCTTGTAACGGTAAGCCTTCATTCGGATAAGGTCCACGAGTCCTTCAAATTGATCTTCCGCGCCAATGGGCAAGAAAACCGGCGTGGCCTTCACCCCGAAGGTGTTCCCGATCTCTTCCACGACCTTGAAAAAATCAGCTCTCTCTCGATCCAGTTTACTCACAAAAACAATCCTGGGAAGCTGTTGCTCGTCCGCGAAAGACCAGACTTTTTCAGTTCCCACTTTTACCCCCGAAGTGGCATCCACGACCAAAACCACACCGTCAGCGGCCTGGAGGGACAATCTGGTGTCGGAAAGGAAGTTGTCGTCACCTGGTGTGTCAATGACGTTGATTGTGCATTTTTTCCAGTCGAAATGGTGGAAAGAGGTGCTGATGGTGATCCTTCTCTTGATCTCTTCGGGTTCGAAATCCAGATTGGACGTGCCTTCATCCACGCTCCCAAGTCGAGTGGTAGCTTTTCCGTTAAACAGCATGGCCTCAGCGAGAGAGGTTTTACCAGAGCCCCCATGCGCGATGAGGGCAACATTTCTCAGATGTTCCGTTTTTCTTTCCATGGGGAAAACCCTTTCCTGCTCACTGCGAGATTTGTTGAATGGTCGGCTTGTTGCAAAAGACGCGATCCGCCTTCATGCGATCCCAGAGCCATTGTCCTTCCCTCACAGCCCTCGGTGCCTTCGTCAGCAGCTACATCCCTGGCACGTATCAAACGCCGCTGATTTTTCGAACGGTTGGTCCTGCGGGGGAATAGGCGTTGGGTGACGAACGCCCACCGCCTGAACGCTTCATTGTAATCGAATCCCTGCCCTTCCGGGCGGGACATCGCGGCGTTCTCACTACCCGGAATTTTGAACCCGCTCGGCTCCAGCAGTTTCCGATGTGCCGTTGGAGGGCGCTTTGGCGTTCCTACTAGAACAGCTTCAATTAAATAAAAAACTAGGTCTGGAAACTATATCAGCCGAGTGGTCAAAGTCAAGTTCAGAATAGATACAAGCATTTTTTAATTGCCAATTTCAATAAAAATGTTAGAGTGATAGTTTTTCAGGCTGAATTTTCGTAAAAAAAACAAGAACGGCGAAATCAAGGGGGGAGATCATTTGTTGATCAGGTCCTTTATCGATCACATGAGAGACCGGAAAGGGTATTCCCCCCACACGCTCAGAAGTTACGAAACGGACCTGAGACAATTCCATCGTTTCCTGGTCTCGAGAGAGCGAACGGTTCAGAGAGGTTCAATCGCCGGTGGGGAGATGATTTCGGCGGATTTCCACGTCATCAGGGAATACCTTGGCAGTCTTTACGGACGCTGCAAACGGACAACCATCGCCCGTAAGCTTTCCGCCATTCGCTCTTTCTTCCTTTTTCTGGAAAAAAATGGAACAATACAGGGGAATCCGGCGGCTGAAGTTGCCAGCCCCAAGCTTGAGAAAACGATCCCCACTTATCTTCTGGTAGACGAAGTCTTCAGGCTTCTTGAAAGCCCTGCACGTGAGAAGACCCTTGACGTCAGAAACCTTGCGATCCTGGAAGTGCTTTACTCCAGCGGAATTCGTGTGGGTGAACTCGTAGCCCTGAATCTTTCCAGTATGGATTTTGATGAGCGCATCCTTCGTGTGATCGGAAAAGGAAACAAGGAGCGGATTGTCCCCATAGGGAAAAAAGCCCTCAAAGCGGTCAAGGAATACTTGCAAAAGACCGCGACCATGAGAAGAAGGCTGGGGTACGCATCTGAAAACGCGCCCCTTTTTTTGAACGTCCGGGGTGGCCGTCTATCGGCACGAACAGTGGCCAGGATCACGAAACGTAAAGCGCTGGACAGGGGACTCAGTCCGGAGGTGAGCCCCCACTCCATGAGGCACTCCTTCGCTACCCACTTACTGGATGGAGGGGCTGACCTACGGTCCGTACAGGAACTACTGGGACATGCGAGTCTTTCCACCACGCAGAAATACACCCATGTGAGCATTGATCGGCTCATGGAGGTTTACGACAGGGCACACCCGAGAAGTAAATAGGCAAACGGTCACGGGGGAGTTGCATGGAGGGCAGCCGGACGATGAACGGGACTTCTTCTTTTGTTCCAACGCTTACGGGTCCTTTACAAAACGACAGGGGGGATCTTCGCCGGTCGCGCTTGAAAGGCCGACCTCACCCTGTGATGAGTTCCGTGAAGAGATCTGCTGATCCTTACGGACAGGCCTGAAAGGGAGACAACGGAAATGAACGGTAAGCGCCTCTCAAGATCGAGATCCACGACCATTCTCTCCGTCCGCAAGGCCGGAAGCGCTGTGATGGCGGGAGACGGACAGGTGACCCTGGGCGAAACCATTATGAAGCACAAGGCCACAAAAGTCCGCCACATGTACAAGAACAAGGTGCTGGTAGGTTTTGCCGGAGCAGCGGCAGACGCCTTTAACCTTTTTGAGAGGCTGGAGGAAAGGCTGGAAGCCTATAAGGGAAATCTGACCAGAGCCGCGGTCGAGCTGGCCAAGGACTGGAGAACGGATAGAATTCTCAGGAGGCTGGAAGCGCTCCTTCTTGCCATAGACAGCGAGCATACCCTCATCATTTCCGGTACCGGAGACATCATAGAGCCGGATGAATGCGTGGCTGCCATCGGATCCGGCGGGCCTTACGCCCTGGCTGCAGCCCGTGCGCTGGTGGCGCATTCCAACCTGGACGCCGCAGCCATTGCCATGGAGGCCATGAAGATTGCCGCCTCCATCTGTCTGTATACCAACGATCAGATCATTGTGCATCGGATCGAGAAATGAAGGAAGGAATCATTTCGAGGATGTCATGAGAGTAGCCGACAGCAAAAGAAATCATCCCATAAAACAACTGACGCCTCGGGAGATCGTTTCAGAGCTGGATAAGTACATCATCGGTCAGCATCAAGCGAAACGTTCGGTGGCTATTGCCTTGAGGAACAGGTGGCGCCGCCAGCAGGTTCGCCGGGAGTTAAGAGACGAGATCGCTCCGAAGAACATCATCATGATCGGCCCCACAGGGGTCGGAAAAACAGAGATTGCAAGGCGTTTGGCACGGCTTGCCAATTCCCCTTTCCTGAAGGTGGAGGCCACCAAATTCACAGAGGTTGGATATGTGGGCCGGGACGTGGAGTCCATGGTCAGAGAGCTGACGGAACTGGCCGTGAACATGGCCAAGAAGGCGGAACAGGAGGGTGTAAAGGGTAAAGCTCGGGAACTGGCCGAGGAAAAACTTTTGGATATCCTCCTTCCGAAAAAGAAAGAGGAGGCAGGCGGCGAGGAAGGGGAAAGAGACAAGGTTCTTGAAGTGGTCAGGGTGGAAAAACCGGAAGGCCTCTCAACCCGTGAAAAACTACGGAGGATGTTGAAAAGCGGCAAGCTTGACGAGCGTTACGTGGAGCTGGAGGTGACCGATACCAATATTCCCATGGTGGAGATTTTCTCCAGCGCAGGTCTGGAAGAAATGGAATTCAACATCAAGGAGGTATTCGGCAATATTTTTCCCGCAAAGAAGAAGAAACGCCGGGTGAAAATTCCTGAGGCCATGGAAATCCTTTTTCAGGAAGAGAGCCAGAAATTGATTGATATGGACAAGGTCATCGAGCGCGCCATTCGAATGACGGAGCAAAACGGCATCATTTTCCTGGACGAGTTGGATAAGGTCGCGGGTTCCGATGCCTCCTATGGTCCCGATGTGTCCAGAGAAGGTGTTCAGCGAGATCTCCTTCCCATCGTGGAGGGCTCAACGGTTATCACAAAGTATGGCATGGTACAGACCGACCACATCCTGTTCATTGCAGCAGGTGCTTTCAACGCGAGCAAGCCATCAGACCTCCTTCCCGAGCTGCAGGGGAGATTCCCCATCCGGGTCGAGCTTGACTCCCTCTCCATGGAGGATTTCATCCGGATCTTGACGGAACCCAAGAATGCGCTGATCACTCAATACGAAGCTCTGCTTTCCACAGAGGGCATGGAACTGGTCTTTGAAGAAAAGGCGATCGAGGAAATCGCCCATATTGCGAGTCTGGTCAACGAACGGATGGAAAATATCGGTGCCCGCCGGCTCCATACCGTCATGGAAAAGCTGCTGGACGAGGTCTCCTTTGATGCGCCGGATATGACCGTGAAAACCGTTACCATCACGAAAGAATACGTGGCTGAAAAGCTAAAGGACATCCTTGAGGATGAGAATTTGAGCAGGTACATCCTATGATCAGCGATTCCGAGAGAGCGAAGGTCCTCATTGAAGCCTTGCCTTACATCCAACGATTCAACAGGGCCACCATCGTGGTGAAATATGGAGGGCACGCAATGGTGGATGAGGAACTCAAGAGGAGTTTCGCCCTGGACATTATCCTGCTGAAGTACGTGGGATTGAATCCCATCGTGATCCACGGCGGCGGTCCGCAGATCGGTGAATTTCTAAGCAAACTGTCCATCACATCCGAATTCGTGGACGGGATGCGGGTCACCGACCAACAAACCATGGACGCGGTGGAGATGGTGCTTGTGGGGAAGGTGAACAAGGAGATCGTGAATCTGATCAACCGGCATGGCGGGCGGGCTGTGGGGCTTTCCGGAAAGGACGGTCAACTGATCACCGCGAGAAAAATGAAATACCTGAGGAGCAAGGGAGCCGATCAGCCTCCCGAGATCATTGATATCGGCATGGTCGGAGAGATTACCTCCGTGGACACCGAAATCCTAATGAGCCTCACAGAGAGCGGGTTTGTCCCCGTTATCGCCCCGGTGGGAGCGGGAAGCGAAGGAGAGACATACAACATCAACGCCGACCTGGTGGCCGGCCGCATCGCTTCGTCCCTCGGTGCCCGAAAATTGATGCTTCTTACGGATACGGAAGGAGTTCTTGACAAAGAGGGCAGGCTGATCTCGAGCCTTGCAACAGACGAAGCCCGCCGGCTCATTTCCGAGGGCACCATCAAAGGCGGTATGATTCCCAAGATCAACTGTTGTATAGAGGCTTTGAGCGACGGCGTCAATAAAGCGCACATCATTGACGGACGAAAGGATCACGCCATTCTGTTGGAAATCTTCACCAAAACGGGCGTGGGCACGGAGATCGTGCACTGAACGGCCCGCGACGAGGAACTCCTGGGTAGCGGGCGCTTTACCTGATTGGCGAGAAACGGTTGGGATTCCAGAACGAAGGATGAAGCCATGAACGAAGGATCAAAAAACGAGGTAACCATACAATCCGCAGACCGGGTGATATTCAAGACATACGCCCGATTTCCCATTGCCTTGGTCCGGGGTGAAGGGTGCAAGGTCTGGGATGCAGACGGAAAGCAATACCTTGACTTCGTCGGAGGCATTGCTGTCTGCGCCCTGGGACATAGTTCCCCCATCGTGACCAAAGCCCTGGAAGAGCAGTCCAGAAACCTGGTCCATGTGTCCAACCTCTATTACACCGTCCCTCAGACCGAGCTTGCGGTGCTCTTGACCGAGCATTCCTTTGCAGACCGGGTCTTTTTCTGTAACAGCGGGGCCGAAGCAAACGAAGCGGCGATTAAGCTGGCGCGGCGTTACGCAAAGGAGAGGTACGGCGGTGGAAAGCATGTTCTTGCCTCCATGGAGAACTCCTTCCATGGCCGAACCATGGCCACCCTTTCGGCCACCGGTCAGGCAAAGATACAGATCGGCTACGATCCTCTGCTGGAAGGATTCAGGTTCATCCCTTTCAATGATATTGAACGCCTTAAAAATGCTCTGGACGATTCCGTATGCGCCGTGATTCTGGAGCCGATTCAAGGGGAAGGCGGGGTGGTGATGCCGGATCCCGCTTACCTGAGAGAAGTGCGTGACCTGTGCACGGAGCGAAAGGTGCTCCTGATTTTCGACGAGGTGCAGGTGGGAATGGGAAGAACGGGGAAACTTTTCGCCCATGAACATTACGGCGTTACGCCCGATATCATGACCCTGGCCAAGGCCCTTGGAAACGGCCTTCCCATCGGCGCCATGCTCGCCACGGAAGAGTTGAGCCAGGCGTTCGGACCGGGAAGCCATGCTTCCACTTTCGGAGGAACCCCTCTTGTGACGGCGGTTTCCAAAGCGGTGCTCACCAGTCTTCTGAGAGATGGATGGATTGAGCACTGTAAAGTGATAGGAGACTATTTCAAGGAAAAACTCCTGGACCTTTCAAAACAGTACGGCTTTATCAAGCAAGTCAGGGGCATTGGCTTGATTTTGGCCCTGGAATTGACCAGGCCGGGAGGGCCGATCGTGAGCGCATGTATGGAAAAGGGCTTCCTCATTAACTGCGTACAGGACAAGATTTTGCGCTTCGTCCCTCCCCTCATCGTGTCCAAAGAGGAGATCGATTCCCTGGTGGAAAACTTGCAGATGATCTTCGAGGAGACGAGCAAATCAGAGCGGGAGTGACCATGAAAATGAAAAGGGACTTTTTGACCGTCGGGGATTTCAGCAAGGGTGAAATCCTGTCCCTCATAGACAGGGGACTGGAAATAAAGAAAGCGGGAAGAGCCTCAACCCGGCCATTGCAGGGGTATACGCTCGGCCTGCTTTTCGATAAGGCCTCCACGAGGACGCGCGTTTCTTTTGAAACGGCCATGTTTCGACTGGGCGGAGAGACGATTTTTTTAAGCTCCGCAGAGACCCAGCTTTCCAGGGACGAGACTGCCGCAGACACTGCCAGAGTGCTGTCACGTTATTTGGACGCACTGGCCATCAGAACCTTCTCTCAGGACCTGGTGGAGGAAATGGCCCGCTGGGCTCGCATCCCCGTAATTAACGCCCTGACCGACCTATATCATCCATGCCAGATCCTGAGCGACCTCATGACCGTGAAGGAAAGACTGGGCCGCCTGACCGACCTGCGTGTGGCCTGGGTTGGAGATGGGAACAACGTGGCCCATTCGTGGATTGATGCAGCCCGAGTGCTGGGATTTGAGCTGCTGCTTGCCTGTCCGCCGGGATACCTCCCCAAGCCACGAATCCTGGAGGGAACGGGAGAAAATGTCAAGATGGTGCAAAAACCGGACGATGCCGTCAGAGGAGCGGACGTGATTAACACCGACGTTTGGGCCAGCATGGGCCAGGATGCAGAAAGGGAAAAGAGGGTTAAAGATTTTCAGGGTTACCAGGTAAACACGGCGCTGGTTGCCCTGGGCAAACCCCACGCGCTGGTGATGCATTGCCTTCCGGCTCACAGGGGTGAAGAGATATCGGATGATGTGCTGGAAGGCTCCCACTCTGTGGTCTTCGATCAAGCGGAAAACAAGATGCACCTCCACCAGGCCCTCCTGGAGAAACTACTGCTGGCACAGCGTTAAACTTGGTTAAGTAGTTGAATAGTCAAATGGTTAAATGGTCAAATGGGGTGAATCCGTTGAGTCGTAGCATGGAATTTTCGAACAGCAGAGGGGCGGGTTTCGGATGCCGTCCCAATTCACCAATCAACCAATTAACCAATCAACCAATCGACTGAGGGTACAAAGGGCTTACCGTGAAAGAATACATCAAAAAAATCGTTCTTGCGTATTCGGGAGGACTCGATACGTCCGTGATCCTCCAATGGCTTAAGGAGACCTACGATTGCCCGGTGGTGGCCTATGCCGCTGATTTGGGCCAGGGGGATGAAGTCAAGGATCTCAAAGAAAAGGCCATGAACACAGGGGCTGAGGAAGTGGTTGTGGAGGACCTGAAGGAGCCATTCGCCCGAGACTATGTCTGGCCGGCGATCAGAGCCAATGCCGTCTACGAGTCCACCTATCTTCTCGGGACCTCCCTGGCAAGACCTTTGATTGCCAGGGGACAGGTGGAAACGGCCGTCAGGGTTGGCGCGGATGCAGTCAGCCATGGGGCCACCGGGAAAGGCAATGACCAGGTGAGATTCGAACTGACCTACATGGCCCTGAAGCCCGACCTGAAAATCATCGCGCCCTGGCGAATATGGAACTTCAGAGGAAGGGAAGATCTCATGGAATATGCCCGTTCCAGAAACATCCCCGTGCCGGTGACCAGGGAGAAGCCGTACTCCAGTGATCGGAACCTACTCCATATCAGCTTTGAAGGGGGGATTCTCGAGGATCCCTGGGCCGAGCCCCCCGAAGATATGTTTGTCCTGTCCGTTTCACCGGAGAAAGCTCCGGATCGGGTCACTTACCTGGAACTCGAATTCCGGCAAGGGAACGCCGTTGCCGTGAACGGACAGAAGATGACGCCGGCCGCTTTGTTGGCTCATTTAAATGAAATTGGCGGCAGGAACGGTATCGGTCGTGTGGACATGGTCGAGAACCGGTATGTGGGAATGAAATCCAGGGGCGTATACGAGACCCCCGGCGGGAGCATCCTCCGGGTTGCACACATGGCCATGGAGTCGATCACCATGGACAGGGAAGTGATGCACCTCAGAGATGGACTCATACCCAGGTATGCGGAAATGATCTACTACGGCTACTGGTTTTCCCCTGAACGAGAACTTCTTCAAACCCTGATCGATGAAACTCAGAAGAACGTGAATGGCCTGGTGCGGTTAAAATTGTACAAGGGAAACTGCACCGTGGCAGGGAGAAAATCCGAATCTTCCCTCTACCATCCCGATTTCGCCACCTTCGAGGGTGACCAGGTTTACAAACAGAAGGATGCTGAGGGTTTCATCAGACTCAACGGCTTGCGTCTCAGGATCGCCCAGCTGCTGGACCGGCGCCGATAGGTGAAAGGAGACCGGTATGACCCGAAAACTTTGGGGCGCGCGGTTTCGAGAAGAGACAGACGCCCTTGTCCATCAATTCAATGCGTCCATCGGGTTTGATCGCCGTCTCTATGTCCAGGATATCGAGGGCAGCATGGCCCATTGCCGTATGCTGGCCAAGCAGAAGATCGTCACGGAAGAGGAAGCCTTGCAGATCCTGGAATCCCTCGGAGAGATAAAGCGAGGGCTGGACCGGAGCGAGTTTGACTTGGATGGGGGTTACGAAGACATTCACAGCTTCGTGGAAAAAGCTCTCGTGGAAAAAATCGGGGCCGTGGGCGAAAAGCTTCACACCGGAAGAAGCCGAAACGATCAGGTGGCTCTGGACATGAGACTTTTCACAAGAGAAGCAGTGAATCGGCTGCTCGATCTTATCGGGAAAGTGCAAGCGGCCCTGGTGGAGGTGGCGGACAAAAATATCGACCTGATCATGCCCGGCTATACCCACCTGCAGCGCGCCCAACCGGTCCTTTTAGCCCATCATCTGCTCGCTTACTATGAGATGCTGAAAAGGGACCGGGGTCGTCTCCAGGAAAGCCTCAAGAGGATAGACGTGCTTCCTCTGGGTAGTGCCGCCCTAGCCGGATCCACGTTCGACCTTGACCGGCACATGGTGGCCGCCGAGCTGGGATTTCATGCCTTGTCGGAAAACAGCATGGATGCCGTGAGTGACCGGGATTTTGTCTTGGATTACCTCTACAATGCATCCGTGCTCATGATGCACCTGAGCCGAATGAGCGAGGAAATGGTCATCTGGTCCAGCCAGGAGTTCGGTTTTCTTTCCATCTCCGATGCCTTTTCCACGGGCAGCAGTATCATGCCGCAGAAAAAGAACCCCGATGTGCCGGAATTGATCCGCGGAAAAGCGGGGCGGGTCTTCGGACATCTCATGTCGCTGCTTGCCACCATGAAGGGGCTCCCCCTTACCTACAACAAAGATTTGCAGGAGGACAAAGAGGCCCTGTTCGATACCGTCGATACGGTTGAAATCTGCCTGAGGGTCATGACCAAGCTGCTTAGAGAGAGTTCCTTCAACGGAGAAAAGTTGAAAGCTGCCGCTGAGCAAGGATTCCTCGTAGCCACCGATCTTGCCGACTACCTGGTGAGGAAAGGGACGCCCTTCAGAGAAGCGCATGAAACCGTTGGAAAAATGGTGCTCTTTGCGCTGGATCGTGGAAAGGAGCTCCATGAGCTCACGCTGGATGAGATGAAAAGCTTCACCAAGCGGATCGAAGAGGATGTCTACCCGTGGCTTGATCCATTGGCATCCCTTGATAGAAGAAACCTCTTCGGCGGAACGGGACCGGAGGCGGTGAAAAGCAGTCTAGAGAAGGTCAAACAGGAATTGCAAGGTTGAAAAGTCATCGGGGAGTTTTCCTTGTCCTTGGAATCGTTGTGTTTCTGTGCCCGATTGCCTGCGGCAAGAAGGGACCCCCCTTCCTTCCCAAAAAAAACGGGGAACTGAAGGCGGAAGCTTTGAGGGCGGACTGGGTGAACGACACCATTGTGATCGAAGGGCGTGTGCTTCGCCCCCGGGGTCAGGAAGGGGAACGGCCAAGGTTAGTGGGTTGCAGGGTGTACCATGCTTACTACCCCCTTGAGGCTCAGCCCTGCGAGGATTGCCCGATCCAGTACCAGTCTTTCAAGGATGTGGAAGGAGAGTCGCTGCCGCAGGAGAAATTCCGCTGCAAATTCCTGCAGCCAAAAATCAGGGGGGTGCATTTTTTCCAGGTCCGCCTCCTTGGCCCCGAAAAAGAAAGCGGGCCGCCTTCCGATAGAGTAAAATTGGTCGTGAGATAGGATTTCAGAGATGCACCATTTCCACTACAAACAGGACGAACTTTATTGCGAAGAAATTCCAGTTTCCGAGGTGGTCCGGGAGGTGGGAACACCGCTTTATCTCTATTCCCATGCCACCTTGAGACAGCATTTCAGGGCATTCGATGATTCCTTCTCCGGCCTTAAACATCTGACCTGCTTCTCCATGAAATCCAACCCCAACCTGGCCATCTTGAGGCTTTTTGCCAACGAGGGAGGCGGGGTGGACATCGTCTCCGGAGGCGAACTCTTCCGGGCCCTGAAAGCAGGCGTAAATCCGGGCAAAATCGTCTATTCGGGTGTGGGCAAAACCGGTGAAGATCTCGAGTTTGCCCTCAAGTCGGATATCCTGCTCTTCAACGTGGAGTCCACCCAGGAGATGTCGAAACTGAATGATACCGCGGCGAAGTTGGGGAGAAAGGCACGGGTAGCGATTCGGATCAACCCGGATGTGGATCCCAAAACCCATCCCTATATCTCCACCGGCTTGAGAGAAAACAAGTTCGGAATCGACATCCGTCAGGCTCCCGGACAGTATGCCCTGGCGGCGGGAATGGCGAACCTGGTGGTTTCCGGCGTCTCCTGCCACATCGGTTCGCAGTTGACGCAGATAAGCCCCTTCGTGGATGCCTTGAAAAAACTGAAGGAATTGATCGTCGACTTGAAAAAAACAGGAACTCGGATCGAGTACCTGGACCTGGGAGGGGGACTGGGAATCACCTACGACAGGGAAGAACCTCCCCATCCCAGAGAATACGGACAAGCCATCAGGGAGGAGCTTGGCGATACGCCGCTCACCCTCATTTTCGAACCGGGTCGCGTCATCATGGGAAATGCGGGCATATTGGTCACCAGGGTCCTTTACACGAAAACCACCGAAGGAAAAACCTTCATTATCGTGGACGCGGCCATGAATGATCTGATGCGCCCCTGCCTCTATAACTCCTACCACAGAATTCAGCCGGTGAAAATTTCCAATCGGCCGTTGGTGGTCGCCGACATCGTGGGTCCCATCTGTGAGTCCGCGGATTTCCTGGCCAAGGCGAGGGAAGTCCAGACTTACCAACCGGGGGAATTGATGGCGGTGATGAGCGCAGGAGCCTATGGGTTCAGCATGTCCTCCAATTACAATTCCAGGCCCAGAGCAGCGGAGGTCATGGTCAAAAGCGATCGTTTCTTTGTCATCAGAAACAGGGAGACCTTCGAAGACCTGACCAGGGGGGAAGCGATTCCTGATTTTCTGACCATGCCTTCCCCTTAGAAAGGAAAAGGAATTCCATGGAATTTTGGAAAATGAACGGAAGCGGGAATGACTTCATCTTGATCGACGATCGCGATCGTCGAATCGGGGACGGGGAGATGGGTCATCTTGTCCAAAGGATTTGCAGGCGGAGGCAATCGGTAGGCGCCGATGGGGTCATCTTCGTCGTGCCTTCGGACCGGTACGATTTTGGATGGCGATTTTTCAATGCAGACGGGGGAGAGGTGGAGATGTGCGGCAACGGGGGCCGTTGTGTAGCCCGCTTCGCTTTCTTGAAAGGCTTTGCCGGAGACAAAATGACTTTTGAGACGTTAACGGGTCCTGTCTCCGCGGAAGTGAGAGGCCGCGCGGTGAAGGTTCTGATGCCCGAGCCCGGCGATTTGCGGCTCGATATTGATCTGGAGCCTGAAAAGGGCTGGACCGGTGTGGACTTCGTGAACACAGGCGTACCCCACGTGGTCGTCCGCGTCCAGGACCTTCAAAATCATCCCGTCGTGGAACAGGGGCGCCGGATCCGGTATCATGCCGCCTTCGCCCCTTCGGGAACCAACGCCAACTTCATGAAGCAAACGGAGACCGATCGACTTGAAATCAGAACGTACGAAAGGGGTGTTGAGGGTGAGACATTGGCCTGCGGTACAGGGGCCATCGCTTGTGCGCTGGTCGCCTCCGTGCGCGGCATGGTGAGCCCCCCGGTAAAGGTGAGGACAAAAGGAGGCGAAGACCTTACGATCCATTTCAATAAAAGAAACAACTCTTTTGAAGAGGTATGGCTCGAAGGCAACACCACGATCGTCTACCGGGGAGAACTTCACGAGGAGGCCCTCTGAGGCCACTCCGGGTTTTTCAAATCGGGAGCGGCACTCACTTTACATTTCATCGCGGCAGATGACTACCCAATAAACCTTTCCCCTGAATCCTTTCTTTTAACCGCATGCGGCGGAAAACTCTATGTTTCAGGAGGGATGAAGATGATTGGAGCAATTGTTGCCGGTGCCGGCGGTCGTATGGGCAAACGGATCATCGCCATGATTCACGGAAGCCTGGACCTCACACTGGCGGGAGCCTTCGAGAGACCCGAGCATCCCGACGTGAACAAAGATGCGGGTGTGGTGGCCGGAGTTGGAGAAATGGGGATCAAGATCAGCGGGTCCTTGAAGGAGGCCATGGAGGGCGGGGAGGTATTGATTGATTTCTCTGCTCCCAAGGCGACCCTGGAAAACCTGCGGATTGGCGTCCCCCGTGACCTGGCCATGGTCATCGGCACAACCGGCTTTGCAGGGGATTTGCTGGAAGAGGTGACGAATCTGGCCAAGAGGATCAGGTGCGTCATGTCGCCGAACATGAGCGTGGGCGTGAACGTGATGTTCAAAATCGCAGGGGAAATGGCCGGAATCCTTGGGGCGGATTACGATATGGAAATTCTCGAGATCCATCATCGGATGAAGAAGGATGCCCCCAGCGGAACAGCGTTGCGTCTCGCACAAATCCTGGCTGGTGCAACGGATCGCGATCTGGAGAAAATTGGGGTATACGGACGAAAGGGGATCACCGGCGAGAGGACCCGCGAGGAGATCGGAATTATGGCCTGGAGGGCCGGTGACATCACCGGCGAACATACGGTCATGTTTGGTGGTGTGGGTGAAAGGCTGGAGCTAACCCACCGCGCACACAACCGGGACAATTTTGCCCTCGGGGCCTTGAAGGCTGCTCTGTGGGTGGTGAAGCAACCCAAGGGGCTTTACGATATGCAGGATGTGCTGGGTCTTCGCTAGCCCTGTTTTCACTGCATCTGCGCGGGCGTTTTAATAGGATGATCTCATGACTCGGGAGCACCCAGCCCGCTTCAAGGCTGTTTCTGAGGGGAGCCGCCAGAAGACTCGGTTTCGGCTCGGGTTCTGCCACCAACGTGAACTTCGAGTTTTAACCTTTGACGTTCCGGCCTCTCAAAGATTAGGAGACCCATCGTCCGTTCACGGATGAATTACCAGAAACATGAGCTTGTGATGAAGACGGCTTACGTCGGAGTTGGTTCGAATCTCGGAGACAAGGCGCGGAACTGTATCAAGGCGATTGCCCTCATTGACGGAACGCCGGGATGCACGGTGGAAGCGTATTCCCCTCTCTATAGAACAGCCCCGGTAGGAGTTGAGGGGCAGGGTTGGTACGTGAACGGAGCCGTTTCGGTTCTCACCGGGCTTTCCGCAAGGGAGTTGCTCGATCGCCTGCTCGGCATCGAAGCAGAAATGGGAAGGGAGAGGAAAAAGAAGTGGGATGCCCGCATCATCGACCTGGATCTCCTCCTCTTGGGACAGGATGTCATCAAAGAAGAATCCCTGGTCGTCCCTCATCCTCTCATGCACTTGAGGAGGTTTGTCTTGGTTCCCATGGTCCAGTTGGCCCGAGACCTCATCCATCCCGTTCTGGGAGTCACTATGGCCGAATTGCTTGACCGCCTCGCAGCAGAAGCACAGGCTGTGATCCCTCTTTCGGAGGCGTGAATGCGTTTTCTCCTTCTGGCTATCCTCGCCTACGTGCTCTACCGCCTGGTTCGGTTTTTTTTCATCTCTTCAAGCAAAAAGCTTCACAAAACTGACCCAACAGGGACCATAGACGAAATGGTCCAGGACCCGGTCTGTAAGACGTATATCCCGGTTAGGGGATCTCAAAGGAGAATCATTGGCGGAAAAGAATATTTTTTTGCAGTGAGGAGTGTGCCGGCCGATTCGAGAAGGAGCGCGAAGGGTCGGGGTGAACATACTGGCAAAGACTCAAGGTCGGTAGCGGAACATGGGAGAGATGGGTGCATGTGGGTTCCACAGGGACACCGGATGGAGGCGGAGGAGCAACAAACCCGAGCTTCGGTGCGAAGGAGGGAAGAGCGTTCAAAGACTCATCCAGGAGACGCTGAGTAGCCACAGAGGCATGGAACTTGCAAAAATCGTCCAAGGTCACGATCACGATGGGATGGAAACCGAGGTTGTTGCGGGGAGCATTCCCAGTCCTGTCCATGTTCTCCATGCAACGCTCGTCGGCACGTATATCCCAACGATCCTTTATGGTATGATCGACCCACTGACCAAGCATCACCCACGGATATCGATTCGGAAAGTCTTCTTAAAGGCGGGAAAACGCAGGAGCGGCAATGGGGCTGAAAAGGGCGATCTTGACTACGACGTTCAGTGTTGTTTTGTTGCTCCTTACGGCTCAACCGGGATCCGGGGAGATCTACTATTTCGTTGATGCATCCGGTGTCTGGCATTTTACCAACCTCAAGACCGACAACCGGTATCGACCTTACTGCTTGAGATCGACAACGCATCGGCCGCGCCTCATGAGAGATTACGAAAAAATTATTCTACAGGCTTCGAGGCAGTATGGGGTTTGCCCGGCGTTAATCAAGTCTGTAATCAAAGCAGAGTCTGACTTTGACCATCTGGCGATCTCCCACAAGGGAGCTCAGGGACTGATGCAGTTGATGCCCCAGACAGCGGACGAGATGGAGGTCGTGGATCCCTTTAATCCCGAGGAAAACATTGTTGGAGGCACCCGATATTTAAGTCTGATGCTGAAGCGTTTCAAAAACAACCTGAAGCTGGCACTGGCGGCTTACAATGCGGGACCGACGGTGGTGGAGGCCTATCAAGGTTTGCCGCCTTATCCGGAAACCAAACAATACGTAACAAGGGTGCTGGAATACTATCAAGCCTTCATTCACAAGCCGCGGTGGTAACGGGTAACGGGTTCCTTTCGTTTATCTTTCCTCCGACTTTTCAAACCCTGGATCGATCTTCTCACCAATGCGCTCCGACCACAAAATCAGATGCGCACTTTCCCCCAGATTTTTTATTGACAAAGCTTTTTTTGAATGTAGAATAAAGCTTTTCGAATGAGCGGGAATAGCTCAGTTGGTAGAGCCCCACGTTGCCAACGTGGTTGTCGCGGGTTCAAGTCCCGTTTCCCGCTCCAGATAAGGGATAAATGGCGGCATAGCCAAGTGGCTAAGGCAGCGGTCTGCAAAACCGTTATTCATCGGTTCGAATCCGATTGCCGCCTCCAATAGAATCAAGGGGTTAGGTGATGTGGCCAACCCCTTTTTCTTTTGTGGTTGCGGATTGTTGCGTCTCCAATATCATCGCGCCCTTTTTCGTATCCTTTTTCAACCTCCCTGTATATACGGTGGCAGGTGCGGCGCTGATGGGAACCTTTGTCACCTCCGCGGCCGGGCTGATTTTTTACCAGGCCATGGCGCCGTGGTTCCCAAATGTGTTCGTGGCACCGGACTTGCTCCTGGGAATTCTCTTCGGACTTGGAGGCACGGCCGGCATGTATTTCGGCGCCCGTTGTCAGAATTCGTTCCGGCCGGGGCCATCAAGTGGATGCTCGCCGGAATCATCCTCTTCACGGCACTGAAATACGTGGCAGCCTTCCTCGGTTTCTAGAGGAAGCTTAAAGCCCGGTGCAGGGTCTTCCCTACGGATCTCCTCCTTTTCGGCTAGATGGGCAAATGCAGCCACGCAAAAACTCCAATCATCTTGAGGCCCATATAGAACATCACCGCGACAAATAGGTATTTGAGCTGCTTTGCGGGCAAGAGATGTGCGGTTTTCGCCCCAACCATAGCGAGCGGGATGCTACAACCGGCCAGGAGGATCCACTGAAACCAGTTCAGATATCCCGTTGAGTAAGGCGGCAGCCCTTCAACCCCCAAACCATTGATCAGGAAGGAGAGCGCGCCACCCATGGCCGTGAAGATCATCAGGGCAGTAGAAGTCCCCACTGCCTGGTGCATCTTGAATTTCAGAAAAAAGACCATGATGGGAATCATGAGCACGCCCCCGCCGATGCCGATGATGCCGGAGACGAAGCCCAGCGGAATGCCCCACAGGATAAATGCAGCGATACTATCGGAGGGTTCTTCCACCACTTGAGGCGGCTTGGCCGTTAGCATGCGGAAAGCTCCCAGGGTGACGGCAATTCCGAAGGCGACCGTCAACACCTTCCCCGGCAGGTGTGCCGCAACGAAGGCGCCGAAAAATGCACCGACGGCGCCGGCGATTCCGAGGCTTACCCCGGCCTTCCACAAGACCGCACCTTTTCCGTGATGTGTCATAGCGCCACTAAAGGCCGTGGGAAGAACCACCAAGAGGTTGGTCCCAAAGGCGATTCGGATGGCAATGGTGGGATCAACGCCGATGGATTTCAAGACCCAGAACTGCACCGGGACCATGATAAAACATCCCCCCACACCCAACAGACCCGAAGCAAATCCAACGCCTAGACCCGTCACCAGCAAGGAAATCATCTGCGCAGCATCCATCTCCGTTCTTGTACCCTCCTGTTTTCACGCTTCAGGTTTCAGATAAATCCTGCGAGTGATGTCCTGCATAGTTTCGCCCTTAAGATATCTTGTCAAGAACGAATTTTTTCAGTAGTCAATAATTAGGGTAGCATAAATTTTTTTGATGGAAAGCTGGGCAATTTCCCCTATTCCTTGCCCGTGACCTCCATGATAACCTGATAAAGGGCTTCGCAGGCTTGGATCAAAGAAAAAGCGGGGCTGGGAAATCCAAGCCCTCCGAGAAATTCCTGGTAAAATGAGATGGACTCCTGTTGAGTTTGACAAAAGGAGCAGAGGAAATGACACCGAAACGTGAAAGGTACCGGGCGATCGTCTCATCGGACTGGAACGAGTGCCTTGCACCTTGCGGCCCCTTTGATTTCATCTCTTCCACCTATCCCTCTCTGAAGCCTCAACTCTTTGAGATTTTCAAAGAGTATACGGGTAATGCGATCACGCTTTCGGAAGCAACCCGGAGGATCGGGGGCCTCCTTCCCGCCCCCGTCACGGAAGAGCAGATGGATGCATACCTGGATGAATTCTTTACCACCTACAAGGGGGTGCCTGAGCTGATCAACTGGTGCCTCAGCCGGGATATCCTTTTCATGATCAACACCACGGGGATGCAGGGATACTTCCAGAGGGTTTTCGAGAAAGGGCTCATGCCCAAAGTGCCAATCATATCGGCCCATCCGATGATCCGCTATCCGGAAAGGGGAGGGAGCCGCTGTCGATGGTATGATCTCCTTGAGATTGAGGACAAGGCGGAGAACACCCGGGCGGTCGTGCGAGCCTGGGAGATCCCGCATGATAAAATCGTATTGATCGGGGACAGCGGAGGAGATGGCCCCCATTTTCGGTGGGGCGCAAAGGCGGGGGTTTTCCTTGTGGGCAGCATGACCAAGGGTTCCCTTGAGATTTACTGCCGGAAAGCAGGCATCCCCATTCACCACCGCTTTGGGGTTTCGTATTCGGAAGGGGAAGAGAGAGATCTGCAAAAGGAAATGGCCTTTGACTTCATGGAACTGGCGGTCTTGATGGAAAGGTGGCTCGCCTTCTGAGCCGGCCCAGGGGAAAAATAGTGGGATGCCCCATTCGGTTCGGCCGCCCCTCCGAGGAGAACGGAAGAGGCTGTCAAAAAAAGCCCATAAGCGGGATCACCCCTCCTATGGGCTATCTTGGATTTGAGGTTTGCGGTTAAAAAGAACCGATGTTCAGGTTAGGCTGTTCGTTCACCATCCAACAGGGCCCGTTCCATACAAAAGCTTCCCCGAGAGCCGTTTTTTCCCCGGTTGCCAATCTTTTCCCTTTCTCCCCAAAGATGCCCAGCAGAAAGATGCACGCACACCAGAGAAGCCGTAACACTTTTGCCATCAAAACATCGATTTTCCAAGAACAGGGTTGAAAACCTTTTGACTAGTTGTTATTGCAAGAAGCATGCAAAAAACAAAAAATTTTTGTAATTTTTTTCTAAATCCTTAAATTATAAGATGTTAGGCCCTTCACCATAAAATGGATGGTTTTTGAATGTCTCAAAAGTGAAGAAATTCATTGCAAAATGCATAATCTTTCATAAACTGATTTGCATTTTGCTACAAATTTTTCAGATTTGAATTATCGTTTAATTTCAGAATCTTGCCTTTAGAAACAGCCTGTGGAGAAAGAGGAATAGTCGTGATCAGACTTTCTTCTTTTGCAATTTGCAATTTCAGGTCCGTTTTGAATTGTGGACGGCAGGGAAGATAAATCCAGGTGGGAACGCTTTTTTAAGCAGCCTGCCAAATAGAGGCAATTTTAGAGGGGCGCGCCTTTCCACACTTTTGACTGACTTCATGAATCAATTTTCACTTTATCAAGGCAAGACATGGCACATTGGTTGCATACGTAAAATAGCCAAAGACAGAATGAAGTTTCCCTCCTTTCCTTCATTCTCAACACCCCTGGCCCTGTTAGGGTACCCCCCCTAACAGGGTTTTTTTTGCCGTGCATCACTCGCTCGTGGACAAGTCATTCCCGGATGGACATGAGCTGGGCACCAGGAAGCCTCACTTGAGGTTCCGTCAGCAGGAACTCCCCTTTCTCCAGCCATTCTTTTAAAATCCGCGCGATCTCCAGGGCCCTGACATAGGAAGATACGGGCACGGTAGGTATTTCCTGCCCGTTTAACAGCAGAGTTCCGCTTTTCAGCTCTGCGTAGCTCACCTGTCCCAGGCTTTTGGCTTCGCCTTTTGGATAGTCGTTCCCGAAGTCCAGAATTTGGGTAAAAATTTCCTCGTCCGAGATCCCGGTGAAACGGGCCATTTCCTCATTTAGAATGGGGATGGGAACACCGATCCCTACGGCAAGGGAACAACCGTACCCTAGAATGCTCACCCCCACCAACCATCTCGGGTTCATTTCCTTCAGGTCGCCCATCACCATCAGGGTTCCTCCCGGCGATAATGGAACACCCTTCTCGCCTCTTTTCACGCGAGGATTGTGCTGCGTTCCAGGGCCTACGACATATCCTTGAGCACCCCCGAGGAAGATTCTTGTTCCCAAACCCACGGTCAAGTAATAGGGATCATTGAAAAGAGGACTCAACTGCCCTGATGTGGCGTAGTTGGCATTGGCCGCATGGGGCTTCAACACCCCCATGTAAGTATAAATGGTCCTACCGGAAAGGTTCACCGCACAGTTGTAATTCTGGTAAGCATTCCTGGGATTGAGCAACACCGCGTAGGGAAGCTCCTTCAAAGTGATCTTTTTTCTTAACTCACGGTTGGGGTAACAATCCGTCCCGTAACCGGTGGCAAGCAGCGTCACTATTTTTCCGGAGACGAGATCCTGGATCACATGACCCCCGCCGTACTTGAAGAGCCCGGGGTGCACCCTGTTCAGGGGATCATCCTCCGCCGGCTCTGTGGCTCCTACGTATATGTCCACAGCAGCCAGCCCCGCGTAAGCTGGAACTCGGTTCAAATAAACACGAGAGGCCTTTATGGGGGGTTTGGCGGGCCCGAAATTGATGAAAACCCCCGACGAACACATGGGAGAGAACGTACCCGTGGTAACCACATCAACCTCGCGAGCCGCCTTTTCTGCTCCTTTTCTCCTGACGATTTCGGGCATTTCGTCGGCTGTCACCACCACGACTTTTCCCTGCTTTATCCTGTCGTTGATTTCCCTGATCGTCTTTGAAACTTTTCTCTCCGCCATGCGGCGCTTTCCTCCAAGAAAAATTAACCCCGGAAATATACGCTTTGCGCCTGGCTATGACAAGAAAAAGTTTCAGACGCCGATGCTCTCCACCGAGCCTGCCCCGGTCGTCAATGCGTTGACGGGTACTGAATGCACCGCCCCCGGGGGGGAATGCGCTCAGGGGGTATGGAAGCACCTCTATTGACTTTCCGTTTCCCTTCGGATAATGATTAAAAAGGGGAACGTCACGAACCTCCTTGAATAAGAAGAAAAGTCACGACAACTGATGAAAACCATCGTTCAGATCGGCCGTTTGACCATCCAGGCGGATGGTCCTTTTTTTCTCATTGCCGGGCCCTGCGTCATTGAGAATGAAAGAACCACTTTGGAAGTCGCAGAATTCTTGAAACAGATGGGGGACGATCTGGATCTCCCGATCATCTTCAAGGCCTCTTATGACAAGGCAAACCGGACCTCCATGGACTCCTACAGAGGACCCGGACTGGAAAAGGGTTTAAGCATCCTTCAGAAAGTGAAGGAGAAAACCGGAATGCCCGTTCTCTCTGACGTTCACAATACTTGGGAAATCGAGAAAGCCTCAGGGTGTCTCGACGTGATTCAGATTCCGGCTTTTCTGTGCCGCCAGACCGATCTGGTCGTAGCAGCTGCCCGAACCGGCCTTCCCATCAACGTCAAGAAGGGACAATTTCTTTCCCCATGGGAGATGGAGCCCCTCATCGAAAAAATCTCCAGGACCGGGAATCAAAAGGTTCTGCTCACAGAGAGAGGGACTTTTTTCGGTTACAACAACCTGGTGGTGGACATGAGATCAATCGCCATCATGAAAAATTTCCGCTATCCTGTGGTATTTGATGCAACTCACAGTGTCCAGCTTCCCGGGGGGGGCGGCATGTGCTCCGGAGGACAGCGAGAATTCGTGAGCCCTTTGGCCCGAGCGGCCGTTGCAGCGGGGGCGGATGGGGTCTTCTTGGAGGTGCATCCCAAACCGGATTCGGCTCTCTGCGATGGTCCGAACTCCCTGGGCCTTTATGACTTGGCCCCTCTGCTGGTTTTGTTGAAGGAGATCCATAATCTCACCAGATGCTCAACGAGCCTCGGCCAACAGGGAAGACCGAGTTCGTAAGGAACTTGCCGGGCGATAAGCCACGGACTGAGGAAAGAGAGGTGTTGATAGAAGAAAAGGCAGCGAAGATCTCTCTGTTTTTCATGGACCTGGACGGTGTCCTGACTGATGGACGGATCATTTTGGACCATCATGGCCAAGAGATCAAATCATTCCATGTCAGAGACGGGCTCGGCCTGAAGATGCTGATGAAGGCCGGCATTGAAGTCATTATCGTGACGGGTCGGCGATCCCGCGCGGCAGAGCATCGTGCCAGAGAGTTGGGCATCGGCCGTTTATATCAGGATGTCCCTGATAAGGGGGCTTTGTGCAAAAAGCTGATTCTGGATCGAGGTCTCGAAAAGCTCTCGGTGGCCTGCATGGGGGACGATATTCCAGATCTTGCCATGTTCAGAGAAGCAGGGCTGTCCATTGCGGTGGCGGATGCAGTGAAAGAGGTTCGGGAGGCCGCTGATTATGTCACCAAACGAAAGGGAGGGCATGGAGCAGTCAGGGAAGCATGCGAGTGGATTCTAAAATGCCAGGAAAAATGGGACGTTTCGTTCACGGATTTCACGGTAAAATAGGCTTTACAGAACAAATTGGGCGTTGATATAATACACTTGTTTTAATGAAAAACTTTCTGAGAAGACAATGGCCCCTTATGGGTCTCGGGGTTATCCTGATCCTCGTGATTTTCTACGCGCTGAACTCTGGAGAGAGGATCATGGGGGAGCCTCTTTTGAAGCAGGTCATGACGGGGCAAGGTTTGGACCTGAAGGATATCCATTACACGCAGGATGATCCGGATAAGGGACTCAAATGGATCCTGGACGCCAGCGAGGTCCGATGTTCTGGTGACAGGAATCTTATTGTTTTTCGCAACTTCCAGCTAAAATTGAAACCGAAAAACAGGCCTTTAATCACTCTGACAGGAAAGCGAGGAGATTACAACAGAGAGTCCGGCAAAATTACCCTCTGGGGTGATTTGAAAGGCATTTCCGGCGATGGGTATAAAATCCTCACCGAACAGATGGTGATCGATGAGAAGAGCAACTGCCTCAGTTCCGAGGAGGCGGTGACCGTTTACGGGCCCTTTTTTTCGGTTGTCGGCCGGGGTCTTTTTGCAGATCTCAAGAAGGAACAGATCAGAGTACTTTCCGATGTGACCACGGTTGTGCAAAGGGAGTCTCTGAGTTGATGCAAGGCCCGCGATCCAGGCTGCTTATGATAGGCGCGATCTTTCTCTGCTGCCTGTTCGCAGGCAACGCCGGGGCTGAAAAGCTCAAAGAAGACAGGGGGGAGGAAAAGCCGAACCCGATCATCATAAATTCAAAAACCCTGGAAGTGAACAATGAACAGAAGACCGTCACTTTTTTGGGGGATGTCAGTGCCAGGCAAGAGGACATGGTGATCACCTGTCAAAAAGTAATCGTCTACTATGAGAGCCTCCCAAACCAGAAGGGATCCGACAAGGATGAAACCAGGGTTCGCAAGATCTTGGCCTCGGGGGATTTGAAAATCGAGCGTGCCGGGGGCGGCACAGCCACTGCGGAGCAGGCCGTGTACCTTCCCCAAGACGAGAAAATCATTCTTACAGGGAAATCGATTGTGAAACAAGGAAACGATCTTGTGGAGGGAGACCGTATTACCATCTTCCTCAAGGAGAACCGCAGCGTTGTCGAGGGTTCCGAGGACAAGAAAGTAAGGGCCGTCATCTTCCCCGGAAGGGGGAAGAGGTAGAAACGAGTGGAAGAAACCCTCAAGGCAGAGAATCTGGTCAAGACCTACAATGGAAAAAAGGTTGTTGACCAGGTGAGCATTTGCCTGAAGAGGCAAGAAATAATTGGCCTTTTAGGTCCCAACGGTGCCGGTAAGACAACAACCTTTTACATGATCGTTGGTCTTACCCATCCAAGAGAGGGGAATGTTTATCTGAACGGGCAGGATGTCACACAGGATCCCATGTACATGAGAGCCAGAAAAGGAATCCACTATCTCGCTCAAGAACCTTCCGTTTTCCGCAAGCTGACCGTGGAGCAGAACTTACTGGCCATCTTGGAAACCCTCGACCTTTCTCCACAAGAGAGGAAAGACCGACTTGAAAAACTTCTCGGCGAACTCAATATCAGGCACTTGGCAAAACAAAAGGCTTCTTCCCTTTCCGGAGGAGAGCGCCGCAGATTGGAGATTACCAGAGCCTTGATCACAGAGCCGAAGTTCATGTTACTGGATGAACCCTTTGCGGGTGTCGATCCGCTTGTTCTCTGTGATATCCAGCAAATCATACGACAGTTGAAGGGCCGGGGGTTGGGGATTATTATCTCCGATCACAATGTCCGGGAAACACTGAGCGTTTGTGATACAGCTTATATCATCGGCGCAGGAAAGATTGTTGAGCATGGGCCTCCGGAAAAAATCGTTCGAAGCGAAATAGCTCGAAGCGTTTATCTCGGAGAGAACTTTAACCTATGATCTTGGGTGCGAAGAGGCAAATCGTTCTACTATGGCGTTAGAAATCAGACAGTCCCTGAGCCTGGCTCAGCAGTTGATCATGACACCCCAGCTGCAGCAGGCTATTAAGCTCCTTCAGCTTTCCAGACTCGAGCTTCTCGAGACCATTCACCAGGAACTGGAAACAAACCCGATTCTGGAAGAGGCCTTATCAGCCGGGGCCGGGGATGAGAGCAGGGTCGAGGACAAGACTGATGAGTTTGAAAAGGAGTTCCCGGATCGGCCTGAATCGCCGGCCGAGGAAGTTTCGCGGGAGGATGTGGACTGGGAAAGCTATTTCTCCGATTACACCAGCAGAAGGGCAGAGCTGCCCCATGAGGAAAGAGAGCTTCACCCGATCGAGAACATTACAGCGGCAAAGACAAACCTTTACGATCACCTTTCATGGCAACTCAACTTGAGCAATCTCGACGACTCACAGAAAGAACTCGCTGAACATATTATAGGAAACTTGAACGAAGACGGATACCTGGATATTTCCTTGGAAGAAATTGCTGAAACTACGGGGCAGCCCCTGGAAAGAGTCACGGAAACCCTCAAAGTCGTCCAAAATTTTGACCCCGTCGGGGTCGCTGCTCGGGATACCAGAGAGTCTTTGCTCATTCAGGCCAAGTTTCACAATCTCGGGGGCACCATCGTTGAAAAGATCATCATGGATCATTTGAAAGATCTCGAGAACAAAAAATACGATCACATCGCTAAGAGTCTTTCCGTCCCCCTTCAAGAGATCCTGCAATCCATATCCATTATCCAGGGGTTGGAGCCAAAACCAGGCAGGAGTTATTTGGACGAGGAAACCATCTATATCACGCCGGACATCTACGTTTTCAAGGTGGGGGATGACTACCAAATCCTCTTGAACGAAGACGGGATGCCCAAATTGCGCATTAATTCTTATTACAGGGAGTTGCTTCGGAGTCATAATCCAGTATCGGAGAGTGCCAAGACCTATATTCAGGACAAATTAAGATCGGCAGCCTGGCTCATAAAGAGTATTCACCAAAGGCAGAGAACCATTTACAAGGTGACGGAGAGCATTGTCCGGGTTCAAAGGGACTTCCTAGAAAAGGGAATCACCCAGTTGAAACCCCTCGTTCTTCGCGATGTAGCAGAAGACATTGAAATGCACGAGTCTACGGTGAGCAGGGTGACCACGAACAAGTATGTGCACACCCCGCAGGGTGTCTTCGAGTTGAAGTTCTTTTTCAATAGCTCCATTAGCAGCGTTGATGGAGACGCCGTTGCTTCGGAAAGCGTGAAAGAGCATATCCGCAAGATCATAAAGACAGAGGATAAGGTTAGGCCCTGGAGCGACCAGGAAATTGCGGATGCTCTCATGAAGCTGAACATAAGGGTCGCTCGCCGCACCGTCGCCAAGTATCGAGAGGCAATGGGTATTTTGCCTTCCAGGAAAAGGAAGAACCCTTATTGATCTGCCGGATTCAAGAGCCCGCCTGTTGGCAAGGTCCGACTTCACCCCGACGTCCCTCCGAACCCGGAGGCCACCTGAGGAACAAGGCAAACTTGGCTTGATTTTTGACTTGTGGCGACTCAATTTACTACAAATGATTTTTTGGGAGGAAATTTTTATGGACATCACGGTCACTTTCAGGCATACGGAACCCATAGAAAGTCTAAAAACCTATGCAGAAGAAAAAATATCCAAGATTAAAAAATACTTGGATTCGCCCATGGAGGCCCATATTGTCTTGACTGTGGAAAAATTCAGGCATCAAGCGGATGCAACGGTGAGCGTGAACGGGGCCCGCATAAAGGCTGTTGAAGAGACAGGGGATATGTACTCCGCGATCGACCAGGTGATCGATAAAATTGAAAAGCAGGTCAAAAGACATTTGTCCAAGACGAGAAGTTATCGGTTGGAGAGCCAGCGAGGGGAAGGGATTTCAGCGGCCGGGGAAGCAGAGGAGATTACGGCGCCGTTTCCGGAGGAGCCTGTGATACAAGTGGAAAAACTTGACGCAAAACCAATGGATCCAGAGGAAGCGGCCATGCAACTTGGGATGTCAACGAGAGATTTTCTGGTTTTCAGAAACGCAAGCTCAAGGGAAATCAACGTGATCTACAGGCGGAAGGATGGAAATCTAGGGCTTATTGAGCCTTCAAACTGACTCTCCGCGTGGTTTTATGGATAGAAAAGATGAAGTTTTCTGAAATCATAGATGAAAACCATATCATACAGGAGCTAAAGGCGAAGGACAAGAGAGGCGTTTTGGAAGAACTGGCTGGGGTTCTCTGCAATCATGAACCCTCGGTAGACAAAGCAGCCCTGGTGAAAGTCCTGGTGGAAAGGGAACGCCTCGGAAGTACCGGAATTGGTGACGGCGTTGCCGTGCCGCACGGAAAACTGGCGGGGGTCAAATATCCTATCGTAATATTCGGCAGGAGCAAGCAGGGATTGGACTTTGATTCCATGGACGGACAGCCCGCCCACCTCATTTTCTTGCTCGTGGCACCCGAAAATTCTTCGAGTATTCACTTGCAGGCCTTGGCAAAGATAGCAAAGATTTTGAAAAACAATGCCTTCCGAAAAAAATTGATGGAGGCCGGCAGCAAAGAGGAAATCTATCGGGCGATTATTCAAAGCGATGAAGAACCTTGATCGTGCGATGACTTTCTGGAATGCCTATGATCGGATTGTTAATCATTTCTCACTGTGACCTGGGAAGGGAAGTCCTGAATGCCGCTGAATTTATTGTGGGACGGCTGGAGGCTGCTGAAGTGGTTTCCATTACGCAGTCCACGGAAAGTGAGGAGGCGTTAAAGGCAATCGGGGAAAAGATTAAGGTTCTTGACAGAGGACAAGGTGTTCTGATTCTCACGGACATGTTCGGGGGGACTCCTTCGAACCTGAGCCTCTCATTTTTGAAGGAAGAACGGGTCGAGGTTTTGACCGGTTTTAATCTGCCAATGGTCGTGACCATTTCCCAGTACAGAGATCGACTGAGCCTGAGTGAACTGGGCGAAAAGGCGCAGGAGGAAGGAAGAAGGAGCATCACTCTCGCCGGAAAAATGCTGAAATCGCAATGATTTCCATCGTGAACCTTTGCAGCGGGAATTTCCACAGATACCAGGGAAAAATCATGGAAATAGAAAGAGCCTCATTTCCTTTTCCCTGGACTCTGAGCGCATTCAAAGAGGAAGTTGGGCGCACGGTTTCCCACATCTGGCTCTTAATCCTAGATGATGTGTGCGCTGGATACATTTGCTTTTGGAGGGTAGCCGGGGAAATCCACTTGATGAATATCGCAATTCATCCCGAAAGCAGGGGAAAAGGGTTGGGGCGAATTCTCCTGGCGAAAATGATCCAATTGGGGGTCTCTGAAGGTGACGATTCGGCCTGGCTGGAGGTCAGACCTTCAAACCTGAAAGCGCGTCTCCTTTACGAGGAACTGGGATTTCGAGAGATGGGTCGAAGACCCAGGTATTATAGGGAAACGAACGAAGACGCCATCGTGATGTGCCTCACCCTTGCCCGGAAGCAGGAGGGGGCCTGCACCAAAGCAGGGGAGGAAACCACCGGGGATCGGTCTGAAAAAGAAAAGAGTTCGGGCCCGCTTTTCCGGTGAATTGACGGGAGCAGGAAAATGGTTGAGAGGAAGCCTTTGATTGCCGGCAATTGGAAAATGAATTTGAATTGCAGTGAATCTGAAATGCTTGTCAAAGAAATTTCGCAGGCGATCAAGGGACTCGATGACGCGGAAGTGCTCATCGCTCCCCCCTTCACCTTACTTCACATCGTAAGAAAGGCCATCGGTGATGCTGCGATTCTTCTGGCCGCCCAGAACATGCACTGGGAAGGAAGCGGCGCTTACACGGGGGAGATCTCCGGCAACATGGTCCTGGAAGCGGGATGCACCCATGTGATTCTGGGGCATTCGGAGAGAAGAAGCCTTTTTCACGAAACGAGCGAAATGATTGATCTGAAGGTGAAGGCTGGGGTCGCTCTTGGGTTGATTCCCATTGTCTGCATCGGAGAAACCCTGGAGCATCGGGAGGCCGGCAAGACCTTTGACGTCGTCAAAGAGCAACTGGATAGCTCCCTCAAGGGCTTTGTTTCGGCGAAGCGGATGCCTTCTTCCACGATTATCGCTTATGAGCCTGTATGGGCCATCGGCACCGGTCGAACCGCTACTCCCGATCAGGCCCAGGAGGTGCATGAGTTCATCCGAAAATGGGTGGAGAGGAGTTTTGATGCCGGAACCGCAGCTCAAATCCGGATCCTTTACGGCGGCAGCGTAAAACCGGACAATATCGCGGATCTCATGGCAAAACCCGACATCGATGGGGCACTGGTGGGTGGAGCCAGCCTGAAGGCGGCCTCGTTTATTCCCCTCATTCATTTCAAAGGGCATTGATGGGCAAGGCAACAGTTTGCCGCGAACGCCGGAGCGGGCAATGTGACCATGCCGGTCGATTTTTCGTTGCAAATTTACGTGCATGAGGTAATATACTTAAAATACGGGGTGATCGAAAGACCACCCACTCCTTTTGAGAAGAGCAAAAAGATGAAGTTCATTCTTATTATAATTCACGTTGTTGTCTGCACGGCCCTCGTCTTGATCGTCCTGTTGCAGAAAGGTAAGGGAGCAGGGATGGGTGCAGCCTTCGGCGGGTCCAGCCAGACAGTGTTCGGTAGTGCCGGCGCCACAACGTTCATGCACAAAGTGACGACTGTTGCAGCCATTGTGTTCATGCTCACTTCCCTGGGGCTCACGATCTTCTTCGGGCAAAGGACCGGTACCTCAATTATGGAGGGAGTGGAGCAGACGGAGGTTCCGGCGGCGCAGACCACGGAAACTCCCTCTCAGAGCGGAGGGCAAAGCGAGTAGTACCGTGCCGAAGTGGTGGAAATTGGTAGACACGCTATCTTGAGGGGGTAGTGGGCAAACACCCGTGCGGGTTCAAGTCCCGCCTTCGGCACCATTCATTAGGTCTGTTTCTTAAATACTTTCGGGGAGTTAGTCTCAGCCACTAATTCCCCGTTTTCTACTTGGGGTACATTTGGGCTACATTTTTCATCTGAATCGTCGGGTTTTTGACCATTTGTCGGGTGATAGACATTCTGCATGAAGGCACTCCCGTCGTCCCTCTGATAGTTCTTGATGTAAGAATAATAGCGGTCATGGATCATTTGTAAGGTCTCATGTCCCATCATTTTCTGAACCCATCCGGGCAACTCTCCAGCGTCCAGCATCAAAGTCGCGAAGGTATGGCGTGTTTCATACAATCTGCGCTCTGCCAGTCCCGCCTTTCTGAGGGCCGGTTTCCAAACATGCTGGTTCATAGAATCAGGCAAAACAGGCCGATGGTATTGGTTGAGGAAGACATAATCCGATTTACCCATAGTGGATTTCCGCTGATTTCTCAACGCCTCCACTACTGGAGGCAACGTATCAACATCCCTGACTGACCTTTTCGTCTTTGGTCGGCCTTCTTCGCCTCTCACCAGTGTTTCCCTGACCTTGATGACGCCTAACTTGAAATCGACATTTTTCCATTTCAGTGCCGCCATCTCTCCGAAACGCATGCCCGTGAAGAATGCGACAGCAAAGAAATTCCTATATCTATCACTGACCTCTTCCAAAAACAGATTCACTTCTTCCATGGAGAGGGGATGGATATCAGGCTTGGTCACTTTGGGACTTTTGACCAAACTCATGGGGTTCTTCTCGATGAAGCCGGAGAGCAGGGCAAATTCAAAGACCTCACGCACAGGGACGAGAACGTTTTTGAGTCTCTTGCCCGAGCAGCTTAGATCTGCGATGGCTCTCTTGATCTCAAGATAACCGAGCTCCTTTATCGGCATGTTGCCAAGCCTTGGCAGAATGTGGTAATTCATCGAGCTCCTGTAATCTCTCAAAGTCGAGGACTTGATTTCTGTGGCTTTGATTTTGATCCATTCTTGAGCTACCTCTCCGAAGAGGGGACTCTGGTCATCTCCAACCCGGGCGGATTGAATATTGCCATATAGACTGATCTCTTTCAAATGTTGATCCCTGATTTCCTTGCTTCTGTCACCGAATCGGACAGCGCCTTTTTTATCCACCTTCCATTTTTCCGCACCCGGAAATACCAGGTGTCACCTCGTTTGAATAAATGATGATTTTTGTTTCGTGCCCTCTGTGCCTTCATACCGAAATACAGGCTTTGCCAGAAACCCTAGAAGAACCTTCTTTTCCTCACCCGTTTCCTTATCCTCGGACTTCCTGATGTGAGGCACGAGGATATAGAAGGCCTTGGAGCCCTTCTTCACATACCGGTTGGCTTGATTCCATTGTCTCAACCCTCTACCGTCCTGAGTTCCTGCCACAAACATCAGGATTCGGTTAAGGATCGACCAGTTTTCACTTGGAATGTTGGTCACGGGGAACATCGAGTAGGCGACTGCTTGAGGGATGTCTCCCGTTCTGAACCTTTCCAGGATGGTATCCAAAACCTCTTTGATTCTATGGTTCATGGCTATGCTCCTTTCTTTCGCCACCAAAAAGAGAGCCCCAGGATCTTCATCCCAGGGCTCTCGTTAAGGGTTAGAGTTCTTGAGGACTATCCTTTGACCAGGGACAGGATCATTCCTCCGATCCTTTCCAGTTTGTACGCCTCCTCTCCAGTCAGAGAGTGATCCTGCGCGGCACGGGTATAGGCGTTGAGGACATGGAACATTGTGAACCCTTGTTCAATCTCCCATGCACGCGTGATCGCCTCGGCCTCCGACTTGGTGATGTTGAACTGGCGGTTGAAGGAACCTATGGTGGCAAGGGGGTTATCCACCCTGGTTTGAGCTGAAATGGCGAACCGACCCTGACTTCTCTCTGATTCATAGACGACCTGTCTGAGCACATCAGGGAATTCCTCCAGAGCCTTTCGAGAGACGTGGCGAAATCTGGATGCGACCGAAACGGTGGAAATGAGACCATTGCTGCAGATAATCCGGTAAAAATAAGCCTGAATGGAGAAGGCGAGTATTCCCACCTCCGAATTAGCCACGGATATCCCCGGTATGATTTTGTCCCTCTCAGCTCCGAAGCCAAAGGCGCGGGCGAAGTCAGGAACCTTCAAGACCAAGATCTCCTGATCCAGGGAGTAATGAACCTCTACTTCGGAACTGAAGCCGTATTCCACCATCTTCGAGAGGATCTCCATGTGGTCGATGGCGGTGTATCGATCGGTAAACACAGCCCGAAGTCTGTCCCCGTCAAAGCGGCAGAACAGATTCTCTCGCCTCTGCGCTTCCTCACGGATCCAGTGGTTCAAGTTGTCCGCCTGCAGTTCCCCTGGGCACCTGGCCAAATAGGAGTGAGGAATTCTGAGCCTGTTGGCGAACAACCGCTGAGCGCTCGGAAGGACCTCGATTTCCTTGCCGCTGATCCACATCCGATCCAGGCTCTGGAAGACCATATCGGTGACCGGGATGGTCTCGTCAAAGTGTTTCGCAGACATCTCGTGAACTTTGCCAATGACGCTTTCAAATGTGTCGATGCTTCTCATGGTTATTCTCCTTTCTCATGGAAAAACGGTTTTTGTTGATGGAGGATCATTTCGGTCTCCTCCTCCAGTTTCCTCTTGCATTGACAACAAATCGTGTGGGTGATGGAGAGCTGGGGCCTTTGAGGGCCTACTGCCTCCTTCACTCCCAAGAACCTCCCACACCAAGCGCAAACGATTTTCAGGAACATCTCTCACCTCCTTTCTCCGGGCACAAAAAAAGCCCCTGACCAAAAGGCCAGGGGCTCCTTGCGCGGGTTTATGGGTTTCTATTTACGGATAGGGTTCGTCATCAGGCGGATTAAACGGGTCGTATGGGTCAGGGTCTTTGCAGCAGGATTCGCATTCTTCCTCCGCTTTCTCCATCTCCCGCTCGAGTCTCTTTCGCTCTTCAATTTCCTCTTCCAGGTACCCGATTGCTCCACCTATGATGGCGAAATCTGCTGTATCCAAATCCCACAAACCTTCACACTCACCTGTAGACTCATCTTCAATTCCGCTTGGAACGTCGTCTGCGAAGTCATCGTCAGAGCCGTCATCAAAGGAATCATCAAAGTCGTCACACATAGTTTCACCTCCCTTCTGTTTTGAATTTTGGGGCTTACTTGAAGCAAGCCTTCTTGAACTGGCAATCCCCGCACTGCCACCCCGTCTGGCGGTAGAAGACTCGGAGTTCAATCGCTCTGAGGACATGATTGATCAGATGAACAAGGCGACTGTGGTCAAATTCGGTGCGGGTGACGAAATAGTGCTCGAAGGCAGGCTTTTTTGTTTTCAGCAGGATGTCATACCGCACGAGGGTTGAGTCTTCCGATGTGGCCAGCTTCATTTTTGCCATCGCATAGGAATAAACGGTGGCCTGAAGGTCATATTCCAGCCGAAGGGACGAGAACCGCTGTGAAGAGGTTTTGAGTTCCGCGACAAGGTAGGTATTGGCCGGATCTCTCTCCAGCAGGTCAAAATAACCGACCAGTTTGATCGGAAGATCTCCGCCGCCATTGAGAATGTCCGGCACCGCAACAGAGAAGGGGAATTCGACGGCTGCAATTTTCTGGGGTCTGATCTCGCTGTGAAAAAGTTTCAGGAGTTCTTGGCCTTGGGCTCGCAGCGATGCCAGATTCTCCCCCTCCTTGAAGGTTAGCTCTACCTCTGTGGTTTTGACCTCGTTGTCAAAGACTGACTCAAATGCGGCGATAACCTGTTCGGCCGGGATGATCTCTCCTGTCTCTTTCAGGTTCAGATAGTAAGTCTCCGCTGCCTTGTGGATGGATTTGCCGAACGGAAGTGCAGCAGGTTTGCTCTCATAGGGAGTTCCCCAGACATATTGATGGGCATACTTCATGGGACAGATCAGGTAGGTGTTGAGCTGCGAGTAGGAAAAATGAAGCGCGGCTTCCATATCCTCTCTCGATGCTGGTTTCAAGGTTCCTGAAGTCATGGCTTTCTCCTTTCCGAAATGAAAAGAGGGAGCAAGGAACATATCCTCACTCCCCCTTGGTTGAAGGTTTCATTGTTAAGCTGCTCGGGTCTTCTTGCTCTTCAGATGGTCGATCAAGGCACTGCCGTCCTTCACGGTGAGGTACGCGAGTTTTACGCCAAAGACCTTCACCGATTCCTCGTCCAGGTCCTTGGAATTCAGCCCCAGGGTTCGACCGAGGTTGACGGCGTAATTCAGCTGTTTGTTTGTTATCCTGCTGTTGCCGTTCCCGCTGCCTCCATCGCCCCTGTTGTCCCCACTCCCCGTCTTCTCTCCGTCACCTCCCTTCTGTACTTCTTGCGGGGATTTGGTTTGGGGCTTGTCGTCGGGTGGAGCACTATCCCCTCCGTTCTGAAGATGCGAAACCTCCTCTGCGAAGCAATACTCCACTCCATAGCCTGCAAACCTCAACGACCTGGCGATGGCACGGGTCTCGGCCAATTCCAGGATGGCAGGTGCAATGGTGAGATCCCTCTCGACGGATGCCATGCCGAGTCCAGGAAAAGATCCCTTCATGCTGGTGGTCACGGCCCGGACCACTGCCAGGCTTTCGTCATAGCGGACAATCTCAGTGGTGATGGAGAGCTGTTGATTGTCCTCGTGGGCCAGTCTCAATCTCCCTCCGACTTTGGGATAGATTGATTTCACCCACTTTTCCTCCTTTTTGTCCCAGTGGGTCATGATGACGATTTCATCGTCCCGGAACTGATTGCCGTTGTTTTGATTCGCCATGATATTACCTCCTGTTTTCTCGACTTACGCTTGGGTTGGACCCAAACGAAAAAGGGCCAGCCGATCTCGATAGACCGACTGGCCCCGTGGTTATGGTTTGTGGCGGATCAACTCCGCCTGCCTCTATGCCTTAGCCAGTACTTTTCACCTCCTTTCGAGATGGATCTAGACTATTTCCCTGACGGAAGACACTGGGTGGGGATGAATAACGATGGGATCTTGGATAGGGTTGAAAAGAAGAAGCTTATGGTATATTATATCTAAATAAGCTCAATGAAATACGGAAATATGCCTCTTGTCTGAAAAATCGCAAAGAGGAGATCGGGCACAGCTTGAACGACAATTTGCGAAATCATAACGGCGGTGCTTCGACAGCGTTCGCCTCCTAGACTTCACCTCAGGCTTTGGATAGTGAGAGAAGATACGAATAGGCCATCGGAAACTTTTGGAGATCTTCAGCGAGGAACAGTTAGTTTCTATAGGCGAAACTTTGAATAAAACCCATTTATCATAATTAAATTTATTTAGATATCAAATAAAATAATCTAATGCAGTCAGGTTAATGAATGTGCTGACATATCTAAGCCAAAAAAATACTTGACAAGGGCTTTTTTGTGTATAATGTAAAATATTTTCCTTTTCGTAAAGTCTGAACGAGACAATGTTTTACCCTTTTCAAGCCTAAGTCACCGGGGCGTTCTTTGTTCTCAAATTGAGGAGTTTCGGGACTAAAGAGTTTATTTTGTCTACTGACCAAAACATGGATTACAAGTCTTTATTGTTTTTCTCTTTAGCCTATCTGCCGTTATGGTTTTCCAAAACGAGGATAGCCAGCAATGACACTAAAATGGTTGGCTCCCATCGTGTCCGACCTTAACGATTTTAGTCGTTTTGAGAGGAGGATGCTATGTTACGCAAAATAGGCAAATTCGAAGCTTACATTCCTGACAGAAATCTATTCGACACTTTTTTGAAGATCCTGTCACTCACGGACTTCGAGCAAAACGAGAAGTTTGACTCAACTTTGCACTTACTGTACCGCTTCTTCTTGAAATTCAAGGGGAAGTACCCACACGTATTCGAAGACGTATTCTTTAATCACGATCCTGATTTCCCGTATTCCGAACAAGTGGAAGATTGCTTGACGAGGCTTCAGGAATCAGGATTTATTACTCGCCCAAATCCTTCATTGAATCAGTATCGCATTGATGTAGATTTGAGCGATAGCAGACCCGATCCGTCGAGTCCTGATTTCGAAACGTTGCAGCAAATGGCAAAAGATTTCGAAAAGGAATTTAGGATAAAGGATGGACCCTCTTGCAGAATCTAAGGAATACAACAAGCGTATCAAAACGCTCCTATCTGGATACCTTTTGCCAAAAAGAGCTTTCAATGATCCCGGCATGAAGGTCATACACGATCCTTTATGGGGGTCAAGGCTCTTTTACCCCTGGGAAATAGCTGTTCTTGACACTCCCTTATGTCAAAGGCTCAGGAGAATCTATCAGTTGGGGACGGCGTACCTCACCTACCCGTCGGCGGTCCACACTCGCTTTTCGCATACTATCGGGGTTACAGTCTTGGCAGGACGCCTCATAACTCGTCTCAAGGAAAAAGCCGAAATCTCTGGCCTCGTATCGACCATTGAGCCGAAACACATTTACACCGTCCGAATGGCTGGCCTTCTGCATGATGTGGGTCACTGCTTCTTTTCACATGCTAGTGAGCAGGTTTTAGAGTCAATTTTGATGCCTCTTATGAAGTATCACAACCTTGGTCATTCTAAGCCACATGAATTCATGGCCTATTTAATATTAACGAGCGATTACTTTAGAGAATATTGGGACACCTTAGTTGTACCACTATTTCGTAAGCGCGATGATGCGCCTAACCCTGAGGCTATCGCCAAAATAATCGTGGGTGTGCCACCCTCAAATCCTGAACGATTCTTGCAAGATATAATCTATGGGCCATACGACGTTGACAAACTAGAGTATCTTTATAGAGACGCCCGCACTGCTGGATTAGAAATTTCTTATGACATCGAAAGATACTTCTATAAGATTACGCTAGTAAACTCCCCTGCTGATACATGGCGACTTGCGATGGAACATGGTGGGGTAAGCGCTGTGGAGCAAATAGTTTTTAGCAAAATGATGTTATATTCGTTCGTCTATCACCACCATAAGGTGCTCACCTCTGACTTACTGATAACAGACATGCTTATGGAGCTTCTTAACAGTGGGAAAGACGGACATATTATCGTTGAACACCCGTTGGATTTCCTGCGTTACACTGATTATGATATCCTTTCATCTATTTTAGAAGGGCCAAGCGATAGGTTCAAAAAGCTTAAGGAAATGATACTGCACCGGAGGCTACCGAAGAGATGTTTTGTTATGAACAGGGAGTTCGTTGTCGGGATTGATTTGGATATTTCCATAAAGCGTTCTTGGGACTCTCTGTTAGATAGTCTCCGCCAACTGCCCGATGAAGTGATGTCTATTAGGGAGGCCATTGTTGCTGAAATGAATATGAAAGCGAGTAAGGAAAACTTGGAAAGAGAAATAACGGTTGATGACCTTTTTGTTGTGTTTCCCAAACTCCCAAAAATGGAGGAAGCAGCTTATGCACCAGTTGTAGACATAAATTTAAATTTACATTCAATGGGTCAGTTCTTTGATCTTGAAGGGTGGCAGAAAACATATGATCTTAAGAAATTGAAAGGATATTTCTATGCCTCCGAACCCAATATAAAACTGGCGTGTGAAGCCGTTGAGCAATATCTTAGCAAGGAGTATAAGTTAAAGTTTACCGATAACGCGAAAACCGAAGCGAAAATTAAGCCATGAGATGTTTTGTCAAATACTACCTATGCTAATGCCACTGGATGCTGCATAATTTGTGGTATTTTGACGCTGTTTTTTAGCGCAAACTGTCAGTATTTTCTCGTGAACGCATCGTCGTGAGAAGAAATTGACGCTCATGATATGAAATAACTATCCGTCCATCTCTTCTAGATATGATCTTGCTCTGTGACGCCTTCAACCAAATTCGGCTCACATCCTCTATTGGGCGGAGAAGAATATTCAGAAACTTTCATTTTTTTGTCCAAAAACACTAGCCTACGGGCTATTACTATCCCAGTCTAATGTTTCTCGCCATGCTCTGCTTCAGCTCATACACTTTCAGTTCAAAAATTTGTCAGTCCTTCTAGCTTAGTCTCTATCAGTATATTTAAGGCATAGTCTTTTGTAATATGTATAATATAGACATAGCATAGATCTATATGTTATATTTTACTAATCCGCTCATTTAACTACCCCGTATTTACACTACTGATCGATCAGCCGCATAGCGTTTTTGAAATCAGCTCTGCGCCGATCCAGTTTCTTCCTGAAGGCCTCACAGCTAGCACCGGTCATCTCGGCCGCATGGACTAAGTCGATTTCCCCCATCAGATTGTCAATGTCGGTCTGGCTAAAATGATCGCAGGCGAATTCGAGGGTCTCCTTTGCGATCAGCAGGTCTTCAGGATTTGTCGGATCAAATACGATCTCGGGTTGGTAATCGGGATCGTCCTTTTCATTATCCTTATCAATCCAGACCATATTTGACCGGTTCCTCTGGTCGAGAGGGTCAATTCTTTGGTCCCGGGTTTTTTTGGTCCTTCCGGGTTTTCAGTGGGCGGATGGGACAAAATCAAGGCCCCGAGGTGAAAGAAGCTTGCGGTTCGGAAAGGCTTTTTGTTTCGGCACGAACAGGCCGATTTCCACATGGTTTCGATTTGCGAACTGAGCCCCTCCACTGTGGCATTCCTTACTGACAGTCCAGGGGCGCTCGATGCCGAGCAAATGCTGGTACAGGGTGTTATCGCGCATGATCTGCCTCCTTTCGAGAGGCAGACTATTTCACCCCGTCCGCCCACTGAAAACCCGGAAGCCCCGTTTTTTTGGGCCGGACGGTATGGCGACGGATGAGATGGTTCAGGTAGAGATTGACGTATCTGGCGATCCAATTATTGAGGGAGCTTTTTCTTTCGTCGAACTTTACGTAATGTCCCCGCTCCCAATAATCGGCAAAGAGATCATCAACGATGTCTCTTTCCGAAAGGCCGTATTCGCTTTTTAGAACATTTATCTTGTATCGGATTGATTTGTGTAAGCCTTTCTTATCCTTCCAGTTTTCTGAGACTGCCCACTTGAATGTGAGGTAGTGTTTTTGCAAGTTAACCGTTGACACGTTTTCACCTCATTTCTGAGGGGCGGTCCCTTACCTCCGCCCCTTTTGTTTTTTTCCTAGTTTTTATTCTCCATTAGATCCTTCCTGGCGTTTTCCACCGCCGCTTCGAGCGTGAATCCCTTCTGCCGGTATTCCTTGATATGCCGAATCAATTCGACATCCTGTTCCGTGAATCTCCTATGGCTCTGGTTATCCCCGACCCGGATCCTCTTAATATGGTTCAAATGCCGGTCGCACCAGTGCCTTAATTTATATTTTGGAACGCCCACCACCTTGGCGACTTGGCCGATGCTGTATGTTTCTTCTTTCCCATTCATTGCAATTTCCTCCTGTTGACTTTTGGATGAGGGCGTTCATATGCGTCGCCCCCTAAATAAATAAGGTTAGATAAATAGACCGGAGGGAATAGGGGCAGGTTGGACTGGGTCAAGAAGGTCTGTGAAAAGGCGAAGGGATTTGATTTGAAAGACAAGAGATGGCTTGGTCGGAGGGATCGATCCCGATGTATTTGACGAGACAGACCGAATCGAGTAGAAAATGATCGTCGGACCAATTTCTTCTTTCACGGCGAAGTGGCGCTTATGGCAAATTGGGAACAAAGAAAAGACCGATAGTCGGGCATGTTCGAACGCCTGAGCGAGCGGAAGAGGTTATGAAGGTTTGTATTGATAGGGGTTGGCAAGCGGTCATCGGAATAGAGCCGGATATGCCTGAAGATCTTTCTCAATTGAATCGACTCCTTTATCCGCCGGAGCCGAAAAAAGCCGGACCCAGGGTTGGACGCAATGATCCCTGCCCATGTGGTAGCGGCAGGAAATTCAAGAAATGCTGTATGGTTAAGCCGTAGGGATGCGATGGTTTTGAATCAGGTGGATGATGAGTTTTGTCAGTACCATCGTCTTGCCGGATCCAGCCACTGAGAGGACGATCATTGGACCGTCCAGGTGTGAAATCGCCTCTGTCTGTTGTGGAATGAATTTGATTTCTTTCATGCTTCACCTCCTATTTTGTGTGGATTTTACTGAAAATGAAAAAGCTCGGCCGATCATCACATGACCGACTGGCCTGATTACTGGTTTGTGGCAGATACAAGAATGTCTGCCCATTTTTGCTAACCGGCATTACTCACCTCTTTTCCTGGAGATCCTTTTTGGTTTGCTAAGCTGGTAATCCTGTTATAATTTTCTGATATGGGGGTATCCCCTTGACTCAGGTGGCTACTATATGTTGTGTGTCCGCTTTTTGGGGCCCCTTACGTGTTTAACAATTTGGCCATAGGTACTCCGATCGACAGCCATGGCGTGTTGCAGGAGACGGTAAAATAGCTTTCCACGATGTCGGGAAGTTCTTCGGTTAAAACGAAACGTAAATTCGTCCAAGTAGTAATCAATATGTTCAGGGCTGACTGCTCCTTGATGAGTACCCAGTATCCAGCGTTTCAACAAAGACACAACACGATTAACAAGAGGCAGTAGATTATTATTCGATTCTTTATATCCTCTTATTACTCTAACTTCATGTGCATAGCCATGAGCTTCAACGCCGTTATATCCCTCCCATCCGTCAGTTATAACAGTGCTGCCAGGCTCAATAGCTTGGATGATGAAAAACCGAAGACTTATCGCACTGGCGTCAGGAATCCGCAGCATGCGAATCCGTCCAATGGCATTCTCATTTTCTTCGGCAGCAACACCGATCAATGCTTTCTTAAAGGTTTGTTTTCCTCGAACACCTTCTTCAAGCCCTCCCAAGTAGGCTTCATCGACTTGAATACGGCCAGCAAGTCGATCACGGCCAGGTCGAACCATGGCTCTCCTGATTTTGTGAAGCCAAGTCCATGCCGTTTCATAACTGCCAAGTCCAAGAACACGCCTCAGACCAAGGGCGCTGGCGCCGTTTTTCTGGGAAACGATCCACCAGATTGCCCTGAACCAAATCACCAACGGCTTTCGTGTACCTTCGAAAATGGTACCAGCTATTACCGACACCTGACGATTACAGGAGGCACACTGATAGAGCGTCCGCCGAACGGGCCAGGCTTTTTCTCCTCCACAGACAGGGCATCTGAAACCTTCTGGCCAGCGCAGCTGAAACAGATATCTTCGGCATTCCTCTTCCGAAGAAAATCGCTCTTCAAGCTCAGCAAGTGTACGGGGGTAATCTTCCATGCCCCGTGATACTATATCTTGGGGATACCTGAGTCAAGGGGATACCCCCATTCTGATAATATGTTGCCTTATTTGTAAGAGTTTAAGCAAGACTTGGTAGGATTACAGATATAGGTTTGAATCTGAGATTATTTTACTCAACCCTTCCACGAATATCGGAGGACTCGCAATGGACGGTCACCGAGGGATAAAGAACGAAGAGGTGAACAAGGCCACAATTCCCAACGGAAATTTTAGCTTGGTACTTTCGGCTCTTTATGACGATCCAGATGCTATTCATTTCATAATACATGCGACCTCCAGCTCATTAGGCATTAGTGGAGGAATGCATCCGCTTGGGTTCCTTTCCCGTATTGGGTACCAGCAATATCCGGGGCTATGCCAGTTTCACCGTGAGAGATGTTTCTGGCTGCGCCTCGCCACTCTGAGGACGGAACCCTTTAGGGATCCCTGGCAAGTTCAGCGTATTCACGAAGCCTTCACGTCGCACGTACAGAAGCTACCCACGTTGTATGAAAACTATAAGAAGATACTTAACAACATTGGTTTGCCGAATGCAGAAAATCTGGATCTTTTTCCGGAGCTCCGTGACTTTGAGGCACCTTTGCTTAAGCCAGATCCTAATGCGATCCCGGATTGGGTAACATCTGCTATGCCCCCAAGATTTATTGAAGTACATGATACTATTAGAAGATTACAGGAGGAAGCCGCCAGCCTTGCTTTGATTGCGGGACTATTGTGGGAAACCGGCGAGAATCTTGAAAGGGCTGTTTGTGGTGTGTTTAGTTCTCTTGGATATGATCCCAGGTTAACCAGAAAAGGTAGGACCTATGATATTACTGTGACATTGGATGAGAATAGGCGATTGCTGATTGAGGTCACCGGAATCGAGGGTGCGATAAAGAAAAACTCAAACAAAATCAACCAAGCTTTGCAAACCGTTCAACAGGAACAAGGTGAGGCAGATCGAGTAGTTATTGCAGCCAACGCTCACCGTCTAATTCCTCTAGCTGAACGTACCAGCGTGGAAATTGTGACTGAGGATGCACTTGCTCTCATCGCTGGAATGAAGGTCAACTTGGTAACGACCGCAACCTTATTTCAGATTTGGAGGATCTCCCTTGATGACCCAGGCCAGGCTAAAACCATTGTGGACAAATTGCATTCACAAGCTGGCGGCTTATTTATCCTTTAATCACTAGGAAAATCGATATCCGTTTCTTTCACTTAAGGATTCAACTTCAAAAGAGGGGAGAAGTGTTACCCATTTAATACAAAGCCCGTTGTCCGAAAATTGCGTTTGATAGGTTGAGAGCCCAAAAATCGTCATAACCCACCGCCATATCAATGGAATATAGACATTCTGACCAGAGTTTATCCCAGTAAATAGTGCCGCTTATACCCATGCTTGAACCGGGGCTTTCCCTATCATCGTGCCTTGTGATGAGAAAGGGTTGATCGTGGTCTGTTGAGGCTGAGTGTCTGCGGTGAGGGTGGCATTGGGCAAGGCAGATAGGGTTGACGGGGCTATAATAATTCGTGATTTGTCTTGCTACCATTAAGACTTTTGGGACCCAGTTACACACTGCGGGGTGAGTGGAAGGGGGTGAACTATGATGGCTGGTATAAACTGAAATTATGAGCTGGTGCGGCCCCACGAAGACCTCTTCTTCGGTAAGCTCATTCAAGTAAACATCCATGCCATTCTGATGTCTCAGAAACTTGAGGCTGCGATCGACACGTTCCGAACGGACAAATCCAAATGTCTGGCTTAAAGAGCCTTCAAATTGCCAGCCCTCCGGGGTAATTAGGGCCTCTGACGTGCTCCCCTTGAGGCGGCATGCGGCACCCTGCTTTGAACCAGCTTCCAAATCAACATGGCCAAATTCCAGCCAGTCGCAAGGGGTAGTCATCCGCCGAAGTTGGTCAGCGACTGCAATATCTCGTGCTTTGCCATCGACTTGGAATTGCAATCCATAACCCTCCAGGTCTCTGACATAACTCTCCACGTCGGATGGGGTCATGAAGCCTACTCTGACAATTTCCTCATCCGCACATAGGGTTTTGTTCGGCACAGTTGCGACAAATCCGGCCCATCCGCCAAGGTACCTCTCTTCTATCGTCTTGCGACGTATAATCACTGAAATTCCTTCAACCAGAATGGCCATTCATCAATACCCCATCTAACAGAAAGCACAGATTTTCATCTTAAGATGCCTTAACTTTTTCCACTCGCAGATCCTAATAAGGCTATTGATAAGCAGCCATTATGGGCCTGCTTTTAGGCTACAGGCCCTTAAAGCCGAAATCCACGGTTTCACCGTTTGGACGCGTATATGGTGGCCGGGGTTTTCCGTCTCGGACTCGTATGGGGATCAAGACAGTCTTCCTAAATGGATCAGGGATCACGGCGCACCTCCTCAGAGCCCTTTTCCTTCAGTCAGGATTCTTGATTAAGACAGATTGAAGGGCTTCCTTTACATCCTCCAGTGGTGTCAGGGTAACGGCGTTGAGTATGTACGGTGGCAGGGTTTGGGCCTCTTTTAGGTTTTCGGCGGGCATTAAGACCTCCCTGACGCCAGCGTCAAAGGCAGCACGGATTTTCTGCTGAATACCACCAACCGGGAGCACTTTGCCCAGGATGGTGATCTCACCGGTCATGGCGATGTCGTTGCGGACCGGTCGGCCCAAGAGTGCGGAGACAATCCCGGTCACGATGGTAATGCCGGCAGAAGGGCCTTCCTTGGGGACACCCATAAAAGTCGCGAGGACCGCCACATCGAAGTTTTCGCGCCAGTCGGCGCTAATGCCCAGTTCCTCGGACTTAGCCTTAATGAACTGGGCTGCCGCCTCGATGCTCTCCCGCATGACCCGCTGAATCGATCCCAGAGGGACTATTCGTCCGCTGCCCTTGGTTGCCTGCATCTCAAAATAGAGCAGGCAGCCGTGGTCGCCATCGACCGCAAGGCCAATGACTTCTCCCACAGCGGGTTTTGTCGGCAACGTAATCTTCTGGACCCGTTCTGCATCCTTCAGCGTTGGGACAATTTCCTTGCCGGAGATCCTCACACCCAGCTTAATCCGGTCATATTCGCCCGGGGCCATAAGGTGAAGCTGCTCTCGCACTCGCTGGCGGAGTTCGCAGGAAATGCTCAGAATCTCCTCCAGCTCGGAATCCTCTGCCCGGCCGTTTGGGAAGAGAAGCTTGAGGAGGCCTGAAGAGGTCTTCATAATTGCCCGCTGGTCACGACCGGAGACGCCGTGGCCTGTTCTTCCAAAGTCGATCAATTCGAATCGCTTGCGGATGGGGGCAAGGAGGTCAATCCGCCTCAATTCGTGCATGATCTCACAAAAGTAATCCGTGATGAACCCATAATCCTGCGAGTAGCTATCCGGGGCCAGCTTGGGTATCTCCCAGCCAGGCAAATATGCGTGGATGCGATCCAAGAAGGCGATCATCTGGAGGAAGTCGGGCAGCGGTTCGAAAAGGTGGTAATACTTCTCATGGGGCATTTCTCCTTGAACGTCCAGGTTTCCCACAAAGACCAGGCTTGAAAATGCCAGCATCTCCTTCTTTCCCCGGCTGAACCTCGCATCCTGCATGTATCCCTGCATAATGCTGACCAAGGCCTTGGGGTCGGTGAAGTCTGTGTTGGCAATCTCATCAAATACTACAGCGTCCCGGCTGCCAACCTCCCCAATCTTCCCGGTGTTGAGGTTGATAAAGAGCTGCGCGGGTGTCGTCTTGCCCCCTGAGAGCACATGCGCATAGTAGGAGATATTCCGGTAGAGGTAGGTCTTGCCAGTCTCACGCGGGGCAAGTTCCACCATGTTCACGTTGCTCTCGACCAGAGGGATACAGCGGCATAAGTAAAGCAGTTTCTGTCGACGGGTCATCTTTACCGGATTAAGGCCGCAGGAATTGACCAGGATGTCGATCCAGTTCTCGGTCGTGAACTCCTTGCGCTTCTCGATAAACTCATCCAGGTTGATCACGCTTACCTGGAACGGGGTGAACGCCGTGACCTTGAATGGCCGGATCTTCTTGTTGTGGATTTCTGTCTCGTCGTAAGTCAGGTCGATCGTGCCCCACATGCCCCCAGATAGCAGCATCGGATACTGCCTGACGATGTTTTCCGGGATGTTGACAAAACTTTCGTTGATAGCCGAAATCGACGCCCAATACTTGTCCTCTGTTTCAACCAGTCGAACCTCCAGGTTCGCTATTAGGGAATGGCGCCGGTTTTCCCTGATAAAATGGCGGATCTTCTCGGTCTCCGCCCCATAGACAAAGGTCTCCTTAAGGCGGCGGACCACCTTTTCCATGTCTTCGTGGAACGTGGCCTCCTCGCAGTAGTTGTCGATGAGGTACTCCAGCACGTAACGAGGGAACTCGTCTACACCTGTGTTGATCGTGTGCGCCTTGTTGACCACCTTACCTTTGAAAATCTCTTTCAGCCTATCATCCATTACTGAGCCTCTGACTTCTTCCGTCGGCCACGCTTGGCTTTTCCCTCTCCTTCGCTACCGGTGCCCCTAGCTAGCATACGAACGCAGACCTGGTAGTCCTCTTCTACGTTCACCATGACCGCGTCCGATAACTTGTCCAGATTTAGGCCCCCTCTCTCGTAGAGCACCTTCCCTGGCTCATAAAGTCCATTTCGCTTGCAGTGGCGAATCCATTCAACCAATGACTCATTTGTCGGGCGAAACTTCTCAGGGATCGATAGTCCGCCTTGAACGTACGCCAAGTGTCTCTTGATCCGTCGGTTTGTGCCTGCGGCTCGCACTCTGTCTTTTTCTTGCGCTTCCTCGACACTTGCTGGGGGTCTATACAGACCCTCTGAAGTCCTGTAGAAGAAATCCAAGAGCCAGTCCTGAATGGACCGTCGTGGTTTGTTCTTCACCGCCGTGATGTAATAGGAGAAAATATCCGAGAAGTGTACTCCTTCAAGTTCAGGAAAATCAGCCAATCTTGACCTCACAAAGTGGTCGATCTTTGCAGCAGCCGCTTCCTCCGCAGCTGCATCTCCTTCCTGAACTTCGGCTTCATGCTCGCTCTTTAGGAACCATTGTTCCGTGCTATCCTCAGCTCGCTCGGCGACAAAGGATAGCAATGCATCAAAGTCATGAGGCTCAATTCTGCCTCGCCTGACAGAGTGGGAAACAAGTTCATCATAAATACGGTCTCTGGGCATTCCAGGCTTTGAGGAAAGCAGATTAATAAGAAAGGCACGGGCTTGTTCATTGAAATCTCTTTGGTCCTCACCGCCTGCAATTATCGGCATCCTTGCTGTTGGTTTTAGGAAATGCACGAGCAAGTCACGTTTAACGACCTTCCCTCCGACTTGTTGCTGCCAAGATTTCTGTGTGGTCGATATGTAGATCGCATTTTCTGATTCATCAGGGATTAGGCCGGCTTCAGCTGCCATATCTTGAACCTGCATCCATGTTCCTTCAGATGTGTCGTGATAACATAAGGTTAACCATCTGCCCGGCTTTAGCACTCGTGCCATCTCCAGGAAGGCGGTCCTCATTCCGTTTTCCCAGTTGTCTCCAAGCACTTCTTGTCTTCTCCACTCGCTGGTAGCACCGATCCAGCTCTCCCAGACACAATTTAAAGCGCCGTAAGGCATTGTGTCGGCATAAGGCGGATCAGTGAATATGTAGTCTACCGTGTTTGCCGGAATCTTCATCATCTGTGTTATGTCGGCCATGCCAAGAACAGTCGGGGAATTCGAAAGTGGAATGCCTTTGGATATTCTTAATAATTCCTTTGATTTGTTTCTCAGCGAATCCAATACCGATATTTCCTTGCGTATTGGAGGCACATAGAAGCTAGTTGCTGGCCCACCTCCCCCACCCTCTCTAACTCGATACATCTTTGTGCAATTCAACGAGACGGCCGTTAGTATGCCCAGGAGTATGGTCCTTTCTTCTTGCGTTCTTCTCTTCAACGCCAAATCCCTTGACAATGAGAGTATATAGAGGGACCGTGGTGTGTAGAGGTCCGCTATCTTACTTGTGTGGGTCGTATTTAGCCTCCCACCTAAATCAAGAAGCTCTTGAGCGATATATCCTTCAGGTGGTCTGGTCTCCCTGAGATGATCCGCTAACTTGTCCTCCAAGATCATCAGGATCTTTGAAAGCTCTTGGTTTTGATTCACATCGAATGTATGAGTCTTCTTTGACCGTAGGTTTCTCAGTTCTGCGCTTACCACCTTCGCTTCACCATACTCAAGTTTTGGGGACCTAGTATTGATGATCTCCTTGCAACCGGGAGAATCACAGCAAAGGTTCCCATCAATTTCCTTTCGGGCATACAATGAACGCCAGGTAAAACATTTTGGACATCGATATTGCTCAGAGTAAATCAGTGAGTCGATCTCCCATTCCGCTCCGCCCATTGAAAACTGCCTTACATCCTTTGTTAGGTCGTCGATTTCAGAAAGCCATCTTCCTACTAGGTTTCTTTCAACGCCTGCTCCGCATAAGCCGAAAGTAAAGAACTGTGAAATGTGAAATGCTGCTGGCGATAGATCCAAGCCAAATGAACGTCGATTAGAGAGTATAGCGGCCAACAGGGTGGAGCCGCTTCCACAAAATGGATCAAATACAACCTCGCCTTCCCTTGTAAACTCCAGAATCGATGCTTTGATTGCATCGTACGGCTTCTTGCTCCAATATGGATGCAAGCCATAGAGTGGCCCCGATTTCTTCCCTGCAAAAGGTGTAGAAGGGGCTTTCTTTGGGTAGGGTTCGGAGGCAACTGGTTGAGGTGAAAGCATAAGTTTCTTGACTGCCTCTGCAATGTCGTTTTCATTATCGAAAATATGGGTATAGCGTACAGATCTAAGCATCATCATGCTCCAATACAGTCAACTACTCTCTGGTAATCGGCTTTTGAAATCCTTATGAATGGCTGCATAAGGTAGCTTCCCCAATGTTCTTTCTTTTTAATGAAGTCTAGGTGTTCAATAAGGGGTGACATTTCGCATATCCCTCTAGAGGGAAGAAGCCTCATGGCGACTGAACAGGTTAGTGACTTGTCAGGTGGTAATGTAGGAACGTCAATAGATATGGCTTCGAGTGGTCCATCGATAACGAAGGGGGATCTAAACTCGGAGATGGTCTCGGATGACTTGTGCAACCGACTGGTGCTTATGTAAAATATACCATGATCACCTTTCGATAGACTTCCCAGCTTTTTTCGGTTGATTTCGGAGGCTCCAACTCTGCAATGATCCGTGCAAGCTTCATATGCGTCCAGAGTGGTTCTCACTATCCAAAAGCCGCTATTCTTCATAATACTACCTCATACTCTTCGGAGTTAGTCCAAGAATATTACCCAAATGAGCCGGCACCCGCCGAATGACCTGCTCCGAATTTAGCCGCACGGTGAACCTATGGGTCCGGGTCTTTCGGACCATGCGACGGCCCTCCCTATAGCTCAGTGTGATTACCAGCGTTCGCTCCATCCCTCCCTGCCTGCGCTCCTCTGCGGTTGCGTCTTGCGGGTCGGGTTTAAGGCGATATATTACCTCAGCGCCTTGATATGATACATAGAGCACCTGGTTTCGCAAGGACTCATGCTCTGGCTCACGTGCGTAAGAGCCCTCCACATCTACACGGAGTTCTTCGAACAGTCCGGCTCCTGGACTGCGTGAAAGACGAAGGTGAAACTCGGCCTCCTGGCCCTCAATGACTTCCCCAGGTCCGACGATTTCTTCCAAAATGAGCAGGCCTTCATCCTTCTCTCTGACCTTAAATACCGCCATAGGGATCATCAATTCCTGCACAGAGATACCACCGTGGCTATAAGCGTCAGGATTGAAGTGCGCGTTAGGGCGGGCAAGGGCAAAGCCGGTCTTTGGAAAAATGACGCTGGCATATTTCTTCTGCCAGGTGGCCTTGGTCTTGGGATCTTTAACTGTTTCTGAGTCTGGCATTCGGAGGATAGAGACCGGCATTTCCCAGACATTGTCCTTGACCTTGCCAGGGGCGTGCAATTCATCCAGACCCTTCATAAGCCAGGCATTGAGGTATGAGCAATCCATCGGCTCGTTGACCCAGGCGCTATCGATGCGCAACCTTTCGCGTGGGACCCGGCAAAAACCGTGGTCAGCCGTTAGAAAGATTTTGGTGCCCGGAACAAGGTTGCGAACGATTGCCAAGACCTCGTTATCTATGATGTTTTTAAGATGCTGCTGGTAAATGAACGACAGCGGCCTGGCAGGCACTTCGCGGCCGTCTGGAAGCGTCTTGTTCTGAATCTTGTGAAGCTCTTTGTCGCAGAGTTCAAAAATGAAGACGGCCAGGTTCCCAGCGCGGTAGCGTACAGTTTCTCCGGTCCCTGCGGTTTCAGGGCTGACGACCTCGACCTCACCGCCATAGCCGAACTCCTTCGCCAGCGCTGACTTCAGCAAGCTGTTCTCGCTCTGGCGCGTGTCGAACTCATCAGGGAATGTGCCGGCACTGATTGCTTTCCGGGTGATGTGTGTCTCGGATGGAAGGAGAGATGAAGCAGGGTATTCCTTGATAAGCTGCAGCCGGTCATCGAATATCGGACGGATGAACTCATCCCAAATGTCGTACCGCAGGCCATCAAATATGAAGACGACGGCCTTCTCTTTCAAGGGGTCCCAGTTTGGCTTGAGGCATCGACGCAAAAATTGGCTGGTAAGTCTGACTTCAGTATCCTGTTTCACCCATGTAGGATACCGGGAAACCACCATCTCCTGGAAACGCCTGTTCAGTTCTTCCAGGCTCACGATGACTTCATCCGACATTGCGCGGACGCCCTGCCGGATCCGGCTGAGTGCGTTACCGAAGGCTGACGGAAGCTGATCTTCAGGGCGGGGCAGAAAATCGCCGCTACCAACAAGACGTTCTAGTGCAGAAAGCTTATATTCCAGCCGGTTTACCCTCTTCTCATTCCAGATGCCCTGGAACTGCTTGAATGTGAGCTGACTAGTCTCTTGAACTTTAAGCGTCTTGAGTGCGGCGGCGAGCTCATCACGCAACTGCCTGCATTGGGTTGTCAGAGCGTATGCTTCCTTAAGGTGGGACCAAACAATGGAGGGTCGCTTATCCACGAAGCAGGCCACGGTTGCTGGCCCCTCCGGAAAGAGGACCTTCAAAACCGCTTTGTGCTGGTCCTTTTCCGGTGACTTTGACAGGAGGTTGTCCAACGCCATCAAGAGTGACAGGGATCGGATGAGGGTTGAGTATTTTTCATGCTCCACTGCAGATGCCAAGACAGATGGCTGGGCAAGATTCAACTGATCCAAGAGGATTAGGCCGAGTGTTTCTTTACTGAGCGAACTCTCGACTGTTTCAATGTCTTTGGCCGCTTGGTCGGCATCAAGATCGATCAGCTTTGGTGCGGCCTCCTTGATGATATCCAGCTTGATATCGCCAAGAGAGGCTAACGAAGGGTCAATTTTGGCCAGCAGCAGGTTCCAGTGCTCAAAATGCTGGGAGAGGATGACCGAGAGGTAGAAAGCCCGTAATACCGTCTCTGGCGGATACTTGGAAAACCAGGAGAAGGGTGCCGGGGCCTTCGCCAGCTCATCCACGATAGGTTTGGTGACCTCCGGAGCAAGAGAATCCAACTCTTCGAGCTGCTCATGCGCCAATAAGCCTATACGCCAGTAGTCTTCGGCGTCGAGAGCCTTAAAAGCCGATTCGGCGACACCAAGAGACGCATATGCGACGATGGTTTTGAAGTCATGGTCACTGAATCGCTTAGTGTCCGCATTACGGAGGTTTTCATGTGCTCGCAGAACAGCGGGTATGTTTCCGGACAGAAGCCGGGCGTAGCGGGGATCATTTACCTCCATTGGCCAATCAGGGTCACCGGTCTTTTCCTTGAGGAACTGCCTAAAATCCAGATCGATCCTTGCATGCACGGGTACCTCGTCCAGTAGATCCGGATAAAAAGGTGGTGGGGCTTTACTGACTGACTTGGTGGTCCGCCTCCTCGCAGGCGCCCGGTCGATGATCAGGAGCTTCTGGGTTCCAGTGTCAGCGAGGGCCTTCTCATAAAGCTCACGGAAGACAAGATTTGTTGAGCTCACAATGACAGTGAAGGCATTGCTACGGGCAAATGAGTGCAATTCTGCTGAACCACCCTCCAGGAGATTGAGTGGATCTCTCACGAGGATTCTTGGTTCATCACTCATACCCTCCAGTCGTTGCGTGACGAAGTTCTCGATACTCTGGGTTCCCATACTCATTCAGGAACTACCTCCTTACCGGCATGCCTTCTACAGAACTGGTAGTCCTGCTCCAGCTTCCGCGTAGCCGCCGCAGCCAGAGTGGTCAAGTCGATTCCGGATTTCTCATATAGAAACGCACCCTGAGCATAGAACCCGTTCTTTCTGCAAAGCATGATACCTCTTGAAAGCTCTCCTGAAGTCAAAATAGGTTTTGGGGCCACACCTGTCTTGAGCGAGTCGTAAAGCTCCAAAGCACGGTCAAACATCCCCTTATCATATTCTGTCTCTACCGCTTCGAATTCCACCAATGCCTCACTTGCTGTGGAATACCGATCCTCCGGCCTCTCTGCCAGCAATGTTGAGACGAACTTCTCGATCGCTTTCGGTAGAACGCCGTCGGCAACTGGGGGCAAGGATCTGTATGGGGAAAGCACCATTTCCTTATAGTCGAAAAGATAACGGGGGCATACATAGGGATGGCAGGCGCCGAACACCAGGAACGCTATCAATCCAAGATTGAACAGGTCCGTCCGAGCATCCAAATTGTCCCCTCTCAGTTGTTCCGGTGACTTGTATCCCCAAGTCCCTGAATGCTCCCATTTGCCAGGGTGGCTGGTCTTAATCGCCGAAACAGAACCTATGGCTGCAAGCCCAAAATCAGCTATCTTGATGTGGCCAATTGCATCAAACAAGAGATTCTGTGGCTTAAGGTCCCTGTGAATGATCGGCCCGTTGGCTGCCGAATGTGCCGCCTCCAATCCGTGGAGAACGTCCTCAACAATTCCGAATGAAGCGGGTGCGTCAATCCACTGACCAGAACGAGTGAAGGCCCTCAGATGGTCATGGAGTGTCCCGCCATCCATATACTCCATAACGATGAGAAGCTCACCTCCATACTGTAGGACATCATATACGGCAACAACGTACGGACTCCGTATGGCAGCTATCTTCCGTGCTTCCTCTTCAGCCTCTGAGACGCGCTGTGCAGAGTCGAAAAAAGATTCAGAATGAAATCGCTTGATCGCCACCTCACGCGCAAGCTTATGGTCGAATCCCTTCCATACAGACCCAAAACCACCCTGTCCCTTGAACTCGACTAGCTCAAAGCGGTCGGCAATCCGAAGGCCGGGTTTCAGTTCTGCCACCACGGTTTTCCCTTACTCAATCTTCAGCATGGGAAGGACTTTGCCCCCGTCGTCAATTTCGGCGATCTCCTCTTCCAGGAAGCGCTGAAACTCCTGGGCCAACTCAGGGATCTGATCTCGCTCTACGGTGCCCAAGCCAGGCTTGAATTCCGTGAGCTTCACCACCTTGACAACGATCTGCTTGAGATATCGATTGATGGTATCAACTACAGACGGGTCTTCGAGACATGCCTTGACCAGGACAGTGCGAACACCCTTAACATCAGTTGCCCGGAGGATTTCTCCGATCACTTTTTCAGACTTACCTTGTTCTAGGCGAGAACGCACTGTCGGATTGAGAAAGACTTCAAGCTTAGAGTTGATATCTGCATCGAACAACTCTTTGGCGCTGGCGGTCAGATCTTCCGCCCGTTCAACAAGGCGAGCAGCGGTCTCGAAAGAAAGCCCACATTCATGCAGGGGACTCCTCTTCAGTTGCTCTTCTACTGAACCACGGGATGGCGATGGGCAGGTGAATATCGCCCCCTGGAACTCCGTCAGTCGATCCGTCAACTGACCCGAGATAGGGGGTTGAAGCGCGCTTATTTTTTCGAGGATCTTAAGAGCCTGGAATTCATCACCGATGAGCAGATCTTGGATGGATTTGCAGGCCTCCTCAGTCCGCTCTGTCACCGAATCATGTACTGCAGCATAGGCGGTGGTATATTCTCTGACCAGGGAGCCCAATGTTCCAGACTCGCCAGCATCCGGGGGGGACTTGCCGATCAGTTCTGTCTTCAGCTTGACCTCTGAATCGATGAACGGCTGAAGCTCACCCATCTTCTTTTTCAGTTTTCGCTGCTCTCGCAGCACAGGGCGCAACGTCTCCTCCTCTGGTATCGTCTGCGTGCAGTACTTGGAGGCCGTGATCAGGTCTATCTCATAACTGACGAAACGTTTCAGATCAGTGTAGTTCTTCAGCCGATTTGCCAAATCGTCCACTTCAGACTGAGATGCGGTATTGGTGTCGAATGCCTGGTAACCCAAAGACTCCTTGAGGGCATACAGAATTCGGTTTATGTCGTCATTACCAGCGACATCGGAGGCAAAAAGGGAGGCAATCTGTGATAGCTCCTTGGCATATAGGTTCACGGCCTTGAGTGTTTCAAACAACGTCTTGGAGCGTTCCTTCAACCGAACTGAGTCTTCCTTCTCCATGGCGAACAGAGATATCAACTCCGCGCGATAGCTGGAGATAACCGAATCGTCGTGAGTAACAGGGATCTCTTTACCCAGAAGCTTTTCCACGTAAGGCCGCAAGACCTCCCAGTTTTCGGGTTTGGCGACCTTCTGGATATCTGCCAGAGACTCTAGAATCTTGGTTGAGAAATCAATCGATGCGATGTTCGTGTAGTCTATCACCTGGAAGGGAAGACCAGACTTGGGGTTGGCAGTAATCCTGACTTTGCCTTCACGGACAAGGCACATCAAGAAGATCTGAATCATTCTGCGTGTGAGGCCATAATCCTTCGGCCCGCCGATACCCATGAAGTTTTTATAGATCGTCTCGGTCTTCATGCTCTGTCCTTCATCAGACAGCTTTTGGTCGATGAACTGCCAAATATCGTACACATGGTTATTACCGGAGCAGTCGAGCTGCCTTTCAGCGCTCTTTTTCATGATCTTCAGCCCGAAGCCGAAATTCTGGGCTGCGTTGATGTTCTGATTCGGTTTGGCTCCCTTTGGAATGCTCCCCGTTTTGACGATACCATTAATGACCTTGACCCCCTCCTCCTTCCTGAAGACATAAGGCGGGTCGAAAAGAAGGTCGCGGGACTCATAAATGGAACTCAAGACCTTGTCCACCAACGGGCTCACGATGCTGGCTAGCTCGCCAGCAACGTGAAAGTCCATTTGTGAGTGATTCAGAGCATCCACTCGCCCGCGGGCGTAACAACTGTCTATGATTTTAGCGATGCGGCCCATTTCAGTCTGAAGGCTGTTGGCCACCCAATTGATCACCGCAACTGAATCTTCCGTGTCCTTACCTTGCCAGTCTGAAACGAGTTTTCGGTAGGCGGCAAAATCCAGGAGTCGGTCTTTTTCCTCTGTGCTCAGCTCGCCTGGAAACCAGGTCAATGCACGAGGGTCTTTCCGTTGCTCCAGGAGTTTTCGGATTGCCTTGTCACCCACCGGCTTTGTCGAGACAAAGACCGCGAAATCCAGATCCGTCTGATCGCTGCTGATAGCAGGCAGTGGCAGGTTATCACTTGCCGACCTAGCCAGATCTCGCATGCTAATGAGCCCTTCTATCTGCCTTCCTTGCCATATGACTTCGAGTGTCTGCTCGCCTCGTCTTGCCTTAGGATCTTCCCATCCCCCCATGAACGGTGCGATGTCACGGAAAATGGATTTCACTCCGCCAGCGAGGTTGATGGTCATTTGACGTGTTTTGACAGGCCATTCATCCAGAGCAAGCAGGTGCTCCCAGGCCTCATGGCGCATCAGCTCGTTAGCTTCTGCCTCGTCTCTTGCTTTCTGAAACTCCGCTCGTGGGTCGATGCCGGTAAAGACTGGGTCAAAGCGATATCGCGGCTTCTTCTCCTCGTCGAAGGTCTGGACAATCTGACGAAGCTCCTTCTTGAGGTTCTCTGCAAGGTGTTCGTAATGCTGGATGTTCTCATCGACGGTTGAATCTGCATCTCGTTCGATGAGCACAGAATTGGCAATCTCCTCCGGGTTGAGCCCCTGCTGCCGGGTCTTGGCGATGTGGTAAAGAAACAAAGTCTGGACCGTCTTCAGGCCTTTATCTCTGAGGACCTTGAGAAGGCCTTTTGTCAAACCATCAATCTGGCGTCTGCACTCCTCGTATGCCCTGTAATCATCTGCTCTCCTGGTCTTTATGGCCACAAGCCCAGCGTGCACGCCACTTGGATCCTCCTGATACTGTACTGTCTCGTCAAAGAGTTCCCACAAACGGATCAGCTCTTTGCCTTCACGCTTTATTTGGTTTTTTAGGGTCTGGTGCATGAAGTGGATAGCGGAGCGTGCTGTTGTAAGCTCATACGTGATGGCCCGCAACACCTCCAAGGCAGGCTTGTGAAATGGAAAGAAGTGGCGAAATTCCGTCTCACCTATGCTGTTTGGCCAACTGAAACCCCGCTTGTAATGCAGATAGTAACCGCTTATAGCTGCAGGATCTTTGATTTCGCGCACCCTGGCGAGAACGATATTATAGTAATCCTTATCCTCTTCCAGCAGCTTAACGAGCTTCAGGCGATCATCGGCTATGATGTTCTTGACGCCCATCTTGCTCTCGATTGCCTGCTGAGCCGCACACACCGTCCAGATTGGAAGGTTATAGATTTTTGCCAGCCTGTTCGACAGGACTACGAGCGTCTTCTCATCATCTGTCCGCAGGTCCTCGGTCCTGTTCTTCATGAAAAGCGAGACTTCATCGAGAACAAGCAGTACGCCGCTATACCCTTCTTCGAGGATGGTCTCGACCAGATGCTTGAGGATGTCCTCTGTCTCGGCCGCGATATGCGGCGTGACCTTTCGATCTTCGGTGTAGAACCGCCAGAGCTTGTTACCACAGCTTCGCTTGTATTCGGGTGTTTTGTTCTGTTGGATATCCCTTATGAAGTCGTCGATGTCCTCGAATTCATCCTCTTCAAAGTATTCGGGATTCTTCAAAAACTTTTTGAGGTGGGTCCGGTACAAGTCGATGTCCTCCCGCAGAAAACGATCAGCAAGCAGCTCAGCAGGATAAAGGGAGAGGTTCTTGCCAGTTTCACACTGCAGCTGGTCTTTGGCAGCATCGAGAATATATTCTGACATCCGCCGGCCTTGATCGGACATGCCGACCGTTCCGCTTCCAGTCCCGACAAGAGTCTTGACTATCACGAAAATACCCTTTTTCCCCTTGCCGCTCTTCGCCTCTATTCCTTCCTCCCAAAACCGGTACAATGACTCGCGCTTTCCTCGATTTGCCTTCTTCTCCTTCTCGCCGACAATTTCCCAAGCCTGTTTACTACCTAGTGCCAGTGCCGAGAGAAAGGAAAGCACATGGGACTTCCCTGAGCCGAATTCTGCTTGAATCCAGTACCCTTGGCCAATGGGGGTATCCCTTTTCTCTGGCTTATAGGGGGCAGCCATATTGCGCAGGATATCATTCAAGAACGGCCTAACCGGCTCAATCTGAAACTCCTCGATTGTCTGAAGCTCTGGCTTTCGGTTCTTGCGAGCCTCAGGGGAGTTGGAGTCTGCCCAAACGTGTTTCTCAAGTGAATATACAGAGATGATATTGTCCGGGACGGTGCAGATCTCAGCCAGGCTCTTGCGGGCTGTAAACAGATTGTCGGATTTTGCCATATCACTACCCCCGGTTAGTCTGTTGAAGTCTGAATGTTCTTATAGAGCATCAGAGTGCGCTTGGAGACACTGTAGTCCTCCTCGACTTCCGCTCGTTCTGTCTCGGAAAGAGAGTCTATTGAGAGGCCGCCGCGTTCGAAAAGGACCGTGGCTTGGAAGCACCAACCGACCCGGCGGCAGAAACGAATCCACTCACAAAGCACCCGATTGGAAGGCCTGCGAAAGCCACTGGTGTTTTGCAGCAGACTGTCTACAAATCTCGGAATAGCACGGACGGGATCAGTCCCTATCCTACGAAAAACGACTATCTGGGCCTTTAAGAACGCTTTTTCGACCGCCCAACCTGCAGAAAACCACGCTGATCCTTGCGGGGATGACTGTCTGGTGTTGGCCCACCAAGTGGGATCCCGCAAAGCGCTCTTCGGCAGGGAGTGACCAATGATGTCTGACATCTCAGCGAATGTCAGCGCCAACTGTCCTTGACTGATCGGAACGGACTCCAGGAAAACCCTGAGTTTGCCATAACTGGCCTTGCTCTTTCGTGTGGAATCATCAGGTCGTATGAACCGAACAAGTTCTTGGCCGAAATCCACCCCGCCAACAATCCAGCCCGTCTTGAGCCAATGGCTCGCGTGGTTGCTACGATAGGTGTTTGCCCACCATGTCCGGTCAGTTTTGGCGGAATTCGGCAATGAGTCGCCCAACAGCTCTTCAACCCGCGAAAATGGCATAACGATCTCGTCCTCTGTTGAGGGAATGCCGGCTAGGTGCTTAGCTAATCGCGCATATTTCGACATCTGCTGTTCTTATACGAGTTTCTTCGAGAACCCAAAAACGTGGAGTCTTGTCATTTGAAACGCTCTTTGATCCTGTACTCGTCATGCATTTAGACCACAGTCAAGGCCTGATTTCCCAGAGGTGGTCTTCAGCGATTAGCGTCGTAGGTAACGTGTAGCTGCCATCTTCCAGGTTCGGGAACATGATGACCCTGCCACCGCTGCGTTTGCCAGGTAACAAGAGCAGAATACGGTCTTCGTCTGCGGCCAGTGTGCGCAACAGATTAAGTTCCAGGTGATAGGCAAAAAGTATTTCCAGGTTAGCCAAAACCACCAGGCCTTTACCTTTTAGCTTAGAACGTAGAAACTTCTCGAACGCAGCAGAAACGTGCGCGGCGGTTGGCTCGGGCCTTTTGGCCTCATTCTCCACAAGCAGGCGGAACTCTTCATCTGGAATGGCATCCAGGATGCCACGGTTTACATTCAGTGGCTTAGGGAACCTCCTCCCATCCATGGTCCTGGCCTGAGAAAGCAGCTTCGTGAACTCCGCCAGAGAATGATATGACCCAAGGACACCATAAAGATGCCGGCCGCCTGGCATGTTCAATCTACTGCGGAGGGCTTCGATTATCTCGGTTTCCTTCATGAATTGCCCACCTTGGCCATCAGGCGATCCACAACCTCGTTGAGCCTGAGCTTCGTTGTGAACTGACGGACAGTGTCGATCTCAGAGACTTTGCTGATCAAACCCTGGTTCCGCAATTCATACAGCAATGGCAAGAGGCGGTCTGGTTTCCAAAGCATCGCACGTATTAGCCGATTCTGTTCTACCTTCTGGATGTCAAACATACCGGGATCCGGGAACTCACTGTGAAGGATAAAGGCGAAAGCAAAAACAGGGATATCTCGGTAAGAAAAAGTGACCCTTGTTTTGTCCGCTCTTGCTATGCCGGCTGCGGTCAATGCATCCACGACCGCCTTCCCGGAATCAATAATGCTTCTTGCCTCTGGAAACCTCTCGGAAAGGTACTTACGGATTCGTTCCCGACTGACGCGACCGTTGCCGATGTTCGGAACGATAAGGTTTTCAATGACGTCGATCTCAAGTGGCTCGGTGTTTAGGAATCGATAGAAGCACACCTCGCGCAGATCTTGGGTCTCCGGGAATGCCTTTGCAAAATGAAGCAGAGGCTTGTCAGGGTAGCCTTCGGGAAACATGCGCCTGGTGATGTAGTTTGAGTAACGTTTCCTGGTCTGCTCAGCACTGAAATGGAGCGCCCTTCTGAGGTGCTCTCTTATGTCGTCTATAGAACTCGTATCGGGGAGACTTGGTAGTAGATATATGGCTTCTTTCAGGACCGCTTTCCCGAAGAGCCCGGTGCCTTTTCTGGAGACCACCTTCCGAGTTGCCTTTCTCGTTTTGGGTCTTTGGGCGCCTTGTACTGATACAGGGGGTTCAAAAAGACTTTGTTGCCCTCCATCCTCTTGGCTGACGATGGTAGTCTCAGTCCTCGTGGGAGAAGTTCGGACCTTCACGCTGTGAACGAGTTTTAACAACGTTGCGGAATGGTCCTTTATTCCTTTAAAGCGGCACAGCGTTCTGGTGTCTGCGGCCAGGACTGCATCGAGATCTCCAAGTTCACCAATGAGCTGTTCAGCCAAAGGCCTGACATCCTTTTGGCGGATGGCATAGGTCAGCAAAAGCTCAAGCAGCTTCTCGTCGGTTAAGACACTCCCCTCTCCTCTTAGGAAGCTCTCCCGCAATCTTTCTCTGTGTCCGGCTTTGTCCTTTTCACCCATTCTCAGTTACTTTCCGATGAGCCAGAAGTATGATTCCTGGTATCCCAGAGTTGCGTCCTTCATATCACGCTGCTTTGTCAAAGACGGTCAAATTGCTCCACAAAAATTTCGCAGCACAGGAATATCCATTCAGAGCTCGGCTAGAAAGCAAACCCCCATCCCTCAATCCGAGAAATGGGGTCCTCTATCGGCCTCTCTTTGGGGCAGCCGTCTTCTCGTGGAACAGACATCGCGGTCCAATGAGTCTTTGTTTGCCAATGATAACCATCTGTAACCAATGATGAAATTTGGCGGCATTCTACTCCTGATCTGAATGATTGTCAACCTTTGGCATTTTGCCGCGATGAGATCAATCTGATTGCCCCCGGCGGCGTCTTTTGCCCTGGACTTGGTGTTAGTTCGGACATTGTGCCTAACTTTGTCACGGAGGCGCCACTCGTGCCCGAACGGCAAAGCTCTGCTTGACGGTTCCGGGATTGACCGCACCGATATGCCCTTTTGGGCGATCTGCCGCACTGGCAGTGCCGCAGTCAATGCGGAGGATGCAATTCCGCGCAATAACCATACCTTTTTGCCCAACCTTTCGTGGTGGTTTGCTTGCACATCTTGCCCGGTTCTCAAAACTGTGGGCAGCGTGCCCGGCGTGGATTTGGGCATTTCGGGGCGTTTACTGCCCAGAAAAATGCCTTCCTTGCCTTGCGTCCTTGCCTGGAAGTGGGCAATCTTCCTCGGATGGCAGTTCGCCTTGCAGAGACGACAATCACGCAACGAGCCAAAGGGAAGAGATTCTAGCCACTGATTGGGCTTATTACGCCCATTTTCCAGGGCCTTTTGGCCCTTTTTCCCGTGCGTGGTTGGGCAGCGTGCCGGGAACGTGGAAAGTGGGGCACCTTGCCGGGCATGGATTTGGGCAATTTTGCCCAGGTTGGCCGGGCACGCCTCGGGGACCCTATTACACACACCCATAGTTGAGGAAAGTGGTGGCACCAAACGACTATCATGGCCGTTTGTGCGGTGGCACCAGATTCAAGATTGGTGTGCGAGGGGGCTATAATGTGTCCTGAGGCATGTTCTGCTGTTAAATGCTATGGGGCCCCGATCACACACAGGAAGATGGGTAGGAGGGATAACGACGGTAGGGAGGGACTATCGATGAGGATACCATTGAGGAGTAACATGGTTTTCATGAGGTTTCCGCCCTTTGATCAGACTTGAAGCTTCGGCCAGGGATGGGCAGTATTCTGAAATTGGTCAAGATCCCGACTTTAGCAGGGATGAATCCCAAGGAAATCCGATAAAAATCGGGCAAGGTTGAATCACAAAATTCACGGAGTAGCCCCCTGACTTGTCCAAAATGTTTCAGAAATATGAAAGTAATCAAGGTCTTGGATCTTAGAAAAGATCCTCAAGCACCTGGGTTTATGGGAGGTTAACCCCGTGTCCTGCGCCCAAGGCAGCCAGGCCACAAATGACCTCGGAATACAGCATCGACTATTCCGTGTACCAGACCCCCACCTCTGATGGGTAGCTACAATGTCGGTCGACGGTCAGTATCTTAAGTTAGCCCAAGTTCATGGTTTTTTCCGCCCGTCGGGCCTATTTGCGCGGGCGCGGCATCCTCGGCACTAAGAATTTCAATGGGTTATACAATCAGATCCCGCAAAAGGGCGATGTAGTGCCAAAATATCATTAAGTGATCGAAAAATATCTTGCATCCCCTTTGCCCACATGATATGCTCACCCCATGTTTATCCGAAAAACCACCCATACCGATAATCGAAACGCACAGCACTACGATACCTATAAATTGGTGGAATCCGTCCGGACTCAAAGAGGACCCAGGCAACGCACCGTCTTGAATCTCGGCGCGAATTTTAGCCTTCCCGATCAGCAGTGGAAAGATCTGGCCGAT
>Ga0209164_1000250_pt1 | contig 161957 bp, 136 predicted proteins | sample MTBNYHSulfiMetaG_FD_187458 | JGI IMG/M metagenome (GOLD analysis project Ga0209164, IMG submission 187458) | Enrichment culture microbial communities from rom New York Harbor, USA that are MTBE-degrading - MTBE-NYH (New York Harbor Sulfidogenic)... | ecosystem: Environmental > Aquatic > Marine... | reverse complement strand
CCTTATGGGGCCCTCTTGAAGGTGGAAGGAAGAACTGGCGGTGGGGGTTTTGCCGAAACTCATGAACCAAAACGCGAAAGCTTCCTTCCGTGTATCCGAATCGTCTGGCAGCCTCTTTGTTGCTGAGGCCGTCGAGGAAATAAGCGCGAAGGGCTTCGTACTGTCGATGGGTGGAATTGGAGGGCTCGAGGAAGAGGCGAGCCATATCCGTTATTTTATTTGATGAACTGTTTAACATGAATCCACTATGTCATAATTATTCTCCTTTGTAAAGAAAAAAGTGAGGAAGGGGCAACAAAAAAACGTATATCTTGTATTTCCCAGAATCACCGGCCCGTCATATGGGGTTAAAGATAATTGTAACAATGTGGTTATAGAGGGATAAGTTCACATTGCAACTGAAACCAGCCTCCAGGGTTCCCTAAAACAGAAAGGAAGATGGTTTCGCGTTAGGTAAACAAGGTTCCGTGGGAATCCAGGCTAGGCTAACGAAGAGTTCACCGGGAGGCCCGCTTTTTGGCCGATCCGGTGGAACTTTTTGTTGGGCGTGTTGTTTTCTGCGCGATGTCGATGAGGGAAAGGAGTGCATTATTCACCGCTTCCTCATTTGGGAAAACCTGAGCAACCTCTGGCCTCAGGACGATGATATTCGATGACTCTTTCAAGCGTTTTGCATACTTGCCCCGCACAAAACCGCCAGGAAAATCGGCGCGCTTATACTCTGGGCGGAGTTCGTCTTTGTCGGTTTCTTTATCCTTCTTCATAGAGTTCTCGTTCTCCTTTGCTCGCCTTTCGAGCGCTTATAAGCCTGATAGTTTCCCCTTTCTCGGTATGGGACACCACGAGGAGCCTATTTCTTGCTGATACACCAAATGTGATATATCGCTCTTCATAATCAGAATGATCGGGATCAGCACCGGTGATGGCCATAGGGTCACTCAGAGCAGTTGCAGCCTCTTCGAATGCAACCCCATGCTTCTCAGGTTTAAATTTTGCCTTCTTTGAGTTCCGTTCAATTTTCATGGTCTCGATTATACCCTGTTCCTGCACTTATGCCGGAAGTTTCGCAGTTATTCGGAGTTCAACGTCCGGCGACATGAGCCGCCGTCGGCTGGCGCGGAAATTGTTTATACTGTGCCGGCTCCCGATCTCACAGCGCGAGTCCCAGCCTGTTCCTCCCCCCTTCGAAGGAAAAGCAGTTCTTCTTCACCAGGTTTCTCACAATGGTCATGGAGAGGTCGTCGCTCTCGCCCGTCTCAAAGGGGTTGTAAGGTCCACCTCCGTAAGTGAAGGTCAATTCCACCTCCCCGCTTTCCTCGGAGTAGCTGACGCTGATGGTGATCTCTACGGAGTCCCCCTCTCTTTCGAACAGCCTGTTCGTGACCAGTTCCTCTGTTACGAGCTGAATCCCGTAAATCTGCCTTTGCGAAAGGAATACCTTACGCCCGAACTCCTCGATGCCCGAGTTGAAGGCATAGAGGTCCACGGTCCTCGACCGAATCTCAAAGGTATGAGTCTTTATCCTGCGGATAAAGGCCCGGGTTTTCTCTTTCTGCGGTTGCTCAAGGATCTGTTGCGGTGTGCCCTGGTCGTAGATTATTCCTTCGTCCATATAGAAGACGCGAGAAGAAACGTCGCGGGCAAACCTCATCTCATGGGTGACGATCATCATGGTCATCCCTTCGCGGGCAAGTCTGCGGATCACCGCCAGCACCTCGCTGACCATGGTCGGGTCGAGGGCTGAGGTCGGCTCATCAAAGAGTACGATTTCGGGTTTCATGGCAAGGGTTCTGGCGATGGCAACCCGCTGCTTCTGTCCCCCCGAAAGCTCGTCGGGGTAAGCATAGGCCTTCTCCGCGAGCCCCACCATTGTCAACAGCCCCATCCCCGCATCGAAGGCTTCCTGACGGCTCATCTTCAGGAGATGGACCGGTCCCAGCATGATGTTTTCGATCACCATGAGATGAGTGAAGAGGTTGAAGGACTGGAAGACCATACCCATCTTCCGGCGAAGCGCTAATGTATCGGACTTTCTGCCGAGAAGGTTGATTCCGTCGATGATGATCTCCCCCCCTGTAGGCCTTTCGATGAGATTGATGCAGCGGAGGAATGTACTTTTGCCCGTACCGGAGGGACCAATGATTGAAATCACTTCGCCTCTTCCGATCTCCGCGTTCACGTCCTTCAGGACCGTCACATCGGCGAATCTCTTGGACAGGTGTCTCACGGTGATCATGAGTGCATCACCCCCCGTATCGTCCTCTTCCTCCGCTTTGGATCGATTCTCAGCTCCATCAGTGACAACAGGAAGATCATGATGTAGGCAAGAATAAAATACATCAGTGCCGTGGCGATCAGCGGAAAGAAGGCCTCGTAAGTGCGGCTCCGGATAATGTCGCTCATTTTGGTCAGATCCTGGATGGCGATGTACCCCACCACCGATGTCATCTTGAGCATGGAGATAAATTCGCCTTTGAAAACGGGCAGGACGTGCATCGCCGCCTGGGGAAAGATGATCCTGGTCGATACCTGAATCCGGCCGAAGCCGATGGCCGCAGCCGCTTCGCGCTGTCCCCTGTCCACCGCATCGATGCCGGTCCTCATCATCTCCGAGACGTAGGCGGCGAAGTTGATGGAAAAACCGACGATGGCGACAAGGATCCCGTTGATGTTCACGCTGCCGAACACGATGTAATAGAGGATCATCAGCAGTACGACGATGGGTGTCCCCTGGATGGTGCGGATAAAGAGCTTAGCCGGGACGGCTGCCCATCGGGTTCTGGCCCGGCGCATCATGCACACGACGAATCCCAACAGGGTGCCAAAGATAGCGGAAAGGATCGTGATCAGAATAGTCGTCCCCAGCCCCCGCAACACAAGTTTGTAACGTTCTTCCACGAGGAACGTCCGTCTGAAGCTTTCCAGAAGACCTGGCAAGAACTTGCGGGCCTCACCGACCTGTCCTGCTGCATCCGGGACCTCGGCCACCATGAGAGCCACCCCCACGGAATAAGTGGGGACGCTGAAGAGAACCGATTCGGCACGCTCCTCTGTGATGGTGATACATGATCCGGCCATGTCGTTCTTGCCCGTTACCAGTGACGGGATGATGGCGGCAAAATCCAAATTGATGACTTCCAATGCGCGTCCGAGCTTCTCTGCGACTCTGGCTGCGATCTCCACTTCGTACCCCACCATCCGTCCGTCCTTGACATATGCAAAGGGAGGAGAGTTGCCGTCCGTGGCAAACCGGATCACCCCTTTTCTTCCTCGCGGTGGAAAATCTGGAAGAACCTTAGCCGTCTCGTCTTCGCCGAACCACTTGGCACCGATTTCTCCGATGGTGCCTGCCGCGCGCATCTCTTCGATGGCGGCATTGACCTGGCTCTGTAATTCCCTTTGGCTCTTTGAGAAGGCGAAGGCATAATGATCGGTGCAGACCATCTGTTTGAGGCAGGTCACACCGGAGGTGTTCTTCATGATGTCCCGTGCCACGGGCTCGTCCACCAGGAAGCCCGCGATCTGGCCCGCTTTGAGGGCCGCCGTCTCATCGGTGAAATTGTTGAAGTATACCGCAACGGCCTGAGGTATCTCTTTCTTGAGCAGGCCGTCGAAGGAAGAGCCCGTGAGGATGCCCACCTTTCTGCCGGCAAGCTGCGAAAGCTCCGTGATGCGCTTGCCGGACTTGCTTTCGGGGAGCCTGTCCTTCCGGACGAGAAAAGAGATTTCCGAATCGATGTACGTATCGGAGAAGAGGATCTTCTTTCTCCGCTCCGGCGTGGCATTCAAGCCCGCTATGAGGAGGTCGATCTTTCCCGTTTCCGCCGCCGCGACCAGTGCGGAATACTCCATCGTCTGAAAGGTGATTTTCGCATTCAGAAAGATCCCGAGCCTTTTGGCGAACTCCACGTCAAATCCGGTCAATTGGCCGTCGGAGTAATAGTTCATCGGTTCGTTCAGTCCTTCTGTCCCGACTTTCAGCGTCATGGTCGAGTCTTTCGGCTCCGGCAGAACCGGCATCTTCCCTGCCTCTTTCAGAAGCCATCGTCTGTACATATCCCGGTACGTTCCGTCCGCGCGGTACCGGCCGATAAAGGTATTCACGTTTTCTATCAGGTTCTTCCGGTCCAGGGCCGACCCCACAACGATGTACTCGTCGGCAACCTTCTCATCCATCAAGGCCAGGTCGGGATTTTGAAGGGCTACATACTGAAGGGTGTGGCGGTCAAAGGCAAAGGCGTCGATTTTCCTATGCTTTACCGCCAGGTAGCCGTCATGAAGAGAGCCGAAATACTCGATCCTGCATTTGGGGAATTTCTGTTCAACCGCCGTCATGGCCGCGGCGCCCTGGGGCACGCCAATGGAATATTCGGGAGCGTTCATCTGGGCCGGGCTGGAGATCCTGTGCTCATCCCCCTTCTCCCCTGAGCATCCCGCCAATGTACACAGGAGAACCAAGGCAAGGAGCAACACGTGCCGGTTACCCCTTTGATCACTCAGATGTCTCACCTTCGTCCCCCCTACCCAAAGCAATTCTCCTTTCAAGAAATCACGGCAACGATACCTACCCGGGCGCTTCTGCTAAAGTGGTCTAGGGAACACCCCCGGCGGCAAGACTCAAGCAGGCATTCTCAATTCTACAACGATCATTGACTCCGGTCATTCTCGAAATCGGTGGGAATGGGAGAATCAGGGAATCGGGAATCCGGAATCGGGCGGATCCGGGCTGCGCCCGATCTGTTCCATGCCTCGGCGATCTTGATGTCGCTTCTGAGTAACTCATTCACTCCTGAGGAGCGATCAAGGCCCTTCCTCGAAGCGATTTTGTCGACAAAAACCGGTCCCTCTTCTGTCCTGCTTCAGACAGAATTTTCCATACGCTTTGATCCCCAAACCCCGCGCCATTGTTGCCAATTTTCCTTAACACACAATGGGCTTTTCTCTATACTCCCAGGCCAAGGTACCGAATTCTATCTAAAATCTATCATAGCCTCTCTCCCGTTGACACACAATGGGCTTTTCTCTATACTCCAACTCCAATGTAGCGAATTCTTCTCACAATCACAGCCCGGAATCGATGAGGTAGAAGAGATAGATGCTTCTGAAGGGGGGCTTGCACTTACATACGACCTGTTCGGACGGCGAGCTGACGCCCCAGGAGGCTGCGAATGCATACGAGAAAAAGGGTTTCGATTTCATCGCCTTCACGGATCACGATTACCTGCTGAAGCCGAACTGCCGTGGGGTCTACTCCCAGGTAGAGAGCAAGATGATCCTCTTTTATGGGATCGAACTCACGGTGTTCGTAAAAGGCTACGTTCACGTGAACAGGATCGAAGGAGACAAGGAAGTCCTCCACGTCTTTAATCATATAGGTGATTACGACCTGACCCTGGCGCAAATAAGGCATCGAACAAAGAAGATTGCGGAGAAGTTCCCGCTTGATGCAGTGGAGATTACGAGCAAGGGGTTTCGGCAGAAGGAAATCGAGTCCCTGGATTTGCCCTATCCCAAAATCGCATCCGACGACATGCACACTCGTGTGGGGATTGGCAGGGCCTGGATCGAGCTGGACGCACCGAGAGACAAGGACTCCATCATCCGGGCGATCAAGAAGGGAAGGTTCTGGAATTGTTTTCTCTAAGCTCGCGCATTTTTTTCCCCCGTTGGGAGAAAGGTGAGGATGAGGGGGCTCTCCCGTGGCACCCTCACCATCGAGGGAGAGGTTATAAGACGAAATTTAACTGCGATTGAACGGGAAGGTTGTTTAGGAAGCCAGTATCCATAAGAGTCGAAAGAGGGAGGTGAAGGTCTCATGGGAAACCGAGTCGCGATTTGCGCCATGGCGCAAATCAAAAACGAACCCAACATCTGGTACCAAAGATTTCAGGGGATGCTGCTGGACTGCTTCGAGCCGATCCTGCGGCAGACAGGTGTCACGTTCGACATGGACAAGGGGATCCGAAACATCGTGACATGCTCGGACGATGTGTTCGACGCGAGAACCATCTCCGACAACGGCATGACCGATGTGGTGGGTGCTCACTACCGGGGGGAGGAGAAGATCGCCCAGGACGGCCTGAACGGTCTCGGATACGCGATGGCGTGCATTCTCTCCGGCCATGACGAGGTTGTCCTCTTCATGGGCCACTGCAAGGAGTCGCAGCCCGAAAGCCGGAACATGTGTACGAATCTTGCGTTTGACCCTTTCTTCTGCAGGCCCGTGGGCATGGATTTCTTGAACGTGAATGCATTCCAGGCACGTGCCTACATGGACAAGGCGGGCGTGACCGACGAACACCTGGCAGAGGTGGTGGTTCGCTCCCGGAAGAATGCCGCCAAAAATCCCTACGCGCGGGAGAACAAGGAAGCGACCAAGGAGGATGTGCTGAACTCCCCGTTTCTCTCGGATCCAATCCGGGAGCTGCACGCCTATCCGGTGACGGACTGGGCGGTGGGAATGCTTCTGTGCTGCGAGGAACGGGCTCGCGAATTCACGGACTATCCTGTCTGGATCGTCGGTTTCGGGAACTGCATGGACAGGTATTTCGTCGGCGACCGGGATCTCACGTCCAACTTCAGCTTGAAGAAGGCGTGCGAAAAGGCTTACGGAATGGCAGGCACCAAAGACCCGAAGCGCGACTTCGATATTGTCGAGCTCAACGATGCGTACGCACACCAGCTTCCGATGCTCGCGGAGGGGATCGGCCTGGCCGGGGAAGGGCAGGGTGGAAAGTGGATCGAATCCGGCGGGATGGAGAAGCACCATGTAAATCTTTCCGGAGGGATGCTCAACGGGAATCCGATTATGCTTGGAGGCATAGCACGGGCCGTTGAGGGATACCTGCAGCTCCGGGGCGAGGCCGGCGAGAGGCAGGTGGAAGGGGCCAGGAGGGCCCTGGCCCACGGAACCACGGGGGGCGCATGTCAGCATCAGACCATACTCATTTTAGAGAAATAAGGTGGGAGCCATGGCGCATAGAAAGAAGAATAGAAACGTTGGCGTGATCGGTGTGGGGCAGACGAAACACTCGAGCCACAGGGAGGACGTGACCCAGCCGGAAATGGTTCACGAGGCGGTCCGGGAGGCCCTGGAGGATGCGGGGCTCACGATGAAGGACGTGGACTGTATCGTCCATGGGAACATGGAGCTCTTCGAAATGATTCACCAGCCCGACCTCTGGCACGAACTGGGGACGGGCGCATACGGGAAGAACGCGTTCCGCCTCACAACGGGCGGAACCACCGGGGCGACCCTCTTCTGTGCCGGGGACAACCTGGTCGCGTCCGGCATGTACGATGTGGCGCTGGTGATCGGGTTCGAGAAGCTCCAGGAAGGGCACACCACCGGCGGCATCACCAATATGGCCGATCCGCTATGGTTCCGGAGCCTCCAGACCGGCGCACTTACCGGAACGTGCGCGTATGATGTGATCCAGGAATTCGGGGAGGAGAGGGCCACCCGGGCGGCCATGATGTACAGGATCATCATGGACCAGAACGCATGCCTGAACCCGAAGGCGCACCGGGCCTTCGGACTCGAGTGGGACCAGATGGATCATCTCATCAAGACCTCGGCTAAGTTGATCGGTGAGCTCAAGATCATCGACATGTGCTCCCAGTCGGACGGGGCGTGCGCGGTCATCATGGCCTGTGAGGAAAAGGCCAAGGCATTGTCCGACAAGCCTGTGTGGGTTCGGGATCACATCACTGTTCACCGGGAAGAGACGATCAACATCCTGGGCTATGATCAGGCCACAAAAGAAAAGATGACCCACAGGTTTGCAGCCGAACAGCTCTTCAAGAGAAACGGCATCACGAATCCGGTCGAGTATTTCGATGTCTTCGAGATGTATGATCCCTCCTCGTGGTGGGGTGTGGACTGGCTGCGGGAGTTTTTCCTCCTTGAGGGGGACGAGCACCTGAAGCTGGTGGAGGAAAAAGAGATCGCCATCGAGGGCAAGATACCGGTCAACCCCTCGGGAGGGGTGATTGCATCGAATCCGATCGGCGCCACGGCGCTGGTACGCCCAGCGGAAGCGTGTCTTCAGGTGCGGGGGGATGCAGGTGCGCATCAGATCCCGAGGCCGGTGAATCATGCTCTCGCCTCCGGTTTTGGCGGGACCCTGTGGACGGTTCTGATCCTGCTCGAGAAGGAACTCGGTTGGTAGGAGGAACGGAAAATGAGCGAGAAATTCGGAGTCAAGGTGGAAGATATTTTCAACACCATGCAAGAGCGGTTCCGCCCCGAAGGCGCGGCGGGTGTGGATGCCAGCTTTGGATACGACATCCCGGGGCGAGGGAAATGGAGACTCACGGTCAAGGATGGGACCATGAAGATCGAGCAGGCCGACGATCTCAGCGGGTGTGTTGCCGTCACCAGGGCTGACCCGGACACCTTCGTGGGCGTGAACATCGGGAAGGTGGACGGAACGGCGGCCTTCACGAGCGGGAAGATCTCCGTGGAGGGGGATGTGGGGGCTGTGAGCACAACGTTCAAGCTGTTCAAGCGGTTCACGCCGCCCAAGAAAGAGTTGACCGTCGGCGAGTACATTCTCGATATGTTCGGGACCCTGGAATCGAGGTTTCAGCCGCAGGCGGCCGAAGGACTGGATATCACCATCGGGTACGACATCGGCGGCAGGGAGGGAGGCAGGTGGACTGCCAGGATCAAAGACGGGAAGTGCACCGTGAAGGAAGGGCTCGCTCTCTCACCCAATCTCACAATGATCGTCAAGGCCAAGGACTGGGTGGATCTGATGCTGGGTGAGGTGGATGCGATGACCCTTCTCAGCACGGGCAGGGCCAAGGTGGAGGGGGATATGAACCTCGCCGTCAAGCTCGGGGAACTTTTCGCAAAGTACAAGGCTCCCGGGGAAGAAGCGGAGGAGGGACAGCAACTCCTCGTGCTGAAGAAGGTTATTTCGGTGGGCCAGCGATTCGCCACCGGACCGGTGATGGGGAAATACCTGAACGGGTTGAAGGAAAAGAAGATACTTGCCAACAAATGCCCCGAGTGCGGGCGGACGCAGGTGCCACCCCGGGAGATTTGTGCGCTTTGCCGCGTCCGGTGCGAGGAATGGGTCGAGGTGGGCCCGAAGGGAAACGTGCGGCTGGTGGATACCGCCTACTATGCGAGTCCGGATCCGCTGAGCGGGGAGACCCGGGAGACTCCTTACGGGCTGTGCTACATCCTGCTCGATGGGTGCAAGGGCCAGGAGGTGTTTGCCCATTTCATCCGAGATGACCAGCTCGAGCGCATCGAGATGGGCTGGAACGAGAAGAAGGGGACCATCGTGCGCCCTGTATGGGCCGAAAAGCGGACAGGCCGGGTTTCGGACATCAAGTACTTCGAGATCGACGAATGAGGAGTTCGGTCATGAAAGATGGATTCGACACGACGGATTGTTTTGTTGTTGAAGGAAAGCTCGCACTCCCCTATTCCTATTTTGCCGGAAGGGTGGGGAGCAAGTTCCTGACGACGATTCGCGATGAGAAGAGGATCATGGGCATCAAGTGCGACAAGTGCAAGAAGGTCTTTGTGCCGCCGCGCCAGACTTGCGACGTTTGCATGGAGGACATCCGGGACAACTGGGTGGATGTACAGAATACCGGGGAGGTGACGAATTTCACGGTCGTCCGGTACAACGACAAGCACCTGCCCAAGAAGGCCCCGTACATCCTGGCCATGATCAAGCTCGATGGCGCAGATACGTCACTCGTCCACGTAGTGGAAGGCATGGATGTGGGCAAGGCCAAGATCGGGATGAAGGTCCAGGCGGTCTTCGCCCGGGAGACGACGAGCACCATCCTGGACATCGATCACTTCGCCCCTGTGAGCTAAGCGTCAGATGTCAGATGAGGGTCGGGCCAAGCGAACCTATTGAGATCTATTGAATATCTCCGAAATGATGGGTGTATTTTGGCCCTATATCGCATTTTTCGATCCCAAAAAGGGAGATATGCAAACATCTTCCTCGCCTCATCAAGGCCTATATTGCCCATTCTAGCCCTCAAAAGTGCGATATAGGGCTATTTTCAGACCGTATTTTTGCTATATTTCATATCATTACAATATGTTATCTTGGCCCGACCCCATGAAAGCTCAATGTTTCCAGGGATTCACGATCTGGATGCCAGCATGTTTGAAATCATCCTCATTGCGGGTCACAAGCCGTAAATTTCCTGATAAAGCGATGGCTGCAATCAGGGAATCCATAGCCGCCATCTTTTTGCCAATCAGCTCTAAACGGCCTATCATCTGTCCCCAGACGAGGATGACGTCAAGATCAATCGGCATGATTCGACCATGAAATCGAACAAATAGCTCGCCCACCAGCCATTCCTGCAGCGTCGATTTTCGTCTTGAATCGGGAAGTTTCTCGATCCCTTTTCGAATTTCGCCAATGGTGATTACGCTGAGATGAACCGCTTCAGGATCGAGGCCATCGATCCAATCAATAACCTGCCGATTCGGCCGCTTGGCTACTAATTCAGAGATAGCACATGTGTCAAGCAAGTATCTCATAGGGCAATATCGGGCCTCACATCGCTCTTGTCACGACTAAGATCGATATCCGTATGGGCTAAGGGCGAATCACGAAAAAATTCAGAGAGCTTTTTCTGTGATGCGATTAGCTTACGATACTCAGCGTACGACAAGATAATGACAGCCTCCACCCCACGCCTGGTAACGACCTGTGGGCCTTGTGAAAGGGCTTCCTCAACGACTTCACTGAATTTATTTTTTGCTTCTTGGAGCTGCCATACACGTTTCATCGCCACACCTCATGTCTAGTCTGTCTAGATTCTATCGAAAACATAAATGCGTGTCAAGGAAATTGAAGCGAATGGCTGATGTAGATGAACGCGTGCGGAAGGGGGGGGACGTTCGTGATTTATTGACATTCTAAGAGGTATTCCTCGATACCATCGTCCCCCAGTGCCTGTCGCCCGCGCGGTATCGACTTGCTCACCGCCGACGGACTGATCCCCAACTCCCTGGCGATCGAGGCGGAAGTCAGTCCAAGGCGGCGTACCCCGAGGTAGCAGAAAACTGCGCGCGCTTTGGCTACCCTTGGAACCTTGCTCCCGGATTTCAGTTCTTCCCTAGCCAGACCGAAATGGGCGGAGACCTTCTGCAGCAATTGCGGCAGACTTGGCCCTCTCCGTCTCAAAAGTGACTTTCTCTCCCATTCCTCCTCTGACTCCCTCAATACCCTCTCTACAAACTCGGATCTCCCTAGAATCCGCTCATCCGCTCTCACCCTCTCTCCCGATCCCCGCAACTCCTTCAACCCTTTCCAGCCCCCTACAGAGCGCAGCAGCCCTCCGCCCACCAAATCGGGCCTGCTCCCCTCCTCAACCCCCTTCGAAACAAAGGAGAAGTACTTTCTTCTCGCCTCTTTCTCCGCGTTTCCAAAGTATCCCAGAACGTAGTCCGTGTCCTGCCACGCTCTCTTCTTCTTGCCCATCAGCACAGAGTGGCCGGAGTAAGGGTATGAGGAAAGTTCACCGAGCTCTCTTACGATTCCGGCACGAAGAGGATTGAGATGGATGTAGCACACAAGCTCTTGCAGATAAGTATCCTCCTCGCACAAAACGGACTTATAGCGGTTCTGGAAGAGGTGCCCATGAAGACCATGGCGACGATTGAAGGTCACTGCGTAGCCGGTTAGAAGCCTTCTCATCACCCGGGCAACCGGTATCTTTGCGGTCTTGAAATTGGGCCCGACCCCATCAAAACCCATCAAATACCCAGCACCCGGAACCCATCACCCAACCTGTCGAACCGGCAAACCTAATAGCCCATCTGCCTTGCCACTTCCATGCGGTGAAAAAAGGAATCGCCGAACATTAACTCCGAAGCTTTGGCGTGCTGATAATACAGATGCAGGTCGTGTTCCTCCGTAAACCCGATGCCTCCATGGAGTTGATGGGCGATCCAGCTGCATTTCTTATAGGCATCGCTGCACCAGGCTTTGGCTATGGCGATCTCTTTTTCACAGGAAATGCACTCGCTTAAAAGGGATGCGGCCTGGTAGGCAATCAACCGGCTTGATTCCAGGTAGGTCGCCATATCGGCGCAGTAGTGCTGCACGGCCTGGAGAGCACCCAGTGGGCGGCCAAATTGGACCCTTTCCTTCATGTACTGCACGGTCATCTCGACCACCCGGTCGAGTCCTCCCACCATTTCGGCGCACTTGCAAATCACGGCCTTCGGAAGGATTTTTTCAATATAGCTGCTCCCCTGTCCGGGGCTTCCAAGGACATCCGTGGACGACAGCTTCGTATCCTCATAGAGGACAATGGACAGTTTCTCGCCGGTGAGGGTTTCTGCAGGCAAGATCTTTTGTCCAGATTCTCTAAGGGTTCTGAAGATTGTGGGACCGTGCTTTTTCGAATCTGTATAATCTGCACAAACCAGGATTTCTTCCGCCACGTGGGCATAGGGAACAAGAATCCTGGTGCCGTTCATCACGCAGAGGCCGTCTCCATGATCCCTCACTTCCGTTTTTGGAACCCGGTGGTCGTATCTTCCTCGTTCGTCGAGCGATGCCAGGGTCAATATTTTTTCGCCCCTGATCATCTGCGGCAAGTAATCCTCCTTCAATTGTGCATTTCCGGCCTCATTGATGACAAGCCCAGCCAGAACAATGCAACAAAAAAACGGGCTCGGAAGAAGCGCCTTACCCATCTCCTCCATCAGAATCGCCAGGTCGAGGAGGGATCCTCCCGTTCCGCCGTATGTTTCCTCGTAGCTCAGGCCCAGCCAGCCCAGTTCGGCCATTTCTTTCCACATGGCTCTGGAAAAACCCTGTTCGTCTTTTGCCATTTCCCTTACAAAAGAAGTGGGACAGTGTTCTTTAAGGTATCGCCGGGCGGAACTTCTCAATAGGATGGTTTCTTCATTCAGGCTGAAATCCATTTCTCTCCCTCCTTTCAATCCTAGTTTCTGGGCAATCCCAGACCCCTTTGAGCAACGATGTTTTTGAGAACTTCCACGGAGCCCCCTTGGAGGGTGTAACTGGGTCCCCAGAGATAGGACTCAACCAGATCCTCAATAAACGGGGAGGGAGACCAACCACTTACTTTTCTGATTTGACTGATGGGTCCCAGGATGCGCATGGCCACATCATTGACCCGCTGCTCGTACTGGGTGCAGAATGCCTTGGTCATCGCCGCCTGGCTCGACACCGTTTTACCCTGGTCCACCATCCAGGCGGTGTAATAGCAGAGGAGCCTGCCTATGTTGAACTCGATTTCCAGTTGTGCCATCGAATCCTTCATCCATGCGTAACGTTCCGGTTCAAGATCGTCATTTTTCAGATGGGCCACGTACTTCCTTAATCGGTCATACACAGGATAGTTCTGCATCAGCCGCTCAATTCCGCCGCGCTCATAGTCCACCTGGGCCATAATCTGTTTGAAGCCTTCATTTTCTTTTCCAACAAGATATTTCTTGTGTATCCTCGCGTCATCGAAGAAAACCTCGTTAAAACTGTGCTCCCCGACGATGTTGATGAGGGGTCTTACCGTGATTCCGGGCGTTTTCATGTGGACGATAAACTCACTGCACGTGCGATGGTTGGGGACCGAACTGTCGAAGCTTGTTCTGGCCAGCAACCATCCATAAGCTGCCGAATGGCCCCTTGATGTCCAGACCTTCTGTCCATTGATTACATAGAAGTCTCCGTCCTTTTCCGCCTTTGTGGCCACCGAAGCCAGATCCGAGCCGGCATTGGGCTCGCTGAAGAGAAGGCAGAATTCGATATCGTCTTCTGCCCTGACAATCCGGGGCAGAAAATAGTCTTTCTGCCAGTCCGATCCAAAATGCATCAGCGCTGGCCCCACCTGTCGGTCCGCTGAGAAGTGGTAGCCCACCGGGGCCTGCACCTTGAAGAGCTCTTCCATGAGGATCATCTTGTCTACGTAACCGCGGCCCTGTCCGCCATATTCCCTGGGCCACGTGATTCCAATCCAGCCTCTTTCCGCCATCTTGCGAGAAAACTCCCTGGAAACGGGCCCCACCAGTCCAGCGCTGGAGACATTAAAGGTGCCGGCCTCCAGTTCCGCTTCCAGGAAATCGCGAACTTCCTGTCGAAATCGGTTCTGTTCTTCCGTGAATGTGAAGCGCATCTATTCTGTCTCCTTCTTCAAACGTGTTGGCTACCGGGGTTTCAAATCCTAATGCGCCTTTCCCCCTCAGGGCTAAAGGCACTCTGTCAGGTCCAATTCTTCCAGCCTTTGCCTGGTGGGAATTCCGGTGTTCATATCCCATCCCTGCTCATCGAAATAGTCCCGGATCATCTGCTCTGATTCCTCGACGCTCAGCGGCTCCCCTGTTACGTAGTTCTTGAAACCCGAAGCTCCAAGCCATTTCTCGGGGAGAGTCTCGGCCTTGCGATCCAGTCCCTCCCGGATATTGGCCATCCTGAGAAGCGTCCAACCTCGGTCGGCGCGCTTCCCGAGTTCAGGGAGATCCGTCTCGATACCGGTCACTGCCTCGTAAAACTCGGCGCACAGGGCTGCGTTATAGAAACGGTTGATCGCGGCCCTTGCGCATATGCCGAGCGATCCCAGGATGGAGAACCACCGATGGGAATACTTGAGCAATCTTCCCACGCGGAGATCCTGTTCCTGCGCTGACGCGGTTAAACCGGGCAGGATTGGCGCGATTGCCTCTTCAGGGACGCCCATGCGGATGAGGTGGCGGGGGAAGGCCTCAAGAGGCCTCTTGTCAAAGTAAGTCGGCGATCCGCCTGACCCAACATGGGGCCCTCTGGGATCCAGCACCTGACCCAGTTCCATGGTTCCAAAGAGATCCCAGGGGATCGCCGAACCCGGACCCGTGTAAGGGTGCATCCCCTTGACCAACGCAGGGGCAACCTTCCTGGATTCGTCCCCGAACTCCTTCACCATTCCGGTGAATCCGTCAGCTAGAAGACGGCCCAGACCCTCTCTGTAAGTGATCATCCTGGCCCAGGTCTCCATGGAGTGAAGAGAGTCGAGCGCGATTTCTGTCTCAAGGCGGTCCGGGGAAACGAACCCGTGATCAACCAGGGCCTTCGCAAAGCCCATCACCCCGAAGAACTCGAACATATCCAGGCCGTATTCGTCCAGGGTGGCGATACATTTGATCGATTCGTCGAAATCCTTGAATCCGTACAAAACTCCCGTGTAAAGGTTGAACGCGGAGCTGGTGCATGTGACGAATCCCTTGAACTTCCCATTGGGGATCTGAACCACGTCCTTGCATCCGATGGGGCAGGAGACACAGGCGGCGCGTCTCTTTTTGATTCGCCTGTAAGTGTCTCTTGAAATCATGGGAAGGGACTTGAGCACCCCTAGTTCCTGCCATTCCTTCAGGTACGGGTAGTTGCGGATGTTTTCGAGGAAGGATTGAGCCAGGGTTTTGTACCTCTTCCTGTCCGCCACACGGACCCCGCCGCTGCCATTGACAACCATAGCCTTCAGGTTCTTGGACCCCATCACCGCCCCGAATCCGCCCCGGCCCAGGGTGGAAATTCGGTCAATAAAGGCCAGGGAGAAGGGGACCAGGTGCTCGCCCGCCTGCCCGATACACAGAACACCGGTGGGCCTGCCAAATTCCTTCCACAGCACTTCGGAAGTCTCCTCTACCCCCAGACCCCACAGGGAAGCGGCATCACAGATGGACACCTCATCGTCCATCACCCTCAGGTAAACGGGCCGGTCGGCCTTTCCCTCGATGACCACGTGGTCGTACCCCGCGTTTTTGATGAGGCAACCGAAGGTGAATCCCCCTGCACCACACCAGCCGATGGTGTTGCTCGTGGGCAACTTGGATACGGCGTAAACCCTTGAGGTCGAGGGCAGATTTGTGCCCACCAGTGGCCCTGCACCCAGGACGATGGGGTTTTCCGGAGACAGAGGTTCCGTTCCCGGCTTGATTTTGTCATAAGCCAGTTTCACGGTAAGCCCGAGACCCCCGATGAATTTCTCAGCCAGGGACGGATCAAGGGGCTCTTTTCGTGCCTCTCGTCTCGTCAGGTCAATATGAAGAACGGTTCCCGCAAATCCGCCGCTGCTCATTTTTCCTCCTCCTTTTCCTTCTTTTCCAGGGCGTCGTAGAAGCAGTGATCCACACAAACACCGCATTGATTGCACGCTTCGGTGAATGATATGAAACAATCGGCTCCGCACATGAGGACCTGAATCCTCGATTGAGAAGGATTGAAAGCTTTTGTGTAAAAGTCTGAGCAGGCGAGTTCGCATCTGAGGCAGCCGGTGCAGTTTGCCTCATGGGCTTGGATGAGATACTTTCCCATAGGGTGGCCCCCCTTTCTGGTCCATGCTTCTCATCCCGAAAAAGACCTCGTGTTCCGTGAGGCTATAACGGGACAGGGTTAAACGGCCGGTGAAGCAATCGCTTTTTTGCAGGCGATTATTAAGGAATTTGATTTTCATGTCAACGAAGGGAAGGGTTTGGTCTTCCTTGACACCTGGAGCCGATTTTTCTATAGTCCCTCACACAGATAGGCATTCAGGGCCGATGCTTTTGTAACACAGGCCCAACGGGTAGATGGAAAAACAAGTTGGAAGGAGCGCCGTCCCATGGTTCGAAAGTCAGCCCGTCACGGTTTTATGGAAATGTTGATCGCCCACGGTGTGGAATATGTATTCGGCAACCCCGGCACCACGGAACTGCCGATAATGGATGCAATTGAGGATTATCCGCAGCTGAAATACATCCTGGCGCTGCACGAGGCCGTTGCCGTCTCCATGGCTGACGGATACGCCAGGGCCGGGGGCAAGACGGGCTTCGTGAACCTCCACATGGCCGGGGGGCTGGCAAACGGCATTTCCATGCTCTACAATGCTTACAGAGGAGGCACACCCCTGATCCTGACCGCCGGCCAATCGGATACGCGGATGCTGATGGAGGAGCCCCTCCTATCGGGCGACCTGGTCGGCATGTGCCGCCAGTACAGCAAGTGGAGCGAAGAGGTGCTTCATGCCCGGGATGTGCCGTCTGCTCTGAGGAGAGCGTTCCGCACTGCATCCACGCCCCCCACGGGACCGGTCTTTCTCTCCCTTCCCTGGAACGTGCTGGATGAGGAAGTGGATCTGGACCTTACCCCTGCCTCACCCGTGCATGCCCGGCTACGTCCTGACTCCCAGGCCGTGGATCGTGCCGCTCAACTGCTGGCCGGGGCGCAAAACCCTATGATGATCGTAGGAGATCGGATCGCCCAGGCCGATGCGGTACAGGAAGCCACGAGAATTGCGGAGGCTCTCGGAGCCCGGGTGATGGCGGCCAGTTACAACGAGGTCAATTTTCCCAGCGGCCACAGGCAGTTCCTGGGTACCCTCAACATCGATTCCACGGCTACTCGCAAGTTGTTTGATCAGCATGATGTGATTCTAGCCGTCGGGTGCAATCTCTTCACCCAGTTCCTGTATGCGCCTCAGCTTTTGACGGGAAAAGCGAAGGTGGTGCATCTGGATATCAACGTCTGGGAGATCGAGAAGAACTACCCGGTGGAGGTTGGCGTCTGGGGGGACATCAAGTCCGGGCTGGAGGACCTCATGGAGGCCGTAGCAGGGCTAATGTCCCATGCGGACCGGGAGTCCGCCGGGGTCAGAGGTTCGCGTATAGCAGAGGAGAGGGAGAAGGGATACGAAGCCTATGTGGGCCGCGCCCGCAAGGAGTGGGAACAGAAGCCCATGATTCCGGTGCGCCTTTTCCTGGAAATGAAGGAGGTTCTGCCCCGGGGGACCATCCTTGCCACCGAGGCCGTTACCGCAACGATCGCCCTCATGAGGACTATCCCCTTTGACGAGACGGGAACCTTTTATAGTCACAGGGGAGGAGCCCTGGGGTGGGGAATCGGGGGGGCAATGGGAATCAAACTGGCAAGGCCGGACCGCCAGGTCGTGGCCGTGATCGGCGATGGATCCGCCATGTACAGCATCCAGGGCCTCTGGACGGCCGCTACCTACGACTTACCGGTGGTCTTCGTCATCTGCAACAATCGCAGCTACCGCATCCTGAAGCATTTTATGGTGAACTACTACTATCCACTACTGGGAATAAAGGATCGCAAGAGCCGGTTTACGGGGATGAATTTCTTCGAGCACCCCCTGGACTGCGCCGGCGTGGCCGAGGCACTCGGGGTCAAGGGTTTCAGGGTGGAAGATCCACAGGAGTGGAAACCAACGCTGGAGAAGGCTTTGGCCCTGGGTAAGCCGGCCCTGGTGGATGTGCAGATTCATCCCGGCCCGGTTTAGGTCGCTCACCGTTCGCCGAACTTGTCGGCTAACGGTCAACGCTCGAGGGCAACCGATTTTTCATCTTTAAGGTATTGGGTCAAGCGATCCGTGGCCTCTGGACCGTAAACCTCAGCCCACGCAGAGAGAATGGTCTTTACGGGAACGTCCTCGTAATAGCCGCGGTCCTTCACATACTCGATATGTGGTTTCCCGTCGATATTTCGTGGATGGAATACGGCATCCTCCCTTCCATCGAACTCCACAGGCTGAATCCGGTTCTCTTGGCACATGGCCAAATCAAAGGCGGGGGTGGCTTTGACCCATTTTCCGTCCATGAAAAGTTCACAGTATCCGTGACAGCTGAAAAGGTTTGTTTTCATGACCTCCATCAATCTGTCGGAAACGAGATAGTTCCGAATATCAGCAAGGTGCAGCCGGGCCGGAATGCCGACAGCCCGGGAAAGTGCGGCAAGCAAAGCGGCCTTTTCAACACAAAACCCCTTTCCTCTCACATAGGTCTTGCTGGCCCGGTAGTCCTCAAGGATGTCCATCGTGACCACCGGGGTGTATTTGATCTCGTCCCTTACCCAGTAGAAAAGGCTCTTGGCTTTTTCCACGACGTTCTTCCGCCCCTCGGTCAGATCGACTGCCTTCTGTCTTATCCTCACATGATCGCTGTCGATTGTGGGCGTGGGTTTCAAAAACCTTTCCTCCTGCTTCATCCAGTCGTCTCTCCTTTCCCCTTTCGAGTCAACTCTTCATCAGCCATCCTTGCGGCTGACCCCCTTAAACACGGGGATATGTGAACGGTGCACCTGTTCTCATCCCTTGGCCATCGAAGCCGGGAGCGCAGGGCATGTTTTGGGATCAGGGTACGTTCCGCCGCAGCTCATCCAGCCAGGCTGCGGCTTCGGAGTCGCTTGGGGCCCGCCAGTCACTGCGTGGGGAGAGGGACCCGCCGGAGCCCACCTTTGGACCGTTGGGAAGGGCGGAGCGCTTGTACTGACTGATCTTGAAAAAACGGTAAAGGAAAACCGCCAGCCACTTCTTGATGGTGGGCAGGTCATACTGGTTGCGCTTCTCCGCCGGCAAAAACTCGGGCCAGACCCCCCGCTCCCTGTCTCCCCACGCGTGATGGGCGAGGAAAGCCACTTTACTGGGCCGGAATCCGAACCGGGTGACATGGTAAAGGTTGAAATCCTGCAGCTCGTAAGGTCCGATCTCGGCCTCGGTCTTTTGAGCCGGGTGGTCCGTGTTCCCGGCTTCGTCGGGAATGAGTTCGGGGGAGATCTCGGTACCGAGAATGGACTGGAGAACTGCGCCTGTTTCAGCGTCAAATTGATTCGTCTTGATCACCCATCGGATCAAATGCTGGATCAGGGTCTTTGGGACGGAGGCATTCACGTTGTAGTGAGACATTTGGTCCCCGACTCCATAGGTGGTCCACCCCAGCGCCATCTCGCTCAGGTCTCCGGTGCCCATGACAATTGCCTTCCGGAAATTTGCCAGCCGGAAGAGATGGGAGGTCCGATCACCCGCCTGCACGTTCTCGAAGGTCACATCGTAGAGCTTCTCCCCCTGTGCGTAAGGATGACCGATGTCCTGAAACATCTGCATGCAGGAGGGGCGAATATCGATTTCGCTTGCCGTAATTCCGAGCGCAGCCATCAGCCGGTGGGCGTTGCGGTTGGTGATCTTGCTGGTGGCAAAACCCGGCATGGTATAGCCTAGAATATTCGTACGCGGCAGGCCCAGGCGGTCCATTGTGTCGGCGGCGACGATCAGAGCCTGAGTGGAGTCCAGACCGCCTGATACGCCGAGGATTACCCTTTCAACCCCGGCGGCTGTAAGGCGCTTCATCAGGCTGTGTACCTGGATGTTGTACACCTCGAAGCAGCGTTCGTCGAGCACCTTCGGATCGCCGGGCACGTACGGAAAACGCGGTACCTCCCGCATGAGGGCCGTTTCTCCCGCGGGGATCTGGAACTCAAAAGAAGCCCGGCGCATCTTTTTTAGCCGTTCCCGGTGATCCCCCACGCAATCGTTAAAACTCGTCATGCGCATACGATCCTGTAGGAGCCGCTCCAAGTCCAGATCTGCGGCGATGAGCTGTTCTTCATCCGAAAAGCGTTCGGACTCGGCAATCAGATCATTGTTTTCGTAAATCAACGCGTATCCGTCCCATGCCAAGTCCGTGGTGGACTCTCCTGGTCCTGCGGCGGAGTAAAGGTAGGCTGCAATGCACTTCGCCGACTGCGACGCGCAAAGTAAGCGTCGATACTCCGTCTTTCCGACCGTGATGTTGCTCGCAGAGAGGTTTGCCAGCACCGTAGCGCCCGCCAGTGCCCCGTAGGTGCTGGGGGGCGTCGGTGCCCAGATATCCTCGCAGATTTCCACGTGCAGGGAGAACCCGGCGATGTTGAGCGCTTCGAAGATCAAATCGCTGCCAAAGGGCACCGATTTTCCCAGGAACACCACTTCCTGTCGGACTGCATCGCGCGCGGAAGCGAACTGGCGCTTTTCATAAAATTCCCTGTAGTTCGGTATATAGGTCTTGGGGACGATTCCGAGGACCTCCCCCTTGTAAATCACCACTGCGCAATTGAACAATTTCCCCTCAAACCGCAATGGTGCGCCGACCAGAAGGATCGGCGAAAGATCACGGCTTTCCCTGGTCAGGTGAGCCAGTGCCCCCAGGGTGGCCTCCAGCAGGGCGTCCTGATGGAACAGATCTTCATTGGAGTAAGCGGAGATACCGAGCTCGGGAAAGAGCGCCAGCGCTGCATGCATTTTCGATGCACGCCGCGCAAGGTTAAGTGTGCGCTCCGCATTGTACTCAGGGTCTGCCACCCGAACGAAGGGAACGCATACCGTGGCCCTGACAAACCCGTGTGAATAGATGGAATGGAACGGCTGGGACATGGGATACTCCTGCCGGTTCAATTTTTCGTGAGAATGGCTTATTCTAAACTCGGCCCTGAAGAAACGCAAGACGGAAGGGGAAACCGGAAACCTTTCAGCCTCTCAAGTCCAGGGAACCGCCACAATCGGTTCTCGAATCAACGCTGGCGAAGCGGCATGCTCTGGAGGCAAGAGGGCGCCCTTTCCTCGTCAACTAACCTTGCGAGAAGCGAGGAGCTCTCTTTTCCCGGAAGGCCGTGAGACCCTCTTTGAACTCGTCGGAAGTGATCGAAAGAGGAAGGGCCGTGGCGGCGAACTCCAGGGCGGTAGCCAGATCCATACTCAGACCTCTATGGATCTGAAGCTTATGGAGACGGATCTGGAGGCAAGGACCCCGGGCAATCTGTTGGGCCAACTCCATGGTCTTAGCCTCCAGGTCCGATGCCGGCACTACCATGTTCAGGAGGCCTATCTTCTCCGCTTCATCGGCTTCCAGGATGCGGCCGGTAAAGAAGATTTCCAGGGCCTTTGGAAGGCCGACGACTCTCGGCAGAAGCCAGGTCCCGCCGGTTCCGTGAAGGAGTCCGACTCCTGTGCCCAGGCGGAACCTGGCCCTCTCCGAACCGACGCGCAAGTCACAGGCCAGTGACCAGTCCATACCCGCGCCCATTGCCGGACCATTCACCATGGCGATGGTCGGAATTTCCAGTGCCTGGAGTCCCAGGGTGACCCTCTGGATTTTTCGGCGGGTAGTATGCCTTATGGTCTCAAGGTCTTTTTCCTTCAGAAGGGGATACTGTTCCTCATCGTCCTTGAGGTCTGCTCCGGAACAAAAGGCTGAACCGGCGCCTGCCAGAATAAGCACACGGAGTTCCCTGTCATCCTGGATTCCGTCGATGACCGGCAAGAGTTCAGCGATCATTTCTTCGTTTACGGCATTCATTCTGCGCGGCCGATTCAGAGTGATGATGGCCACATGGTGTCGCTTTTCATATTTCACTGTTTTGGATTTCATTCTATCGATCTCCTCGCATGCAAGTCCCCCCTGGGAAGGGCCAGCGATCTACCTTGTCAACATTCATCCAGGACCTCACGCACCCCTCTCAAGATCTCCTTCATTTCATAAGGCTTGCTGATGAACCCTTTGGCCCCGCCTTCGATAATCCCCCGGGTGGACACGTCGGGAGAATAACCGCTGGCAACCAAGACTCTTGCCTGAGGATTCATTTTGAGGAGTTCTCCAAGGCACTGCCTGCCGCTCATTCCAGGCATGATCAAATCCAGGATGATTAGATCGATTTCGTCTTTCTTCCGACGGTAGATCTCCAGGGCCGTTTCACCGTCGGCGGCGGTCAGCACGGTATACCCGAAGCTCGTGAGCATCTGCAAACCGATGTCCCGGATGTAATCCTCATCGTCCACGAGCATTACCGTCTCTGTTCCTCCCGGTATCGTTCGTTCAAGCTCATGAAGTTCGGGAGTCTCCGCGAGGGCCTGGATTGCCTCGAAATAGATCTCGAAAATGGTGCCCGTGCCCGGGTTGCTGGTGCACCAGATGTGGCCGTCATGTGCCTTAACGATTCCATAGACGACGGACAGGCCCAGCCCGGTCCCCTCCCCGGGGGCTTTCGTGGTAAAAAAGGGCTCGAAAATACGCTCCAGGGTTTCTCGCTCCATCCCCACCCCGGTGTCTGAAACCTTCAGCATGACATAGTCCCCCGGTTTCACTTCGGGCTTTGTCTTGCAGAAGGCCTCGTCGAGGGCAACGTTTTGTGTTTCAATGGTGATTCTCCCACCGCCCTCCGGCATGGCATCTTTTGCATTGACCACCAGGTTCATGAGAACCTGCTCCATCTGGTTCGGGTCAGCACGGATGATTTTGAGGTCAGCGGCTCCTCGAACCTCAATCTGGATCATCTTGGGAATTGTCCGTTCAAGAAGTTCCAAAGCCTGGTTCACCTCATGATTGAGATCAAGGAGCCGCCTCTTTCCCTCCACCCTGCGACTGAAGGTGAGCAGATGTTTCGTCAGCTCGGCCCCTTTTTTGGCTGCCCGTGTGATTTCTTTTATTTCTCGGTAACCGGGATCCCCTTCGCTTTTTTCCTGGAGGAGGATTTCCGCATACCCCTGCACCGCCTGAAGGAGGTTGTTGAAGTCATGGGCGACTCCCCCTGCAAGGGTTCCCACGGCTTCCATCTTTTGAGCGTGTCGAAGCTGTTCCTCCAGCCGGCCTTTCTCCTCCTCAGTGCGTTTACGTTCCGTGATGTCCACCAGATATCCTTCGATAAGAACAATTTCCTCACCCCGGCGGATGCCCGCGCCGTACATTTCGACCCATCGGTACTCCCCCGAACGATGCTTCAGCCGAAAGATGCAATGAAAAGACCGGCGATCGGCTAGAGCCCGGCGGACGATCTCAGGCATCCACGCGAAATCCTCTGGATGGGTCAAATCCACAAAGGCCAGGCCTCCTTCAAGGAAATCTGTCTTGGCGTAGCCGGTGAGCGCCTGCACTTGGTTATTCAGGTACACCGGCGTATAGCGGCTATCGTTTCGGGATAGATAAATGACTCCGGGTATGTTCTCAGCGAGCAGGCGCATTTGCTGTTCCCTGTCTCTTAAAGCCTGTGCGATGCGCTTGTTCTCATCCTCCCTCGCTTCCATCCGGGCGATTTCTCTTCTTAGCGCGTGCAATTCATCGATGAGCTGGTCCCTGGTTTTATCCATATCATCCATCTCTCTAACTCCCCCTATTGTCGAGCAACCGGCCGCAATCCCGAATTGAACCTCACATTGTACCCCGTTTTTCCCTTTTCTTCTCCGTTTCCGGGCTTCCTCAGAAGTCGGGACGTCGCGGAATCAAGCCCCTCCTTTCCTCAAAAACGATTTCCAGGCCCTTTCTTTTGGAGGAGTCTTCAAAAATTGCTGGATGTTCGGCATGGTGTGGGAAAGGTCGTGAATCTTGAAGGCACACTCTAACGGTGAGCTGAAGCCCACGAAATCGTTGATCATCCCGCTGCTGAAAGGCTTTGATTGCCGTGGTCGATTGAGCGTCAGTTTTACAATATGGTCTTCTTTTCGGTAACCGATGTTCTTAGCGTGCATGCGCGATTTCCTTCGATGCTAAGGATGACACGGGCGAATTCTATCGATATAGGTTTCTCTTGAAATGTTTTTATCACCAATTGTCGGGCTTCCGGTTCAATCAATTCATGCTAAGGGGTTTAAATAATCACCTCAAGTAAGGAGAGTCACAAAACTTCTCCCCCACAATAAAGAGGAGAGTGTTCATCGCAGTGGACATAGAATCACGCCAGGTGGATATTTTGAGAAATTCATACCATGAAGATCTATTCATCGAAACGTCCGCAGGAAAATAAACAAGCTTTTTATTATATGGTTGTACGGGGCGTCAACTATAAATATGGTTTCAAAATGTAGTCGCATGGATGCTTTCCTGGTGATGCGGGCTTTTCTAAAGGGCCTGTCGAAGATCCCGCCGCCGTGTGGCGGGGCATGGAAGCCTCATGGAGCGCCGACGGCACCCCCCCCAAGTTCAAAAAATGATGGTGCCCGGGGAGGTCTCCTGGAAATGTTCGTGTTTCTTTGATAGCAAGGCCGGCTTCTTTTGACGGGGCGGCCGGAGCTTGAGAGGGAATTTGCAGTTTGACGCCTCGGCTTCTTGGGGCTATGCAGCCGCCGGCAGAGATTCGATCGTGCCGGCGTTTTTCCCCTGAGCCATTTGCCCGGGTTTATTCAGAAGACATCCAGGATTAAATCGCCCATCATTTCTTTACCGTCCAGGACCAAGTATGCTATTCTGAGCGGTGTAGTTCCCCGCCCCGTGAGGAATGGGTGTGAGATGACTTCGGCAATTCTATGACGCCGCTGATGCGACCCCGACTGGAGAGCAGGGTCAAAGTTTACTTGAGAGGGTAGGATGGATCATGTTTGGGCAAAGAGGAGGTTGAAACATGCGCCTGGCAATCCCCAAAGAAATTCTAACAGAGGAAAAAAGAGTCGCCGCAACCCCGGAAACCGTGAAAAAATACGCGGCGTTGGGTTTCGAGGTATTTGTGGAGTCCTCGGCAGGGGAGGGTATCGGCCGAAGTGACGGGGAATATGAAAAGGCGGGCGCGCGGATTGTCAAGAATGTGGAAAAACTCTTTTCCGAGGTCGAGGTGATCCTCAAGGTAAAGCAGCCCATATTCAATGAGACCTCCGGCAAACATGAAGTGGACATGATGCGTGAAGGCGGCCTGCTCATTGCGTTTCTTCATCCTGCCGCCCCTGACAACCACGATATGATCAGGATGCTCCGGGACAGGCACATCACCTCCTTCACCATGGATGGGATTCCCCGGATCACCCGAGCCCAAAAAATGGATGCTCTGACCTCCATGAGCACGGTGACGGGCTACAAGGCGGTTTTGATTGCCGCCAATGAAATGCCCCGATTTGTTCCCATGATGGGTACCGCCATCGGCACGGTGCCCCCGGCCCGTTTCCTCATTGTGGGAGCGGGTGTTGTGGGGCTCCAGGCCGTTGCCACGGCGAAGAGGCTGGGAGGTCTTGTCAACGCCGTGGACATCCGTGAAGAGGCCCGTAAGGAAGCTGCCAGCCTGGGTGCCAAGGTGGTTGGTTTTGAAGTGCCCCGAGAACTCGCTGCCGGTGAAGGCGGGTATGCAAGAGCCTTGCCCGGCGATTGGCTGCAAAAGGAACGGCAAGCCCTGGCACCCCTGGTAACGGATGCGGATGTTTTGATTCTTAGCGCCCTCGTGCCGGGTGAACTCGCCCCCGTGCTGATCACAGAGGAGATGGCCTACCGCATGAAGCGAGGGGCGGTCATCATTGATGTCTCGATTGATCAGGGAGGAAACTGTTCGATCACGGAACACGGACGCATGAGTACGAAGAATGGGCTTCATATCTGCGGCATACAAAACATACCGGGGCGAATGGCCGAACATGCCAGTTGGCTTTACGCGATGAACATGTATCACTATGTGGAAAATCTGTTCAGAAAAGGTCTTGGAACCCCTGACCTCGACGACGACATCGTCAGGCACACCCTGGTCACCCATCAAGGGAAAATTGTCTACCCGGGAGCGCTCAAGGCCATGGGAGAACTTTAGATTTTGCAGCAATCGGAGGGTTGAAAACGATGACCGAATTAATGACCTTATTCTTTGTCTTCGCCCTTTCCTTTATCGTGGGCTACTTTCTCATATCCAGGGTGCCTCCCCTGCTGCACACTCCTCTCATGTCCATGACCAACGCCATCTCAGCGGTCACGATTTTAGGGGCTATTCTGATTTTCAGCGTCGAACTCGGGTCTTGTGAAAAGTTTCTTGGAATAACGGCCGTGATCATGGCGACTTTCAACGTGGTCGGCGGTTTTGTCATCACCGATCGAATGCTCAAACTATTTAAGAAGAGAACTCCCCCCGAATGAATGCCTGGCCGAATCTCTTGATCGATCTCCTGATTATCTGCCTGTTCCTTGGCGGGATTTCCCTTTTCTATCGCCCCAAAAAAGCCCGCGCAGGGAATCTGATGGCCGCCTTCGCCATTTTAGCGGCTTTTGTGGCAGTGGTTCTGAGGAATCCTTTGGAAGAACCGGTCCTCGTGGTCATTGCCGTCGCTTTTGGCGGGGGGGCAGGGTGGCTTGTGGCCAGGGCCGTGAATATGGTTCAGATCCCCGCCATGGTCGCTTTCCAGCACGGTGCAGGAGGGATCGCCGCTTTCTTGATCTCTTTTGTGGAGTTGACCCGGGCCGCTTCGATCCCCACGACTGTGGTCGGAGAAATATCCGGCTTTCTCGGTCTCGTTCTTGGCGCGGCGACTTTCAGCGCCAGCATGGTGGCGAGCGGGAAGCTCGCCAACCTCCTGTACCAGAAACCGGTTACCTTAAAGGGGCACTCCCTTTGGCTGCTGGCGATCGCTGTGGTGATTGTCCTGGTTGCCGCCGTCTCAGGCCTGTCGGGAAACCCTGCAAGAGGGTACCTCCTCGTGGCCCTCATAGGGTTGTCTGTTCTGCTCGGTATTGTATTTTCCATCCGGGTGGGCGGTGCGGACATGCCTATCCTCATCTCCTTTTTAAACGCCACGGCCGGCCTGGCCGCGGCCTTCTGCGGCATCATCATCCAGAATCGGTTGCTCGTGGCTTGCGGTGCGGCGGTGGCCGCATCAGGCAGCATTCTGACCCATACCATGTGCCGGGCCATCAACCGGAGTCTGACCAACGTGTTCGTTGGAATCCAGCAGCAGGGGAGTTCCAAAACAGAAAATCTTTTCTTTGAACTGCCAGTGAGAAAAGAGAGCCGGGCACAACCGGCGGAGGGGACTCCCCCCTCCGAGGACGGCTTCTCCCGCGCCATCCGTGCAGCCATGGACGCGAGCAAGGTCATCATCATTCCGGGCTACGGGATGGCCCTGGCCCAAGCCCAGTTCAAAGTGGTGGAACTGGCGCAACGGCTCGAAAAGATGGGAAAAAACGTCCGTTTTGCAATCCATCCCGTAGCAGGCCGCATGCCCGGTCATATGAACGTTCTCCTTGCAGAGGCCGGGGTGGACTACGACAAGCTTGTGGAAATGGACGACATCAATCCGCAATTCAAAGACGTTGATCTTGCGCTTGTGGTGGGGGCCTGCGACGTGGTGAACCCTGCGGCCATTGATTCGGAGGGCACTCCCATTTCTGGCATGCCTGTGCTCATGGCTCATGAGGCGAAAACGGTGGTGGTGTGCAATCTGGACGAAAAACCCGGATATTCGGGCGTGGAAAATCCTCTTTACGAGATGGACAAGACCATCACCCTTTTCGGCGATGCGGGCGCCACCGTTGAAAAACTTTTGGCGGGATTGTAGGATCTACCGGCCGGCGCTGGAAACGATGAACCAGGCTTATCCTTTGGTTCCGGCACCTGTGCGCGCGGAAAGGGCGGCTTCACGCATGCAAGTCCATGTGGAATACTGGCGGTAAAACGTACCTGTTTCTCCGGAAGGAACAGGGGCCTGGAAATGGCGGTGACCCACTTCCCGAGGGAAGCTTATCATCGTGTGGCGGAACTGGAACAGTCAAGCCGTGAGTTGGTTGAGAAGGAGCCGAGACGGAGGAAGACATGAACGGGCAAGATGAAAAAATCCGTGAAAGGAAAAAGGAATGGGAACAGGGGGCATTGAAAAAGTCCATGGACAGGTTCTCTTTCCTCAAGGAGCCGCCGAGCCGGTTTTACACGCCCCTCGACAGGGAGGATTTCGACTTTTTGAGGGATGTGGGCTTTCCGGGTGACTATCCGTTCACGGCGGGCGTCTATCCCTTCGATCCGCTGGCCGGGCTGTCCAAACTGGCCGCCAAGGCTCCGAGAGGTTCCGGCCTCACCCGGGCGTCCATGTATTCGGGCTACGGGACTCCGGAGGATACCCGTGACTACTACAAACAAAATATTGAAAGAGGAATCGCGCAGGGGCCGAATCTGGCCATGGACCTTGTGACCCAGTGCGGGTATGACTCGGACAATCCCTTCATGGAAGGGGAGGTGGGCAAGGTGGGAGTGGCCGTGGACACGCTGCGGGATTTCGAAGTGATCTACGAGCCGTACCAGGGGGATCTCAACCTTGACAGCATCGCTTCCAATTTCACCATCAACGCGCCGGCCATTTACATCATTGCCATGTATCTGGCCCTTGCGGAAAAGCGGGGCGTTCCTCTGAACAAACTCACCGCCACCCCGCAAAACGACGTGTTGAAGGAGTACATCGCCCGGGGGACCTATATTTTCCCCCCGCGGCCCGCCATGCGCCTCTTCCGGGACACGCTGGTTTTTATCCATAAGCACATCCCTCGCATGAATATCACGAGCATCGGGGGGTATCACATCCGGGAAGCGGGGGCCACTCGAGCGCAGGACCTGGCCTACAGCATGGCCATCGCCTGCGCCTACCTGCAGGAAGGCTTGAATGCGGGACTGGCGGTGGATTCCTTCGCCCCCGCCTTCACCTTCAACGCCATGGGCGGAAGCATGGAGTTTCTGAAGGAGATTGCCTTTCAACGGGCAACCAGGCGCATGTACGCCCGGATCCTCAAAGAACGCTTCGGGGCCAGGAATCCCAGGAGCATGATCGTCCGTCAACCCATCACTGCGCACATCGGTCCTTCCAGCACCACCAGACAACGACCCCTGAACAATCTGACGCGGGCAGTGGTGGGAGCCATCGCCGGTGCACTCTCTGGAGGCCCGCCGGCGGCTTTCCCTCCCTACGATGAGCCCATGGGGCTTGGGTGGAGTCGGGAAGCCCAGCAAATGGCTCAGGACGCGAACCGAATCCTGGCTTGCGAAGCGAAACTTCTCGACGTGGTGGATCCCTTCGCCGGCTCCTACTGCATGGAGGCCCTCACCGATGAGATCGAGGCCGAGGCATCGGCGGAACTGGAAAAGGTGGACAAATTGGGGGGCATTGTGGCTGCCATCGAGCAGGGTTACGTGCAAAGGGAAGTGAGCCGGAGTGCCTATGAACACTACAGGAAGATCGCCAATGGGGAGCTCCAGATTGTGGGGGTGAATTGCTTCATCGGCGAGCAGGAACTGGAGGTGGAAACAACCCGGCTTGTCCCCCATCCCTATGATCCGGAAAAAGGGGCCAGAGCCGAGGAAAGACAGATAGAAAACCTGAAAGAGGTGAAGCGGACACGAAATCAAAAACAGGTGAAAAGACTGCTTCTGGAGCTGGAGGAAAAAGCACGCCGCCAGGATGAAAGCCTCCTTCCCCATCTGGTGGATTGCGCCAAGGCTTACGTAACCCTGCAAGAGGTTTGCGATGTACTGCGGGAGGTTTTTGGAGAATATGAGCCGCCTTCCATCTTCTAAGAAGACCGTCAGGCCGGGGCAGTCGGAGAAACAGGAGGAAGAGTACGGCTTCCGGTTTTCCCTTTGCCCCGATTCGCAGCCGACCGTGCTGAACCTCCGCGAAATGCTGGCAGTGCACCTTCGCGAACTCCTTGACATCGTAACCCCCACCTCGGGGGGCCGTGGGTTGCGAATCGACGGCTTCAGCTTGCTGAGCAACCCGGATGCTGTTTACGGGCTCTACCCATCGGAGAACGGGGACCTTTCCGGGGCAAAGGACCTCGCGGACATCTACGAACCTCGCATCAAGTACATCCAGCGGGTCCTCCAAGCTTTGCTGGCTTTGATCGATCTGGAAGTCCGAGGAAAGAAGGTGGAGGTGGACGGCTTTCGTCTCAGGAATTTGGAGCAGTGGCTGGCCCCCGGCGGCGGTGCCTCCGATATTGTGGCCCATGCGGCCACGCGCTGCAACCTGGACTGCCGTTTCTGTTACGTGAAGGGTACGCCTCCGGCCCTGAGGCCTGTATGCCGTGAGCCGGATGAGGAATACGCCGAGATTCTTACTCGGATCCAACACTATGTGCCCGGGTCCGGATTGAGCCTTTTCCCCAATGCGGGAAGCCCCTGCGAGCCTCTGGCCCATCCGAGAATCCTGGACATCCTGAAGGCGCTTCGCCGCAAGACGCCGGAACCCCTTAGGATTCCAACCAACGGCTCATTGCTGAGCCCGAAAATGATTCTGTCCCTGGCAGATCTCCAGCCCGTTTTCGTGGATGTCTCTTTGAACACTGCCTCACCGGGCCGGCGGCGCTGGCTGATGAGGGATCCCAGACCCCAAATCGCGTCGGCATCATTGGCCGGCCTGAGAGGCGCAGGCATTCCTTATTCCATGGTGATTGTCCCCTGGCCCTTTCCTTCCCTACAGGTTATGCTGGACGATCTGAAAAAGACCGTGGCCTTCGGGGATCAATTCGACCCCGCCTTCATTCAGATCAGCCTGCCCGGCTACTCCCGTTTCTTTTCGGAGGAGCCCCTGTTTTCCACGGAGCAGGTCTGGAACGAGGTGAGAGCGGCTGTACAGCAATTGAGGGTCACAACCCGCTGCCCGGTGATCCTGAGGCCCGGCTTGTTCGAGGAGTACCTGGAGCCGGAAAGGGTCAAGGTTCCTCAGGTGATCGGTTCCATCATGAATTCTCCCGCTCAGAGGGCAGGGCTTCGATGCGGCGACACGATTTTGAAGGTGGGCGGAATTCCGGTTCGCAGCCGGGCCCAGGCCAGGTCCGTTCTAAAAACGCTCCATCGAAGCGACCTCAAGAGATCGTCCATGATCATTTCACGAAACGGGAGAGAGCTGCCCCTGCAACTGGAGCTTGGGAATTATGCCTATCCTTACGATCCCCTCACGGCGCCCCTGCTGGGATCGGTGTTTCCCTCATCCGGCATTCCACCCGGATGGCTCGATCAGTTGCGAACGGTCATCTCCTTGCGAGAAGCGAGTGAAGTCCTGCTTCTCACTTCCAGGCTGGTCCGGCCTGCGCTTGAAAAGGAACTGGGGGAAACCCTTTCCCTTTCCGGCGTGCGCATCCATTTGAGGGTCCCGAACAACAGGTTCCTGGGTGGCAACATTTTCATGGGTGATCTGATGGTGGTGGAGGATTTTGTCGAGGCCGTGCTCGATTTCTTGAAAAAAGGGAAGGCTCGCCCCGATCTTGTGGTGATCCCATCCACACCCTTCCACCTGAGCGGGTGGGGCCGGGACCTGACCGGGCGCGTTTACCTGGAGATAGAGCGCTCCACGGGAGTTCCTGTGGCTCTCGTGGAATGCGCGCCTGTTTTCGATTGAAGGAGAAAGGGGATGGAACGAAAAATCAGGGTGCTTGTATCAAAACCGGGGCTGGACGGCCACGACAGGGGTGCGAAGGTGGTTGCCTACGCCCTGCGGGACGCCGGCTTTGAAGTGATCTACTCGGGGCTGCGTCAGACGCCGGATCAGATTGTCAGGGCGGCTATCCAGGAGGACGTGGATGTGGTGGGATTGTCGATCCTTTCCGGTGCCCATCTGTCTCTGATCCGCCGTATCGCGGAAGGTCTAAAGGCAAGAGGGGGCGAGGATATCCTTCTCATTGCGGGAGGGGTCATTCCGGAAGAAGACGTCCCGACCCTCAAGCGAATGGGAGTGGTGGAGGTGTTCACCTCCGGGACGAACGTGAACACGGTTGTTCAGTTGATCAAAAACCGCCTGGAGGATAGGGAAGCGAAGGGGGAGACTCCATGAAGGGTCTGTTAAACGGCGTTCGCGTGCTGGACCTCACCCGGATGCTGGCGGGTCCCTATGGAACCATGCTCATGGCGGATATGGGCGCAGAGATCATCAAAATCGAGGAGCCCCTGGGCGACTATACCCGATACGCCGGGCATGCCACGCCCGGGGGAATCGGGGGGTACTTCCTGTCCATAAACCGGAACAAAAAGAGCATTGTCCTCGATCTGAAGCATCCCGAGGGAAGGGAGGTTTTCTATGACCTGGTGAAGGTTTCCGATGTGGTGGTGGACAATATGCGTCCCCAGGCTCTTCGCCGTCTACGATGCGATTACGATCATGTCAAGGAATACAACTCCGGGATCATCTCTTGCTCCATCAGCGGTTTCGGCCATAACGGCCCCTACCGGGACCGCCCTGCCTTTGACCTTACGGTTCAGGCCCTGAGCGGCGCCATGGGCCTGACAGGCGAGCAAGGCGGCCGGCCCTGCAAAATGGGACTGCCTGTGGGAGACGTGGCCGGCGGAATGTTCGCCGTCATCGGGATTGTTTCCGCGCTCAACCGAAGGCATATGACAGGGGAAGGACAGAAACTGGATATCAGCTTGCTCGATGGTCTGATCTCCATGTCCTGCTACCTGACCGCTTTCTACTTCCTTACCGGCGAAGATCCCGGGCCGCAAGGGTCACGCCATGAAGTGATCGTACCGTACCAGGCCTTTCCCACCAAGGATACGTGGATCGTTGTAACCTGCGTGACTCCGAAGTTCTGGGAGGGCCTGTGCCGGGCTTTGGATCTGGAGGAGTTGATTGGGGACGAGCGCTTTGATGAACCGGCAAAACGCACCGAGAACCGCCACCAGTTGGTTCCCATTCTTGAGCAAGCCTTTCTCAATAAAACCGGCGGAGAGTGGCTTCAGCTCCTTGATGCGGAAGGTGTGCCCTGCGCGCCGGTGAACACCCTTGAGCGGGCGCTGGCCGATCCGCAGGTTCTCTCGCGGAGAATGGTGGTGGATGTGAAGCACCCGCGGCAGGGGGAGATCAGACTGGCCGGAAACCCGATCAAGGCCCCTGGCCTGGACGAGGTGTTTGCCGCGCCGCCCGAACTGGGACAGCACACCAGGGAGGTGCTGAGAGAGCTTGTGGACTATTCCCAAGAGAAAATCCAGAGACTCGAGGCAGAAAAAATCATCGGTGTCTTTCAAGGGGTGAAAAATGAATAGTGACATCCTGCTAGTTGAAAAAAAGGGCTACGTTCGTACCCTCGTTTTGAATCGACCGGAGAAAAGAAATTCCCTGTCGCCCGAGCTGCTCATCAGAGTTCACGAGACCCTGGAGGAATTCGCCCAAACGGACGATGTCCGTGCCATTGTCATCCGGGGGTCCGGGGAAAAAGCCTTCTCATCGGGTTATGACATTGCGGCGATCCCTTCGAGCCCCGAGATTCAAGAAAAGATGAGACAACAGGACCCGCTTGCTCTTGCCATGAACAGCGTTCACGATTATCCCTATCCGGTCATCGCCATGCTGAACGGATATGCTTTTGGGGCAGGCTGTGAGCTGGCTGTCTGTTGCGACCTCCGCATCGCGGCGGACGATATCCGCATGGGAATGCCCCCGGCGAAACTGGGCGTGGTCTATCCGCTGCCGGGCCTCATAAGGTTCGTCCAGATCATGGGTTTTCCCAGGACGAGGGAATTGTTCTTCTCCGGCCGGTATTACGATGCCGGGAGGGTGAAGGAGATGGGGCTTGTGGACTATCTTGTTCCGAGGGAGAAATTGGAATCCTTCACTTACGACCTGGCCGGAGAAATTTCAGGCAACGCTCCCCTGGCCGTGAAGGGAACCAAGCGGATTCTCTCCCTGATTTCCAGGTCTTTCAAGATGTCTGAGGAAGATGTGAAAGAGGCGGAAAGAATTGTGGCCGCGGCCTTCAACAGCGAAGATCTGAAGGAAGGTCAAATCGCCTTTTTCGAAAAGAGAAAGCCGGTATTTAAAGGGAAATAAACAACCGTCCGACCGTGAACCTCTGGGAGAACTCCCTTACAAGCTGGTGCAGGGCTCTTCGGCGAAATGAGAAGGCTGGAGGTCGTATCGGATCTCTCCTGGCTTGTTGGGCTCTGTGCCGCGTGAGGCAGGATCTGGAAGGTATAGGTGGGAACAAATGACCGAAGAGTGGGAGAGGCTGATCAAACAAATGAAAAACGGGTCCGTTCGGGCCCTGGCCAGGCTGGTCAGCCGGGTGGAGAATCGTGTACCGGGATGGATGGATGCGATGAAAAGGGTCTACCCCGACACGGGAAGAGCCAGGCTCATTGGAATTACCGGTTCCCCGGGCTCGGGCAAGAGCACCCTCACGAATGGAATAACCCGGAAGCTTGTTTGCGCGGGCTTAAAGGTGGGAATCATCGCAGTGGATCCCACCAGCCCTTTTTCAGGCGGCGCTTTGCTGGGAGATCGGATCCGCATGGGGGCTGTGTCCGGCCTGGATGATGTATTTATCCGCTCCATGGCCACCCGGGGAGCCCTCGGGGGACTGAACCAGTGTGCCCGGGACGTGGCCAAGATCATGGATGCCTTCGGCAAAGACTTCATCCTGATTGAGACCGTGGGCGTCGGGCAGGATGAGGTGGAGGTCGTGAAAACAGCGGATCTGGTCCTGGTGATTTGCGTGCCGGGACAAGGGGACGGCATCCAGGCGCTCAAGGCAGGCATCATGGAAATCGCGGACATCTTTGTGGTCAACAAGGCCGACAGGGAAGGCGCCGAGCAGGTGGTCATAGACATACAAACCATGCTGGAACTCGACGCGGATCAGTCTGCCCCCAGGCCTCCCATCATGAAAACGGTGGCCAATAAGGGAGAAGGGGTTCCGGAGCTTTTGGCTGCAATCTTCGATTTGCTCCAATCCCGTGATCGCCGGGCCGGCCGGCAGGAAGCACGGATTCGTGAAGAATTGATCGGCCTGGTTGAAAAGGAGATCGCGGCCCTCGTCAGGAAGAAGTGGGAAAAGGATGGGGCACTGGATCGGGCGGTCCAGCAGGTTCTGAATCACGAAAAGGATCCCTATTCCATTGTTGAGGAAACCCTGGTCCCGCTGGCTTCCTATCTGAACGGCCGGTAGGAGGGTCGGTCCTTCGGCACTTTGGATTCTTTCATTGATTTCATCTCGGACCACTGGAGGTGTGGACATGCCACCGAAGAAGACGCGAACTACGACCGACAAGGTGGATCAAATCGTCGCCGAGGCTCGACGGAACCAGGAGCTTCGGGAGAAGACCTACCGGGAACGAGCCCTTAAGATCTTCCCGTGGGTTTGCGCGCGGTGCGGGCGCGAATTCACAGGGAAAAGAGTTCGCGAATTGACGGTCCACCATAAGGATCACAACCACGATCATAATCCGCCAGACGGCAGCAACTGGGAGTTGCTGTGTCTCTACTGTCACGAGCACGAGCACTCGCGGTACCTGGCGGAGGAATGGTATGGGGAGACGAAGCCGGGGGGCGGGCAGGAGCCTCCTTCCACCTACAAACCGTTCGCCGGTCTCGACTCCTTGCTGAAGCGCAAGAAATAATCGGCCGATTTCGGAATTTAGAGGGAACGGCTTTTTGATGCCGGGCCTGTCGAAAGCCGTGGAGGCTCAAGCCGACATGGGTGTTTCCTCATAAGCGAGCGTCCCTTTGGCCTGATGGTTTTTCCATCAGGGCTTTTTGCTTTTCAGGTATTCGCTGTAGCGGACAATCCGGCCCATGACCTGTGCGGCCCGGCGGGAGGAAGGATAGATGAGAACGTTGTGCCGTCTCATGGCAAGCACCGCCTCATTCTGGTCGCGGTCCGCCCCCACCACGTACTCGGAGGCGAGAAGGATCGGTTTTCCATGCTCCCCGATCATGTCCAGCAGAAAATTCATCCCCCGTCTATCTGAATGGAGTGCACCTTCGATGTACTCCGGAATTTTCGGGTTCTCTGCCGGCGGGATTGTGCGCAGCGCCGTAGAAAAGGCATTCCCGTAGCCGAAACCGAGGGCGATCAATCCGTCGATCACATCACACTTGCAGAGAATTTCCACCGACTTGAAGAAGGCGCCGCGGCTCATGCCGGCCACGAGGTCAATGGGGTTTTGCCTGTTCCACCAGGAAGGCAACCTCTTATCCAGCGCTCGAAGCGTCTCCTCCGGGAGAGTCACCACATTCAACCCTTCTTCCACGCACGCATCCGCTGTAAGCACTCCCCAGCCGCCGCCATTGGCGAGGATTCCCACTCTGTTTCCCGCGGGGAGCGGTTGAGAAAGTAAGGCCGCGGCCGTGTCGAGCATTTCCTCCACGTCCTTTACCCGGATGATCCCGCACTGTTTGCACATTCCGTCAAAGACGGCGTCCGACCCGGCAATTGCTCCCGTATGGGATTTTGCAGCGCGGATTCCGGTTTCGGTTTTTCCTCCCTTGATTGCGATGAGGGGTTTTTCCCCGGTCAGCCTCCGGGCCACATCCATGAACCGGTTTCCCTCCGGGATGCCCTCCAGGTAAAGCAAAACCACCCTGGTTTCTCCGTCCGTGATCAGGTACTCCAGGATGTCTTCCGAACGAAGATGCGCCTGGTTCCCTACGCTTACGCACCTGCTGACGCCCATGTCCTGCTTCCAGAGCATGTACTGGAGGGTGCCCGCGATGTTCCCGCTTTGGGACACGATGGCGATGTTTCCCGGAGCGGGGAAAACGGGCTGCATGAAGCAGTGAAAATTCATGGGATTCGGGCTCGTGATCCCTGCGCAGTTGGGCCCGACCATGGCCACCTGTGCGGCCCTGGCAGCCCGGACGATCTCCTCCTCCAACTTCCTGCCGGCGACACCCAGCTCCTGAAATCCGGCTGTGATCACCACGCAAGCAGGGACGCCGATCGCACCGCACTCGGTAATCGCTTCGGCCACCTTTTGCGGTGGCAGGACAATGACCGCCAGATCAACGGGCCCAGGCAGGCGCTTCAGGCTCGGGTAGACCTTTTGCCCGAGGATTTCACCCGCTGACGGGTTCACCGGATAGATGGCGCCCCTGTACCGCCCGTGGATCAGGTGGAGCAGAAAGGTGAAACCCCACTTTCCTATGGTTCTGGAAGCACCCACAATGGCGACGGAGCGCGGTTGTACAATGGTCTGAATCCTTTTCCGTGTGTCCATTTCCATTGGTCGATTGGTCAATTAGTCAATTGGTTGATTGGTTCTTAAGTGGCCGTTGACCGTTCACCGTTGACCGTTCTCCGACAACAACGAGCTTCTTAACCCGCAACCTCGAAAACTTTTCTGGTCTATTGGTTCATTGGTTAATTAGTCAATTGGTCAATCAAAGAGCTATTTATGCGTTCACGGTTCAGGGTTCACCGCTCACCGACAACGCCGAACTTCGCAACTCGCAACCCGCAACCCGCCCGCAGCCTTTTCTATGGTTGCTCCGGACCTCCCAGGGCGCGGGAGGCCTTCATGAGGTTGACCATCGTGCGAACGGCCCTTTCCGGTGTTGGATAGACCGGTATGGAACGGCCGTTGAAGGTTTTGATTCCCACGTATTCAAAACGGACGGATACGGGAAGAATGGGCTTCCCCGTCTCCTCGATCAGCTCACCGATGAGGGAGAAGATGTTGTCCTGCAACTGCGCCAATCCTTTTGCGATCTCGGCGGTCTCCTCCTCGGATTTTTTCAGTAAGGAAAGCCACGAGGGTTCACGGATGATGGCCTGGAGGGGGCCGGTTCCCGCACTCAGAGCCATAAGGCCGTCAAAGTCGGGAGAACGGGCAAGAAGTTTCAAGCAATCGTTGTAGGCCTCCACACGGAGTGTTGCAACCATGTCCACAGGGTTTGCATGACTCCAGTAGGGTGGCAGGAAACGATCCAGTTCCCCTTTCATTGCATCGGTGAGAGGGGGAATTGCGAGCCCCGAGTCCTCGCACCGATCGGCGGCCACTACCCCCCAGCCGCCTCCCCGGGTTAGAATCGCCATCCTGTTTCCCTTGGGAGGAGGGACATGGAGAATCGCACAGGCAAGATCGAGAAACTCCTCCGTATCATTGACCAGAATGGCTCCCGACTGTTTCAAGGCGGAGTCGATGATGAACCGATCGCCCGCAAGGGCGCCCGTGTGGGAACCGGCCGCCTTTAAACCCGTTCGGGTTTTCCCGCCCTTCATAATCACGACGGGCTTTGTCTTGGTTGTTTCCCGTAACGTTTCAAGAAAGAGCGAGCCTCGATCAATTCCCTCGATATAGAGGAGGATTGCCCTGGTTCCAGGATCCTTCGAGAAGTACCGCAGATAGTCCATGGAAGAGAGATCCCCCTGGTTTCCGGTGCTCACAAAGGCGCGGAATTTGATTCCAAGGGCGGAGCCCCAGCGAACGATCTGCACACCCAGGTTACCGCTTTGAGAGATGAGAGCTACCTCCCCGGGGGGGAGCCTCAAAGGGCCCATCAACGCCAGCAGCGACGCGGGAGCGGAAAAGATTCCCATGGTATTGGGTCCAACGATCCTCATTCCGCCTTCGCGTGCAAGAGAAAGGATTTCTTCCTCCAGCTTTTTTCCTTCCTCTCCGGTTTCGCGAAAACCCGAGGTGATGATAATGCCCGCGGCAACCCGGGCATCGACGCACTCCTTCACAATCTCCTTCACCGTATGGGCGGGGGTCACAATGACGGCAAGGTCGACGGGCCGGCCGATTTCCGCGAGTCTCCGATATGTTTTGAAACCCATGATCTCCGGCTCCGTCGGGTTCACCGGATAGAGTTCGCCTCGAAATTCTCCCAGGAGGAGGTTTCCGAAAATAATACATCCCCACTTCTTGATGTTGTTTGAGGCCCCGATCACCGCCACGGACCGCGGTTCAAAAATTTGCTTCATGTTTTCCAAAGAAATGCGACCTCCTTTCAACGTGCTTCGATGGGACCGGTTACCCTACTGCTCGGATGCCAATTCGAAATCTGCCGCCCTGTAAGCGATCTCTTCACCTGGCTTCATGATCCTGACTTGGATGTGGGGCGCTCCTTGTTTGCAAAGGTCACTGAACACTTCTCCGTCCTTTTCCTTCGATGGGAAATGAATGGGGATGGCCACCTTCACCCCGAGCCATTGGGCCGCCAGCACGGCCTCCGAGGGGGAAAGCTCCGTGAAAAATCCGGGAAACCCTCCCACAGGGATGAGCCCGATATGCGGCTTGTAGAGCTCGCCAAAAAGCTCGAGATCCCTGAAAATGGAAGTGTCGCCCACCGCATAAATACGTAAACGATCCCGGGTGGTAATCAGAAAGCTCATGGCGATGGAAGAAAGGTATCCGTCTCCCGATTTGAAAAAGGAGAGGTGATCGGCTTTGAGCGAGCGCACTTTCATGTCGAGGACATCGATCTCCCCGCCCCAAACAAGAAGACGGCACTGATCCTGGGGGATGCCCTCGGAGATGGCATGGACTCTCACGTCGGGTCCGCTCACCAGCAAGGCGCCGGTCTTTTTCACGATGTGGAGGGCATCCCCCATATGGTCGAAAGCGCCATGGGTGACAAGGACCAGATCCGCCTGGTCCACATCGCCGAGGGATAAGGGACACTCCGGGTTTTCCCCGATGAAGGGATCCAGGTAGATGACCTTCCGGGACTCGGTGATGATTTTGAAGGCGGAATGCCCCACATAATGAAAACGCACACTTGCCATGATGACCTCTCGATTCGTATGCCATTACGGGATGATGCGGTCTTTTCCAGAGGGAGTGCCTCCGAAAGCACTCACAACCGATCCGCTTCAATCGCTTGCACGCATCCAAAAGCGCTTTTCACCGCGCTGCCGACTCCGGAACCCGTGAGATACGTTGCATCCCCCGCCAGATAAAGGCCCTGTGCCCCGGGCACCGTGAACCCGGGCCGGTATGGCCCGGTGAGGAACCTCTGGGCGAGCGGCAGGATGGTTGGGTAGATCACAGGGTGCAGCCAGTGAACCTTCCGGTCGAAGTCCGGCCAGATTTCCCCGAGGATAGCACGCAACTCCTGTTGGCGCCTTTCAGCCAGGGCTGTGTCCCCGTACGGCATGGGACCGTGTGAATCGATGAAGGCCAGATGATGCCCCTCCGGCGCAAGCTCGGGGTCCACGGCGGAAGGAACCGTAACGATGGCATGCCAGTTCATGCCGGGCCGGTCGATGGTCCATTGGAAGAATTGGGCCGAAAATCGCTCAAACAGAGAGGCCTTTACCCCGGCAATGAGGCCCACGTAATAGTAGTTTTCGGATTTGATGCGCGCGATCTTTTGGAGCAGTTCATCACCGATTTTCTCCGCAGGGACGAATCTCGGAAGAAGCTCCAGGGGCGCTGTGAAAACCACGTTTGGCGCATGGATTTCCAGTTCGGAAATGAAGGAGGGACGAACGATTCTCCCTTTGACCCCTTTGACCCGCTTTCCTTCAAAGAGGATCTTTTGAACGACGATTTTCGTGATGATGTCTCCCCCGTGCGCTCTTATGGCCCCCTCCAGTGCATCGGGAAGCGCCTTGATCCCGTGGCGTGCAGGATAGGCAATACTCGTTTCCGAAGCAAAGGCATCGTGCAAGGTCTCGAGAAAAGCTCCTGCGGAAACTCTGTCCATGGGCTGGCCGGCAAAGCCCGTAATCTTGTCGAAAAAAGCGACCAGATGCCGGTTATGAAATCGATCCATGATCCAGCGTTCGGCGGAATCGTCATGGTGCCTTTCGATCTCGTCTTTGTCTAGGCCGGCCACCTCCGTCACGAGCTTTTTAAAGTCATTGTACAGTTCATCGCCGAAACGTTCCCTGGAGGTTGCCCGCAGGATTCTCCCCGTATCCAGGTCGTAGTGCATCAGCGCGGGTTTGATGGGGATCAATGGGAGTTCCGCCCCCACTTCCTCCATCAGCCTTCCAATCCCGCTGGAGCTATAACTGGCGATGGCGTGAAGACCGATATCTATGGTATAGCCCCTGTAAGGAAAGGATGTGGTTCTTCCGCCGAGGATCGACTCCTTTTCGAGCAGGAGGGTTTTCCGCCCGCTCTTGGAAAGTAGGGCCGCCACGCCCAATCCGCTGATGCCGCCGCCGATGACAATCACCTCATATTCGGCCATGTTTTTCCTCTCATTTTTCCTGCCGGACGGCTCGCCGGTCCCACGCTTTTCCGATGCCCCTTTCTTTGAGCTTCACCTTCTGGATTTTCATTGCGCTGCTGGCCATGGGAAAGCCGTCCACAAACTCGATGTAGCGGGGAACCATGAATTTCGGAAGATTCTCCTCGCAGTGCTTCGCAATGTCTTCGGGGCGAAGGGATGCCTTTTGATGAAGCTGAATATAGAGCTTCAGGTCCTCCTCGCCTATATCCGAAGGAACGCCTACGGCTGCGCATTCCAGCACGTCGGGGTGCGAGCGGATACAAGACTCCAGTCTGTCTACGGGGATGAATTCTCCCTTCACCCGAATGCTCTCTTCCACTCGTCCTACAAAATAGAGAGAGCCTGCCTGATCCATGTAGCCCATGTCGCCTGAGTGAAACCAGAAGTTCCGGCAGGCTTTTGCCGTCTTCTCAGCCAGGTTGTAATAGCCGCTGAACAGCGTGTGAGGGATCCTGTCCCTGATGACGATTTCCCCCAGCGTGCCGGGGGGAACCGGCTCGTCGTTTTCATCCAGGATGGTGACCTCCGCATCGTCTCTGGGTTTTCCGGCCCATCGCGGATCGGGTCGTGATTGGGGACCGAAGGCGCTCATGGTACAGAAACCGCCCGCCTCTGTCGAACCGTACATGGCGAGGCCCGTCTGCAGTCCAAATCTTTTCACAAAGGGGAGGGCTCCTTCTCCCACAAGGAAAATCCCGGCCCTCGCCGGATGATCCTGATCCTCGGGCCCGGCGGGCTGCTTGAGCAGCATGTTCATGGGGGTGATGTGGAGCATCAGGATGGTGGCCCCATACCGGCGAACCCACTCCCAGTACCTGGAGACGCTGAATCTTCTTTCCACAACGGCTGCAGCGTCCCCCATGAGCGCGGTGAAAATTCCGATGTAGACGTTTCCGTGGTAATTGGGGAGGCACGCCAGAACCCTGTCCTCGAGTGTAGGCTTCACGAGCCCGGCGATGTGCTCTGTCATGGATAGCAGGTAGCGATGACTGGTTATGCAGGGCTTGGGGAGCCCGGTTGTGCCGGAGGTGAAGATGAACTGGAGGGGCGTCTTTCCCCGAATGCCCGGATCCGCAGGAGGGTCTGAAGATCCGGACAACAATTCCTCATAGGGGACCGTTCCTGAATCCTTTACATCCGACCCGCCCTCGCCGTCGTCCACGAGCACCTCTGCTCCCGCTAGATTCAGCTTGTGTCGGATCTTTTCATAGGTGGGCCAGAGACTGGAGCCCACGAGAACGGTCTTCACGTCGGAGACGGTCAGGGCATGTTCCAGTAATTCCGAATCGTACTGCGTATTTACAAAGACATTGGCCGCCCCCAGTTTCGCGACGGCGAAGTATAGGACAAGCCATTCGAAACAGTTCGGCATGAACCCGCCCACGCGATCTTCCTTACGAACGCCGAGGCGAGAGAGCGCTCGGGCCACCCGATTGACGAGGCCGTCGAATTCATCGTAGGTGTAAGGTTTGCCCTGAAACAGGAGGAAAAGCTCATACCCCCGTCGCTTCACCTTTTCCTCCCAGAAGGACCGAATGTTCATCCTTCATCCCTTTCTATGCCGAAATGCCCCCGGCGGGTGCGTTTCCCATGCGCCCCCCGGCCTGGTGTTTCCGGCCTCGCCCGCGAGGCAGGGGATTACGGATTTTCCCCCGGTTCATCTCAAGCCCAATCTTCTTGAAATCACCAGTCTCTGGATTTCCGAAGTACCCTCCACGATCTCCCAGAGCCGTGCCTCTCTGTAGTACCTTTCCATGGGGTAGTCCCTCAGGAATCCGTATCCCCCGAAGACCTGCAGTGCCTTGGAAGTGACCCGTTGTACCATCTCGCTGGTGTAGAGCTTGGCCCAGGATGCCTCCAGGGTGTACTCCATCCCCTGATCTGCCTTCCAGGCTCCGTTGTAAGTGAGTAGCCGGCCAGCCTCCATGTCCATGGACATATCCGCAAAGCTGAACTGGATGGCCTGAAAGGTCCCGATGACCTGCCCGAAGGCATTTCTTCTCTTTGCATACTTCATGGCTTCGTCAAAGGCTGCCGATGAAATGCCCAGCGCGCTGGCAGCGCAGCTGAGCCTTCCCTCGTTGAGGGATTTCATGAGATTGACGAATCCCACTCCCTCTTCGCCCAGGCGGTTTTGTATCGGGACCCTGCAGTCCTCGAAAAAAAGCTCCGCAGTCTCCGAAGCCCTTGTGGCCAACTTGCGGAGCTTTCGGACCGGGGTAAAACCCGGGGTTCCCTTTTCAACCACAAAGAGCGTGATGCCTTTCACCCCCTTCTCGGGATTCGTCTTGGCCGCCACAATGACGAAATCAGCCAACCCTCCGTTGGTGATGAATAACTTGACCCCGTCGATCACATAGACATCGCCCTGTCTCTTTGCGGAACACCGGATATTTCCAGCATCCGACCCTGCTCCGGGCTCGGTCAGCCCGAAAGCGGAGATCTTCTCGCCGCGCAGAGCGGGAACAAGCCACCGCTGTCGCTGCTCCTCATCGCCGAAAAGATAGACGGGCAGGGTGGCCATCCCGGCCTGCAAGCCTATGCCCGCCGTGAGGCCCGCCGAGACTTTATTCATCTCTTCGATGAAGATGCAATAGGGAACCAGGCCCTTTCCCATGCCCCCGTACTCCTTCGGAAACCGAATACCGAGGTATCCGCTTTGTCCAAGAGTTTTCCAGAGTTCCCCGGGAAAGGTTTCCGCCTCTTCCGCGGCTTCGGAAAGGGGTGCCACTTCTCTCAGGGCGAACTGGCGCACCTCTTCCCGGAATATTTTGTCCTCCTGGGTGAAAAAAGGATCCATCTCTGCCTCCTCATTGAGCTGGAGCGGCGGGGTATGCCCATACGCCGAAAATCAAGAAAGTGAAACGGCCTACAGGCGATCATCCCGCTCGATGCTCTCAAGCTTCATCAATTCTCTTCCGATTACCAGAAGCTGGATCTCCGAGGTCCCCTCGTAGATCCTCGGAGCTCTGGCGGCGCGATAGAGATGCTCTATGCGGGATTTTTTGTGAAGCCCTATGCCTCCGTGGATCTGGAGCGCCTGATCGACCACCCGTTGCGCCATCTCTGTGGCAAAATACTTCGCCGCCGAACTTTCAATACTGGTCCTTTCGGGGACGTTGTCCGCAAGCCAGGCTGCCCTGTAAACCAAAAGGGTGGCCGCATCCAATTCCACTTTCATCTGTGCCAGTTTGAACTGGGTGACCTGGAAATCGATCAGCTTCTCACCGAACATCTCCCGCTGTCTTGCCCGGTCCAGGGCGAGGGAAAGAGCCCTGTGGGCCATTCCCAGGGTTGCAGCCCCCACCGTGGGACGGAAGATTCCCAGATTTCCCAGTGCGATGCGCATTCCTCTCCCCTCTTCCCCGAGGAGGTTGCCTTTTGGCACCCGCGTATCCTTAAAAATGATTTCCCCGATGTTACATTCGAAGATCAATCGATCGGTTTTGACCTCATAGTTGGATTCCGTGCGATCCACGACAAAAGCGGATATTCCTTTCGCGCCCGCCGCAGGATCGGTCTTGGCGAACACCACGGAAAGATCCGTATGGTCAGGTTTGGACATGAAGCACTTGCGGCCGTTGATCACGTAATCATCCCCGTCAAGGCGCGCGGTGCTCTGGAGTCCGGCCACATCGGAACCCGCACCGGGTTCGGTGAGGCAGAAGTTTACCAGCCTGGAGCCGTCCGAAAGGGACGGCAAGTACTTCGCCTTCTGAGCTTCGCTGCCGAATCGGACGATGGGGTACCCGCCCAGCCCCTGCATGATAAAAATCTCATCCGCATTGGTGGAGATTTTTGCAAATTCTTCTCGCAAAATACAGAGATCGATCGAGGAGACACCCTGACCTCCGTATTCCTCCGGCACCACGTACCGATAAAAGCCCGATTTCTTGATGAGCTCCACGGCTTCGGCAGGAAAGTCATAGTCGGCATCCAGCTCGTCGGCGATGGGGGCAATCTCTTTCTTGATAAAGTCCCGTGCCTTTTTGCGCAATTCGACTTGTTGCGGCGTGAATTTGAAGTCCATCACGTTCCCTCCTTATGATGATATGAAAGGTCCTGTGAAATCTTTTCCTGCCCAATTTCTCTTGGACCGAGGTTTCTGATGCTTTTACGAAGAGGATGTACCGCAAAGGCATGGGGCAAATGCTTCTCAAGGCGATCCGATCGCGCGGCATCTCCTGCCTTTATTTGTGCCCTGTGGCAACATAGGCGGGATCTTCATGATCTGCTTGAACAAGCATTTCGCGCAGGTGCGCGGACCGAAACCTGAACGCCCGAAACGCAACCGACCACTTCGCGATTAGCCGCCAACAAACGGGATGCCGGGTAAGAGGTTCGGTGGTGAAGCCGGCTTTCAGCCTCCGAGGTAAGCCTCTTTCACCTTTGGATCGTTCAGAAGTTCTCTACCCTTTCCCTCCTTGACGATTCTTCCCGTTTCCATCACATAACCGCGGTTGGCCAAACCAAGGGCCATCCTGGCGTTCTGTTCCACGAGCAAAATACTGACGCCCGTCCCGTTGATGACCCTGATCATTTTGACCAGTTCCTGGCACAAAATAGGACTTAACCCCAGGGTGGGTTCATCCATCAAAAGCAATTTAGGGCCTGTCATCAGGGCTCTGCCGATAGCGAGCATCTGCTGCTCCCCGCCACTGAGGCTTCCTGCGATCTGCCTCTGTCGTTCTCTCAGAACCGGGAAGTACTGATAAATGATATGGAGTCTGGCCTCAGTTTCCTCCGAAGCCCTTCGCAGGTAGGCCCCCAATTTCAGATTCTCGAGCACCGTCAAATAGGGGAATACACGTCTGCCTTCCGGGACCTGGGCGATGCCCATTTGAACGATCTTCTTGGGTTTCAAGCCTGCAATGGGGTCTCCCTCGAATGCGATGGAGCCCTTCAACGGGGTGAGTATTCCACTGATCGTGTTGATGGTGGTGCTCTTTCCAGCCCCGTTTGCCCCGATGAGCGCTACGATCTCACCTCTTTCCAGCCAAAGGCTGATGTCTCTCAGAGCCTCCACAAGGCCGTAGGAAACGTCCATCCCTTCGATTTCCAGTTGGCCGTCGCTCATGTGACTGCTTCCTCTGATCCCAGGTAGGCTTCGATGACTCTCTCGTCTTTCTGAATTTCGCGAGGAGTCCCTTCGGCGATCTTCTGACCGTAGTTCAAGACGATGATGTGGTCGCAAACGCCCATGACGACTCTCATGTCGTGCTCCACCAACATCACTCCGATGCCTTCTTCTCTCAGTTGACGGATTTTTTCCATGAGATGAGCCGTATCGGTTGCATTCATTCCTGCGGCTGGCTCATCGAGCATGATCACCTTTGGAGCGCAGGCCAGCGCCATGGATATTCCTAGTTTTCTCTGTAAGCCGTGAGGTAAACTTCCCGCCACTGCCGACGACCAATCGTCCATTTCCATGAAATGGATGATTTCTCGAGCTCTCCTTGCAATCGCTTCCTCGTCCCGCCTGTAGGCTTTTGTGTTGAGCACGCCCTGGAGAAGATTCGTTTGAACGTGCAGGTAGCTGGCTCTTATGATATTCTCCAGAACCGACGCATCCCTGTAAACCAAATTGGCCTGAAAGGTCCTGACCAACCCCAAGGCTGCAACTCGCGGAGGCTTGAGGCCTTTGATATTTTTGCCCCTCCACAAGATCTCTCCGCCGGTGGGGTGCAAGAATCCGGATACCAGGTTAAAAAGGGTGGTTTTTCCCGCCCCGTTGGGACCGATGATTCCCAGGACCGACGGTTCATTCAAGTGGAGGCTCACCTTGTTCAGGGCGGTGAGACCCCCAAACGTAATGGTGAGATCACGAATCTCCAAGAGAGCCATTCTCTAAGCCCTTTGCTCGATTGCTGAATGCCGGGGTTTTCTCCGTTCGTAAAACGCGGCGAATGACGCCGGGCAGCGACTGGAGGCCTCCGGGCAGGAAGAAAACCACAAGGATTAGGAAGATCCCGAAAAACAAAGGCTCCAGGGCCGACATGTAGCCCCTGAAAAGTTCACTGACCACCGTCATCACCACCGCACCGACGATCGGACCTGAAACCACCGTGGCCACTCCGCCTACCGTGGCCTTGATTTGAACCAGGATGGAGTCCCAGACGCCGAATTCGTTCGGGTACAAGGAGGTGTAGTAATGGGCCAGGAAGCTGCCGGCGATTCCTGCAAAAAAACAGGATACCGTAAAGCTCATCACTTTATGCTTCCTGAGATCCATTCCCTGACTCTGGGCGAGATCTGCGCTGTGGCCGATGGCGCGGAAGATACGGCCGGCGCGGGAGTGGTCGATCCTGTACATCACGACGGCCGTGAGGGTGGTAAGCAACACAATCAGGTAATAGTAAGGGATCTTGGAGTCGAAGACCACACCAAGGACCGGCGTCGGTCTGGGAATGCCGGAGATGCCGGTGAATCCTCCAAACAGGGAAGTCCAGTTGAGATAGAGAATTCTCACGACTTCGCCGAAAGCGAAAGTGACGACCGCAAAATAGATTCCTTTCAAACGAAGGATGATCATTCCCAGGCAAAATGCCAGCAGAGCATTGAAAAGTCCCGAAAGGAGCAGCGCCAGCCAGAAAGAAAGGCCCAAGCGCATGGCCAAAATGGCTGAACAGTACCCCCCGATGCCGAGAAATGCAGCGTGGCCCAGGCTGAAAAGGCCCAGCCGCAGCAGCAGCGTCCAACCCATGCAAAGAATTGCCGAGACTCCCGACATGATGAGGAAATGCAGATAATACTGCTCCTTCATGAAGACAGGGACGAGGCATACTACGACCAGAAGAAGCGAGCTTCCCATCCAGGTTCTTTTCTGTGCTTCGTCACTCGGCGATTTCAAAGGGCACTCCGAACAGTCCCTGCGGTTTTACCAGCAGGATGAGAATCACCAGCAAAAATCCCAGCATTTCCGTTATGTTGCCTAAATAGGTTTGGCCGAAGCTTTCAATGAAGCCGAGGATCAAGCCGCCGAGGGCGGCTCCCGGAAGACTCCCCATCCCCCCCAGCGTGATGATGATCAGGGACTTGAGCATGGCCGTGGTCCCGATGTAAGGGCTCACGAAGAAAAGGGGTGCGATCAATGAGCCGGCCGCCGCTGCCAGAGCGCTGCCGATGGCCATGATGAGGAGGCGAATCCTGTCCACGTCGATCCCGACCAGTTCCGCCGCTCGCCGATCCTGCGCGACCGCCCTGGTTGCAGTGCCTTCCACCGTGTACCGAATCCAGCAATAAAGCAAAATCATGATGAGCAGGGAAGCTCCTATGATGATCATGCGCTCATAGGATATGCTGAACTGATGCACGTTGAGGACGCCTCTGAAGGCCGTGGTCACGTTCTTGTCATCCTCGCCGAAGAGCAGCTCCATCAGACCCTCGAGGCCGACCATGAGACCCAGGACCACCCCGAGCACGGCGACAATCGGAGCGTTCAGGAGCCGCTTGAAAAAGGTTCGTTCCACGGCAACCCCGACGCCCGCAACGACCACCATGGACAAAAAAACCGCCAGAATGTACGGTAGCCCCAGGAGCATGTACAGCCAGTAGAGGACAATCGCGCCAATCATGTAAAACTGGCCGTGGGCGAAGTTTACAATCTGGAGAATCCCGAAAATGAGGGAAAGCCCCGAGGCCATCAAAACATAGGTCATTCCGAGCATCAGGGCGTTCACAATGACTTGTCCCATGAGGACCTCTCCAAGGGGTTCATGCGGGGAATCGCGCCCTCGGGAGCGTGCATGAGAATTCCCCGCCGATTCTTTCTACTCCACGGAATCGGATGTGAAAATTGCTGCCGTAACACCCGGCAGGCTGTGGGAGTGGCATCCTGGCTCAATGGGAGCAACCTCCCGCCTCGTTTTTCATTTTTTGCCGCATCCGGACGGCGCTCCCAGAGCCACGGGATGAAGGTTTCCCGGAAAAAGCTCTGCTAGGGCCTCTCCACCTTCGTATAACCGAGATATTCCGCCTTGTCGCCTTTGATGATGGCCGCGATCGTGTAAATCACGAGCTGGCGGGCGATCCCATAGGTTTTCTCACCCGAGAACTTCCCCTTTCCGAGCAGGGTATCAAATTCCATGGTTTCCATGGCCTTCAGCACAGCCTCAGGCTCAAAGGTTTGAGCCTTCTCCAGTGCCTGTGAAAGAACCTGAAGGCCAATCCCGTACCTCCAGGCAAGGGGCTCGAAAGGAGGCCCGTACCGTTTCAGGTATCTCTTTTCCATTTCTTGCATGATCTTGCGACCCTCGTCGGTGATGATCGGGCAATCGATATGTTCGAACGGAGCGATATACCCCTGGACGGCTTCCTGTCCGGCGATCTTGATGAACTGCCCCACGTTGGTCATGGAGCCCACATTGCTGTAGTAGCCCCTGTACCCCAATTCGTGAGCCTGCTTGCAAACCAGAGCGAAGATTCCCGGCGAGATCGCACCGTGAATCATCTCTGCTTTGTGATCGATGATTTTCTTCAAGAAAGGATAGAAATCTTTCGTGTCGGCGGGAGCCAGCACATTGTCGGTCACCTCGATGCCGAATTCCTTGGCCCATTCAGCGCCCGCTATGGAGTTCCCTCGACCCAACGCCGTATCCACGTTCAGTACCGCCATTTTTTTGAACTGCATGGTTTTCAGGGCCACGTCCAAGACCCCCTGCTTTCCGCGAGGATCTTGGGAGAATCGGAACAAATAGGGGTATTGGGGCCCTATGGTGTCGGCACTGCCGCTGCTTCCCTGGAGAATGATGACCTTTTGCTCGTTGGAAAGCCCCCTTGCCGCGATGATCGTAGCGTCATGCCACGGCCCCACGATGTATTTCACCTTTTCCTGATTGATTAGCTTTTCGGCGGCTGCGCGTCCTGCCTGCGGGCTGAATTTGTCATTTTCGGAGAGCACCTTGAAAAGATACTTCTGTCCCTGGATGGTGATTCCGCCGGCTTCATTCATGATTTCAGCCAGGAGCACGACCCCGCGATCGCACGGCAAACCCCAGGGTGCCGCCGGGCCGGTTAAGGGCTGTATGCTCCCTATTTTGATCACGTTGTCTGCGGCGGCTTGTGGAGCAGTGAACCCCAGGAAAGCCGAAAAAACAAAAAGCCCCGTCAACAAACAAATCCCCCTTTTCCTCATCATAAGACCTCCTTTCACGTTAAGGTAAACCAAAGCCTCACATCGGAGGATACCAGTATCGTCCCATCCTCCTTCTAGGATCTTGCCGGAGTTGATGTCCTGAAAACAGAGGCCCGATGGAATCTGTGGGCTTACGCGGGATAAAACTCATCCCTCGGATTCCTCGTACCTCTACCTCGGGACCTGGAAACAAGCGAGCGCCCTTTCCTCGACACGTCATTTCCGGATGAGGGCTTGCTAAGCGTATGTGAATTCGGAAGCGTCTGAAAACGATTATTTGATTTGTTTTCTAATTAGATGGGCTCCGGTTTGTCAAGAGGTTTTTTTGAGCGGCAAGGAGTGAATCTATGGGTTGAAAGAGCAGATGATTTTTTCTTGACGGCCATGGAATTATCTGATTAGATAAATGATAAAATTTTGTAATATATTAAAATTACTCAAGGTATCCGATGGAGATACCCTTCGTCGTTTACGATGAGACAAACCACTCGGGTTCTTAAGAAAGGAGCAATGGCTGATGGAAAAAGCCGCAGAAGTCGAAATTGCACAACTCTCCGAGAGCGCGCTTACCGATGAGGCCCTGAAAGCCTGGGAAAAGAGGATAGGGCTCGAACTACGCATCTCGGGCGTTTTCAACCAAACGGCCTCCTTGGAGGCAATTCGGAATTTTTCTTTCGGTATCGGAGATGCAAACCCGCTCTACTCCGATCATGAATACGCCTCAAAAACCAGATACGGTTCTCTGGTGGCATCTCCCGCGTGGCCGGCCAGCGTTTTTCCGCACTGGGTGCTGCAAGGTTTACCGGGTATTCATGCCGACCACTCGGCCTCCGATTGGCAATTCCTGAGGCCGATTTACGTCCACGATAAAATCACACCGAAGAGTTATTTTGTGGGATTGGACGTGAAGCGCAGCAGCTTTGCCGGGAAGTCCGCCTTCGAGTACCAGAGGTTTGAGTACTGGAACCAGCGGGGAGAACTGGTCAGCCGTGGCCATTGCATGCTGGTGCGCTACGAAAGACAAACGGCCAAGGAGAAATCAAGCAAGGGGGAGGGCAAATACGACCACATCCAGGTTCCTCACCCCTGGACTGAGGACGAGCTGGAGAGAATTGACCAGGAGGTCTTGTCCGAGGAGATCCGAGGAGAGAAGATAAGGTACTGGGAGGACGTTCAGGTCGGGGATGAACTCAAGCCTGTCGTGAAGGGGCCTTTCGGCGTAACCGACATGATTGCATACACCGTGGGCGCGGCTCCGGTCAAGCTGGCAGCCCACGGGGTCATGCTGAGAGAGTACAAGAAACATCCCGCCTGGGGGTTTCGCGATCCGGTAACCCACGCCTGGGAGCCGGTTTACAGTGTTCACTATTCCCCCGCCGCGGCCCGCGGAGTGGGTGCCATATATGCCTACGACGCGGGAATCCAGCGCCACAGCTGGCTGGTGAATCTTCTGACCAACTGGATGGGAGATGAAGGCTGGCTCAAGAAGTGTTACGGCGAGTACAGGAAATTCGTTTATCTTTCCGATGTGATCTGGTTTCGCGGGAAAGTGACGAAAAAGTACGTGGACGAAGAGGGAGATCACTGCGTGGAAATCGAGACCCATGGGGTGAACCAGCGTGGGGAGGATACCATCCCCGGCCATTCCGTTGTGGTTCTCCCGTCCAGAGAAAAAAAGAGCCGGCCTGTGGAAAAAAGACTTCCTCCAGAGGAATACCGGGGCACGGGAAAAGGGGTGTATTTTTAACTCCGGTTTTGATCGAAGCAGAGAAACCCATGATGACCCGATCGGTGCAATCATTTCCCGGGGGAATGATGGAATCGCTCGGGATGGAAAAGATAGAGCAGAAGAACAGGCCTGGAAGTCGGGTTTTTAAAGAGGGAGGTCTGCCGGTTCAAGGGGATCAGCCGACCGGTCGCTTTATCCCCGTCGATGGTGATCTCTGAGGTCGGACTGAAGTACGTGCCGGGGATCCATATGTCCTTCCTTGCTTCCTCGCCGGGTTGGAGCAGGAACCCCGGGACCAGAATATCCCCTACACCGATGGGCCTGTAATGCTCTTTTATCTTTTTCTGGATTTCGCTGTTCAAGACCCTTGTTCGATAGTCGTAGATGACAACCCTGCACTCGTTCTCGACCATCCTCTGTTCAAAACAGCTTTCTTCAATAGAGTAAATCGTGCTTCCGCATTGGTCCCCGCTTACTCGGATGACCGGATCGAAATAGATTTGCTGCTGGCTGAAGCACAACACTCTTTCCTGGGGCTTCAGGTTGTCCACGCAGAAGGAGAGATTTTCCATCTGTCTTGACATGGACAACTTCTTGTCGATCGCTGTTGTTACCACCAAATAGGCAGGCCAGCTCAGCAGAAAGACCACGGTGAAGCCGGATAACGCCATGTTTTTCCAGATGGGACGATTCCCGAACCTGTCTCTCATGTCCGTGAGTAGAATCGCGGTGAGGATTGCCAGGGCGGGGATAGAGGGGAGGAAACTCTGGTAAAAGGGCCTTTTCATGTAGATGTAGAAAAGGAGGCCCGCTGCAGCCCAGAAAATAATCACATGCTTGACCGGGTCCCGTTTGGATCTCCAAAAAAAGTGGAGAGCGATGCCTGTCAAAGACAGGAGGTAAAATAAGCCGTTTTCATAAAGCAGTCGTCCGAAGATGCTGAACTTGGAGTATAGGAAGGGAACTTCCGGTAGGCTTTCTCGTGAATACTCGGGTGAGATATACTTGATTCCATGAATTATAGCCAAATTGAAAAAAGAATGGATATCTTCATTCCATTTGATTAGCAGGAAGGCGAGGGACAGAATGGACGGGAGAATAAAGAACAGGGAAAAGAAGATCAAAGATTTGAAAGCCCTCTTGGAGCCGTTTTCTTTGAAGAGGACGTAAAACAACCCTCCCAGGATGCCCAGATTCCATACGATTGCTTTCTGAGTCGAGGCGAGGGCAAGCCCAAGGAATATCGCTGAGATCAAAAGATAACCGAATTTCTTGGTTTTGATGGTTCTTCCGGCGAAATATGCTCCCGTGGTATTGAAGAAGAGGTTGAATACATCATGTCTGACTTCTATGCCTTTATTCACGAACACCATGGAAGACAGAGTCAAGGCCACGGCCAGCAAACCCGTCTCTTTTCCCCTGATCATGGACGCGATTTTATAGATGAAGAAAAGCCCGAAAAAGCTTGCGGCAACCGTAATGGCCCTTGCCAGCAGGGGGGTGGTTGCTTTAAATCCATAAATTTTCATCAAAAAGAAAAATAGGATGTTTACCAGGGGAAAGTGGGTTTCAATCCTGTCATGGTAAAGCGCTTTGCCCCTGACAAGGGAAGCGCTCGCATAAAGCACCTGGAATTCGTCAAAGTTAAAGAGGCGATGCTGGAAAATATAGAGCATGAGAAGGGCTTGGAGACCGACGAGAGGGATCAGAACGGTTTCAAAAAACTTGCTTTCCGGTCGGTTGTGAATTTTGTCGGACATCGTTGATTTCAACCTGTTGCGGGTCCTGTGTTGAAAGGAGCGTCAACCTCTCAGGCGGGGACTGCACGTTTCGTGCCGTAATCCTGCGACATCATCATCCGGTCGCTGTTCTTTTCAAGCCCACGCCCCAAGGTGAGGCCTTCCGTTTCGCTTTCCGAACAGGTGAGAGATCGTCCTTACACCCCTCCGCCGGCTTCCTTTTGTTCGCACACTGATTTGACCGAATCCACATTGTAACCGATGATGGTCGACGATGTCCATCAGCACCAATGGCAGTTTGGGGGTGGGCGCACTCCGGCGAATCAGCAGGGAAAGGGTTGCTTCAAATGAAGCATTGATCCTCTCGAATAAAGAGGGTATATTCGCACCGCATCAATAAAGGGAGGGATAGATATGCCGAGGTATTGGGAGGACTACGCGGTGGGGGAAGAATTCACCACCCCCGGGAGGACCGTGACGGATGCGATGATCAGCGTCATCATCGGACTTGGAGGATTCACCGTACCTTTCTTCTGGGACGAGGAAGAGGCCAAAAAAACCGTTTTCGGAACAAGAATCGCGCCAGGGAGGCTGACCCTTCTTCTCATGGGCGGTCTTGAGGAGCAGAGCGGGTTCTGGGATCACCAAACGATCGGAGCCCTTCTCGGGATTGACAAGGTGAGGTTGAAAGGCCCGCTCAAAGCGGGGGACACGATCAGGGTTGAAGGGGAGGTCATTGAAAAGAGGGAGACAAGAAACCCGGACATGGGGATAATCATCAGCCGAAGCGTTTGCAGGAACCAGAAGGGGGAGGTCCTCATGGAGGCGCAAACGACCCATCTCGTGAAGCGAAGGGTGCAAGAAACAGTCCGGGTGGAAGCCTAGAGCCCGATTCAAAGGGAGGTAGGCATTTCAACATGTACAGACGAAGATCATGGCGGCGTTTTCCCATGAATTGAATTGAAAAGGGAGGAGGAAAAGGAATGAAAATGGAGAAAATCCCGGTTCCGGGGTGGAGCACAGCAGTGAGCGATGTTGGGTTTCACAAGATTCTGATCAGGGGATACCCCCTGGCGGATCTCATCCGGAACCTCACCTACACGGAGGTGGTGTATCTGACGATTCGAGGAGAACTCCCTTCCGAGGCGCACAGGAGAGTTTTCGATGCGGTGTTGTGCGGGATCGTGGACCATGGATTCTTTGCGCCCACGCCTCTTGCGAGCCATGTGATCGCTTCAGCGACCCCCGAGAGCATTATGCCAGCCGTGGCAGGGGCCGTGCTCACGGTGGGCTCTGTGACCGTGTCCCCCCAGGACACGGCCGAGCTCATCCTGGAGGCCTGGAAAATCAAAGAAAAGGAGCGCCTCTCCGTTGAAGAGACGGCTGTCAAAGTCGTTGATGAAATGACCGCGCAGAAAAAACGGGTGCCCGGACTGGGGCATCCTCTCCATCCCACAGGGGACCCACGGGCCATCGCCCTCAAGGAAGTGGCCCAAAAGCAAGGGGTGTGGGGGGAAAGAGCCAGGTTGTATGAGGCCATTCATCGGGTTTTTGTGGAAAAGACAGGGAAGGATCTTCCCATAAATATCGACGGCATGATGGGGTGCATCCTCACGGAGATGGGATTTGAGCCAAAAGAGATGGCCGGCATAGGGGCGCTTTCCTATATGCCGGGGATCATCGCCCATGCGGTGGAGGAGACTCGGGAGAGGGTGAGGCTGCGCGCCGCTGACGGGGAGTATACGGGACAACCCCGAAGGGAGCTGCCCCCGAGTTACCGAAGAGCATAAGGCCTCTTCTTCACGGAATACAGCCGAGCCGCCGGCTGAGGAGGTAAGTTTGATCGAGAGAGGAGACTTTAAAAAACGAAGATCAAATGCCGGAGGAGGTCTTCTGTCTCTTTTAAAGGAAAGACCGGCCCACATGCGGCGCCAAGGCCCAGCCGGCGTTTTCCCGACATGTGGGCTGCGGGAGCGAAACCACCCTTCGAAATTCTGCGGACCGATATTCTGCTATTCTGCGGTTTGCTGTTCCGGCCAGGGGAAGCATCATATGAGGAAACGAAATCGGGACTCTTCCATCTTTTGAGGAGGTTGATCGTCATGAAGTACTTTGAGGATTTTCAGGAAGGAGAAAAGTTCGTCACCAGAAGGAGAACCATCACGGAAGCCGACATCGTGATGTTCGCCTCCCTCAGCGGGGACTGGTATCCTCTCCATGTGGACGTGGAGTATGCGAGAAGGAGCCCTTTCGGGGAGCGCATCGCGCACGGGTTCCTGGTTCTCTCTGCGGCTTCGGGACTTATGCATCTTGATGAAATGGCTATCGTAGCCTTTTACGGAATGGACAAGGTGCGGTTCCTGGGACCGACCAAGATCGGCGATACCCTGCACGTACAGATGGAAGTCGCTGAAAAGAAGGAGCGAACCCCGGAACAGGGTCTCGTCAAATTTAAGGCCGCGGTCAAGAACCAGGAGGATCGGGATGTGGCGGTCATGGACATGAATCTTCTTTTGTTCAAAAAAGGTAAATGACTCAGGTTTCATACCCCCGGAAGGTCGTCCATGGCCCCGCTCTTTTGAAATCGAAACCCATGACGCAGGCCCTGCCCTGATGGAGGAAGGAAATGGGGAACCGCCTCAAAGACAAAATCGCGATTGTGGTGGGAGCAGGTCAAGCTCCGGGAGATGCGGTCGGGAACGGAAGGGCGGTGTCCATGCTTTTTGCCCGGGAAGGGGCCAGCGTAATGCTTGTTGACCGCCGCCTTGATTCCGCTTTGGAAACCAAGTCCATGATCGATGGGGAACACGGGCAGTGTTTTGCCTTTCAAGCCGACGTGGTCAATGAAGGGGATTGTCGTCGGATGGCCGAGAAATGCGTTGAAACCTATGGCCGAATTGATGTTCTGGTAAACAACGTGGGAATTGGGGAAGGGGACCGCAGCCTGATGGAGCTGAGCGAAGAGGCCTGGGACCGGATCCTGAATGTGAACCTCAAAGGGATGTTTTTTACCTGCAAGCACGTGTTGCCCGCCATGGAGAAGCAGGAGCGGGGGTCCGTTATCAATATCTCTTCGGCTGCGGCCGTTTGTGCTGTTCGTTATTTCGCGTACAAGATCTCCAAGGCCGGGGTGAATGCTCTGACCCATCAACTTGCCTTGAAGTATGCCAAAAAGGGTATCCGCGTCAACGCCATCATGCCTGGACTCCTGAATACGCCCATGGCGATCGAAGGGATCCAGAGGGCTCTGGGAATCACCAGAGAGGAGCTCATCAGGAGAAGAAACGAGATGGTGCCTCTGAAGGGCGGCATGGGAGACGCGTGGGATACGGCCTACGCCGCGCTTTTCCTGGCATCCGACGAGTCAAAGTTCGTCACTTCGGTGATCCTCCCGGTGGACGGGGGTCAGTGTGCCAAGATAGGGTAGAAGCGTCTGGGTGAGGCTCCCCGCGCTTCTGCGCGGGCCCTCTGCCGACAAGACCCGGCAGAGCGCAGTCTGGAAACTACAGGCTCATTTCTTTATAATCCCGCGCGATGATGAGTCTCGGCTCCGTGAGAGATTGGATCTCCCCCGGACTGAGTCCCGCAACCCCCTCCTTGAGAAGCAAACCCTCGGGCGTTACCTCGATATAGGCAAGGTTCGTGAGGACAACGTTTACTGCGCGCCTGCCTGTAAGAGGCAAAGAGCACTGATTGACGATCCTGGGTTTGCCGTTTTTTTCCGTGTGCTCCATGAGAACCATCACCCGTTTGGCGCCAAAGGCAAGGTCCATGGCGCCGCCCACCGTTCCCAGAAGCTCACCGGCGGTCTTCCAGTTGGCCACGTCTCCCTTCTCAGAGACCTGAAAACCGCCGATAATACTCATGTCCAGGTGCTTTCCGCGCATCATGGCAAAAGCATCGGCCGTGTGAAACAGGCTTGCACCTACCTTCAGGGAAATGGGCTGGCCTCCGGCATTGACAATTTCGTGGTCGCTTTCCTCCTCGGAAAGGATGCCGCCGTAATTGAGAACGCCGTTTTCCGCGTGGAGAAACACCTCCAGCTCCGCAGGGATAAAATTGGCGATCTGGGTGGGGATGCCGATTCCCAGGTTCACGTACATACCCTCTCTCAGTTCCTGGACCGCCCGGAGGCACATGAGTTCACGGGTAAGCCCTTTATTCGTCATATCAAGACCTCCTCTTGCCGTGAACGTAATCCAAGTACGTCTTCATCTCTTCGTAAAAAAAGTCTTTGAAATAATCGTAAGGGTCCACCTTGGACGCTTTGACCACGCAATCCACGAATATCCCGGGAGTGACCACAGCCTCGGGGTCAAGATGCCCCACTTCCACAACCTCGTCCACCTCTGCGACAGTGACCGCAGCCGCGGTTGCATAAATGGGGTTGTGGCATCTGGCGCTTCCCCGGTAGACCAGATTCCCGTATCGATCCGCTTTATGGGCTTTGATCAGGGCAAAGTCCACCTTTAAAGCGCTCTCCAGAACGCATTCGAGCCCGTTGAAAATCCGGGTTTCCTTTCCCTTCGTCAACTCGGTTCCCACCCCGATGGGGCTATAGAATGCCGGAATCCCCGCCCCGCCCGCTCGAAGTCTCTCCACGAGATTCCCCTGAGGAACAACCTCCACCTCCAGTTCTCCTCTCTTATGGGCCTGAATCAGCGGGTCCTTGGCTTCCACGAGGGAGCGAAGATTTGCAGGAAATCCGGGGTAAGTGGTGATCACCTTTTTTACGGCCCCGACCGCCACCAGATAATCGAATTGTCGCGTGGCTGTCCCTACCAGGGTGAGATCCCTGAGCGGGGGTTTGCGTTGCGAAACAGCCTTGATCAAGGCAAAAGGCGTTCCCGCATAGCCAAATCCGCCAATGCAGATGATGGATCCGTCCCGGATTTTTGCCACCGCTTCATCCGCGCTTTTGACGATCTTATTCACCATTTTCGCCTCATCCCCTCTCCATAATTTTGTAAAAATCATTTTATCGGCTCTCCGGTTCGTTGTCCAGCTAAGAAAGTTCTTAAAGGATGCGTCTCTATTTAAAATGAACAAGCTCTGCGTCGAAAGGGTCTGCTGCACCCGATGGTCCTATCTTATGGGGGCATGTGCGTCTCCTTGTGGAAATGGTGAGGGAAAAGCCCGGGCTTCCCATGGCTTTTTTGCGTCTTCGCGATGCATTAAAGCGATTTTTCCTGGACTTTCCATTTCAAATGGGCGATTCATAGACCGGCGCATCCGTGATGAGCTTTTCGGGAGAGCAAGAGAAGAGGAAGCGGTGATGGGAACTGTTTCAAAAGATGTCTTCCAAGCGATGTTCAATCCAAAAAGCGTCGCCGTATTCGGGGCTTCATCCAATGAGGTGAAGTCAGGGTCCCGCTACCTGAACGCATTGATCCAGTCGAGATATCCGGGACGGATCTACCCGATCAACCCGGGGGAGAAAGAAATCCTCGGGCTCAAGGCATACGCTTCGATTCGAGACTGCCCGGAACCTGTGGACTACGCTATTTTCTGCGTCCCTGCCCGTTTTGTGCTGGACCTGGTGGAGGATTGCGGTGCCAACGGACTCAAAGTCATGCAACTTTTCACCGCGGGCTTCCGGGAAACCGGCCAGTCGGAGGGGATTGCGTTGGAACAGAGACTCGTTCAGGCTGCCCGGGGATATGGAATTCGCGTGATCGGCCCGAACTGCATCGGGGTTTACTGTCCCGAAAACAGGATCCCTTACGGGCTGGCCCTCTCACCTATGGAGCCGGGAAACATAGGGTTTTTGTCCCAGAGCGGGGGCAATGCGGGTCGTCTCATATTCGGTGGGTTCCTGCAAGGTATGCGGTTCAGCAAAGTGATCAGCTACGGCAACGGATGTGACCTGAATGCGGTGGATTTTCTTGAATATTTCGGGAGCGATTCCAAAACGGAAGTGATCGGGGCCTACATCGAGGGTATCTCATGGGGACGACCCTTCCTTGAACTCGTAAAGGAGATTTCGGGAAGAAAACCGATCGTTCTGTGGAAAGGCGGGCAGACCCCCGGGGGGAAGAGAACGTTGACCTCCCACACCGGCTCCATCGCGGGAAGCTACCGGCTCTGGGAAGACGCTCTGAAGCAATGCGGGGGAGTGGTGGTGAGGGATTTTGAGGAGCTTTCGGACACGCTCCTCGCCTTTTCGGCGTTTCCCTACCTGAGGGGGAACCGGGTGGTCATCACTGCCGGATTGATGGGCGGTGGAGGGGGCATCAGCGTGGAAGGGACGGATCTTTCCATCCAGGAAGGTCTGGAGCTCGTGGACTTTCCCAAGGATCTTCAAGAGGAAGTCGCCAGCCTGCTGCCCAATAGAGCCGGAACCATCCTTACAAACCCCATAGACTTTGGCTCCGCCATGAGCCTGGGTGTTTTGAAGCGGGTGGTGGAAACGGTTCTCAGGGAGACGGAGTGCGATGTCATTCTCATCCAGGAGTTCTTCGATCGGATGCTGGGACTGGCTTCGGAGGACGCTCTCCTCTCCTTCTTTGCGGAACTGTCACGCCTGGGTGAAAAGTCGGAGAGGCCGATTATTATTGTCTGGCCGCCCGAGGCGGCAAACCACGAAGGGTTTTTGTTGAGGCTGAAGCTCATTGAGAGAGGAGTGATCGTTTATCCTTCCATTCGAAGGGCGGCGCGCGCCATCTCCAATGTTTCCAGCTACCGTGCGAGGTTCGGTCCGGCAAGAAACCCGGGGTAATGGAAATGCCGGACCCGGCTCCTGCCTTTTGGGATGCCGCTTCTTGGAATCATGGGAGTTATCAGCGAAAAAGAACGCTTTTTGGCAACATTGCTTGGTGAGGGATCGGATCGGTTTCCGTTTTTCGATCTGGAGCCGGATGGGGAGACCCTTGAGCGGTGGCACCGGGAAGGCCTTCCCCGGGGCAGGAGTTTCACGAAGTTCTTCAAGCTGGAACCCCACTACTCCGTAGGCCTGATCCTTCGCAGTTACCCCTACTTCAAAAAAGCCTCCGACCTGCTTCCTGATCCATCTGCCTTCTCACGGCATTACAACGCCGACGACCCTTCCCGCTACGCCAAGGGTTTCGTTGAGCGCGCCGGCAAGCTTGAGAGGGAAGGCCGTGTTCTGTATGTGGATGCGTCGGGTGGGGGGCTGCTCCAAATGCTCGGTGTGGGAGACTGGCAGTCGCTGGTTTCCGCCCTCTTCTCCATGGTGGAAAGGCCCAGGTTGGTTGAGGAACTGGTTGAGAGGACCACGGACTTTTACTGCGTTTGCCTGGAGCGTGTGCTATCCCGGGTGAAGGTGGATTACGCCTCTTTTTATGAGCCCATCGCCTCCAACACAGGTCCCGTGATCTCCCCGGCCATGTTCGATCGCTTCGCCATGCCCGGCTACAGAAAGGTGCTGCGCCTATTGGAGAAATTCCGGGTGCCCTTGCGTATCTTATGCACAACCGGAGGCGACTTGAGCCCTCTGTTGGGTCCCTTGATCGACGCGGGCATCAATGGTCTCTGGATAAGCAATATAAGGAGCGCCCGGATGGATTACACGGCTCTTCGCCGTGCTTTCGGACCGAATGTGGCCTTGATCGGAGGGATCGACTCAACCGCATTGAGCCGGGATGAGAACGCTGTCTGCCGAGCTGTGAAGGAAACCGTGCCTCCCCTCCTCGAGACCGGCCGTTATCTTCCCTGTCTGGACGACAGGCCGCGGAGCAACGTTCCTTTCGCCCTCTACCGATTGTATCGCCGGCTTTTGGAAGAGATTTCATTGAAGGGCTGAGAAGAGCCAAGCCGGCTCTCCCTCAGGGGATGGTCCACACGGGCGCTTTCCCCGGCTTCCGATCATTGTCCCAGATTTTTGAGGAGGTTGAGTCCGATCTCCAGGTAATCCTCTCCCAATCTCTTCATGACGAAGGATCTGATCACATTGGACTGCCTCATGAGGAGGAGGAGTTCTTTGAGTAACTTCCTTTCTTCCTTATTGAGCGTGACGATTAAACCGGTGCTGTCTTTCACAAACAGGTTTAGAGGTTCCAAATCAGACATGTGATCGCCTCTTCAAAAACTCCTGAAAAAGTCTGCCCCTATCTCCATAAATCCCTTCCCAACCCGATGAAGAGCCGGCTTTTGCCCATGGCATTCCCGCTGATGAGGGGCGGATGCGTTTGTGGGAGAATTTCACTAAAATCTTTTGTATTTTACCTCAGAATCCCGACTTCCCACAACACAAATCTGCCAGGGGCGATTCGCGACCTCGCAGAGAGAGCTATTCTCCCATCACCAGCCGCCGCCGGTTTCATCGGCAATTCTCTTGGCGATCCGCTCCCCATCCTCGCTGCTTCCCCAGAAACTGTAAGGTGTTCTGGGTGAGCGGTATTTTTCGTATATGGCCCGGAGTGCGCCGTTCAACCGGGCCTCATCGTCGGTTTTGATCGTGATCACGTCCTGACTGATCTCTTCGATGGGTTTTCCCAGGGTCTCCTCTCTCATCATTCCATCGCTGAGGCGCCGGTTCTCTATCTTTTGGAACAGGACCTCGACCCCATTAGCCGCCGAAATCCTGTTCAGATCCTCCTGACGGATTTCCACAAGGGGATCGCCGGTATAATATCGAAGGTGAACCGTGTAACTTCCCATGTGATCACTCCTTTTGCGTCAAATATTTTTTGTAGCGTTCCACCCCGGCCTTGCGCTCTTCCTTCGTTCTCATAAAGTAATCCCTGGAAGGTTTGATGTGGTACGTAAAGTGGTTGTAACCCACTTTCGGATCAAACCGATACTCAGCCATGGCCTCTCTGTCGAATACCACATCTATGGCCCCGTCCGTCATGGTGAGTTTTCCCCGGACGCCACAAGTAGGACACTCGACAGCTCTTCGGTCTTTGAGAATTCGAATATTCCAGTCCTGGCAGATAGGGCAGAGCCCCGGGGTCGAGCGATAGGTCGGGTCTTGATCCCGGGCAGCCATCGCCAGTTCTTTGCCGATTCGGTGGGCCCTGTGGAGAACCTCTTCCTCGTGGACGGCCTCCCCCAATCCCTGAACGTTAAAAGCTTCCCGGTGGATCACGTGAAATCCCAGGATACCAAAGAATATGTTCGGCTGGAGCATCCCGTAGGGAATCCATCCTCTTGTCGCGTAGGGGACCATGACAGAGGCATACTTTCCGCGGAAGGTCCCTCGATGGGCCAGGACCCAGGCCCGGTCGATCAACTGTTTCAACACCGCTGTGGATTCGAGAAAATAACAGGGGACGCTGAGGAGGACTGCGTCTGCTTCGTCGATCTTGGACCAGATGAATTTTACGCCGTCCTCGATGTGACACCCCTCCTTGCGGAAAAGGCAGAGCCCGAATCCCTGGCACGCCTCGATGCGTTGGTCGGTGAGCCGCAGCACCTCCACCTGCGCCCCCTCTTCCTCGGCACCCATCAGGGCCTCCTTTGCCAGGATGTCGGAATTCCCATTTTTTCTGTAACTTCCCAGCAGACCTAAGATCTTCATCTTCGCCCCTCCTTATTCCGGACCCGATCCGGGTTGTTTCAAACGGAACCGTGACCCCGTCAGATTTACCCTTCTTTTATACAGTGCTTCTCACGGCGTGTGCAATGGCCAATTTGTAGTCGCTCCTGAAGCGGTGATTGGGAAAGGACTTTAGGGAACTTGGAAGCACATGTCAATGGGCGCCGGGTGACGATCAGGCTGGAGGCGAATCGTGGTTGAGAAAGGGGCGGCGAGTGCTGGTAAGGCCGCCTTTCCAGCAAAAAAACGTCATGAACGCCCGCTGTAAATATACTCCCAGATCTTTCCCAGTACGATCCGAAGAATATCTTCTTTTTTATCCACAGGGTAGATGGAGACGTTTTTGCGCACGGCCATGGAGCGCCGGAACGTCTGGACGCGTTTATTATCTCCGATGTGAACCGCGGTGATGCGGTTTTTGCTTTCGTTGAAATACTGGATCAACGCCTCCAGGTTGGTGATTTGCATATCTGTGATGAGGAAGATGTCCGGCACGCGCTCCGTTTGAAGCCCCTGGATATTCTCCACCAGGAGCTGTGTCCCTCCGCCGAAATAGTGACAGAGGGTGCGGTAAATATCCTTGCGGTTTCGGGAGTAGGGCAGAATCTGTTGCCCCCCGGAATAGGCATCGCTGAAGTTGTAAACCGCCACCCTTGCATCATTTCTCAGATAGGCGTCGCATGCACAGGCCGCGCCCAGTACGGCGTGAGACAAGTGTCGTTTTGGATCCGTCATGCTCCCTGACGAATCAATGATCGCGATACAATCCGGGATTCCTTCTTCTCGACCAAACACGTCTCCCTCGAGACGCTCCCAGGACTGGGTGATTCCAGGCATGATCTTTCCGAAGCTCGTCCATGGATCTATGTCACGGAAGGGCCTTCCAACCTCCCAGGGGACGTGGCGATGGGGATAAAGGGCGCCGCTTTTCTGCACCGGCCTCTTGCGGATCGCGAGGAGGTAGTTTTCGGCAAGCTTCATGTAATACAGGATGTCTGCGTCCACGGATTGGCCGGCTCCCAGTCCCATACCCCGGCCTGCGGGCCCTGTAGCCTCCGATAATTCCTTCTCGAAATCCTCAACGATCTCTTTGAATTCAGAAGGTGTCGCTGTCTCGGCGGCAAGCTCCTTGAGGCCCTGTTCGATTTCCTGCACCGAATACTGGTGGAACTCGTGGCTGTCAATGGGGCCTTTACGGTCGGAAGAGTTGGGGTCACGCTCCTTTTCCGTCTCCAGAAGCGTGCGGACCGCTTTGGAAAATCGCCTGATATTTTCCTTCCAGCGGCTTCGATCCATGTAGGGAATTCGGGATAGCTTCCTGGAGATTTCTTCGAATCCTGCCACGCCCAGATCCAACCCCCAGATCCTCTGACAGAGAGCATGAACGGCCTTGTCAAGGTTACTTCGGTTGAGGTTCTTGTAGATCTTGGGAAGAGGGGTATCTTTCTGGCTGATGCAGTAAGTATCCGCCACCACATCCATGAAGTAGTCGGTGGCCGTTCGAGCCATCTCTTTGTCTTTGAGAACCCTCTTTGCCTCCCCGTAGAGCTTGAGATGGGTTGAGAAGTCCCAGGGACAGTAAAGATAGTGGGAGAGGGCGTGATCAAGGAGCCCCTCGAGGACTTCGGCCGGTTTCAGTTGGCGAGACATCTCTTCGACGAATTCCCTGGATATGGAGATCCTCTTCTTTTTCATGTCCAGGCCGACGCGCTGTTCGCCCTCCGCACACGTGGGAGCCGGGAGTTCAGGGAAGAGATGTCTCTTCCTCACCTCCGGCCAGAGTTCTCGCAAGATCCGATCAAGGTCCGACATGGTTCCCCCCTTAAATGGATCTCGATGGCTCATCCGGGGCCACGAGCCTGCCCTGTTGATAGATCCTTCCCCCGAAGAACCTTTTCCCCAACCCTCGGATTCGGCCATCCACGTGGATCTCGCCACCTCGCATCCATTCCCCGGTATTCTGACCGGTATAGCCGATAACCAGGATTTCGCCTCTTGTCATGCCGGCCCCGCACCAGTTGCCTGTGGATCCTTTCACCACAAGGCGGCCTCCTGCGAGCCCCGCACCGATGAAATCTCCGGAATTTCCCTCCAGGATGAGCGTCTTGCCCTCGGGAAGCCGGTACCCGAAAAAATGAAACGTTCTTCGGTAGTCTTTGAGCTTGAGGACGATATGATCTTCTTGCGCATGGTTGACCAGAGCGGAGACATAGATCCCGGCCGGTCCTGAAATCATGTACGGAATTTTATCGGAGGCGTCCATTTCCGCGCAGAACTCCTCGATATCGTCCTGATCGAAAGGAATGTCCCGTATGGTTTCAACGGCCGAGTTGTATGCTTTGACCACGCGGCTGTGTTCCACGAGCCAAACCAGATCCTTGGCTTCCTCTTCCACCAACCGGAGATAGCCTTCTACGATGTGGTCCATGACCTTGTCTTTGGCCCGAACAATACGGTCCAGGGGAATCTCTTTTTGCTCGCAGGGAACGGAACGAAAATCCAGAAAAGGGTTCATCACTCTACTACCTCCTCGCCCAGGTCTCTTCGGATCTCCCAGTAAAGGGGATGGTCTCCGCGCACAGGCTCCATCGCCTCCCCCTCCATAATTCTGCAGGCGACGGCCAGCGCCTTTTTCACCTGGGGCCCCTGTTCCATGTAACGCCTATGCATTTCCTTCACGGCCTCTTTTGCCATGTAAATCTGAAGGGGATCGCTTCGAGGTTCTTTTTCGCGCTGGGCCAAGGCATCTTCTTTCCATTGAACTCTATGGGCCAGGACGAAAGGAAGCACTGCTTTCAAGTGTTCGACGTCCACCGTTTCATCCCCGAGCAGCCAGGCGAGAGCCTGGGAGAAAACCCGCGCGCTGGTTGGAAATCGGTTGGAGATACAGTTCCGGACCCGGTTACAATAGTATTCCGTGAAATGGCATCCTTCGTGGCAGGTTTCATGAGAGCGTTTTTGACCTAACCGGTAGCAAAAGGAAAGCTCGGAAAGCACCAGTCTCAAAAAGGCGTTGGAATCCAAATCAAGAGGAATTCTTCCTTTCTGGGTCCGGATTGTCTCGCGGTCCGCACTGGACAGTGTTCGAATTCCAGCCGCTTTTTCCAGGTCTTGTCCGAATCGAGCACAGAGACCTTCGATCTGTTCCATTCGAGCGGAGTAAGGCATCCTTTCGGTCAGGACGAGCTGGAATTCGCTTTCCAGCGCTTCATGTCGAAGGGCCGCCCCATTGGAGTCCTTCATGCCGATCAAGTAAGCGAGGTTGGCACTAGGATGCTTGGACTCCACCATCACGTCAAATCGATCAATGAGCGGCGCGATAATCGTATTGGTGCCTCGGTCCTCGTAGTTCGCCGTGGCGAAAAGACAATATTCCCGATTGATAATCGCGTCGTTCAGATAGGCCCAGTTTCCTCGATCAACGCCGTCGAGAATCATGCTTTGCTTGGTCTCCGGAAGCCGGTTGATCTCGTCCACGATTTTCACAGGAAGAAGGGTGAAGTGGGACCACACAACCACTTCCTCTCCCTGATTCAGCCTTCCCAGATCCGGTCGCCCGATGATCTTCTCCTCGGTCTGCTCCGGGTGTCCGGAGACCTCGCTCCCCCAGATGGTCCCCAGAGGAAATTGGTATAGAAGGGAACACACGTACTCGGCGGAGGTGGTTTTACCCAGGCCGGGCTCTCCGATGATGAGTTCCTTGCCTTGTGAGAGACCCGTCAGGAGGCCCATGAGCAGGCCGGCGTTAAATCTTTCACCCTTGATCTCCAGGTCCGGGCGATTGAAATACAGGTTTTCCGAAATATACTCGTATATCTCTCGAACCGTCTCTCTCAAAATACCGTTTTTATCCATACCCATCACGACACCATCCACGTGTTCAAAACTCGGGTGCTCTCACGTCACCGTAGGAACGGGCTTCGCGATTTTTGTTCCGGCGGCGCCGCAGCCACTCCTTGGAATCTCTCCCCAAGACGACCCGTGCTTGACGGTGTTGAGTGTAAGGAGTCCTGGGGGGTTAAAATCCGCAAGAGCATATCTCCAAAATCCAAGATCTGGCATATTGTCGCTGGACAGCCGGTGGATCTCCGCAACCGCAAAGAGAGGTTCGGCCTAACTCCAAGGTGAGAAGGATATAGGTGCAAGTCCAGGGATAAGGGATGACAGACACTATGAAATAAGGTTAAGGAAAGAGATGAGCCTTGTCAACGGAAAAGAGTCGGGAAGCGGAAGCGAACCCAGTGCGATGTCGACCATGGAGCCTCTTGGGGGTACTGTCCTCAAGTACATGTTTCAACAGGTTCAAAGGGGGCCGCGAGCACTTGACCGGTTCCAAGGTGCCTTTGCCCTCTTGACAACGATGGTGGGAGGGTTTTATTACCCAACACGTATTCCTCTGCCGATCACCGGGAGACGCATGGGTTAAATCGTCGGGGAATTCCCTCGATTCGAGGACGAAACCCACGACTCGCATGCGGGCAACACTTGAACGTGAACCACGAAGGTTCTTTGGACATTCCCTTGGAGGGTAAAATTGCAGGCATCGGTTTCCCATTCCGTGATTTCGGATTTTCCGTCGAATCGAGTGCGGTTCGGATATGCCCTCGTGAAGTTTGCCATGGATGCCTTCACACGGATTCCCTTTCGCACTCGATATCGGCTGGGCGAGACTCTTGGCCTGCTGGTTTATCGCTTTGACGCCACGCGCAAACAGGTGGCCATCAGAAATCTGGAATTGGCGTTTCCCCAATGGGAAGAAAGCAGGCGCCTGGAAGTTGCCCGCCAGGCTTTCATCAATTTTGGAAGATTGATCATGGAGTTCGTCCAGTGTACCAGGCTCACACCGGCCGATATGCGGCGACAGGTCACCTTTGAGAACCTGGACCTGGTCAGGGAAGCGAAAGCCAGAGGTAAGGGAATCATCTTCCAGGCCGCTCACTTCGGGAACTGGGAATTCGGCGGGCTTGCGGTTTCCACGCTGGTTGAGCCCCTGGACGTGGTGGCCCGCCCGCTGGACAGCAAGATATTGGAAATGCTTCTCAGCGATTACCGTGCGAAGCAGGGCAACCGGGTCATCAAGAGCAGCGGGGGAGCCAGGGAGATCGTGCGAGCCCTCAAGGCCAATCGCATGGTGGCGATACTCATGGACCAGAACCAGATTCGATCTCATGGGATTTTTGCCGACTTTTTCGGGATTCCCGCCTCTACCACGCCGGCGATCGCAATGATAGCCAGGAAAACCGGGAGCGCCGTTATCCCGGCATTCCTGGTGCGGGAAGGCTTTCAAAAATACCGCCAGATCTTCAGGGAGGAAGTGTTCATAGACAGGACCAAGGATAAGGGGCAAGACGCCTTGACCAATACCACCAGGCTCAACAGGGTCATTGAGGAAATGGTGCGTGAGTATCCGGAACAATACTTCTGGCTTCATCGTCGCTGGAGAACGAGACCCAGGGGAGAGCCGAAAATTTATTGAAATAGCTGGAGCAGCCTGTCCGAAACAATGGGATTGAAAAGAAGGGCCGGTCCTGGCAGGCGAGTTCGTGCCGGAGAGTGTGGGAAAATGTATAGAAATAAATGCCAACAAATTTATTGTTTTTACCCACTCAAGTGAGTATTTTATTACATAGTTTTGAAAGCTTTCTCCTGAAGAAAAATGTAAGTATTTGTATTTGTCCATAAAATGTCGATCAGAGGAGATTTGCATAGTTTTTGCAGTCATTAAAACCCATATTGGCTTTTCATGTTTTGCGAATCCTGTACGGTGCTTTTTGGACAGGAGATAAATTCTCTTCCAGGGGGTACCGCTGAGCGGAAAACGGGGTGTTGAAATCCATGAAGATCATTGCATGTCCTAAGGGTGGTAAGATTCCTGAGGGGTACTGCCGGTTGTCCTGCCTGAATTTTTCGGGACAGCGCAAGCCGGCAAAGAGAATCTCCTTCCAGGGTTTGAAAAACGCTTTTTTGGATGACGAAAGACCGTGGCTTCAGATTTATAAAGAAGAAATTGTTGGGGGCAATAAAATCGCTTCTCGTAACCGGCGTTCGTGAGCCCCTTCTATCGGTGGGGGTCGCGCGTGTAGACCTCCCTCTTTAAAAGCGGCCCTGGTTGGTTTGCTATGGAGTCTCACTCTTCAGTGACGTCCGGAACATCGCCTTGATCAGAAGATTTTTGACCATTCAGCATCGGCTCAATCCACTCCATGTTTACTGCCGCCTTCTGGACAGAGGGTTGAGTAAACATTTCTCGGCCTACCTATGCAGGTACTACGAAACGCTCGTCTTTATTTGGCTGAGTTTTGCCCTCAAGACTTTGATCCACGTGTACTGCGCGATCAATAAGTCCTCGGTGGTGCAGGACGAGTTGAAAAATCACAGATGAGTTCCCGGGGATAGCCACCCTTTCTCCCCACCAGAGCAGGGCTCACGAGCCCTGCTTTTTTGTTTTTCCGGTAGAGGAGTGCGAGGGCAGGGCCCTCGCAAGCCCTTTTGAAGTTTGCGTTGACTGAACGGCGCTATGGGATGGAGAGAAGGGAGGCAGTGAGGAAAGTGGTTCCCCTCTTCATTCGGCATTTGGATTTTGAAATTTGACATTCGTGGCCGCTCCTATTTTCGAAGGGAGTGCTGGAAAAGGGCGTGGGGTGTGTAACCCGGGAGTACCTAACCCTACAACGATACTTAGTATCCCGTCATTCCGGCGCGTCACCCCGGTGAAAACCGGGGCGGAATCCATTTACAACTGTGAGGAATCTGACCAATTGGATTCTCTTCCCATGCTAGGATTACTGGATGCCCCCGGCTAAATTCATGCCGGGACAGGCTCCTCAAGTCCGGCATGACGGAGTTCCAAATGCCGCGCCACTACTAAGTGACGTTGTAGGGCTAAGGGGCAGTGGGAATAGGTTTGTCATCTCCGATTAAGTGGGATAGAATGCGTCCACTTGGGGTCGGCAGGCGACCGTTTGGTACCCGTGTGCATGAGAGCCATTTTCTGTAAAAGGGTCGAATATTGCACTGAAATTGGATCGGTTTTTGGGACGGTGCGACTGAGGTGGAGAGTTTAGAGAAAAAAGCGCCGATTTTTTACGGCTGGTGGATCGTAGTGGCCGCTACGATTGTCCTGTGTTCCCAAGGGGTGATGTTCTATGGTTTCGGAATCCTATTTCCATCCATACTGCACGAGTTCGGCTGGTCTCGAGCACTCACTTCCTCCATATTTTCCGTTCATATTTCCGCAAACAGCCTTTTTATTCTTCTGATGGGCTACCTCATCGACCGGTATAGCCCCCGTTTTCTAATCGGATTTGGTGCGCTTTTTATCGGTGCCGGGTTGATCCTTTCAAGTTTCACGCGTGAAATTTGGCACCTTTACCTCTTTTTCGGCGTGATCGTGGGAGTGGGAGCTTCGAGCACGTATGTGCCACCCCTCACGGTGGTGACAAGATGGTTCGAAAAGAAACGAGGACTCGCACTGGGCATTACGGTGACCGGGATCGGTATCGGGGGGTTCCTCGGCTCGCCGTTCCTGAACTGGCTGATTCAGGCTTTTGGTTGGAGGGGCGCCCTTCCGGTTCTTGGAATCCTCACGGGAATGATCGTGTTCGTGGCTGCCATGATCCTCATAGGTCATCCGAGGGAAAAGGGCTTGAATCCGTACGGGGCATCGGCGTCCCAGGGAGTTCGAGACCGGGATTCGTCTCCTCCGCTGCAGAGCCGGGCAAGCTCATTGGCGGAAAATGCCGCTTCGGACTGGAAACTTTGGGACGCGGTCAAAACTCCGGCCTTCTTCATCCTGTTCGTCATGTTTTTTTTCGCCGAGGTGTCCCTTGTGGGTGTGATGGGCCATCTCTTTACGCATGCATCGGAGAGCGGCGTGCCGAAGCATGTGGTTTCGTGGGCCTATAGCGTCATAGGGATAGCCAGCCTGATGGGTAAAGTGGGTATCGGCGGCCTTTCCGATCGTATCGGAAGGAAGGCGGCTTTCTTCCTTTCTTTTGCCCTGAAGGGGACGGCCTTTGTGCTCCTGCTTCCCGCCCCGAACATCTATTTTCTTTACATGTTTTCCGTGCTATTGGGCCTGTCTTACGGCGGATGGACCCCGCTTTTCCCCGCCGTTTTGGGTGATTATTTCGGTCTTGGCGCCATGGGCAAGATCTTTTCCATTCTGACAATCAATTTCCTTCTTGGCGGCACTTGCGGCCCTATCCTTGCCGGTTGGATCTTCGATCAACGGGGGAGTTATTTCATCGCCTTTGCGATTTTTTCGGGGATTTGTTACGTTGCCGCCGCTCTCTCACTGCTGCTCAAGGCACCGCAAAGGCGCGGCACCGTCAGCTTTGCCGCTGGGGAATAGGGGGGAGAGAGGGCAGGAACAGGGAACGAGCTAGAGGAGTTCGTGAATGTTCCTCACCCGGTGAACCATCTCGGTCACCTCATCCGATACCAATTTTAGAAATGTGGCCACGTCGGGGGTCTCCTCCGCGTTGAAGGCCGTGGCCACTCCAGCGACCCTGATCGAGACCGGGATTCCCTTCAGTTCGATGGGCTTGGTATGAAACGATTTGAGGACGCGACGAAGGGCCGACCTTGCGTCTTTTTGGAGCGTCATGGGGAGAAGTGCCATGAGTCTGTTTTCCGGCAACTTGCCGACCAGATCCGCGTCTCTGAGCATGCCCGGTAGCTCGGCAAGAATTGCGTTGGTGAGGAGCTCCTGGTTGATTTTCCCCGTCTCTTTCTTCCCCACCGGTTTGGCACGCACCACGGAAAGGCACAGGGCGGAAAAAGGCGAGCCGTAGCGCTTGGCCCTGGCGATCTCCTTTTCGAGGAAGATCATGATGCCTTGAGAGCTTAAAGGTCTGGGCCGGGGTTTTTTGCGCTCTTCGGGCCGGGCCTCTCTCCCTTCCTCTCTCGCGATGGCCTGATAGATCTGTCCAATATCGTTTTCATCAATCTCTTTAGCTTCCGCTCTTCGGGACCCGGACCGAGAAGAATTCGATTCTTTTGTGGCTTTTTTATAGATTTCTTCCAGGCGAGTGTCGATCTGCTGGTGCAGGCGCTCCAGGACATTATCTTCCAGATCCATTTCTTTCAAGCGGCTGATGATCGTAGACTCAAGACCGTTCATCACTTGGCGGAAATGTTCCATGCCTTTTTCCTTGGTGGCATCGGCGGCCAGTTTGGATCCGAGTCGTTCCACGTAGTCCACCAGGAGATCAGTGAGCAGTCCTGCATCACCGGTGCCTTTCCGGATTTCGGCCGCCAGGAAAATGAGTTCAGCAGCTTGAGCGGGGTTCCTTTTCACCTCCTCCAGCAGGTCCTTTCCGTCAAGGCCCACCCTTTCGGAACTTTCCATGAGGACCTTTACCAGTTCGTCACTCTGGAGCTCCCTGCCAAGCTCTTTGATCAGGTCCAGGTATTGCTGAAGGGGCATGCCCTCCTCCAGAAGAGCCGTCTTGATTTTAGGAAGGAGCCGTTTGAGTTCCTCCGGTTCAGGGACAAGCCTGCGGAGGACCTGCGCCAGGCGCCCCGTGGAGATTTTTCCGGTCTTGTACTCCTCTTTAACCAATCGCAGGAGAACATTATCGGAAATCTCATCCGCCTTGTCGAAAATCTCCTTCTCCATGGATGAAGGGATCATTAAGTCTTTTTGAGACTCGAGGCCGTCGATCAGTTTTCTCTTCATCTCAAAAACGGCGCGGGCAAGCTCCGAAAGATCTGTGAAACCTTCACCGCTTAAACGCTGATCTACTTTTTCGCCGATCCTTTGAAGTTTGTGCAATACGTCCGAACCGGGCCGTCGATGTGCAGTCTCACTTTGACCCCCGTCCTTCCTGTCCTTATCCGCCGAGGGGCCGGTCTCCTTTTTGAAGAGGCTTTCAGCGGGAAGGGCCTTCTGAAATTCCTCCTCCAACACGCTTTGAATCATTGAATCCATGAAAATTTTCTTGGAGCCGGAATCGGAATCGGCCTCTTTTTCCCTTTCCGAATTTGTCCCCTTGGAGTCGCGTTGCACCACCTCCTCGTCCGCCGTCATTTTCCTGAAAATGACATGGTTGATTCTCAGATGATCGATCCGTTTCTCCGAAAGCGCTTGTTTCATCGCTTCGGCAGTGGGGTATTGATTCAGGGATAACAGCACCTCCATGAACAATGTGAGCTCTTCCCTCCCTATGCCTTCTTCAAAAGATACAGATTCAATCCCGGCTTTTTTGAAGTGATTCAGCATCTTGCTCGGATTGATGCGGGGGTCGAGCGGTTCTTCCTCCACAAAGAACTGGTCGCGATTCATGGCGAAAACCAGAGGTGAGATGGATTTCAAGAGTTTTTCGACGGTTGAAAAGAGTTCATCCAGAGACTGCTTCACGTAGGGATGATCGATCTCGTACATGAGCGCGCGGTTGAACAACACCGAAAAGACGCGCCCGAATCTGGCAAACTCCTGTTTCATATTTTCTGCTTTCGCCATTTCCCCTCTCAGGACTGCCCGCCAAGGCATCTTTTCTGGTAATCTTCGAGGGCCTCCAGAAACTCCCTGCAGTTTGCATATCGGTCCTTTGGATCATAGGAGACGGCCTTGGAGACAATTTCGTCCATTTCCCGACCGACCCTCGGATTCATTTCCGAGGCCTTCTTTTGAAAGAGATCATCCTTCAATTTTATCTTCAGTTTGAGCAGGTCGATTGCGTCCTTCCATGGCGGCAGAGGTAGAAACGAAACGAGCATCTCGAATAAGGTGACTCCGGCTGCATAGATATCGGATCGGCTGTCCACGGATTTATGGAGTACCTGCTCGGGAGCCATATAAAGCGGTGTTCCCATTGGGACACGGGATGTTTGATCGGACCCGCCGGTCATCCAGGCAATGCCGAAGTCGGTGAGTATGGGCCGACTCGTGTGAGCCTCGATCAATACGTTGCTAGGCTTGATGTCTCTATGGATGATGTCCTGACGGTGGGCATAATCCAGGGCATCGAGGATGGCTGCCACGATTTTGATCGTCGCTTTGACGGATAAGAAACGCTTGGAAGGTAACACATGCCGTTGAGCGATTTTGATGTATTCGGAAAGAGAGCGGCCTTTTACCAGTTGCATCGTGATGAAAAGGAAATCCTCGGTCTCTCCGACTTCGTAAATTGTCACGATGTTGGGATGAGAAAGAATGGCTGCCGCTTCTGCCTCCTGCTGGAAGTTTTCGGCTGCCGAGGGGGTGAGAAGCGATTTGGGCAAGATTTTGACCGCGATTTGACGTTTCAGCGTTCTCTGGTAAGCGATAAATACGACGGCCATCCCACCGCGCGCATGCTCTTTCAGCAGGGTGGATGTACCAACCTCCCGCCCGATCAGATGTTCGAAGTTCAGTCCGTTGATGGAGACCATGCTTTTTGTTGCCTGGAAACAAAGAGTTGCCGTGTTTTTGCTCCGCGTACCACGGGTGGGGACAAGCGTTTCATGCCGAGAGCCCGGCTTCCGGACCCGGTTTTGTCCTCCTCACATATCATCGTCCAATCGTGGCGAGACTTGAGCCATTTTGAGGCGAGGGAGACCATGTGCGAAACGACGACCTTGAATGGGCGGCCCGGGAATTCCAAGAGCAGGGAAAGAGATGTGACGGTCAAATTCCTGAGATCGCTTTTCCCTTGACTCACAGGTGAAATTCGCCTACTTTTCCGCTTTGAAAGGTCGGATACCATCATGTGATGACCTGGTGGATCCGGAAGGGACGCATCTTTTTCGGCTCCGGCGCAGTCTTTTGCACCTTGTCGGAGCGCGGAGGAGACGCCGCACAACCCAGGCTGCGGGGAACTTCGTTTGGAAAGGAGAACGACCATGAAGAAACTTAGAGCAACCATCAAGATGGGCGCCACCGCTACAACCGTTCTAGCCCTGAGTTTGACTCTTTTCGGACTGCCCGGCATTTGCTTTGCCGAAGCTGAAACTGTGAACATCGGCTTTGTTTTCGGCGTCACAGGCCCCTACGCCACCTATGGAGTGCCCATGCGCGATGCCATGAACTGGGCCTTAAGCGAAATCGACAAGGCAGGGGGATTCGAGGTCAACGGGAAGAAATACAAACTGAACGTGATTTACTACGATCATGCCAGCAAGCCTGAAATAGAAGGTCCGGGGTTGTTGAAAAAGGCGTTGTTCTCCGATAACGTCCCCATCGTTTTCCTGGGCGGTTCCCCGATCACCCGGATCAGCATTCCTATCCTGCAGAGGGCGAAGACTCCGGCTGTGGTCATCCTGGCCGGTATGTTGGGTGTGGCCGAGCAGAGCCCCTATCTTTTCCGGATTCGACCGGATGCGGCTCAGTGCGCCCCTCCCATGGGGGCCTATTTCAGGGACATTGGTTTGAAGCGGTTGACTTGCTTTGGATCCGATACGGACTTCAGCCGGGATCAGATTGGCATATGGAAAGACCTGGTGAAGAAAGCCGGCGGGGAGATCCTCCTCGAGGATTATTATTCCCCCGGAAAAGTCCAGGATTTCTATCCCAGTCTTTCTAAGATCAAATCCCTGAACCCGGATGCCGGCTTTGTCGCCGGCACGACCCAGCAAAACGCATTGGTTTACAAGCAGGCCCGTGAGGTGGGCCTGACCATCCCGCTGGGCGGGTATACCGGCATGACCCCGGAGCAGGCCAAAGATTTGATCGGGATCAATTATAACGACGTGCTGAAGAACGTTTTTGACGCCAGGGGAATCGATCCCGGTTACCATCCGGCGAAGCAGGTGAGGGATTGGAGCAGACAATTCCAGGACAAGTTCGGCTATTCGCCTGCGGATCTCACCATGTGGGCCTGGGACGCCCCCTATATAGCGATCGAGGCTTTCAAGAAAGCACAGTCGGTGACCGATAAGGAGAAGCTCATGAAGGCCTTCGCTGACCTGGAGATCCCTGGCGGCATGTTGACCCCCTTTATCCCCATGACGGGAAACAAGATGTTCGACGAGAACGGTCAAGCTTATTCCACAACGGTTGTGCTGGGATGGAAAGACGGGGGTTGGGAGGCCAAAAAATACTACTCTGTTGTAAAAGGTGTGGTGAAGGAGATCCATTACTAGGATTCCATGCGGGGCTCGGGGGAGATAAGCCTTTCGAACCGGTGGTTTCAATTTGATGAAATGAGGAGGATGGACCATGTGTGTGGCAGAGGAAAGCCTTTCGGTTTGGAGCGCTTCTGAGAACCTTTCCCCCAGAGTGGAACGTCTTCGTGACGAATACTTCAATTATGACAACCGGAATTATTTCCGTAACGAGACGATTCCCTATACCACGGGTACGGAGTGGGACAGCGTTTACACGCCGCACGAACGGACCATCGTTCCGGAATTCGTGCCTGTCCTGGAATCCGTTCAGGACAGCCTCCTTGCCTTCGCCCGAAAGATTCCGCTGCCGGAGGGCTTCTGGGATCAACCCCTCATCGTCCGTCACGCCCTTTTCTTTGAAGAGGTGCTGAAAAGGCATCCTGTCCATATCCTGGACGGGGAGTTGATTGTGGGAGGGCATTTCTCGACCTCCCTTTCAAACTGCCTCAATGAAGCGGAAAGCCGCCTGTGGCGAAAGCAGGAAGAGGAATTTTTCGGTCGGGTGAAGTACCTCATTGAACACGGTGTGCTCAACTGCGGCGCGACCCAGGGGCATATTATCCCCAACCATCCCCGTCTGCTGAAAGAAGGCTTCTCGGGCATCCAGAAAAGAGCGGAGGCCATGCTTGCCGTCACCATGGGGGATAAGAAAAGGGATCTCCTCGGGGCGGTAATCCATTGCTGCGAGGGGGTGCGGCTGTTCGCCGAGCGCTATTCTCGAAAAGCGGCTGAACTGGCGGAAAGGGAAACGGACGAAGCCCGACGCTCGGAACTGCTCAAAATTTCTGAAATCTGTCTCCGGGTCCCCTACTACCCGGCCGAAACTTTCCATGAAGCGTTGCAAGCTGTGTGGTTCCAGCACATGTTGATCATTATGGCCGAGTCCTATCCCGGCCCGGGCGTTTCCCACGGTCGGTTCGACCAGTATATGTTTCCTTACTACGAAAAGGACCTTCACGAGGGCCGAATCACCAGGGAGGAGGCCAAAGAGCTCTTGCGCTGTTTTTGGATCAAGCACAACTATGCCTATGATTTCTTCGGCACCAGCGGCGGACGACAGGGGATCACATCCGGGGACGGGCAACTGATCACACTGGCCGGTCAGGGTCTTCAGGGGGAGGATCTGACCAATGAAATGAGTTACATGGTCCTGGAAGTGTGCGAAGAGATGAATATGCTGGAACCCAAGATCAACGTGAGGCTTCACAGGAAAACACCGCAGGAATTTCTTGATTTCATCACCGGGATCATGAGCCGAACCCAGGGATCCCCTTTTCTCCTCAACTTTGACAGTATCGTCATTCGAGCCCTGGAGAACCAGGGCCTGACGCACGAAGACGCCGTGGACTACGGGGTTGTGGGGTGCCTGGAGAATACGGCCCAGGGTAAAGATCGCTCCGGCACCGTGGACGTGAACGTCAATTTGGCCAAGGCAATGGAGTTGGCCCTCAATCAGGGACGAGACGCGCAAACCGGAGAACCCATCGGTGCGCAGACGCCGGATCCGAGGAGCTTTACCACCTATGAAACCTTCAAGGAAGCCGTTTTCGATCAGATCAGGCACATCCTCAAGACCGCGGTGGAACTCTATGGGCTGTGCGACGGCCTGCGGGCCACTTATGAGCCTGTCCCTTACCTGTCGGCCATTGTGGACGGGTGCCTGGAAAAAGGCATGGACATCAACGCGGGAGGTGCGATCTACAATTTCGTGACCGTAGAGGGGGTGGGTCTGGCCACCCTTGCCGATTCCGTCACCGCGGTGAAAAAGCTGGTTTTTGATGAGAAACGGATCTCGATAGGGGAACTCCTCGATGCGCTTCGGAAGGACTTTCGGGGAAACGAGAAACTGCGCCGGATCCTCATCAACCATGCGCCGAAGTTTGGAAATGACGATGAGTACGCGGACGAGGTGGCGAGGGAAGTGTCCCGTTTCTGGTCCGAGGAGATCAGCCGTTACGTGTCCCCATTGACCGGCCGACGTTTCAGGCCGGGGTATTTGTCATGGAATTATTTTATTTCCTTCGCACCTAAAACGGCGGCCACTCCCGACGGGAGGCGCCGTGGGGATACCCTTTCAAACGGCGCATGCCCGGCCCAGGGGGCCGATCGAAAAGGGCCCACGGCTGCTTTCAAGTCCGTGACCCACCTGGGCTTCGACGTGGTTCCCAATGGAGCCTCCTACACCCCGTCATTCAGCCCCGCCTCCATACGGGATGAAGAACACCGGGCCAAGTTCATCGCTCTCTTGAGGGCCTATGAAGCCCTGGGGGGAACGGCCATGCAGGTGAACGTGATCGATGCGGATACGCTCCGGGCGGCCCAGCGCAACCCGGCCCAATATGAAAATCTTCTTGTTCGCGTGACGGGCTACAACGCCTATTTCACGCAGATTGGCAAAGCCCTGCAGGATGAGATCATTGCTCGAACGATTTTCGAGATACGCTAAATGGGAATAGAGACGAACGCGGAAGGTTTCATCTTCAACATTCAGAGATTCTCAACCGAGGATGGGCCCGGAGTCAGGACAACGGTTTTCTTGAAGGGCTGTCCCCTTCGTTGCAAGTGGTGCCATAATCCCGAGGGAATTTCCCAAAACCTCGAAGCCGTTTGGCTGGAGATGCGTTGTATCGGTTGCGGGGAATGCGAAAAGGCGTGTCCTCAGGGTGCGATCACCCTGACCCGGGAGGGGGTGCACACGGACAGAGAAAAATGCCTGGCCTGCGGTGAGTGCGTGGAGACATGCCCCGGTGGGGCGCGGGAACTTTCGGGCCGCAAGATTTCCATTGCGGACCTCGTGGTGGAAGTTGAAAAAGACAGGGTTTTCTATGAGACCTCCGAGGGGGGGATCACCCTCAGCGGGGGGGAGCCCTCCATGCAGTCTGCGTTCTCCGAGGCGTTGCTCCGTGCCTGCCGGCGGAAAGGCCTCCATACGGCGCTGGATACCTGCGGGGCTTGTTCCTGGGAAGTCCTTGAGAGATTGGCCGATCAGGCGGACATGGTCCTCTATGATCTCAAACACGCCAGGAGCGAAAAGCACAAGGAATTGACAGGGCTCGGCAATGAACGGATCTTCGAAAACTTCTCCCGACTGGCAGAGTCGGGAAAACGGATCTGGGTGAGAATTCCGATCATTCCCGGGCTCACCGACGATACAGACAACATGGAAGGGCTGGGCAGCTTGCTTGCCGGACTTCCCCCGGTTGAGCGGATCGAGTTGCTGTCTTACCATCCCTTGGCGGAGGATAAATACAGGCGTCTTGGCAAGGTGTATTCCCTGAAAGGGACCCCGGTCCCTTCCAGGGAAAAGATGGCGCAGTGCGCGGAGGTCCTGCGCCGGAAGAGCGGAGAGACGGATATACGGTTTTGAATGACATGGTTTCGGGAGAGGGACAAATGGGTGTGATGCCGAGACAGGTGATGGAGAAGTTCAATCAACCGGACACGGTGAAATTCCTTTCCACGGTCGATGAATCCGGATTCCCGAACGTGGCCTACATTGCCTCGCTCATGGCCCCGGATGAGCACACCCTCATCTATGCGGACTCCATGGGCGTGAAGACAAGACGGAATCTCCTGAGCAACGGTCGAGTGGCAGCGATCGTCCTGCTCAAAGAAAAATTGATCGCATACCAGGTGAAAGGTGTTTTTCAGGGGTTTCAAACCTCCGGCCCCTATTACGAAATGCTTTCGGCGCGACCGGAGTATTTTTTCAATGCCTATTTCGGCGTTCGGGCCGCCGGAGTCATCCGGGTCGAAGAAGTCTATTCCTCGTGTCCTCCCCTGCCGGGACGGCGAATATCCCCTCCGGAGGAGTACCTCTCGGTCGACAACGAACGTTCAGCTTAAGGATGCCCGGTATCATGTTTCTAGCAGCGACACTCAATGGGATCGTCTTGGGCTCCATCTACATCCTGATCGCCCTCAGCCTGGTGTTGATATACGGAGTCCTGGAGATTCCGGACTTTTCCCAGGCCGGGCTTTACGCTCTGAGCGGCTACATCGCACTTACCGTGATGAAATACCTGGGGTTGAACTACCTTGTCGCCCTTCTTGTTTCCATCCTGGTGATCGTTTGCCTGGGCCTGGTGAACGAGCGGTTCGCCTTCCGGCCCCTCCAGCACAAGGAACAGACGAGCATTTTCATCATAGCACTGGGCTTGCTATTCGTGATGGACAATTTCGCTCTGGTCATCTGGGGTCATGAACACAAATCCATATCGATTCCCTCCATTGCCGGGCACACGGTCACCATAGGAGAAGTTTCCTTTTCCTATGAACGCGGCCTTGCGATCGTCACGGCCGGGGTTCTCGTGCTGATCGTCCATTTCATTCTCATGCACACCAGGACGGGAGACGCCATCCGGGCCATTATCCAGGACAGGGAAGCGGCGATCCTCATGGGAATCAGGATCAGCAGGATTCGCGTCATCACCTTTGCATTGTCCTGTGCACTCACCGCAATCGCCGGAGCCCTGATTGGTTCTATTTTCAGCATCTTCCCGAACATGGGGGATTACATCATCGTGAAGGGGTTCGGCGCCATTATCCTGGGAGGAATGGGCAGCGTTTTCGGAGCTGCGGTCGGAGCCGTCATCATGGGGTTTGCCGAAAGCTATGGTGCCACCTATGTCTCTTCGGCCTATACGGACGCTTTTGCCTTCATGATGATCATCCTCGTTTTGCTGTTTCGCCCTTCCGGCCTTTTTGGAACCAAGGAGAGAGTGGGATGAATCAGTGGTCGGTCCGGTCTTTTCGCAACGTGGCAGTGCTGGTTCTATTGATTTGCCTGTGTTTCATGCCTCGTTTCCTCAATGAGTATCTTCTGAACATCCTGATCATGACTTTTCTGTGGATCATGCTCACGGTGAGCTTGAATTTCGTGGGGACCATGGGCTACATTTCAATCTGTCATGCCACCTTTTACGGCATCGGGGCTTACGTGGCCGGTATTCTCACCTTCAAAGCGGAAGCACCCTTTGTGGTGAGCCTGGCCTCGGGAGCCTTGGGCGCGGGTTTGGCCGGAGTGCTCCTCGGTTTTCCCGCTTTCCGGGTGCGTGGACATTACTTTGCCATCGCCACCCTGGCATTTTCGCTGATTCTCAGCCTTGTCTTCAGTAATTGGCACGAGGTCACAGGAGGTGACAGGGGGCTCACGGGGATCTTTTCCCCATTTCTCACCAGCCGCGGTTATTACTTCCTGATGTTGGGGATCGTTGTCCTCACCGTGGTCGTCAGCCATCTTGTGCTGAATTCCCGGCTGGGGCGCCAGTTGGTCACCATCAGGGAGGACGAGGACCTGGCGCAGCAGATGGGCATCAACACCATGCAGGTCAAGCTTGTTGCTTTTGGCCTTGCATCGCTGGTGGCCGGCCTCGCAGGTGGATTGATGGTTCACTACGTCAACTTCGTGCATCCGGATTTCTTCACTTTCGGCTACTCCTTCAGCGTGATCATGGGAATGCTCATGGGAGGGGTGGGAACCACCGGGGGTGCCGTGCTGGGAGGAGTGATCGCGGTCGGGCTTCCTGAACTGCTCCGGTTCACGGTTGGTTGGAGATACATTGTGATGGGATTCGTGCTCATTCTCGTCATGATCCTCATGCCCAAAGGGATCTACGGCACTCTCTCCCATAGCCTTTCAAAGAGGTAGGGGATGAACGAGATTCTGCGGATCGAGGAAGTGAGCAAGCGATTCGGTGGCATCGCAGCGCTCAATGGGGCCAGTTTCCACATGAGGGAAGGAGAAGTTCTAGGGCTGATCGGGCCCAACGGCTCGGGAAAGACGACCGTGTTCAACGTAATCACGGGGCTTTATCGGCCGGAGCAAGGAAGAATTGTCTTCCGTGGCGAAAACATCAGCGGCCAGAGCGTTCACCGAATCGCCCGCAAAGGGATTTCCAGAACCTTCCAGGCCACACGTTTGTTTTTCAATTTGAGCGTTTGGGAAAACGTTCGCACCGTTTGTGAAATCGTCACCCGTAAAGGAACCGGGGAAAAAATCGAGGAAGTTTTGTCCTCGGTGGGACTGGACGGCAAGAAAGAAAAGCCGGCCTCCGAACTGACGTCGGCCGAGCAACGCTTGCTTATGATTTGCATGGGCCTGAGCCTTTCTCCCTGTGTTTTGCTCCTGGACGAACCCACCGCCGGCATGAATGCGGAAGAAGTGGCCGAGACCCTTCGCGTCATCGAAAAGATCAAGGGGCAGGGTTGTTCCGTCCTCCTGATCGAACACAACATGGCTGCCATAAGCAGCATTTGCGAGCGATGTGTGGTCCTTAATTACGGAAAACTGATCGCCGAAGGTCCTGTGCATGAAATCCAGAGGAATCCCCATGTGATTGAGGCATACCTGGGAAAGGACTAAACCCGTGCTCGAAGTGAAAGAGATCGATGTCTTCTACCGAAAGGTTCAAGCCTTACGGCGGGTGAGTATCCTTGTTGAGTCCGGTGAAATCGTCATTGTGCTCGGAGCCAACGGCGCAGGAAAGAGCACACTTCTCAAAAGCATCTCCGGGCTTTCTCCACTCAGTTCGGGCGAGATCCGATTCCTGGGGCAGGCCATTCACCACAAAGACCCGTCTTTGATCGTTCAAGCAGGCATCTGTCACTGCCCGGAGGGTCGAAGGGTATTTCCCAACATGACCGTCAAGAAAAACCTCCTGATCGGAGCCTATGTGCGGAGAGAACGAGGGGAAATATGGGATGACCTGGAGCGCAACTTCGCTCTTTTCCCCATTCTCATGGAGCGAAAAGACCAACTGGCCGGCAGTCTGAGCGGCGGGGAACAACAGATGCTGGCTATTGCCCGATCTTTGATGGGGCGGCCGAAACTATTGATTCTCGACGAGCCGTCTCTGGGGTTATCCCCGATCCTTGTTTCCACCGTGGCAAACTACATCAAGCGGATCAACAAACAGGGCGTGGACATCCTGCTGGTGGAGCAGAATGCCAGGGTGGCGCTCTCCATCGCGGACCGGGGGTACGTGCTGGAACGGGGCCAGATCACCATATCCGGGGCCAGCGCCGAGCTCATCAGCCGGAAAGAAATCGTTCAAGCCTATCTGGGCGGGCAAGCGATGTAGAGGAATTGTGCGCGGCCGCGCCCAAGCCGGCGGGGGGCGCTGCGGCGGACAACAGCGGAGTCCATGGTCCACTTCACCATCATTGGCGGCGGTATTGTAGGCGTTTCAATTGCTTACGAGCTGGCCAAGTACCGGGTCGATGTCCTTCTCCTCGAAAAAGAGGCCGAACTCTCCTTCGGTGTTTCCAAGTCCAACAGCGGTATTATCCATACGGGCTTCCAGGGTGATCACAGGTTGCTCAGCGCCCGCCTTGCGGTACGGGGCAACCAGCTTTACCGGGAGCTTTCACAGAAACTTGATTTTCCCCTTGTCCCTGCAGGGGAGCTTGTGGTGGCCTTCCCGGGCCAGCGGAAGGAGATCGAGCGCATCAAAGAAAACGGTGAAAGGCTCGGCATTCCAGGGCTTCGAATCGTGGAGAGGAACTGGGTTCGCAACCATGAACCGAATCTATCCAGGGAGATTGAACGCGCCCTCTACGGCCCCACGGCAGCAGTGGTCAATCCTTACGAAGCGATCTATGCGATGGCTGAAAATGCTGCGGCCAACGGCGTCAAGATCCATTGTGAAGCCGAAGTGACCTCCATTGAAAGGGAATCCCGTTGCTGGAAAGTGAGAACGCCGCAACAGGAATATCGATCCCGATGCGTGATCAATGCGGCCGGGCTGTGGGCCGATAAGGTTGCGCGCATGGCCGGAATTGCCTCGCCGGTCGTGATTCCACGCAAGGGTGAGGAGTTCATTCTCGACAGACACGCGGACAGGATCACCCGGAGGATTATCTTCCCGGTACCCGAGCGGCACACCAAAGGCGTTCTCGTCATCCCCACGGTGGACGGCAACACCATGATCGGTCCCACCGCGGAAGAGATCGAGGACAGGGAGGACCTGCGCACCACGGCGTCGGGGAAACAGGCCGTCCTTCGGAGCGTGCAAAGACTCGTTCCCTTCGTACGGGAAGAGGACATCATTGCCGCATTTGCCGGGCTCAGACCCGCCACCGGGCACGGAGATTTTTACATACAAGAAGACAGGGAAGGATTCGTCAACCTGGTGGGAATCCAGTCCCCGGGACTCACGGCCGCGCCTGCCATAGCCGAATTTGTAAAAGAAATGCTCGCCCGGAGAGTCCCGTTGTTGCCCAGAGAAGGCTATGTGGCCACAAGAAGGGGCATCCCTCGATTTCGGCGTTTGAGTTCCGAGGAGAGAAACCGGCTCATCAGAGAGGACCCCGAATATGGCGAAGTCATCTGCCGATGTGAACTCGTGACCAAGAGGGAGGTGAGGGAAGCGATCCGGCGAGGAGCTCGAACCCTGGATGGGATCAAGTTCCGCACCCGCAGCCAGATGGGAAGATGTCACGGGGCGTTTTGCACCATGAAGATCATGACCGTGATGGCCGAGGAGCTGGGAATTCCCTTACATGAGATCACGAAAAGGGGGAGAGGATCTGAACTCATCAAGGGATAAGGGGAGGGAGTTTCCGGATCGAGCGGTGAAAGGGGAGGAGAAGGGGTGAAGCCGGGTGAAGGTGAACTTTGCTTGATTCGGCCGTCGGCTGGCTCTGCCCATGCCGACCAAGGTACCCATTAAACCCGGAACGGATATCGCCATGGATCGGGAGAGATACGACCTCATCATTATAGGAGGCGGACCCGCGGGGATGGCTGCGGCGGTTGGGGCATCCGGTGCGGGTGTGAGGGAAATCCTCCTTCTTGAGCGGCACCCGAGACTGGGGGGCATTCTCAACCAGTGCATTCACCTCGGGTTTGGACTCAAATATTTCAAGGAAGAATTGACCGGGCCGGAATATGCCGCGCGATACAGGAAGATTCTTCGCGAGCGGAATGTGGCGGTGAAGCTCTCCTCTTTCGTTCACCGGGTGAGCCCTCGCAAGGAAGTCGCCTACGTGTGTCCCCATGGAGAATTCACGGTTTATGCCCCCAGCATTATCCTGGCAACCGGTTGCCGGGAGAGAACCCGGGAGATGCTGACGGTTCCCGGGACCCGGCCCGCAGGAATCTTCACAGCGGGACTTGCTCAAGAAATGATCAACCTGCACGGTGTCATGCCCGGAAAAAGCGCCGTGATCGTGGGTTCCGGCGACATCGGCCTCATCATGGCCAGACGAATGACCCTGGAGGGTGCAAAGGTCCATGCCGTGATCGAGGTGATGGACCATCTCTCCGGTCTTCTCAGGAACAAGGTCCAGTGCCTGGATGACTTTGGAATTCCCCTTCACCTGGAGCATCAGCTCCTGGAGATTATCGGCAGGGACAGGGTGGAGGCGATCCGGTACAGGAATAACGGGACGGGGAAGGAAAAGGTCCTTGCCTGCGACACCGTCCTCTTTTCAGTGGGCCTCATACCGGAACGAGATTTGCTGCTCGAAGGGGGGATCGACCCGGGAAACGGCTTCTATCTCGCCGGAAATGCAGATTATGTCCATGACCTGGTAGACAATGTGACCAGGGAAGCTGAAAAGCTTGGCAAAGCATTGGCGGTTGGATCATCCCGGTTGGATCATGGGAAAAGGAAACGGGTCATCTGAGACAGCCATGGAATCGGAAAAGAGGAGAGAATTCATTTGCATTGTCTGCCCCAAGTGCTGCGTACTGGAGATGGTTGGTGACGAAATCCGCGGTGCGCGGTGCGAAAGAGGCGAGCAGTTTGCCCGCCAGGAAGCGGTCATGCCACTGCGGGTCGTAACCACGACGCTGCGGTGCGAGACTCCGCAAGGGGCAAGAATGCTCCCCGTAAAGTCGGCCACACCCGTTCCGCTTCCCCGGGTCCTGGACATGGTCAAACGGATCAAGGAACTCCGACTTTCTGAAATCCCTCCTCTCGGTTCAAGGATCAAACTCGATTGTCCTGGAGGGGCTCTGGAATTGATTGTCGCCGGCGAATGAAAAAATCCCGAAGCCTCCTGGAACCTATGCGATCGGGGGGACTTGCAGGCCAGCCGGATTACGGCCCCTGATTCTCTTTTATTTTCGCTACGAGCGGAATCAATACCTCTCCGGAGCTCTCCGTGAACCTGAGGTGGCATGAGCCGTCCAGAGGGGTCTCGCCCTGGTTGATGATGACGAGCCTGGCTCCGGAGTGAAGGGCTATCCGGGGCATATCCGCTGCCGGATAAACGACCAAGCTGGAACCGACCACGATGAAGAGGTCGCAACGGCGCGAGTGTTCCTCGGCCCTTTCCATTTCTTCCGCCGGCATGGGGTCGCCGAAATCGACCACGCTGGAGGCGAGCCTGTTCCCGCAGAGGGGGCAGGTCTTCAGATCGGGAAAGTTGTCGCATTTGAACCCGCAGCCCCGGCAGCGCAGTTTGGTGATGTTGCCGTGCAACTCCGCAATGAGCTCCGGATCGATCCCCGATTTGAGGTGCAGATTGTCCACGTTCTGGGAAATGAGAAACCCCAGCTTCCCCATATTCTGCAACTCCACAATTGCCCTGTGCGACGGATTGGGCGCGGCCGACGACCAGTCGAATCTTGGTGGGGGAAGTCCCTTGGCCTGCCTGGTCCACAAGCCATCCGGGCCTCTGAAATCAGGCAGCCCCGATTCCGTGCTGATGCCGGCCCCGGTGAATACGACGATATGTCTGGCCTCTAGAATCCACTTGCCCAGAGCTGCGATTCGATCCTGCAAACTGGAGACTTCCATTTTACCTCCTCCCGACGGCGCGCAGGCTGGATTTGCCAAAGACGCCACGCGCCTTCGGAGATCGCGCGTAGCTTCACTTTGAATCGCCCCCCCCGTTACAACAGGCCTGAGTTTTGACTTCTCCTCCTGGGCTTCTTTGGAAAAGGCAAGGGCTATTCGCAAGAGAGGTTCTCAGTATTCCTCCACGGACTCATTTTGACAATTACTGTACCAAAAAAGAGGTTCACCGGGCAAGATGAGGATTTTTGTTGAGGGTTATATGCAGCGTGGAAGTGATGCAAACGCATTCCAATTATCCTGACTGGCTCATTATTGAATGGCTCGGTGGGCCAAGGGTTTCCGATTTCTAGAGCATTTCTCACGGTCTCCACCATCGGTTTTTTTCCCCTGGGTTGCCCGTTCAAAAAGACCCGGAGACGCTATGCACGCTGTGCACGAATGTGCCCTTCTTTCAGGAGAGCTGCGCGGCCCTCATGGATTTTGCCTTTCTGAAAAGGGGCCGGTAGAGAAGGGTGCTTGTCACGAAGGGAAAAATGTGGAGTACGCCCCGGTAAAGAAGCACGGCAATGAGGGCCACCTCGGGGGGAACCCCCAGACTGTAAAAGATGGCCGCCATGGAGCCCTCCATAATTCCTATGGCTCCCGGGACAAAGGAGATGAGAGGGACGAAGATCCCGATGGCAAATCCGACGATCAGAACGCCTGGAGATATCCAGTAACCCAGGGCGAGAAAGGCCAAATAAAGGGTCAGGAGACAGCAGAGCCAGTCGAGAAAGATGTACACCATCGGCATGATCATTCGCCGTTTCTGAGAGAGCATGAGCGAAATCCCCTGATGGAATTCCTCCTTGAATTCATCGAGGCTTGCCTGCTTGAAGACGACCCGCTTTGTGATTCTGAAGGAGACCCAATTGATCAATCCATAGAAGAAATCGATGAAACGCTCCCGGAAGGTCCGGTCAATGACGGAACCCGTCGCCAGAGAGGCGAGGATCAGGGTAAAGATCAGAACCCCCCCGGAGATCACGTACTGATAAAGTTGCAGCCCTCCGCTTGTGAGGAGATACCCGAACCCGAAGATCACGAATCCGATGAGCACGCCATTGATCAGCAGGGTGTGGACAAAGGAAACCAGGAAGGTGTCTGAAAATGAGATGTTTTTCTCTCTCAACAGCACGATCCTCATGGTGAGTCCTGCCACGCCGCCCGTGGAGAAGAGGTTGTTAAGGGAGGTGGAGACCCAGGAGATGGCGAACATCTCCTTGAAGGAGAGACGTTCGTTGACAAGATCGAGCAGTCGGTTCAGAGCGAGACCGAGAAAGAGGTAGCTGAGCACCGCACTGACAAAGGAAAGGGAGAGGGGGAGCAACTCTATTTTCTGTGCCACATTGAGGATCTTTCGTAAGTCCAGTATGCTGATGATCAGGCCGACCCCGATGACAATCGTGATCGAAATCCGCACGATGGAGCTGGAGAAAAATCCTGGGTTTTGCATGCGTTGTTCGGCTGCGTTCACTTTCACTGATACCGGTTGTGGAGTCTGGTGGGGCGGGTGTACAAAAATTTGCCCGACCCGGCCAGCAAATGTAGAAGAAAGACACGATCCTGTATCCTACTGTCAAGAAAAAAATCGACGAATCCAGCCTTCTGTTCTTGACGGGTCACCCTTCCATCGCGAACTTTTTTGGTGGCACTCCTTGCTTGACACGCTCGCCGGGTTTGGCCTATGTTATGCAGACGGCTGAAAGCCTGAAAGAGGGAATCATTTTTAGGCAAAAGGAGGAAACACATGGCAGTAGAGAAATTTCCAATCGAAGCAGGACACGTAATGATGTTTGCGCGAGCCGTTGGAGATGGGAACAAAATTTACTACGATGAAGAGTACGCGAAAAAAACGGAACCGGGTACAATTGTTGCTCCCCCAACATTCGTTCAGGCCAGCGCTCAGTTTGACCCCGACTATTTTTTGCGGCCAAAAATAGGTCAGCCGTGGTTCGGCTCAGGAAAAGAACCGAGCGGCCTAAGGCCCGACGCGTCTAAAGACTTCGACATCAGCAGGGGGCTCCACGCGGAACAGCGCTATGAGTACCACCGTTATCCAAAGGTCGGCGACGTTCTGACGGCAACCGTAAAACCCGGCAAAACATGGGAGAAGGAGGGGCGCCGCTCAGGGAAACTGAAATTCAGCGAGACCATCACGGAATACCGGGATCAAAAAGGTGAACTGGTGGTGACTGCCACAAGCGTGGGCGTAGTCACGGAACGAGCTGTTGAGCAGAAATAGGAGGGCTGAAGATGGCACTAAAAGCGAGTCAATTGAAGGTGGGCGATACGCACAAGGAACGCATCGTTGAGGATTTGAAACGCACACAGATCGTTCAGTATGCAGGTGCTTCCGGTGATTATAACCCCGTACACACGGATGAGATTTTTGCCACCAAGGTTGCCGGTTACCCCAGTACGTTTGCCCACGGCATGCTCACCATGGGAATGACGGGCAAGATGCTGACCAACTATGTGGGCGACGCGCGTCTCACAAAATATGGAGTGCGCTTCACCAGTCAAGTTTGGCCGGGGGAGACCCTGGATGCAACCGCAACGGTGAAGGAGATTCGGCAGGAGGGAGGGCAGCATTACGTGGACCTTGAAGTTTCCACGGTCAACGAAAAGGGTGCCGAAGTCCTGCGTGGATATGCCACTGCGAAAATAGATCCTTAGTTTACTGCCTGTTGGTGTCATTCTTGGGATGTCTCATCCCAAGAATGACACCTCCGCCTCGGGAGATGGGGACGTTCTTGATTTATTGACATTCTAACAGTTGCCCCTCTATATCATGACCCTGCATTACCTTTGGCGCACGGGATATCGCCCTACTTACCGCCGATGGGCTGATAGCCCTCGCAATTGAGGCCGCGGTTAATGCCATCCCACGAACCCCTAATTAGCACAGAACAGCACGCGCCTTCGCTACATTGGGAACCTTGCTTCCGGATCTAAGGGACTCGGAATCCACGCCAAAATGACAAGCCACTTTCTCCACTAACCATTTCAGGCCCAATCCCCTTTTCCTGAATACCGCCCTCCTCTCCCATTCTTCTTGGGACTCCCTTAGTGCGCGATCAACAAACTCGGATCCCCCAAGAATCCGTTCATCTTCTCGCACCCTTTCTCCCGAATCCCGCATCTCCTTTGCGGCGTCACGCTCTCCAGTAGGGTTTCGCCAATCCTATCAAAAAAGGACTCGCGATCGTCGTCGTTTCGAAAGATCGCTCTCCTCTTGATCCCTCGGATCATCATATGGTGCAGCGCCCCTGGGACGTCTATTCGTGATTGCCGTGGTATGCGCTCTCAATAATTCCAACCTGCCGAGAATGTCAATATGTCAAGAACGTCCCCATCTTTCCTACTTTTTAAGCATCAGCATCTACTTGATCTCCCGGTCCTTGTATTCACGTAGGATCCTCCTGGCCACACTGATCTTATGGACTTCGTCCACACCGTCGTATATGCGAGCGGCCCTATCCGTGCGGTAGTGCCAGGCGATCGGCGTGTCATCGGTCATGCCCAACCCGCCGTGCACCTGAAGCGCTCGGTCGATCACGCTTTGTAGGATGTTGGCCACATAGAACTTGATCAGGGAGATCTCTTTCATGGCCGCTTTGACGCCCACGTTCTCGATCGTCCAGGCGGTGCTGAGGACCATGAGCCTGGCAGCCAATATCTCGGCGGCGCTGTCGGCAATGTAGGTCTTGATGATGTCCGAATCGGCCAGAACTTCCGTCGGGGTGCGGCGCCTCTTGAGCGCATAGGAGCACATCAAATCGAAGCAGCGGTTGCAGATGCCGATCCAGCGCATGCAGTGATGGATACGGCCCGGACCGAGACGCTCCTGGGCCAGGACAAACCCCATGCCTTCGCCACCCAGAAGATTTTTCAGGGGGACGCGGCAGTTCTCGTACCGCACCTCGGCGTGGCTCCCCCAGCCGCTTCCCACGTGGCCCATGACGGAAATGTTGCGCACGATGTCAAAGCCCGGCGTCCCCATGGGAACGATGATCATGCTGGCCCGCATATGCCGGGAAGCGGCCTCGGGGTTGGTTTCCGCCATCACGATGGCGAATGCGGCGTCGTCGGCTGCGGAAGTGTACCATTTGTGACCGTTGATCACCCATTCGTCCCCGTCCTTTACCGCCGTAGTCAGGAGCCAGGTGGGGTTAGAGCCGGCCACCTCCACCTCGGTCATGGAAAAACAGGATCTGATCTTTCCCTCCACATTGGGGCGGCAGTACTTTTCCTTCTGCTCTTCGGTGCCGTACTTATGCAGAATCTCGATGTTGCCCGCGTCAGGGGCGTTGCAGCCAAACACATAAAGCCCCAGGGGGCTATAGCCGAGGACCTCGTACACCAGGGCGCTTTCGGTGAGGGGCAGGCCCATACCACCGTACTCCTTCGGGTGAAGGGGGGCCCAGAGCTCCATCTTCCGCACCATGTTGCGCTTGTCTTCAATCTCGGGCAGCATGGCCGTGAAGTCCTTGGCAAAAAACTCGGGTTCCATGGGGATGAGTTCCTTTTGCACAAACTCCTTCATCATGTCCAGGACGGTCTGCATTTTTTCGGATACGCGAAAGTCCATTTCAGTCACTCCTTTGGTTGAATTTGCTTGGATGGCCTCGGGTCCAGGTTTTGTAAATTAACACATCCCCTGTGGTGTTGTCAGCACCATAACATGGTTTTGAGAAGATATCCTTCCTAACCGGGATCAAAAAATTTGAAAAGCCCGGGTTGACCCGGTAAGTCCGATATTCGAAGATGGAAAACCAACCTCAAGAATGCGTGGTGACCCGGTGTAAAAGCGGTTTTTGGGTTTTAGGGTAATCCTGATGCGGATTTTGTTCAACGTTGGAGAAGGGCGGTAGACGAGTCGGTGATATGCTTCGGAAATGGTGGAGCCCAGGGGCGAATCCCGATTCCCCCCTGGACTAGGCTTTGGTTACCAGGCGCATCGACCTGGGCCGGGGCCGCCCATGTATCGGCCATAGCCCGGGCCGGGACAATAGTCACCATAGCCCCAGCGGCCCATACCGGGGCCGTAAGGTCCCTTCCCGAACCTGGGGCCGTAGACTCCGCCCAAACGGACACCCGGAGCGATCTTACGCGCCTCCAAGGCATTTTCCAACCTCTTCTCGGCCAGTTCGGCCTTGAGGTCACTGATTTCTTTCTGGAGAGCTTTTGCCTTTTCAGCATCCGGAGTCTGCGCGTCCAAAAGGGCATTGAGCTCTGCCTTCTTGCTCCAGATCCTGTTTCTCAGGTTGACTGTCTCGGAGTAGATCTTTCCAGCCAAATTATCCAGTTTACTTTGCTGCTCCTCTGTCAGGTGAGCGTATGGCGAACCATATCCAGGACCGCCTTCCCAATAGCCCATCATAGGCTGACCTCTTCCACAACCCCATCCAGGGCCGTAGGCGAATGCGGTTTGGGCCATGATTCCTGTCATCAAAAGAATTCCCATCATCGTCGCGAACTTTTTCATTCCGAACCTCCTGTTATTGTAATATTGAACCCCAATCGGGCTTCATCTAAGATTATTTCCACCATCCCATTCCGAAGCCGTCCCCGGTTCCCCTCGGTCGGTAATCGGGGTTATCCACGAGCGGACCGAAACCTCGTCCATATTCCCTATCCAGCGGAGCACCGGGGGCAAACTCCTCGGATCTGTTCTGTTCATAACGCTCCCGTGCGCCTCTCTGCCAAGGCATTCCATTTTCGTAAGCGCCGTCGGCCTGCCAGCACGCACCCCGATGCCCGCCCAAGTAACCGGTCATTCCGGAGCCTCTACCCCATCCGGGCCCTCTGGCCAGGGCAGGAACCACCAGCCAGGCGATCAGCAACAACGCTGCCAAAGTGATGATCAACCTTTTCATTTTTCTCCTCCTTTCGTGAGTGGTTTCCCTTCTCTAGAGCAACGGTTGTGCCAATCGCCTCCATGATCGTATAACTTATAGATTTTTATGGCGAAATCATTTGGAACGGATCGTGTTTCGCATTCAAGGGAACAGAAAGGTGGATAAGAAGTATCCATATCTTCGCTCAAGAGGTATCCATGTGGGTATTTTGTATCCAGATTCATGGCGGACCTGAAGAGAAGCCCACATTGCCCCCCGGCTCATGCACTTTCAGCGACCCCGTAATCGCTCAGGATTTTTGAAATGGAAGTGGCCATGCGGTATTGGTTGACTACCGGGATTCGATATGGAATACTCCTCGCCGATGCCTTTCCTTACGGGAGCGCTGGAAATTGCCAGGGAGTTTTCCGGAGGCTACCTGAAGCATCAAAGCCGGGAAAGACGGCGCCCTCCAGGCGGTATCACAGCAAGAGACGGCGACCGCAGGAGATCTGCTCACACCCGTGCGCGCGAAACCAGCATCAGTGCCGGGACCCAGGGGAAGCCGGTACACGAATAATCCTATGAAAGCTATGGAGGGAGGGAGAGCATGAAAGATTTTTTCGGATCCGAGTCGCCCCAGGATCAGATGCCCCAGATCAGGCTGGAGGACTTGGACTTCTCTAAACTGACCCGGATCGTCAGGTGGATTCTGCTGGTGATTGCCGTCGTCGTGGTCCTGATGGGGCTGAACTGGGCCAGGACATTCTACACGGACTGGCTCTGGTTCGACAGGCTGGGGTATGAGTCGGTGCTCCTGAAAGTGATGTCCACTCGAATCTGGCTGTTCCTGTTGGGGGCCCTGATTTTCGCCGTTTTGGCCGTTCCCAACCTTTACGTGGTATTCCGGGGCGTGGGTAAAACGCCCTTTAAGGACGGGCAGGGACTCCCGGCGCAAACCCAGAAGGATGCACGAAGACTTCTGATGTGGGTCGCGGGCGCAGCGGTGGCGCTGACGGCCGTCTTCCTGGCAGGAAGACCGGCCTCGGAGTGGGAGAGCATTCTCCGATTCCTGAACGGGGTGGCTTTCAATGAAACGGATCCCATCTTTCAGAAGGACTTCTCTTTCTATGTGTTCACACTCCCGGTCCTGAGCTTCGCCCGTTCATGGCTTCTGACCGTGGTGGTGATGATCCTGCTGGTTGTGGTGGCCTTTTATTACACGGCCGGAGTCCTTGGGGGGGAGAGATTTGCGCTCAAAGGAAAAGTTAAGGTCCACCTGGTCATTTTGGGTGCTTTCCTGTTCCTGCTGATCGCGGCAGGCCACTGGCTGGCCCGCTATGAACTTCTCTTTTCACCGACCGGCGCCGTTTACGGCGTCGGGTACACCGATGACCACGTGACGCTTCCTGTGAGAACGATTCTGACCGTTGTGGCGATTGTCAGCGCAGGTTTGCTTTTAGCGAGCATTCGTTCCGATAAGAATCGCTTAATCCTCTGGGGCGTCGGCCTATGGGTGGGACTGAACCTCCTGGCGGGAAGCGTCGTACCAGGGCTGGTCCAACGACTCCTGGTGGAACCGAGCGAATTGGCGAGGGAAACACCCTATCTGGCAAACAACATCGAGCTCACCCGGCGGGCCTATGGCCTGGAGAATCTCCAGTCGAGCAGCCATCCCGCCCACGGCGAGGTTGATGCGGACACCGTTGCCAAGAATCAGCGAACCCTTCAAAACGTCAGGCTCTGGGATGAGGGGCCTCTCCTCCAGAGCTACAACCAGATCCAGTTCTTCCGCCTCTATTACGATTTCCTTGCCGTTCACACGGATCGCTACATGGTGGACGGTGAGCTCAGCCAGGTCATGCTTGCCACTCGCGAGCTTTCTGCCGAGAAGCTACCTGCGGAAGCCCAGCGCTGGGTGAACCGGCATCTCCAATTCACTCACGGCTACGGCGTGGCCATGAGCCCGGTCACCACGGTGGAGGCCGGCGGCCGGCCGGGCTTTTTTGTCCGTGATGTGCCCCCGATGGGAAAGATCCCGCTGGAGAAGCCCGATATTTACTACGGCCTGAAAAGCCTGGATTTCTTGATCGTGCGCAGCGACATGCAGGAATTCAACTACCCGGGCCCGGAAGGGCCGGTTTACACACGATACGGAGGCAGTGGCGGGGTTCCTTTGACCTCCCTCTTCCGTCGCCTGCTCTACGCCTGGCAATTCATGGACCTGAACATCTTGATCACCAAGGAAATCAATCCGGAAAGCCTTATCCAGTACCGGAGAACGGTGAGGGAGCGCTTCTCCACCATAAGCCCCTTTCTCATGAGCGACAGGGAAGCTTACAGCGTCGTGGCCGACGGCCGGCTCTTCTGGATCCAGGATGCCTACACGGTCACCAAACGCTATCCATATTCTACGCCCTGGAAGGGCAAATTCAACTACATCAGAAACAGCGTGAAAGCGGTCGTAGACGCTTACAATGGAAACGTAAACTACTATGTCTTCGACCCGGACGATCCGCTTATCCGAACCTACCAGGCCATTTTCCCGGGCCTGTTCAAAGGCAAGGACGAGATGCCCGCCTTTCTTCGGCCCCACGTCCGTTATCCCCTGGACCTTTTCACCGTCCAAACCGAGATGCTCCTGCAGTATCATATGAGAGATTCTGTGGTCTTCTACAACAAGGAAGACCAGTGGGCTATTCCCGTGCAGACATCCTTCGGCAAGACCCAGCCGCTGAAGCCTTATTATATCGTGGCCCGCCTGCCGGGGGAGGAGAAAGAAGAGTTCATTCTCATCCAGCCCTTCACACCGGCCGAGCGCCACAATCTGGTGGGATGGATGGCGGCGCGGAACGATGGCGAACGATACGGGGAGCTGGTCCTTTTTCGGTTTCCCACCGGCCGCCACGTGGACGGCCCCAACCAGGTGGAAGCTCGTATCGACAACGATGCCGTGATCTCCGAGCAGTTTACCCTCTGGGGGCAGGTCGGTTCCCAGGTGTTCCGGGGCATTCTCCTGGTCATTCCTCTAGGCGACTCCATCCTGTACGCAGAGCCGGTCTTTCTTAAGCCTGAGGCTCTTGAGTTTCCCGAGCTCCGGCGCATCATCCTGGCCGACTCCCGACAGGTGGTCATGCATGCGAGCCTGGATGCGTCGGTCGCAGCGCTTGTCGGGCATCTGCCCGCGGTTGCTTCGGCGGATGAGGGTAAGGAAAAGGCCCGGGAGAAGCCGGCGCCTGGCATGAAACCCGAAGGCATGGAAGCACTCCGTCAAGGGCTGGAGGAGGCGATCGAGAAGCTCAAGGGCATCCTGGACGAGCTCAAACGCATGACACCCTGACGCCAACTCTTTTTTGGGGAAGGAACCCTTTAGCCTCCTTTGAAAAGGTGGATCGACGGGGATCCTATCTTCCCCCTTTAACAAAGGGGGATCGAGGGGGATTTTAACAACGTTCGTGAACCCCCCCCTTCCCCCTTTAAATAAAGGCGAGGTGGATCGTCTTCAGGGAATCAATGAAACCTGATTTTTCACTTCCACATGCCATGTCGAAAAATCAAACGGTTATGGATCAGATACCTTGAAGTCGGTTTTATTTTGTCAGCAATGATTTGATCACCTTATCAGGGATTTCCGTTCATGCCGAGGTATTGAAGCCTGGGCCGACCGTACGCGCGCTTCGTCCCCTTCGACAAACTCAGGTCTGGCTTCGATACCTCAGGGCGAACGCTTTTTCCGGTTATAGTGAGGCCTGTCCTCAACCTTTCGAAGGATGCCGGGCAATCCCGCATATTCCCATCCGTCTAAGGGGCCTTGGGAGGGGCCGGATTCACGTAACCATCGAGGAGCTTTTTGGGGACGAGCTCCTCGATCTCGCCGATCGACCACATGCCCCTCTCCTCTTCCTTATGGATCGCTTTTATTTCCTCGGGCATGTTGTAAATGCCGATTCTGCCCTTTTCCACATGAAATACCTGCCCGTTGATATCCGCAGCCGCATCCGTAGCCAGATAGGCCACCATCGGGGCGATGAACTCCGGTCCCGGCATGGATAGGAGTTCTTCCAGTTTTTCCTTGGTGATCAGCCCCGCTTCGTGCCGCTTTCTCATGCCGGCCTTCACCCCTTCATCCAGCGTCATTCTGGTGGCCGCCATGGGCGCAATGGCGTTCACCCGGATGCCGTACCTCCCCAATTCCCTGGCGACCGTGTAGGTGAGGCTCACAATCGCTCCCTTGGCGGCAGCGTAGTTGCACTGGCCTATGCCTCCGCCACGCCAGGCGTCGGAGGTGAAGTTCACGATGCAACCGGACTTCTGCTCTCTCATGAGGACCGACGCGTGCCGCATGCAATTCCAGGTTCCGTAAAGGTGTACCTTCAAAACCGCATCGAATTCCTCGGGAGTCATGTTGAAGATCATCCTTTCTCTCAAGATTCCTGCACAGTTGACCAGGATGTCCAGGCGACCGAAATGATCGACACAGCTCTGGATGCTTCTCCGGGCGGCGTCATAATCGGCCACGGACTCAAGACTGGCAATGGCGGATCCGCCCGCCTTCTTGATTTGGTCCACCACCTCATCGGCAGGCGCCCCGTCGGTTCCGGCGCCGTCTCTGGCGCCTCCCGGATCCACCACCACCACATTCGCTCCTTCCGCAGCCAAAGCCAAAGCCACTTCCCGGCCAATGCCACGACCGGCGCCCGTGACCACGGCGTTCCGTTCTTTCAGTCTCTGTGTCATCTTTGACCTCCTTGATGATTTGTCTCTCTTGTTTTCGTGGCGGACCACAGCGTGATCCCATGGTCGCGTTGCTAAGAAAAAAGGAAGGTTCTTCTTTCATTTCCCTCGCTGCGCGACAGAGTGACAGAATTCATTGCTGTGTGCAATCAATTTTTCCGTCCAGGCTCCCCCTGCCTCCCTCCTACAAAAGGGTACCCTTGAAAGTCGATCTTCTGTTAAGTATGAAATATGGAACGAGGAATATCGAATGATGAAGTGTTCTTGAGATTTTGGCTAGGAACCACACCCTCTTCTCGCGTGGCTCTTCGAGGGAACCCTCCGATATCCATCACTTACCTTGGCGCCTTTCTGACTCCTGGCCTGCCTGTTGATGCGAGGGGCGAATTGTCCTGTCCCGATGCCTTGTCGTGGGATTCATGCTGAGCCGGGGCGGCAACCGAAACTGTGGAATCAACTTCTGATCTCGCAGTCCGGCAAAAATCTTTTCAATTCATTGAATTGCAGATTGGTGAGTTTTTTGCAGTTTACAACTTCCAGGTATCTGAGACCTTTAAGTCCATAAAGAGGCGAGATGTCGCTCAGTTCTCTTAAGTTACTCAGACCGAGCCTCGTAAGATTTCTTAATTCCGCAAGTGGACGGATATCTCGAATGCCCTGGGACCCGTTAAGGCTGAGCGCCCTGAGATTCTTGATGCCCGCCAGCGGGGAAATGTCTTTGAGGGTCGTGGATCCCCCGAGCATCAGGCTAATTAAGTTTGGAAGTCCGGCCAGCGGTGAGAGATCACTTACTGCGCTGGAAGTCAGGGCCAGGTGGCGCAATCCCGACACTTCGGACAGAGGAGAAATATCCCTCAGTTCTCTGCAGCCCGAGATATACAGACGCTTGAGATTCGGGAGCCGGCTGACCGGTGAAATGTCCGTTATGTGGTTGCAGCCACGCAATCCAAGAGATTCAAGGTTGGATAGCCGGGGGAGAACGAGCGCCAGTTGTTCATTCGTTATCGTGGAAGGCATAGAGATCACTGTGAGCGAAGTGAGATTCAATAAAGGGGATAAGTCGGTTACGGACGAGCACCTGCTCATTTTGATTTGCATGAGGCCTTTAAGATCGGACAGGGGTTCAATACTCTTGATGTTTGTACATCCATCAATATTGAGTTCCGCCAGGTGGGAGAGCTTGGATAGTGGAGAGATGTCGGTTATTTCCCTGCAGTCTGGCATGTACAGGATCCGAATGTGGTTCTTTTTCTTTACGAATTCTCCGAGTTGTTCATTTGTGATTGATGAGGGCAACTTGATTCTGTGGAGGGATTTTTCCCCTTGCCCGCTCCAGGAAGGGCCGAACCTCAACCCTCCCGTGATCTTTTCTCTTTCCGCAGTTACCAGCCTTTTCACCCGGGGATGATTCGACTCATACAGGAATCTTTCAGCCTCCCTCACGACGAAGGAACATAACACCAGTAAAACGGCGAGTGCCACAAAAAAAACAGCAACGGCCATACGATCAAACTTCGGTTTTTGTGGCGATGCCGGTGTAGAATCGGTATCGTGAAAGTAGTCATTGGCGGGTTGTTGGAATCCGTCGTACGTCGGCTTCTCGACCATGATCCATTCCTCCTTGGACTCCTGACGCTGTTTCCAGGGCCAACGGATTCATAAAGCACAAATCATGCCAACAAAAAAAGGCACAATAGGGGTGTGAAGTCACCAGGAAAAGCGGTCTGCCTATTGAAAAAGCACGCAGCGTTGTCCCTCCTGGGACAAAACAGTGCGGGTCCTTCTCTGTGCGGTTTTGACCAGTCTTTGAAAGTGCGGCATGGTGTCGTTCATCAGGAGGATCGGGTGGGGGCACAGGGTCATAAATTCTCTCATGGCTCTGGCAGTTTCCGGATTATAGACCACATTACAGCCAACGACAATATCCAGTGCTGGGAAACGCAAGGCTTCATAACGTCCTGGAAGCAACTCGAAGTTGTGGATGCCGTTTTTTCTGAGCTGTCGGGCGCACAAATCCAGGGCCACAGGGGCAAGATCATTCACGTAAAGTTTTTTGCAGAGGCGACCGATGAGAAGGGTCTCCATCCCAATTCCGGCTCCCAAGATAAGGACCGATCGGCCGGTCACCCATTGGGGCTGGAGCGCAAGGAAGTCGCAGAACTCCTGCGTAAGGTCCCAGCGTCGATCGTAGTACACATCCACTCCGGACTCTATCTCACGCCGGACGGCCGCCTCAACCTCAGGATGGTCCAGGTTGAGGATCTCAAAGGTGTGACGGCCAACTTTCGTGCGAATCCAGATAGATTGCGACATGGAATGAGCCTCATTGTGCCGGCAGGCGTTCGATGGCGCACGAAGCTTCAATAAAATGCGATCCGGTTTTCCACCAGAGACATCACAACCGTGGCTTCACCGCTTCCGTCAAGGGATTTTACGGTCCCGACATCTTTATAAAGCCATTCATAGCCGATGCCGCTGTCAATGGTTTGATTGATCTCTCTGATCACCTGCACGATCCTCAGACATATCTTGAAGCAATCCTTGAGGACCGTGTTTTCGGTTTGTACATCCTCGATTGCCACAACCCCGCAAGTGGATGTGATATCCACATGATAGGTAGACCCCTGAAGAGTCATGGAATAGGTGGTGGTGGAAATCTGCTCGGTCCCAATCGGTGCGTGATTCGGGAGTAAGAGCAGGGGGGTATCGAAATAGACATCCCCCGTATATTCCGCCATGTTCACGTATTCCCCGTGGAGTTTTACCCCTTCGGCATCGACGGAGAAGAATTGCGTTTCCCCGGTGCTGAATTCAAAGGCGTAAGCCAGTGCACCATGGATGGTGCGGGTACCTGAGATCGTCGCATATTCCGTCGGTCCGCCAAAGGAATCCCTGTATTCCCACCAGTTGCCCTCGGCCAGAGGGAAGTGGGCGATGGTCAAAAGGGGCTCGCGGTCGGTTACGGTGATGGTGACCGTTTCACTGTCCGAGGCGTAGAAACGATCCGTCACCCGAAGGGTTAGGACGTAGACGCCGCTCTGTGAAAAAGTAGGGGTCCATGTGAAGGTTCCAGTTGCGCTGTAAAAGCGCGCACCTTCCGGCAGACCCTCTGCTGAGAAAACCAGCGGATCGTCATCGGCATCGGTGGCCGAAACGGTAAAGGAGATTTTAGAATCCTCGTCCACAGTCTTGTTCTCGATGGGCGGCATCTCGGGAGCGTGGTTAAGAAGGCCGGCTGTTAACTTCATGGGGTAGATGGCCTCTTGAAGACCGATCCGGTGGTCTCCATTGACGTCGAGCCACACCGGTGGGATGGGAGGTTCCGCATTTGCCGTTACGACTTGAAGGGCCACGATAGTATCGTGCAAGTCCACTTTGCCGTCCTGCGTGATATCCCCTCTTGGTGGGATTTGGGTTTCGCTCACGGGGTCGACGCGAAAGATCCCCTGGCTGCCGTCCTTGAGCTCGGCATGAAATGCGATCTGACCGGCATTGTTGATGCCTCCCAGCGAGACACTTTGAACGGTGGAGCCGGCGAGCCTGTCACCACTGCCGATGATCTTGTCGTAGATGGGGTCCGGTCCACGAAATAGGGCTCCGCCTTGGTAAGTCTCAAACACCACGGTATCCGCGTCATTTATCCGGGGGTTCCCTTGAAAACCATTTGGGAAAGGATCATTGGTATCGGCGATCTTGTGAAGAACCCCGTCACGTATGGTATAGATGCCGTCCTCTCCCGTGTCCAGGACGGCACGAAAAGCCACGGCCCCTTTTGTGTTGACCGATGGAGAGGAAGTGAAGCTTCCGATGGTTCCGCCGGTGTCTGCGATGGTGGTGGTGATTCCGTCCTGGGAGGCGAAGATCCCATCGCCCACCGGAGGTAGCCCCGCTCTAAAAACGATGACATCCCGGTTGTTCATGTCGTAGTCACTGGAGAGACCACCCAGGTTGATGCCGGTCATCAAGCCGTTGCTCGCCTTGAAAATACCGCCCACATTGGGGGGACCGGTGCCGAGGCCTCCTCCAAAGACCACCGTTCCCATGTCGTTGACCAAAGGGTTGGATGAGAGGCTGTTAAAATAACCTTCCGCAGTGGCAATTTGCTGGATGAGACCGCCTTTGGCGGAGAAAATGCCCTGGAGTCCGGAACCCGTACTCCCCTGAAAGACCACGGTCCCTTCGCAGTTGACGGATGGATATGGTCCGAAGCTTGTGAATTGTCCCCCTGTCTCCGCCACGGGGGTGATCAGGCTGTCGTCCCCCACGAAAATACCCGACTTTCCATTTTCCAGGAACGCGTGGAACACCACTTTACCGTCGCATCCAATCGCCGGGCGATTGGAAAAAATTGCGAACGGCTCGGTGGAGTGGGCGATGGTCGTAAACGAGTATGGAGAAGCCTCCCCGCTCAGTATCGGCCGGGTTGGAAAGAAGTATACGGAACCATGATCCCGATCCCCTGCGGCAATTCCTTCGCCCCCTGCCGAAATGGAAATGGAATTGAGCCAGTTTCCGGTGTCATGGTTCCACAGGGGAAAGGGATTTTCTCGATGGAACAGGAAAATTTTCCTTGCGTAGAGATCTCCCACCGCCGTGACATAAGTTCCATTTGCGGAAAAAGCCACGTGTTCAAGATATCCGACCTGATACTCCCAGACCGGCTCATTGCCGGTTTGCTTGAAGAGCAGAACGCCGCCGGATGCTGCGGCCACATACTCCCCGTCCTCTGAGATATCCACCTCGTAAACGGACGCGCCGGTGTGCGTCCACAGGGGGGTGGAGCTCTCTCTCGAAAAGAGACGGACGTTCCCGGTCCAGTCCCCTGCGGCCAGGTGCGATCCGTTCCCCGAAAGGGCGACCGAGGTTGGGTTGTCCATGTCCCCAAACCAAAGGGGCTCGTCCCTTTCATTGGAAAAGAGATAGACCCTGCCGGGATCGAACGGCGAGCCCGTGATCGCAGCCGCCACGGTTCCCCCATCCGTCGATATATCGACGGCTTTTACCTCGATTCCCTCGGCGCGGCTCCAAAGCGGTGTGTTCGTATCCTTGTGGAAAAGGTAGACCGTCGGTTCTCCGGATTCCGTGACCCTGGTGCCTGCGACGATGTAAGTGCCGTCGCCTGAGATATCCACATCCGTGACCTCGTTTCCCGTGTCGAACTGCCAGAGAGGGTCATTACTCTCCTTGCTGTAGCAATACACATGGTGGTCGACCGGGCTCCCGACGGCAATTGAGCTGCCGTCATTTGAAATCGCCACACTTCCGGTCACTGCATCATTCCATAAGGGGGTGCTGCCGGCTTTATGAAACAGGTAGAGTTTGTCGCTGCAGGCCGCAATGTAATTCCCGTCTCCGGATATGGCCACCTGCACCGAATCGCCCGCAGAGTCAAAATGCCACCACGTCTCCGGGGGTGAACTTTGAGCTGATGCGCCGCGGGGAGTTCCCAGTGCCCCAATCAGGACACAGAAGAAAAGGGATCTCATGCAATGAAAAAAAGTTTTCATTTCAGTGCCTTTCTATGCAGGGCGTGTGAAATCCTATTTCAGAAGTGAGTCGGCATGTGGAGTCCGGGTTAATTCATCCGCCGATAATGAGGCCGTAGATCCTTTTCGTTCTGATTCACATCGCCGGTCAGTGGAGTAAAGTGAGTTACCTACCTGGATTGGAAAGCGCAACAAAATCTTCCCCTCTTAGGGTGGATCAGACTCCCAACGGGACACGTATGCCCCGCTGGGAGTTAGGTGGCCCAATTTAAGAGGTCTTTCCATAGAATTCTCTGGAGAATGGGGGGTGAATGGAAAGGAAATCCCTTTTTCCACGGACCACTATAGACAAGCGGTTATGCCGTGTCAATCACAAATAAAGAGGATAAAACCTGTAATCTTAAGGGTGATATCCGATCCTGCTCCTGTTTTATTTCGGAGGGCGGCCGCAGGTTGCTTGACTCTATGTTCATTGACAAAGAGGCAGAGAGTGCCATAAGGTCATATGATAAGGGCACTGCTTTTCGAAAGTGGTCCCCAACCCCGGCTTTGGACGATCACGGCGGCCGAGATCGGCATCTGGGCGTGGCTGACGGGAGGATTTGCCCATGGCGCTCGGTTTTGGCATCATGCTTAGGGTCTAATGGGGTTCATTCAATACGCGGGAGACTGAGAAATGGATGATGATCACGTGCGCACCCTCATGGCCGTTCACGCCCATCCGGATGATGAGTCCATCAGTACAGGTGGCATTTTGGCCAAATATGCCGCCCGGGGAATCCGGACAATCGTGGTTTACTGCACGAGAGGCGAAGCAGGTGAGATTCTCAACCACGAGTTCGTGCCCCCTTCCCCGGGGATGGATATGCAGGAGATCAGAGAAATCGAATTGAGAAAGGCCGTAGAGACGCTTCAGGTGGGATCCGTTTTCTTCTTGGAATACAGGGATTCGGGCATGGAGGGCGATCCGCAGAACCATCACCCGCAGGCCTTCGCACAGGCAGACATAGAGGAGGCGACCGGTAAACTGGTGAACATCATCCGTCAAACCCGGCCCCACGTGCTGGTCACTTATAACCAGAGGGGTACTTACGGCCACCCGGATCATATCATGGCCAACCGGGTGACCGTGCGTGCCTTCAAGGCGGCCGCAGATCCCGCCTTCAGAGGCGGCAACGGACTCCCGCCCTGGGGGCCGGCAAAGCTTTACTACACGGCGATCCCCCTGTTGAGGGTGCGTATGATGCGGCAGGTGGCCGTTGAGAGAGGGGAGGAGTTTGAGTTCGATCCCGAAGTTCTCGGAACCCCGGAGGAAAGGATCAGCTCCGCTATCGACATCAGGGAATTCCTGGCGCGGAAGTTCAAGGCGATTTTTTGCCATGAGAGCCAGATGGGACCCAACAGCTTTTTCAGGCGCATCCCTGAGGAACGGAAAGAGGCAGCCTTCGGATGGGAGTATTTTGAGTGTGTCCACGGGTGTACTTCGAAAAGGGAAACCGACCTGTTCGAAGGGATCTGATCCCCGGCAATTCGAAAGCACCCTCGAACCATGGGGAACCTATGCACCTCATAGCAAGGGATTGATGGATCTGGGTGGAAAGGAGGTCGCGCAGATTGGAATCGTGGTCGAGGATATGGTGTTTCCTTTATGCGGCAGCTGCACAGCGGCGGCATTTGTGCATGGTTCAGTGAAAAGAAGAAAATGAGAATCCTTCTGGTTTCCGCCAACACGGAGAAGATCAATCTGCCCACCTATCCGCTGGGATTGGCCTGTGTGGCCCATGCAACCCTGAAGGCAGGGCATGATGTGAAGTGCCTCGATTTGATGGCCGAAGGGGACGCAGAGGCGGCTCTCAGGGAGGCCGCGGAGAGATTCCGGCCGGATCTTATCGGCATCTCCGCGAGAAACGTGGACGACCAGGACATGGCAAACCCGAGGTTTCTGCTGGATCGGGCCCGGGATGTGGTGTCCTGTTGCAGGAATTTGACGGAGGCGCCAATCGTCCTGGGCGGAGCGGGCTACAGCATTTTTCCCCAAAGCGCCCTTGAATACCTGGGGGCGGATATGGGGATCCAGGGAGAGGGCGAGGGTGCATTCCCTGCTCTGCTGGAGGCTTACGAGACAGGCCGGCCTCTTTCAGGGGTGCCCGGTCTCTACCTCCGTGGCTGCGGGCTCCAGGGAAAAAGAAGGCTTGTGAAAGACTTGAATCGCTTTCCTCTTCCCGTTCCGCAACTTTTTTCCACCTCTGCGTACGACGGAGAGGACTTCTGGGTCCCCGTTCAGACCAGGCGGGGTTGTCCCATGAGATGCAGCTACTGCTCCACCGAGACAGTGGAAGGGTATTTCGTCCGCAAGCGCTCCCCGGAAGACATTGTGCGATGGATTTCCCGGTGGGTGGAGATGGGGTTCCGCCGTTTTCACTTTGTGGACAACACCTTCAATCTTCCCCCGTCCTATGCCCTGGCCCTGTGTTCCAGGCTTGCGGAGGCCCAATTGCACATAAGTTGGCGCTGCATCCTTTACCCGGGCAATCTCCAGGAGAGAATCGTCCAGGCCATGGCGGAAGCAGGATGCAGCGAAGTGAGTCTTGGTTTTGAAAGTGGTTGCGACAGAATCCTGAAACAGATGCACAAGCGGTTCAAGTCGCAGGATGTTCGCCGTGCAGCCGGGATGCTGTCGGATCATGGCATGCGTACCATGGGTTTCCTGATGCTGGGTGGCCCGGGTGAGACCAGGGACTCGGTGAAAGAAAGCTTTGATTTTGTCGAAGCCCTTGACCTCGGCGCATTGAAAATCACCCTCGGAATCCGAATCTATCCCTACACGAAATTGGCCGGCATCGCTCTTGAGGAAGGTCTGATCGCAGGAGATGAGGATCTTCTTTTTCCACGATTTTACATGGTCAGAGGCCTTGAAGATTGGCTGAGGGAGACCGTTGAACAGCGGATGAGGGACCATCCAAACTGGATCAGGTAGAACATCGAGTCACTCCCCTTTTCTCCAAAAACCCCTTTCGCGTTGGTTCAAGACGCCCCCTTCAGGTTTTGAGTAGGGCAAGCGACCCCGCCTGCCGAACTGGACCCGGGGCAGTGCTCGACTTTCGGTATCGGAGGAAAGCCCAATCGTGGGGAAGAGGGGAGGGTGACAAGGTGAATTGACAAACTCACCTCTTCAGGCTACAGTTTCTCAATCTTCCAAAACGTGATTTAACCTTTCCATCCTTCTTCTTCACCAGATCGGAGGGCGTTGAACATGAAATGCCCCAATTGCCGGCACGAGAATCCTGACGATGCCAAGTTCTGCAATGAATGCGCGCAAAAATTGGAGCTTTCCTGTCCTGATTGCGGAAAGGCAAATCCACCGGGAAGCAAGTTCTGCAACCAATGCGGGCACGACTTGCGCAAGGAGTCAGAGCCCGCCCCCAGAGCCCTTTCCTTTGACGAGAAGTTGGACAAGATCCAGCGCTACCTGCCGAGAGGGCTCACCGAGAAGATTTTATCTCAGAGAGACAAGATCGAGGGAGAACGGAAACAAGTCACAGTCATGTTCTGCGACCTGGAAGGGTTTACCGCCCTCTCTGAGAGACTCGGACCTGAAGAGGCTTACACCATCATGGACCAGGTCTACGAAATCTTGATCCACAAGGTTCATGACTACGAAGGTACGGTCAACGAGATGACCGGGGACGGTATCCTGGCCCTCTTCGGGGCTCCCCTTGCACTGGAGGATGCCCCCCAACGAGCTGTTCGGTCGGCTTATACGATCCACCGGGAGATGGCCAGGCTCAGTGACACATTGGGAAGAGAACGGGGCATTCCGCCTCTCAAGATGCGCATCGGGATACACACCGGCCCCGTGGTGGTGGGCACCCTGGGAAACAACCTCCGTGTGGAGTTCAAGGCGGTAGGCGACACCGTGAACATTGCCTCCCGCATGGAAGGCCTGGCCGAGCCGGGGACCACCTATGTGACCGGTGACACCTTCAAGCTGACGGAGGGGCTTTTTCGGTTCGAGGCCATGGGGGAGAAGCACCTCAAGGGGAAGGAAACCCCTGTGAAGGTGTACCGGGTCATTGCTCCAAGCTCCCTGGCGACCCGGTTCGACGTGAGCGCCGAACGGGGTCTGACACCCTTTGTGGGGAGAGAGCGAGAGCTGGAGCTCATGCTGGACAGCTTCGAGAGGGCGAAAGCCGGCCGGGGGCAGGTCTTCTCGATCATGGCGGAGGCTGGAGTTGGGAAATCGAGGCTCCTCTATGAGTTCAGAAAGACGATTGCCAATGAAGACGTCACTTTCTTCGAGGGCAAGTGCCTTTCCTACGCCAGGAACGTAACACACCGCCTGGTGATCGACATCCTCAAACCCATTTTCAACATCGCCGACCTTGATGACGGATCGATCGTCCGCAGGAAAGTCACAACGGGGCTGAAGGCCTTGAGGATCACAGAAGCCCCGATTCTTTCATGTGTGATTGAATTTCTCTCGGCCGGCGATAAGGGCATGGAGAAGATCACAATAAGCCCGGAAGGGAAGAAAGACCGATTGATGGAATCGGTGAAGCAAATCATGATTCAGGCCTCAGAGCAAAGGCCGCTCGTGATCGCCATAGAGGACCTCCACTGGGTTGACAAAAGCTCGGAGGATTGCCTAAAGGTTCTTCTGGACAATATTTTCGGCTCCAGAGTGTTTCTCATCCTTACCTATCGTCCCGAATATGTCCCCCTGTGGCCGGTCAAGTCCTACCACAACCATGTCACCCTGAATAGACTATCCAATCGTGAAAGCCTGGCAATGATCTTTTATCTCTTGGAAACGGATCACCTTGACCAGGAGCTCCAGGAACTCCTGTTGGAAAAAACCGAAGGAGTTCCCTTTTTCATCGAAGAGTTTGTCAAGTCTCTGAAGGACTTGAGCCTTATTGAGAAAAGCAACGGCAAGTGCCATCTCACAAGAGATATCCAGGGTTTCACCATTCCCTCCACCATTCAGGCCGTCATCATGGCGCGTGTCGACGCGCTGCCTGAGAGTGTGAAAGACGTGCTTCAGACAGGTGCCGTCATTGAAAGGGAATTCAGCCACCAGTTGATCAAGCAAATAACGAGGCTGCCCGAACCGGATTTGCTCTCCCACCTCTCAGTCCTGAAAGATTCAGAGCTTGTGTATGAAAGAGGGATATTTCCGGAGAGCACCTACGTATTTAAGCATGCCCTGACGCGCGAAGTCATCTACGAATCGATCTTGAAGAAGAAAAGAAACATGCTCCACAGGGCGATCGGTCTGGCGATAGAGGAGTTATACCAAGACAACATCGAGGAGTACTACGGGTTATTGGGCGGACATTTTATCGAGGGTGAAGATTATGAGAAGGGAGCGCTATATTCAGAATTAGCAGCCAAAAAGGCGAATGCCGTATCTGCATCGAAGGAGGTCTACTATCATGCCCAGAGGAGAATCTATTGCTCAGAGAAGCTCCCACCATCGGACATGACCAACCGGAAGATCATTGACGCCAGGACGGCCCTTTCGGCCTATTATCTTAACTATGCCCATATGGCAGAGGCCTATGAGGTGGTTGCGCCCATTGCCATTTTGGCTGAAGAAATGAATTATCAAAGGAGGCTTCCGATGATCTATCTTGCAAAAGGCGAGTACTCCTGCTGGTTCGAAGAGAAAACCGCGGAAGGACTCGAGTATTTGAGGAAAGCCTTGAACGTAAGCGAAAGAATAGGAAGTATGCTCTACTACTTCAATACATGTTGGCAAATAGGAACATACTTTTCCTGGGATTGCCAATTTTCCGAAGGCAGAAAATTTTATGAGAAGTGCTTGGAATTGAGTAAAGCGACAGAGGGCCTCCTTGGGATATCAGCCGTAAACAGCGCATTATGTATATGGAATTATCTTAACGAGGGAAATATTGAGCTTGCATCCCAGGCAGCTAGAAACTCGCTGATTGCGGCTGAAAAGAGCGAAGACGTCTATGCGAGAGGTCTTGCATATTCCACTCAAGGGATCCTGTCCTACTTCAGAGGAATACTGGATGAAGCCGAGGAGGATCTTCTGAAGGGACTGAAATATTTGGAAACAACCAATCAGGTCACCTTTATGGCGGAATCCACCGGACGCTTGGGACGCATTTATGCCGACAGAGGGGATTACGAAAAGGCACATACTTATTACGAAAAAGCCAGATCTACTTTGTTGGAGCATGGAAGGCAGAGTCCCTCCTGGATAAACCTGCTCTCGGTATGCATCGCAAAGGCCAAGCTTTTGAGTCAACGTCAGGATATCGATCTCGGGGAGACTTTCGAGCATTACGAACAAAACAAATCGAAAAGCTATAGGGGCCAAATGGCAAGAGAAATCGGGGACATTCTATTCCGTGCGGATGATCGCCGCATCTCTGAAGCTCAGGATTGGGTTCAGAAAGCCATTGAGGCGGATCATCGCAATGGAATGAAGTGGCAGTTGGCCCAGGACTACGCCCTTTATGCCCAGATGTTCCAACGACAAGGAAATCTATCAAAAGCCAAGGAGAACCTGAACAAAGCAATCGAAATCTTCAAGGAATGCGGTGCAGACGGTTGGGTGGAAAAATATGACAAAGAAATTGCTGCGCTTCCATGACATTCACGGCTTCACCCTCAGGCGTTTGTCTTTCTTACTGCCTTTCCAGAATATAGACCAGCAAACAGGCGGAAGTCGGTCAGGGGAAGCACATGAAGGAATCCGTGATTGAAACGGACGTTCTGGTAATCGGCGGAGGTGGTGCGGCGTTTCGGGCGGCCATCGGCGCAAGGGAGATGTCTGCGCGGGCCACGATGGTGAGCAAGGGGCCCCTTGCCCGCTGCGGCGCAACGCCCATGGCGGGAGCGGATTATACCCTGGACGGGTTAAACTTACATAAACTGGGGTTCCCCGGTGAACCGGAAAAGGACAGTCCGGAAACGTTTTTTAAAGATATCGTTCACCAGGGCTTTTTTCTGAACAATCAAAAACTGTTGGAACAGTACGTGGCCGTGGCGCCTGAATGCCTCAAGGAACTGATCGATTGGGGCATGCCCATCCGCAGTTCCGAACAGCGGGCCGTATACAGCACCGGAATCGCCATGGTGGACACCCTTCTTAGGCAGGCCAGGAGGGTCGGTGCCGACTTGATCGAGGACGTGATGATCCTGGATTTGGCCGTGTTCGAGGGACGTGTCGTCGGGGCCGTGGGACTGGAAATCAAAACCGGGCGGATCATCCACTTCCGCGCCCCGGCTGTGGTGGTGGCCACCGGCGGTTGGCACAAGGCCTTCTGGCCGAACACAGGCATGCGCGACCTCTCCGGCGATGGCATCGCCATGAGTCACCGGGCCGGCGCTGATATAGGCAATATGGAATTCATCACCTTTTGTTGCAACATCGCCCTGAGCCCGCCTCGCTGGCGGGGCAGCCTGGCAACCTACATCCTCACCTTTCTCGGCGGGAAATTGGTGAACAACCGAGGCGAAACCTTTTTGGATCAATACGACCCCTTTGTGGTGGAAAAAGGCTGGTTCATGGAATGGAACAAGGGCTTTCTATCCTACGCCTCCGCCCGTGAAGTCCGCGAAGGCCGGGGATCGCCGCTAGGCGGGGTTTGGTATTGCCGCGGATCCGTTCCTTGGGAAGAATATGAACAAAGGGCCCTGACCGTTTTTCCCAAGTGGAAATACAAGGCCCTCGACTTGTCCGGCATGGACCTGCTGTTGAAAGAAAACAAGGGGATCGAAGTGGGTCCGGTGGTCGAGTACTTCGACGGCGGCATCGTCGTGAACGAGGAACTGCAAACCACCCTTCCGGGTCTTTTCGCCGCCGGGGAATGCACCCTGGGACCTTTCGGCGCCAACCGGGTCTGCGCAGCCACCACGGAAATGCTGGTCCAAGGCCGGGACGCCGGTCGACATGCCGCTCAATATGCCAAAGGCGCCTCTATCCAGGCGCCCGATTCCGTGTTTTCCGAACTGACCGAACAGGCCGAAGGGCCGCTTTTCAGGGAAAAAGGCACACCGCCGGCGGAAATCAGAAGGCGGATACAGAAGCAGGCGCATCGCACTCTGGGGCCCATCCGCAAAACCGGCGAACTGGAGCAATTTCAGAAGTTACTCGAGGAAACCGAAAACGGGCTTTCCGAATTGGCGCCCCAATCCACCACCCGGGCCTATAACAAGGGGTGGCTTGATATCCTGGAGCTGAAAAACATCGTTCATTTGCTTAAGGCCGCCACCATGAGCGCCTTGTATCGGCAGGAAAGCCGCGGCGTCCATTTTTGCGAGGAGTTCCCCCAAACGGACAACGATCACTGGCTCAAGGAAACCATTATCCCGTATCGTCCGGGCACCTGGGAGATCGTCACACGCAAGCCCTCCGTAACTCTGGTCCAACCGCCTTCAGGGAAGGTGGCTTACCTGGATATGTGGAAGCAAATGATGGCAGCCCATTCCGATGTGGGCGGCCATCACTGAGAGATGCCGCCAATCCGGGAAGTTCCCCGCTGAGGGAGGGGAACCGATTCATCCCCGGGAGGGCGGCTCATGCTCCTTGGACAAAGCGCTGGTGAGAAATGAAGATGGAATCGATCAAAGCCAACGTGTTCCGGTTCAATCCGGATCAGCACCAGGAACCCTACTTTCAGGAATACGATGTGCCATGGGAGGAGAACATGACCGCCATGGACGTCCTGGACTACATCTATCAACATCTGGACGGCACCCTTGCCTATTACGACCACGCGGCCTGCAGACTGGGCATTTGCGCCCGGTGCCTGGGACGCGTCAACGGCCGGCCTGGGCTGCTCTGCCAGGCTGAGGTTTCCGCCCACATGACCATCGAGCCCCCGTCTGGAAAAACCATTGTCCGCGACCTGGTTTATCAGCGGACCGATGATGAAAGCGAGGCGACCCAATGAGTGATTCCGATAAGAAAGTGCCCCTCGAGGAGGCCATGGAACAAGTACGGATCGTAGGCACCCGGCTCGCCCTCATGCATCTGGCCTACGCCCGGGTGCTGGTCGAGGAGCATGGCCGAGAAAAAGGCAAGGACGTGATTATCAAGGCCATGATGGAGTATGGCAAACTGGTGGGCCAAAGGCAGAAAGCCGGCAAACAGGATTTGCCGTGGTACGGTTTTCACGACAAATACGTGTACCAGGATGAAGCTTTTGTCGACACCCGGGAGCAGTCATCCAAGGACTTCGACTTTTCCCTGTACAGAGTCTTTGGGTGCATCCTGGCCAAAACGTTTCTGGAATACGGCGAACCGGAACTGGGCGCTCTCTACTGTTATGTGGACGCGGCGAAGAGCATGGCTGCCGATCCCTCGGCGAAACTCATCCATACAGCCTGTGAAGTTCGTGGAGATGGGTTCTGCACGTTCGATTATCTTCCGACCACGGAGGAGGAACGGGTCGATTTCCAGGAAAAAAACCCGCGATGGAAAAACGTGGACACCATTTTGCTCATGGATGAGGAAACGTGAACGGACAACGGAATTGATGACTGATCATGAAGTCCCTCACAAAGATATCCCTGGTGAAGAGAGAACGCGAGGCGATCGAGGAGGCTGCCCGGCTGTTGAAGAGCCAATTCTCCATAGGACAAGTCATCCTGTTTGGCTCAAAGGCGCGACGAGATTATGATGAGCACTCGGACATTGATCTTTTTTTGATTGCTTCTCGTCCTTTGCACTGGAGAGAAGAAAAGGCCGTTGTAGAAGCATTGTTCGATATCGGTATGAAGTATGATGTTATCTTCAGCCCCCTTTTTGCGACAGCGGATGAGTGGGGTAATGGATCATTTAAGGCGTTCCCAATCTACCAGGAAATCACCAGGGATGGAGCGGTTGTGGCATGAGCCGGCAGGGGATCGTCACATAGAGCCTTTATTGAATTCGAGGCGGAGCAGGTAAGAGAGATCATCGAAAAGAGTGAGGAGTTTGTGAATGAGATGAAAAAAACGATCAAGTGGGAATAGGTGAGATGCGGTCAGAGGAAAAGGATCGCAAGCGGCTTTTGTGTGTTCAAAGCACTTGGTGTTGGTTTCGCCGGTGAGCGGCGCGCAGCGCAGGCGCTCCCGCGGCGCCAGCGCTTGTGCGGCGTGTCAACGGTGAACGAATAACGTGTGCGCTATCGCACGCAGTTGTGCCTTTCGCACTCCGGACCATTGAGGGAGGTTTTTGATGGAAAAGATGCCTTTGGAAGGGATCAGGGTCCTGGATTGGACCATTTGGCAGCAGGGGCCGGTTGCGAGCTCCATGCTCGGGGATTTGGGCGCCGAGGTGATCAAGATAGAGGAAAGAATCGGTGGTGATCCGGCTCGCGGAATGAAAAGAATCGTGGACCTGGTCGATTGCCAGTTGCCGCATGGCCGTAATTTCTACTTCGAGATTCACAATCGGAATAAGAAGAGCATCACGGTCGATCTAAAAAAAGAGAAAGGGCAAAAAATTATCTATGATTTAGTCGAGAAAAGTGATGTTTTTGTGCAAAATTTCAGGAGGAGCGTGAGGGTGAAATTGGGTATGGACTATGAAACCCTGTCCAGGGTTAACCCGAAACTGATCTTTGCCAACGCTTCCGGGTACGGGCCAAAAGGCCCTGACAGGAATAAACCGGCATTCGACTACGCAGCTCAAGCGCGATCAGGAATGATGTTTCTCTACTCTCAGCCGGGATACCCACCGCTCTGGGGGACAACCGGTGTGGCTGACCAGATAGGCGCTATCATGCTTTCGTACGGCATCCTGGCTGCCTTGCTGTATCGGGAACGCACCGGCATAGGGCAGGAAATAGATGCTTCCCTCATGGCCAGCGCCATGTGGCTTCAGGATCTTGATCTGGCGAGTGTGCTCATGTATGGAGAAAGGATCAGGGCTCCATTCCGATCTAAGGCTGCAAATCCTCTGTGGAATCATTATCAATGTGGAGACGGCAGGTGGATTGTTTTGGCCATGGCCCAATCGGATCGATATTGGACCTCACTCTGTCAGGCAATGGGGTTGCAGGAACTGATAGAAGATTCTCGTTTTAAGGATGCCGATAAAAGACATGATCACTCTGAAGAATTGATCTCTATTCTTGATCGAACGTTCACCACCAGACCTGCGTCAGAATGGGCGGAGATATTTACCCAAAACGAAATCATCAATCAAACGGTTCAAGATTTGGAAGATCTTCAGAGCGACCCTCAAGTGACTGAAAACGAGTATATTTCTGATTTCGATCATCCTGCGTTAGGAAAGGTGAAGATGGTCAATCATCCGGTTCAATACAGCAAAAGTCCTGTGAAGATGCGACTGCCGGCACCCGAATTTGGCCAGCACACTGAAGAGGTTCTACTGGATATCTGCGGCTACGACTGGGACAAAATCACGCAACTAAAAAATGAAAAAGTGATTTAAAGGCACGGTAATCGTTCACCCCTTGAACCTCTGAACGGTTGCAGGAAACCAAAGCAAGCAAAGAAGAAAAATAATTGGGAAATCGATGATGTTCAAGTTCCTCCACGCAGCGGACATCCACCTGGACAGCCCCCTGCAAAAGCTGGACAAGTACGATGGTGCTCCGGTCCAGGAGATCCGACTCGCCGGCAGGCGGGCCTTCGAAAACCTGGTGCGGCTCGCCATCGCAGAAGAGGTGTCCTTCGTCCTGATTGCAGGCGACCTCTATGACGGCGACTGGAAGGATTATAACACCGGCCTGTATCTCGTCTCTCAGGTAAGCCGCCTTCGAGAGGCCGGCATCGCGGTTTATATCGCAGCCGGCAACCACGATGCGGCAAGCAGGATTACCAAAGCGCTCCGCCTTCCGGAAAATGTGCGCGTTTTCCCATCCGGCAAACCGGCCACCTTTCGCATGGAAGGCCCCGGTGTCGCCGTCCACGGACAAAGCTTCGGAACGCCGGCGGTCAGAAAGGATCTGTCGCTGGACTACCCCGACCCACTTCCCGGCCTCTTCAACGTGGGCGTTCTCCACACGTGTGCCACGGGACGCGAAGGCCACGAGCCTTATGCGCCGTGCACCGTGGAAGGACTGCGCGGCAAAGGCTACGACTACTGGGCACTGGGACACGTTCACCAGTTCGAAGTGCTCCATGACGACCCGCCCATCCTTTTCTCAGGGAACATCCAGGGGCGTCACATCCGGGAGACCGGCCCAAAGGGCTGCGTCCTGGTCTCTGTTGAAGACGACGGAACCACCGCATGGGGTTTCCGCGAGCTTGACGTCATCCGCTGGGCGATCATGGAACTTGACGCCGCCGGCTCAAACAGTCCTCACGAAGTGGTGGAGCGTTTCCGGGAGTCGCTCGCGCATCTTTTGGAGGACAACGAAGCCCTGCCTCTGGTGGTTCGGGTGATGGTGCGGGGAGAGACCGGCGCCCATGGTGAAATGACAGCGGATGCGGAGCGTTGGACGAACGAGATCCGGGCCGCGGCTGTGGACACCACCGGGGGACGGGTGTGGATCGAAAAGGTGAAGATCGGAACTTCCCCGCCTTCGGAGGGCGTGGTTCCCCCGCCGGAGGGGGCGATTGGGGAGCTGCTGCGGTTGATCGACGAGCTTACCTCGGGACAAGGAGAGTTGAGCCCGTTGACTGCGGAGCTAAAAGACCTGGAGAAAAAACTCCCGAGGGAGCTCAAAAAGGGAGCCCGCGTTGCAGAAATGGACGATCCGGATTGGATCACAGGGTTGCTCAGACAGTTGCGGCCCATGCTCGTCCGCCGGCTCATGGGAAGGGGAGAGACCCGGTGAAGATCCTCGAAATCAGACTCACGGCCTACGGCCCGTTTACCGGGACGGTGATCGATTTGAGCAGGGGTGAGGAGGGGCTTCACATCGTCTACGGACTGAACGAAGCGGGCAAGAGCTCGGCCTTGAGGGCTCTGCGTTCATTGCTCTACGGCATCCCCGAGCGTTCTCCGGACGGCTTCCTCCATCCCTATCCCAAAATGCGGGTTGGGGCGGTCATCCGGGGCAAGGGGGGAGAGTTGCTGAAATGTCTTCGCAGGAAAGGACGGATGAATACGCTGCGGGCCGAGGATGACACCGGTGTGCTCGACGAGACCGTTCTTTGCCGATTCTTGAACGGAATAGACCATGACCTTTTTGCCACCATGTTCGGCATTGGCCACGAGGATCTGGTTCGGGGAGGCCGGGAGATCATCAGCGGCGGGGGGAACGTGGGGCAAGTCCTTTTCGCCGCCGGTTCGGGAATCGCCAACCTTCGTGAAGTCCAGGAACAGCTTCAGGCAGAAGCGGATGCACTCTTCAAACCCGGAGGGCAAAGACCGCGGATTAACGAAGCAATCGGCGAATTCAACCTCAAGGGAAAGGCGCTCCGCGAAGCTCAGCTCTCCGAAGGGGAGTGGCAAAGACACGACCGCGCACTGCGCGAGGCCATGGCCCGTAAGGAAATCGTCGTGGGGGAACTGGGGGCAAAAGAACGGGAGGTGCACCGGCTGAGGCGGATCAGCGAGGCCCTGCCCCTCATGGCGCAGCGCACGGAACTGCTGGAGGAATTCGGCCAATATGGTTCCGCGGTGCTGTTGTCGGAAAGCTTCGCGGAAGAGCGCCGCGAGCTCATGAACCGCCGGCGAATGGCTGAAAACGACAGGCGGCAGGCGCTGGATAAAATAATGGAGATGGAAAGGGCGGTTGAGGAGCTTGAGGTCCCGGAGGGGATGCTGGAGAGGGGGGAGTTGATCGAAGCGCTGTACCAGGAACTGGGGAGCCAGAACAAGGCCGCAAAGGACCGCGTTCAACTCCTGACCCACATGAACATGTTGCGGGGAGAAGCAAAGGAGATCCTCCGCAGCCTGAGGGAGGATCTCACCATCCAGGAGGCCGAAAAGCTCAGGCTCAAAAAGTCGGATACGGTGCGCATCACGGAGCTCGGCACCCGCTACGAACGGATCGTCACCCGCATGGAAAGCGGCCGGGAAGAGATCTCCAAGCTTGAGCAAAGGGCGGCCGATCTCAGAAATCAGCTTTCCGGCCTCCCGGATCCGAAACCCGTCGATCCCTTGAAGGAGGCTCTCGAACAGGCCGAAGACTTCGGGGCGCTGGAGAAACGTCTTCGCTCGGAGCAGGAGGGGATTCAGACTGCGCTGGAGAAGCTGGAGATCGATCTGAAAAAGCAGACGCTGTGGTCGGGTTCCCTGGCGGCCCTTGAGACCGTTCCCGTGCCCCTGCCGGAGACCATCGAGGGCTTCGAGAGCCGGATCGAAACTGCTCTTCGCAAAACCGCCCATTTGACAGAGGATACGAAGCAAATCGAGGCTGAGATGGAGGAGATCGAGCAACAGCTCGATGCCATCCGGCGCGAGCAGGAGGTGCCCACCGAGGCGGACCTGGAAAAGGTGAGGGGCTTGCGGGATCAAGGCTGGCATCTGATTCGCGCGGCTCTGGAGGGTCAACCCGCCCCGGAAGCAGCGGTGGGAGAATTTGTTGCGGCCTTCTCGGGCTGCGAGAATCTTCCCGGTGCTTTTGAGACGAGCATGCAACGGGCGGACACGCTGGCCGACCGGCTGAGGCGGGAGGCGGACCGTGTTGCCAGGAAGGCGGGGTTGCTGGCCAACCGGGACGGGCGGGGAAAACACCTGGAGAAATTGAAGGCCGAGCTTGCCGCTTCCGAGGAAGAACTCTCCGCCCAACAAAGGGAGTGGATTAAAGTCTGGGAGCCTTCCGGAATTGCCCCGCGCTCCCCCAAGGAGATGGGGACATGGGCCCGGAACCACGAGACCCTGGCCGCCAGGGCAGCCGGGATAAGGGAACGACAGGCAGAGGCACGAAACCTCAAGCAGCAAATGGATGCCCATCTGGAGAACCTCAACCGGTGCCTTCAATCCCTTTCGGAACCGCCGGCCCGGGGAGATGAAACCCTGGGGGGACTCATCAGAAGATGCCGGAAGGTGATCGCGCGGGCGGAGGAGATGCAACGCAAAAGGAAACAAGTCTTCGATGAGATCGCCCAGGGCGACCGGGATCTGGCCGCGGCAAGGGCTCGGGTCGAAAGAAGTGAAAGGGATCTCTCCCAGTGGCAGGGACAGTGGGAGGAGGCGGTAAAGCCTTTGGGCCTCGGTGTGAATGCCGTTCCTGCCGAGGCCGGCGCCGTGCTGGAGGAGTTCAAAGCCCTTTTTGACAAACTCAAGGAAGCCGACAGCCTGGAGAAACGCATCGGAGGCATCGACCGCGATGCGGACGACTTTGAACGAAGGGTCGGCGACCTCATGGTGGTTCTGGCCGGAGACCTGGAAGACCTCCCGGCTGAGCAGTCAATCGTTGAGCTTCACAGGCGGCTGAACCGGGTGAGAACCGCGTCGTCAAAGCGGCAGGACCTTGAAAAACAATTGAAAAGGGAAAAGAAGCGCGAAAAGGAGGCCGGCGAATCTCTGGTGGAAATCGAATCCCGGCTGAAGAGCATGTGCGAGGAGGCCGGCTGCGAGGGCTACGAAGAACTTCCCGAGGCGGAGCGACGCTCGGAAAAACGCCGGAAAATGGAAACGGAACTGGACAGGCTCAATGAACAGTTGCGAAGGCTGGGTGCCGGCGCCCAGGTGGAGGACTTCATCAGGGATGCCCTGAGCGTGGACCCTGACAGCATCGAAGGGAGCGTGGCGCGGTTGAACGAGGAGATCGAGGAGCTGTCAGGAGAAAAATCCCATCTCGACCAGACCATTGGAAGCGAGCGGACGGAGCTCGGCAAGATGGACGGAAGCGCACGGGCTGCTGAACTGGTGGAGGAAACCCAGATGCTCCTTGGCCGTATCGAGAGCGATGTGGAAAAATACGCCAGGGTAAAGCTCGCCACGGTTGTGCTGAACATGGCCATGGAACGGTATCGCTCAAAACACCAGGGCCCGATTTTGATGCGTGCCAACCGACTGTTTTCACAGCTCACCGAGGGATCGTTCGACGGCCTGCGCATCGAGTTCAATGAGGGGGCCCAACCCGTGCTTGCGGGGGTGCGGAAGAAGGGAAGGGAAGTGGTCGGTGTGGAAGGGATGAGCGACGGCACAGCGGATCAGCTTTACCTGGCGCTGCGGCTGGCAGGGTTGGAAGAGTACCTGGAGAAGAACGATCCGATTCCGTTCATCGTGGATGACATTCTGATCAAATTCGACGACGGCCGGGCCGCTGCCGCTCTGCAGGCCCTGGCCGAGCTTAGCAAGAAAACCCAGGTGATCTTTTTCACCCATCACCGGCACTTGGTGGATCTCGCCGAGAAAAGCGTCGATCCTTCCGTGCTGATCAAACACCGCCTCTGACTCAAGATGGGGGAAGTCCTTAATTCACATTCAATGAAGGAGGAATGACCATGACGGATTGGAGTGAAAAAGCGCGTGCCCTTACCACGTATCTCAGACCTACGACCTTTCCTTTGGCCGTGGCCATGGTAAAGCGAGCCGGAGATTTCCCGGAGAAAACCAGGCGGCCGAAGAAGGACATGGGTTTCAAGACAAACATCTGTGTGGCCATGACCCTCGCGAGGAAGTATGGCTGGACCGTAGGCCTGACGGCTGAAGACAACGGGTGCCCGGTTGCTTCCTATGCCTATGGTTGGAGCGATGATGAGGAGAAGAGCGAAAAGCATTTGACCGATTTCATGAAAACGATGAACTATGCGGCGGATGAAGGGGCTGCCCATAGGATTCTGGAATCCAGGAAAGGGTTCAAGCTTGCTCATGGGCAGTATGAAGGCGTGGTTTTCTCCCCTTTGGAAAGGACGCGGATTGAACCGGACCTCATCATGGTATTCGGTAATCCGGCGCAGATCATGAGGCTCGTGCATGGAGCAACCCGGCAGGAGGGCGTCAGTTTGGTGTCGGAATTCAGCGGTAGAGCCGGTACTTGCGTCGACGGGGTCCTGCAGACAATGAAAACCAACGAACCAAAGGTGGTGCTCCCTGGAAATGGGGACAGGGTCTGGGCCATGGTTGCCGACGATGAATTGGCCTTCACCATACCTGGCGGCAAGCTGGATGAGGTCATCGGCGCTCTGGAAGCCACGCACCGCTCGGGCATTCGCTATCCCATACCCGTGGATGTGAGACACGAACCGCTCTTCCCGGGTGGATGACGGTCTTAAATGTGGGTGATGGTGTGATGGGGACGACCGTAAATAATAAAATAACCTGACAAGAAGGTATATCAGGCGTATATCTTCGAGCATGCCTAGAGTAGCCCGCATAGATAGACCCGGTCTTTTGCAGCATGTGATGATCAGGGGGATAGAACGCAGGAAAATATTCTATGACGATAAAGATCGCGAGGACTTGATCGATAGGCTGTCTGCTCTTCTTCCCGAAACAAAGACCGGCTGCTACGCTTGGGCTTTTTTGCCCAACCATGCTCATTTCTTATTGAGAAGCGGACCTAAAGGAATCGTGGCTCTGATGAGGAGACTCCTCACCGGTTATGCCGTATCCTTTAACAAAAGACATAGGCGCCATGGTCAGCTTTTTCAGAATAGGGATAAATCCATTATCTGTCAGGAAGATGCCTACTTACAGGAACTGGTGCGTTACATCCACTTGAATCCTTTGCGTGCTAAGATCGTAATGGATTTAAGGGAGCTGGATAAATATGATTATTGCGGTCATTGTGCCTTGATGGGGAACAAAGAGAGGGAATGGCAGGAAGTCGAGTACGTGCTGGGGTATTTTGGGAACAGGGTAGGCGATGCCCGGAAGAAGTACCGGTCGTATGTTAAAAAAGGAATCGAGCAGGGAAGGCGGCCTGAGTTGGTCGGAGGGGTCTGATAAGGAGCCTTGGGGGCTGGGAAACCGTTAAGAAGACAAGGCTTAAGGGCTAGGACAGGATCAAGAGTGACCAGAGAATACTGGGAGGTGGCGACTTCGTAAATGAGGTCCTATCGGAGTCGGAGAAGGAGTTTTCCCGGAAGTATAGGCTGAAAAGCCTGGGATATGATTTTGAAAGGATTTCCGAGAGAGTTTCGGACATATTTCAGTTGAACAAGGAATACATAACCGGAAAGGGAAGACAGCGGGATCGGGTGATGGCTAGAGATATACTCTGCTATTGGTCTGCGACCGAATTGAGGATGTCGATAGTGGATATCGCGAGGAAGTTGGACTTGACACCTGCAGCGATAAGTTTCGCGGTTCAGAGAGGGGAAGAAATCGTCAAAGCAGAAAAATATCAAATAGAAGAATGAGAATATTTGACAATTTACGGTCGCGCCTAGTGACTAGTGAGACTAGTGAGAATAAGGTACCGAAACTACCGAGGGAGCTCTCGCATCAATCGGGAATGGTGGAGCTAGTCGAATACTCTACAAAAAAAGGAAAGAGTAGAAACTGGGCAAAGAATTGCGGTAATCCAGAACTGGTGAGCAAGGATGGCAATAAAAGCTGTTGGTGTTGGTATTGTAAGCAAGACTTTTTTCGAGAAAGGTACGTTGATCAAGAAAGCTGATCCATTGGCGATCATCGTATGCGACCCAGAGGATGGTCCAAGAAGCCAAGAAATTTGCACAATCGAAGTAATAGAAAATGTCCGGCAAAAACCACAGAGGGAGAAGAGCTCTAACCCCTCACTTCAGCCGACCTCGTAAAGTCAACGGCTGATCTTACCGTTCGGGATCAAAAGGAGTGAAAGATATTGGCTAAGTGTTCTGTATGCAACGCGAGGAAGGGCAAGAGACAATGCAAGAGGGAAAACGGCTGGATTTGCACCGAGTGTTGTGGCAGTACCCGGCAGGCCGAACACTGTCGGGGGTGCGGATTCTACAGGGAATTGAGGCCAAAAAGACATTACGCCGGCATCCCCCGCTTTTCAACCCAAGATATGGAGTCTGATTTCCAGTTGCAGTCCTACGCCGACACCATTGAAGGCGCTCTGTGTTTCTGGGACCATCTACACGAGATGTCCCTGAGCGATGCGTCGATGTTGAGCGTGGTTGAGATGCTCCTCGACAAGCATTACTATCACGACTCAATCATCCCATGCACTGACAATCCTTTGCGAGAGGGCTACGACATAGTTGTTCAAGCTATCTCAGAAGATATAGCAGATGTCCCTGAGGAGACCATTGTCAAAATACTTGGAGTAATACATTTTGTTGCTCGCCGACGCACACGCGGTGGTAGAGAACATTTTGAGGTGCTTCAGCGGCATGTCGGTTTACGCGTTGGCCCTGGCATGCGCTTATTAGTTGATGTGTGAAGGACAAAGCATGAAAACTACTGCCGAACCACCGCGTGCACCCGATCGCCGATACTGCCGGCTCCGGGTGAGGCACGCGTTCGCGGCACGCCTCCGGCGCGCCGCGAACGCAGCGAGCTGAGCTTCGCTCCAGCGTCTGTCCTCCAGGCCGCCGGAGGCTGCCTTTCGAACGGTCTCTGGAGTCTCGCCGGCCTAACGCCGTCAGCGACCGTACGTCGATTCCCGACAACAGGCCAACTCGGCTCAGGTCGCTGCGCTGGCCTTGAGAAAGAACCTTGACAAAATGCCTTTTGGAATGTACATTTGGATGTACAATTCAGGAGATATATCAATGAAGACCATTGCTTTCACCGACTTTCGTAAAAGGGCATCAGATTTAATAAGTGAGGTAGAGCATGGAGAGACGCTCATTCTTCTCAGACGTGGAAAACCTGTGGCTGAAATTATTCCGTTTTCTGACAGGGAACAAAAAACGCCAGCATGGAAGCAATCAGGAATTCGCCTTCGCATTTCCGGAGGCGATTTGTCCTCCGCTATTCTGGAGGAACGTGAGACGACTGCATGAAATTGGCGGTTGATTCATCATCATTTGCTAAAAGGTATGTGCAAGAGGTCGGCAGCGACAAACTGGATCGCTTTTTGGCGAGCGCTTCCGAGTTGGCTTTTTGTGTCATTTCGGTCCCTGAAATTATTTCTGGCCTCAACCGGCGACTGAGAGAACACATTTTGACCATCGTGGAGTATCGGACCGTAAAGAAGCAATTGATGGATGATGTCCGTGATGCAACTGTATTACAGATCACTCCTTCAGTAATCTCGCGTTCGGTAAAACTCTTGGAAGGCAGTGTCTTACGAGCATTGGACTCTCTGCATGTCGCATGTGCTCTTGAGTGGAAGGCAGACCTGTTTGTGACCTCGGACAAAAGGCAATTTATGGCTGCCAAGAATGCAGGTCTTCGCACTGAATATATTGGCCAACCAGGCGCTTCAGGCGACGACTAGTCGCCGCGGTTGAGCTTTTCGTTCGCGGCACACCTTCTGCGCGCCGCGTTATGTAAATTCCAGAACATGAAACCCAGAAACATACATGATTCAATTCCCTTAGATCTTACGTCGGAATTCTTTGAAGATATTGTCCGCTCACCTACTGTAAGAATTGAACGAATCGTTTCAAAGGGCCATACATCACCTGAAAATGGTTGGTACGACCAGGATGAACACGAATGGGTTATTGTGTTAAAAGGTAAGGCGGTTTTAGAGTTGGAAGATGGTTCGACTTGTCATTTGGAATCTGGCGATTATCTGAATATACGAGCGCATTGCAGGCATAAGGTATTTTGGACAGACCCTGATCAACCAACATTATGGTTGGCCGTTTTCTACAAATAAGCCAAAAGCAGAATTTGACTAACAAGGCATTCATCGTGCCAAAATAATGGATGTGGATGGGGGACGACCGTAAATAGTAAAATAACTTGAGAAGAACGTATATCAGGCATATATCGGCCAGCATGCCCAGAGTAGACCGCATAGATAGGCGCTGCCGGGTTTTCAGTGGGTGGAAGGAGGTGTTATAGTCCGTCTCTGGAAAGGAGGCAGATCATGCGCGATACCACCCTGTGCGAACATCTGCTCGGCATCGAGGATCCGTGGACGGTGAATAAGGTCGAATTGGATATAGAGAAGCAACGGGTCGAGGTTTGGTTTCAGCATCCCAAGAGAGTCAAGTGGCCCTGCCCGGAATGCGGGGCAGAGGGGATGCTTCACGATCATGCTGCAGAAAGTGTCTGGCGTTATCGTGATAGCTGCCAGTTCCAGACCTTCCTGCATGCCGATCCGCGCAGGGTTCGGTGTTTGGAGCACGGAGTGCGTCAGGTGAAGCTGCCGTGGGCTGAGCCTAAGGCCCGCTTCACCTTGCTCTTTGAGCGCTTTGCCAACGAGGTGCTTCAGGAAACCAGCATCGAGGCGGCCACAAGGATCCTTGGTATCAGTTGGGACGAGGTCTGGTATGTCCTTCACCGGGCTGTGGAGCGAGGACTGAGAAGGAAGCCCAAGCAAGGAATTTCTCAATATGGAGTGGATGAGAAATCGGCCGGCAGGGGACAAGATCAAGATTATGTGACGGTGATTTGTGATCTTGAACGGGGAACGGTCGAAGAGATCACCGGGGGCAGCAGCAAGGAAAGCTTTACAGGATATTTGGACCAACTCAGTGAGGAGCAGATCGAGGGGATTGAGGCGGTGAGCATGGACATATAGGGCGCATGCATCCATGCGGTGCTCGATCGCCTGCCCGATGGGCAAGACAAGATCGTCTTCGACCGTTACCACCTCATGGCCCGCAGGGGCAAGGCCGTGGATGAAGTCCGAAAGGAAGAGCATGCCCGGTTGTCCAAGGAAGGAGACTCCCCTCTGAAAGGATCGAAGTTCATCTTGCTGTATTCCCGAGAGAATCTCCCTGAGAAGCACCGGGGACAGTTCTATTATATGAGGGCGTGTGATCTGAAAACCTCCAGGGCCTGGGCCATCAAAGAGAACCTGAGAGACTTCTGGAAATTCAAAGGCCGCACCTGGGCTGAGCGGTTCTCGAAGAAGTGATATTTCTGGGGAACCCACTGCCGGTTGGAACCTGTGAAGAAAGCGGCTAAGACGCTGAAAGACGATCTCTATGGGATCCTGAATTATGTCGAGTATCGCATCACCAATGCCACGGTGGAGGGGCTCAATTCGCAGATCGAGACCCTGTGGAAATCGGCCTGTGGTTTTCGAAACAAAAAGCGTTTCCGAACAGCCATCTTGTTTCACCTGGGCGGTCTCGATCTGTTCCCTTCCACCCACTTAAAACCCGGAAGCACCTGTTTTATGGTTACCGGTTTTGTGGTCGAAACTTATTGTACCATATCTTGGGAGGAGGCCTTAAACGGTATCAACTCGATCCAGCAGATGGCCTAGAAAGAGGCCGCCGCTGATCTTCACGTGTGTGCCGGGCATGGCACAGGACTTGTGGGGTGGAAGTCCCCACGCCAGGTTTTCGCCGAGCCGAAGGCAAGGAGAAGGGCAAGGGCGTCGTCGCGAGGCGGGGTCTGAAGGAAGCCCAATCCGAAAACGCGGGGCAAGCCTGCCCCGGACTTGATCCGGGGAACAGGAACCGGATATGAGGTGTGGTACGTCCGGGGCGAGCCCCGCCCAAAGGGCGGGACGAAGCCCTCCATCGGCAACAGGGGCGTGCTTTATAAATCCGGCGTCTACGCGTGGAAGGTTCTGTGTCTTGCCCCGCGAGGCCTGTACGGTGTCAGGGGGACTGATATGGTATGCGTGTATTGAGTCCTACGAACGGGGAAACCCTGAAACATGGTATGGCGAAACCTAAGTCACCCTGTTTCGACTGAGGGAGGAGCAATCCTCTCTGACCGCCGTACAGGAGTCAGCAGAGGGCATAGTAGGAGGGAGGAAACAGACCGCAGAGGAAGCCTGCATGGACGAACTAGGAACCCGCTCTGCATATCGAAAGAGCAGGAGACGGAAACTCTCGGCCTAAACGGGATGAATTTGGGATCATGTCGCCTCCGAAGGCCCGAACGGTGTGAGTGGACGATTGGTATGGATGTCTCATGAGCAGTAGGCCGGCAATACAAATGTGGCTGCCCTTGCATGTAGAGGGCGAAGTGTTTCGTGGCGACGCCGTGACCGAGAGTCCGTCTGAAGATGAACAGGTTATGGAGCGGGTTGTCGAGAAAGACAATCTAATCCGGGCACTAAAGCAGGTGATGCGTAATGGCGGGAGCCCTGGGATAGATGGAATGACAGTTGAAGGGCTCGGGCCATATCTCAAGGACTGCTGGCCACGGCTGAAAATGGCTCTTCTGGAGGGATCGTACGCTCCTCAACCAGTGAAGCGGGTAGAAATCCCGAAGCCTGGGGGAGGGGTGCGTAAGCTGGGGATACCCACGGTGGTGGACCGCTTTATCCCTACAACGATACTTAGTATCCCGTCATTCCGGCGAAAGCCGGAATCCAGTTACAGCTGTGAGGAATCTGACCAATTGGATTCTCTTCCCATGCTCGGATTCCTGGATGCCCCCGGCTGACTTCATGCCGGGACAGGCTCCTCAAGTCCGGTATGACGGAGTTCCAAATACCGCGCCACTGCTAAGTGACGTTGTAGGGTTATTCAGCAAGCGATTTTGCAAGTGCTCCAACCGGAATGGGACCAGGGATTTTCTGAGTTTAGCTTTGGGTTCAGACCGGGAAGGAGTGCTCACCAAGCGATAGGGCGTGCTCAGAAGTACCTCAAGGAGGGTTACACTTGGGTTGTGGACTTGGACCTGGAGAAATTCTTGGAAACCTCTTCATACTGCACTCCTTTCATGAGGGGTTGTTAAAAAGGCTGGGTTGCATGTCTAACACCTTGATTCGTAGACCTTTTTGCTTTCCGCAGCGCACATGGACAGCGCAGAGCTCACCGCGCTTTACACGCTGCAACACGGTTTGTCTTGAAACACCGAGCAGCTTGACGGCTTCAAGCATGGGGACGTAGCCTTGGGGAGCCTGTTCAACGAAGCGAGCGTGAAGCTCCTCGGTCATGCGGATACGCCACGGCGCGCCTGGAGTAACCTGTTCGCCGGCGATGAAGCCATCGGAAAGCCAGCGGTGCAAGGTAGAGGGGGCGAGCCCGAGCATTTGAGCTGCTTTCTGCACCGTGACCAGTTCTCCTTCCGGGGGGGTGGGGGTAGATTCAAATCGCGGGATCTTCCAGTAGCGGCGCAGATTGCCGATCTTGTTGGCGGTGAACCGATCCCCGTGGGCTGTCCGTCTGCCTTGGCGGTTTACAATACCGGCGATGAGACCATCGGGATAATGCACAGCCAAGCGGCGGACCAGTTCGACGGTGTCCTCATCGGTCCGGATAGGGGGCGTGTTGCGGCGCTTGAGGTGGAGATCAAGCTCCGAGACAGCTCCTCCTCGCCAGCGCAAGATCAGATGGGCCTTGGGGTTTCCGTGCTCGACCGTGATATTGACTTCCTCCAAGAGTATTCGAAGCAGTTCCTTGCGGTCGCGGTCAGTGGTGGTTGGGGCCTCCCATACGCGCATGAGATCCTGGCCGAGGCTGCGAATGCGTTTGCGCTGCTCGTCGGTCAAGGGCCCCGCACATTAACTTTGCCGCCGCGCCAGTTCGGCCTGTGCGGCTGTGAGCTCAGCTAAACGATGCTCCCAGTCGGCTTCCAGAGTGCGGGCCACCAGGCGGTTCTCGGGTTCCACGGCCCGATAACGGCGCTCGGACTTTTCGGCCTGGTAGCGGGCTTGTTCGACCTGCAAACGCCATTGCTTAAGGGCGGCATCATGATCAGCTTGAAGGCTTTCTTCGGCCAGGAGGGCGGCCTCGATTCCGGCCGGAGCGACGGTGTCGAGGAAAGCCCGACTAACAGCTTCGTCGATTTGCACCCCTCCTACGCGCAAGCAATGGCAGCCTCGGCCGCTGACCAAGGTGTTCGCCGTGCAATAATAGCCCGGGGTGGAGTGGCGGCCCTGATAGTAGACCCTGAGACGGCGGCCGCAGCGGCCGCAAGTGGCGAGGCCTTGAAGAAGGGCCATTCCCTCGCGGATGGCTCCGGTGGCCTGGTGAGGAGTGGGATGGGTATTGCTGGCGATGCGAGTCTGATTCATGGTGTAGGTGTCCCAGTCGATGAACCCCTTATGGTGATCGTGGAGCAAGACCGCCCATTGGGAGCGGGGTAGACGGCGAATGCGTTTTCTTAGCCGCCCGCTTTGATCCACGAACCGCACCTGGTGTGTTTTACCATAAACGTAGGCGCCTGCATAGACCGGATTGGTCAGGACCTGGTGAATGCCGCTATAAGTGGGCGTGACCCATTGAATGTGGGGAAAGGCGTTGGACTGCAGAGGAAAGACCAGGCTCTGGGAGCGAAACCAGAGCCAAACGCGGCGAACCGAGCCCATTTCGGTGAACTTGTCGAAGACGCATTGAATGGCGCTGGTGACGGCTTGGTCAGGGTGGAGGAGGATGTCGCCATCCTCTTCGCCCCAGACAAAGCCAACGGGCAGTCCCCGGCGTAATTGGCCGCGGGCGGCTTTATTGCGGATGCCTCCTTCGAGCCGGGCGCGAATGACATGCAGCTCCGCCTCTGCCATGGTGCCCTTGAGGCCAAGGAGGAGCCGGTCGTTGAAAAGCCCGGGATGGTAGAGGCCGTCTTCATCGCCGATCAGGGTATCGGTGACACCGCACAGATCCAGGAGGCGATACCAATCGGCGTTGTTGCGGGCGACTCTGGACACTTCAATGGACAGGATAAGGCCGACGTGTCCCAAGGCGACCTCGGTGGTCATGGTGGCGAAGCCGCTGCGATCTGAGGTGGCGGAACCGGAGCGGGCGAGGTCTTCATCGATAATCTTGACCTGTGCTGTGGACCAACCGAGGAGGAGGGCCCGGTCGGCCAACTTGTACTGGCGGTCGGTGGACTCTCGGTTATACTGGACTTGGGCAGCAGTGGATTGTCGTACATAGACGTAGGCGCAACGCTGCAAATGGGTCGGTTTGATTTTTTCATTCGCGCTCATGACTGGTCTCCTTTGTTTGGGTGAGGGTCTGTGGACGAACTGCCTTGCTGATAAGCCTGGACAGCATCGAGAGGATGAGTCTTTTTGTTTCGGGATCGAGTTGTTGCCAGATCTTTGCTTCTCGAGCCGGCTCTTGGGTTTCGGGCCAAAGGGGTAGTTGTTGATGCACGTTGTCTCTCCTCCTCTGAAAGGGACTTGGGTGGCTGCGCTGAAGAATCGAGCCTTCGGAGAAGAGAGTCAACCACTTTACGAGCGTGAAGGAGATGCAAAACCGTTCCGATGGATGTGCATGGAGGTAGGATGTGTTCGCAAGGAGGGACTGCGAGGCTGCCCCGATCCAGGTCGGTCCATGCAGCGGGAATCAGAGAGCGGCTGCCATCCGGGAGGACCAACGTTAGGTGCAAGGTGCCGTGGCGGTGCGTCCAGCTGAAAACTTCCAGGGGCTGACCTTGCAAGGGGTGGTGGTCGCGTAGGATGGTTACTGTCGAGGGATAACCCTCGAGGTGGGTAGTGTGTCGTAGCTTCCTTCGATACCATAGACCACGAATTGCTTATGCGTGCCGTCACGAAGCATGTCAAGGTGAATTGGCAGCTATTGTATATCGAGCGATGGCTGAAAGCTCCGGTGGAATACGCGGACGGCAGCCTTGAAAACCGGGATAGGGGGACCCCGCAAGGTGGAGTGATTAGCCCGTTGTTGGCAAACCTATTTCTGCACTATGGCTTTGATCTCTGGATGACCACTCACAGGCCGCAGATAGCATTCGAGCGGTATGCAGATGATATAATATGTCACTGCGAGAGTGAGGAGGAAGCCATAAGGTTGAAAAGGGAATTGAAGGAACGCTTCAATGCATGCGGGCTATCCCTGAATCCGGATAAAACAAAGGTTGTATACTGTAAAAGTAGCTACTTTAAGGGAGAGTATCCGGAGATCAGTTTTGACTTTCTGGGGTTTACATTCAGGCCTCGGCCGACCCGAAGTTTTCGTGGGAATCGGATGGTGGGTTTTACGCCTGCAATCAGTAAGAAATCCGCCAAGCGTATCCGGCAGGAAATAAATTCATGGGAGCTGTCGAGGAAGCAGAGCTTGAGTTTGGACGCCCTATCAGAGGTTATTTGGTCAAGGGTACAAGGGTGAATAGACTATTATGGCAAATTTGGAATAGCGGAGCTGATGCGGGTTTTATTCCATCTGGATGAGCATCTTATCCGATGGGCACAGCGTAAGTATAAGAGACTGAGCAGAAGAGCCCGTGCAGTAAGATGGCTCCGGTTTGTCCGGAAGGTCAGTCCAACTCAATTTGCACATTGGCGTTTGTATTCGACGATGGTTGGATGACAAGAGCCGTATGAATCGAGAGATTCACGTACGGTTCCGTGAGGGCCTAAGGGGGCGGTTCCCTCGGGCTACTCGACTTGCCAGCCGGTTATGCGGATTGTTCGCGGCACGCTTCCGGCGCGCCGCGAACGGAGCGAGCTGAGCTTCACTCCAGCGCTGTCCTCCAGGTCGCCTCAGGCGGCCTTTCGAACCGTCGCTGGAGCCTCGCCGGCCTAACGCCGTGAGCGACCGTACGTCGCCTCCCGCCGCTAGGCCGACTCGGATCAGCTCGCTGCGTTCGAATCCTAAAAAAGCAATTATCTAGGTTGACTCAAGGTATAATTATCATATATTATACATACCGTTATGGAATTTGAATTCGATAAACGAAAAAGCCAACTCAACAAGAAAAAACATGGGGTCGATTTTGTTGAGGCACAAGCTTTATGGAATGATCCGGATCGGATTGAAATCCCGGCAAAAACATTTCATGAAGAGCGGTCACTGATAATTGGTAAGATTTCTGATGCATGCTGGTCGGGAATCATCTCATACAGGAATGAAAAAGTCAGGATTATTTCCGTGCGTCGAGCCCGAAAAGAGGAAATAGAGATTTATGAAAGCTAAAGAGTTAGATAAAAAGTTTGATTCCGGTGAGGATATTAGCGAGTTTCTTGATCTTTCAAAAGCCAGGAGGCCTGGTCAAGAACAGAAAAGAGTTAATGTGGATTTTCCTGTATGGATGATTCACAGTCTGGACAAGGAAGCTAAACGACTCGGTGTGCCCCGACAGTCCATAATAAAAATTTGGATCGCCGAAAGGCTGAAAGAGATTTCCAAATAACCGCGATTCGAACAATAACATGAACAAGGACTGGCATTAGGCTGCGCCGCTATCGCTCTGCAGCGAAATACCAGCCTTTTATGCTGTGAGCGTTAAGCCCAGCAAATCTTGGGATTGACAAACGGATCTATGGAAAAACATAACACATCGCAGGATCCACTAGAGTTCCATTTGCGCGAATTTGAGTCTCTAAAAAAAGAGATCGCAATATCCATTAGCGAAGAGCGCACACTTGAGCGATATACGATTATTGGAATCGGTATCGTCTGGGTTTGGTTGCTTACAAATCAGAACATGGATATACCAAGGATTGGATGGTGGATACCATTTTTCTTTGCGGTACTAGGAGCATTGCGGTCTCTTACTTTATTGTTCAGTATTCAACTCATGGCAAAGTACATAAAACTCATAGAACGGATCGTTCGAGTTTCTCCTGATATACCAGGTTGGGAGCATTTTTGTGAAGAAAACAAACTACCCTTCATATCAATATCTGCGGGGTTGTTTTGGGGGGCAACCGTAATCGCTACTGCTATAGCACCATTTATTTTGACTTAGAGTTGATGGCGGAAGCTTGATCATGGCCTAACGACCGCTTACACTTTGACAGGGGCGGTCGTGCGGCTTTATAAGATTTTTGATATGCGAAATAATTGACCAATAAAGAGGTTCCGGGTTGGCGCTGCCCTCAGGTGAAGCGGGACGTTCGGCTGGTAAAATGAAACCATGAAAAGGAACAGGGAGAGAATATGATGGATAAAACATGGAAAGCTACAAATATCCGGATCGGTTTTCATCCTGAGGGCTATCGCATAGACAAGACAGCCTCGCCGATGGATTTTTACACAAAATGGGAAATTGCGCCGGATGGCAAATGGATCAACCCGAAGCCCACGTGTTTTGATTCAATGCCGCAGGAAGGTTGGTATAAAGAGGCAGGAAAATGAACGAAAAAGGCATCGGGGGTAACAGGAATGCCTGCCGCTGGTACGACGGCACCAGTGGGATGAAGACGGCATATGACGCCGGTATGCTTGATAAAAAGTGGATCGATGAGTACTACATGAACGAAGGGAAGGGTTGCCTTCGGAAGAAAAGGTTTGAGGAGGAGGGATACGTGTCGCCCGATTATGTCCTTCCCAATGGAACGGTGGACGAGAAGCTCAAGAAGTGGGTTACCGGGAAGTGACGTTTAGAAGATAGGAGTACGGTGAGGAGGAGGAAGTAGAAAATGAGAAGGATCCTCTTTTTCTTGACGCTTTTTTTTGTGGTCTCGGCATGGACGCATCTTGCGCAGGCTAAACTGAAAAGCATGTCCCAAATCCACATGCGAACAGGAATCAATGCGATGGCTGCCTTCGAGCCCGCATCAGCGTTCGCCTATAAACCGCCACATGGGAATTTCAGGGGGCTTCGAGAACCCGTTTGCGGTTCCATGTGGGGGCACGGGGGCGGCACCTTGGTTGTCGTGCAGTCCAAAGGATCTGCAGTGGGTTATCCCGTTCATCAAGTCCACATGGGGAGCTCCCGCGGAGACCTTCGACCGGTGGCTGCATGGCCGGGCAAAGGGGCTGATATAAAATCGTCAGTGCGGGAGGTCTACGAGGTATCGGGGATGGCCACTGTCGTTAAGGAGGTTTCTCATCATTACCTGTCGGGGCTTGCACAAATCCGGGACAGGCTCCCTCCCGAGCTTTACAGCGCTTTGCGTCAGGCAGGTCTCGAGGCCTATGACTGGAAGCGACTGGAGACGATCATCCTCTCGGGCCTCGAGGAGACCTTCGATGCCGGGCTTGTTCAAGAGGTCATGGGATGGCTCAAATCTCCGCTGGGGCGAAAGATCACGGCACTGGAAAATGAGTCTTCAACCCCCGACGCCATGCGGAAGTTGGAAAGCTATGCCAAGCAGCTTCAGAAGAATCCACCGTCTAAATCCAGGTTGGAACTGGAGGAGCGCCTCGAAACGGCTGTGAGGGCTTCTGAACAATGTGCAGAGGTTTTTTTGCTCTCGTTCTTGGGCGCCGCAATGGGGCAGAGCGCCCTGCAGCCCCACGAGGAAAGACCCGGCACCGATCAAATGAGGAAATGGCTTGCAGAGCAACATCCCCGGATCCTCCAGAACTGCAGGGAGTTTCAGAGACTCCTTTTTCTTTTCACCTATCAGTCCCTCAGTGATGATGAAATCTCGAGATATGTAGCCTTTGCAGAGTCGGAGAGCGGCAGAAAATATCATGAAAAAACCTTTGCTGCTTTTAAAGCCGCGATGGCGGACGCCTCCTCGGAAAATGGGAAAAGAGTCCTGGAGATTTTGAAAGATTACGACAAGAAAAAGGGGATATAGACCCCACCCGAGCTCCCCTTTCCGCGAAACCCACGTGCGTTGCGGACACGCCGCCCAAGAGCCGCGTGCGAAACCTGGATTTCATAACCCTACCTTTTTGAGGCGTTGGATGCGGGCCGGAAGCGAAAAAAGGCCACTTTGAAAAGGGAACCGATTCCTTACTGAAAGGAGGTGACGGCGGGGCGCATGAAAAGACTCCGGTTTCAACCAGAAGCCAAGATGGGAAATCCGAAGACCCAAATCGAGTGGAAAGGAGGCCGAAAATGAATGTATCCGATGCAATCGTAAAAAGGATGAGCATAAGGAAGTGGAAGCCTGTCCCCGTGGAAAAAGAAAAAATCCAAAAGGTTTTGGAGGCGGGCAGGCGAGCGCCCTCGTGGGGAAACGTGCAACCGTGGCGATTTATCGTGGTTCAAGATAAGGCCAAGAGAGAGGAATTGGCCAATGCAGCCGGTGGACAGGCGGTGGTCCGAGATGCTCCGGCTGTCATCGTTTGCTGTGGGACCATAGAGGACTTCTCCCGCAAGATGCAGAGACAGTCTTTGAAACAACTCATGGAGGTGGGCGCGCTGGACTGGACAGACGATATCCTGGATAATGTGGTTTTGGAGAGCGATCTGTTTGCGCCATACCGTCTAGGTGAACAGGTCATGAGCATAAAGGCCGGCGAACAGATTATGATTGCCATAGCCTATATGACTTTGGAGGCTGTGAACCTGGGCTTAGGCACCTGTTGGGTGGGAGCCATGTCCGCCAAAGACTGTCACCAGGTCATGAACCTGCCGGACAGTCTGTTTGTGCATGATTTGCTACCTTTGGGTTATCCCGACGAGGATCCCAGGCCCAGGCCCAGAAAACCTCTTGAGAAGATCTCCTTTTGGGAAAGGTACGGATAATTCGAATAAGCTCCAACCGGAATCTTGGACAAAATGTAGGGGAGGGCTCTACTTGTCGCGCCATCGCTTTAGCGAAGGCGGATGCCCTCCCGGATGGAGATCATTCGTAGCGGAGGGCTTCGATGGGGTCCAGGCGCGAGGCTTTCCATGCCGGGTAGAATCCGAAGGCAATGCCCACGCTGGCCGAGACGACCACCGCGGCGGCGATGGCTACTGGAGAAGTCTCGACCGGCCAGCGAAGCAGCAGCCATACGAAGTAGGAGCCTCCGTGGCCGAGCAGGATGCCCAAAGCGCCGCCCACGAGGCAGAGCACCACCGCCTCTACCAGGAACTGCCGGAGGATATCCCGGGCCCGGGCCCCAACCGCCATGCGTAGACCGATCTCCCGCGTTCGTTCGGTGACCGAGACGAGCATGATGTTCATGATCCCCACACCGCCCACCACCAGCGAGATCATGGCCACGCACAGGAGAAGGTTCGTCATCAAGGTTGTGGTGGAAGCGAGGGCCTTGGTCATGGCGGTCATGTCGCGGATGTTGAAGTCGTCGGATTCTCCGGGGCGGATGTGGTGACGCTCGCGCAGTAACGCTGTCATCTGCCCTATGGCGGCGGGGATTTCTTCCGTGCTCCGCGCGGCGGTTAGAATCTGGTCGATGTTGGCGAAACGGACAGGCATGGGATGGTTGGCGGCTTGAACCTCGGACCGCTCGGGGTAGAGGCTGGGCTGTCCGCCCGGGTAGAGGTTACTCAGGGTGTTGACCGAGCTTCCGGTGGGGCTGCTGCTGGTGCTCTGGTTGGTGTTGTCGAGCGTTGAGCCCGTCACTCGGTACTTGATCGTGGTCCAGGGTGCCAGCAGGACGTCGTCCTGATCCATCCCCATCATGTTCGCGCCCTTACTGCTCAGCACGCCCACAACACGGAAGGATACGTTCTTGACGCGGATCTCCCTGCCGATGGGCGATTCGCCCTGAAACAACTCGCGGACCAGGGTCTGCCCCAAGATGCACACTTTGTTCCCGTTGAGGACGTCGCGAGCAGTGAAAGACTCTCCCTCGGCCATTGTCCAGTCCTGCACATCGAGAAAGGCCGGCGTGGTGCCGTGGATAAAAGTGGGCACCCAGTTTCGGTTGCCGTAAACCACCTGTGTCCGAGCGCGGACAACGGGAGCGGCGTTTCGAACGGCCGGGCATTCGCGCAAAATCGCCTCGCAGTCCTCGGGCGTAATGGTGGCGGCGCTGCCCGCTCCGAAAGTCACCCCTCCGCTGGAAGCCGTACCCGCCCTCACCATCAAAACGTTGGCACCCATGCTGGCGATGCTTTTCTGCAAGGCCGCCGAGGACCCGGAGCCGATTTCCATCATGGCGATGACAGCGCCTACCCCGATCACGATGCCCAGGGTGGTCAACATGGCCCGCATGGGGTTGCGCCTCAGCGCCTTCATTGCCGTCCTGACCGTGCGATAGGCCTTCATCTCGTTCCTCCTGTTTCCCCCCCGGCACACGCCGAGTCGGCGAGCGCCAAGGACGTACCGTCCACGATCGCGCCGTCGTGGATGTGAATGAGGCGCCTGGCGTGCCGGGCCACATTGGGATCATGGGTAACCAGGATGATGGTGATCCTGTCCTCCTCATTGAGCCGCTGGAACATGCGGAGGACTTCTTCGCTGGTGTGGGAGTCCAGGTTGCCCGTTGGTTCGTCGGCCAACAGGACCGACGGGCAGTTGATCAGGGCCCGGGCGATGGCCACCCGCTGCTGCTGACCGCCGGAAAGCTGCGACGGCTCGTGATCGAGCCGGTCTCCCAGTCCGAACCGGTGGAGCATCTCCTCGGCCCGGCGTCTAATGTCGCGCTCCGGAAGGTGCTCGGTCCCGTAAGCGAGGGGCATGGCCACATTCTCCAGAGCGCTCGTCCTGGGCAGGAGGTTAAAGTTCTGGAACACGAAGCCGAGTTTATGGTTTCGAAGAGAGGCACGACGGTCTGCGGAGAGCTTCGATACCTCCTGCCCCTCGAGCCAGTATTCGCCGGAACTCGGCCGATCCAGGCACCCCAGGATGTTCATGAGGGTGCTTTTTCCCGATCCCGATGTACCCATCAGGGCGAGGAGTTCCCCGCGCTCGACTGTCAGGGACACGCCCTTGAGGACGGGAACGGCAATGTCGCCCATGTGGTAAGTCTTAAAGATGCTGCGGAGTTCAATGAGTTTCATGGCACCGGTTTTTCCACCAGAATCCTTTCCAGCCTACCGCGACCCCCCGCTGCCGCCCCTTCGCCGGAACTGGGGGGTGAAGGGGTTGCTGGTACCGGGTTGGCGGCTGTCCTGTGCCTGGAGGCCGGTGACGACCTCCAATCCCTCGGAGAGTCCTTCGCCTTGGACTTCGGTCATGACTCCGTCGCTCAGTCCCGGTTGCACCCTCACAGGCCGCACCTGTTGTCCGTCGAGCACCCACACGACGGCGTGGCTTGGACTCCTGCCGGCGGCCCGGGCGAGTCCTGAGGCTGGTCTATCGGCGCCGCCGGAACTATCCTTCCGGGCACGGCGGCTTTGGAAAGCCTCGCGGAACTCCGCTGCGACCTGCTCGGCCGACGGCGTCCACCGGAGCGCGCCGTTCGGAACCAGCAGCACCTGTTTCGCCCGATTCACCTCGAAGTCCACATTGGCGGTCAGGTACGGCAGCAGACGCCCGTTGGAGTTCTCGGTGAGGATCTCCACCGTATAGGTCACCACGTTCTGGGTCATGGACGCGTTGAGCCTCACCTTACCTACCTCGCCACGGAAGGTTTCGCCGGGAAAGGCGTCCACGGTGAAGGTCACGGGCTGTCCGGGATGGATCTTACCGATGTCCGCCTCGTTGACCGCCACCCAGACCTGCATGCGGGTCAGGTCCTTGGCGATCAGGAACAGGCTGGGGGCGTTCAGGCTCGCCACCACCGTCTGTCCGATGTTGACTCGACGGTCGATGATGACCCCCTTGACAGGCGACTTGATGGTGCAGTACCCGAGGTTTCGTTGTGCACGCCGGAGAACCGCCTCTGCCTGGGAAAGGGAGGCTTTGGCCTGCACGATCGCTGCCTCTCCCACGGCGACGTTCGCCCTTGCCGTCTCATAGGCGGACTGATAGGCGTCATAGCTCGTCTGCGCGAGAGTCTGGGAAGGTTCGAGCTTCTGGGCGCGCTGCCAGTCGCGTTCAGCCTGGTGGAGCTTGGCTTTCATCTGCTCCAGGTCCGCTCTGGCGCGCTGAACACCGGCCCTGGCGGCCTGAACCTGGGCCTCGGCCTGGGCTGCATCGGCCAGGTAGAGGGAGTCATCGATTCTGGCAAGGACCGTTTCTTCCTCAACGACCGATCCGTAATCCACGGTGTTTTGATTGGCGTCCTTTCCGAAGGAAACGATCTGCCCGGCCACCTGCGCTCCCACGTCAATTACTTCCTCGGGTTCCACGGTGCCGGTGGCGCTGATGGAGACGAGCAGGTCGCCCAGGGTCACCTGTGCCGTTCGAAAGGCGACAGGCTGGGCGCTGCTGCGCTGAAGGTACCAGGCGGCCGCTCCACCGATGAGAGCCAAGACCACCACAGCTATAAGGATTCTCTTGATCGCCTGCTTCATGATTGGCCTCCGTGCATGCCCGGATTCGCACTTGCAGAGGCGGCTTTTTCCGCAAAACCTCCGCTTTCGATCCGGCGCCGGACTTCGCGGATGCCTGCCAGGCTGAATCGGGTGACGTGATCCGCCAGCGCCTCCACATCCTCTAAGATCGGTTCGGAATCGGATAGGCGTGCGACCTGCGAGAACGTCTTTCGGTGCCTCTCGCGGAGCAACGGGCCGAAACACTGGGCTCTGATGCTCATGTGGCAAAGCCGAACGTGTTCTTCGCCGGCCTGTTCGCCCAGGAGTTCGCGCACGATCCAATAAAGGCCCTGAAAGATCGGTTCTATGGATTCCTGCATGGCTCGGGCGAGGAGACCCGTGGGGTTCGCCATCTCCTTGTGGACGATGTCCAGGTCGTGACTCTCCGGATCGATGATTCGCCGCATGATCGAGAGAATCCGACCCCGAAGTCTTTCCTCGACCGAAGAATCGGAGCCGACTCCGCCGTCCGCAGGATAAGCTTTCAGAGATTTCTCGAAGGCGTAGCGCCAGCTCTCCACGTAGAGGCCCTCTTTGCTGCCGAAGTGGTAGTTTGCTGCCGCCATGTTGGCTTCGGCCTTCTTGCAGATCTCCGCAATGGTTGCCTCCCAGAATCCCTTTGCCCCGAAGATCTTGCAGGCCGCCTCAAGGAGGTGCTGACGCGTGACCTGGCCGTCGCTTCGCTGTTTTCTCATCCGGTTCTCCTCATCTAATTCAAAAGCAAATTTTAAATCACAATTTGAATTAGTCAAGGTTTTTTCTCTGTCTGAAGGGTATGTGCCGACAGGGGCCCGTCTTTCCCTCGGGCTCACAAGGCGGCGGAAGTTCTGTTGCTCCTAAAAATCCTTTCTGCTATATTTCCTTACCCCCGGCCCGTTTCTCATCTCCCGGGTGATTCTCTGAACCAGAGAAGAAAAGGGAACTTCATCGAGGCAGGGCGGAGTTCGCCGGAGAAGCGGTCAAGAAAAACGCGTCAGAGGTCCAAGAAAAAAGGAGCATTTTCGGTTAAGTTTTCCCGGCGTGCATGAGTGAAAAGGAGTGTAAGGAATGGTCAGCTTCGATCGGATTTTACCCGAGCTTTACGTTGGAGCCCTTCCTGAAGGGTCCGATGATGTGGAAGCGCTGAGAGATTGCGGGGTGAGCGCCGTCCTGAGCCTTCAATCCGATGTGGATCTCAGGGTGAGAAAGCTTACCTGGGAATCCCAGGAATCCACATACCGCCGGTTCGGTCTTGAAGCGCAGCGAGCTCCCATGAGGGACTTCGACCCCGAGAACCAGAGGCTCACACTTCCCGGCGCAGTGCGGGTACTTTCAAGACTCCTGGCTGCGGGCCACACCGTCTATCTTCACTGTAGCGCCGGCGTGGGCCGTTCGCCGCTCGTTGCCATGGCCTATCTTTACTGGTGTCGCCGCTTCGGGCTCAAAGAGGCCATAGAGCATGTGAGGGAACGACGTCCATGCACACCCAACGTGGAGCTGTTGGAAGACAGCCGCCGGGATCTCCTGCGTGGTGAGAAAGTGGAGGAGCGAATCACCCGGCGGGCAGAGCGGATTTCCAAGCAAAGGCGCCTACCTGCAGATTGCGACAGCATCCGCTACGAGGCCCAATGCCAGGTCCTTCAGGAAATGCTCACCTGATCAAGCCGCCGGCCAGAAGATCATTTCTAGGTCCTATTCTTCACCATCATGGGGATCCGAGTCTGCCTGATGGATTCTTACAATCCTCTTGTTTCGTTTTGAATATATCGTGACCCCCCCCCAAGCCCTGATCCCCACTGAAAGCAAGAACGGGGTCATCGCAGGCAAGAAACACATTTCCAAGGGTGAAAAATTTTTTCGAGGAGACCCATTTTTTTTGTTGTTTTTGATTGTCGACAAGTGATATGTAGACAACATGAAATTCCACCGCGAAGAAAATGAAATTGCCTATAGCCTGGCTAGACAATGGGAAACCTTGCGCTTTGAAAAGCCTCGTCCCATGGTAGATCAAATTTACAAAGTCCTGGGGCGAGCTATAGCAGCTGGAACATTGCGACCGGGGCGGCTTCTGAAAGAAACCGACCTGCAGGAAGCTTTCGGTGTCAGTCGGGCTCCCATCAGGGAAGCATTACGACTTTTAGAGGCCGATGATCTCATTGTCGTGGACGCTTACAAGAAAAAATATGTGCGTCCCATCACCCGTCAGCACCTCGAAGATTTGGCTCCCGTGCTGGCTTGCCTGGAGGGAATTGCAGCGAGTCTTGCAGCGAAGTCCATCAAACGCGAAGAGCTGGAACTACTCAAGAAGAAAAATGCGGATATGCAACGTGCGCTCGAGCGAAAAAAGTATGATTTAGGATTTGAGCTGAATTTCGACTTCCACCGAGTTTACGTCAAGGCATCCAATAATCAGGTACTGATCCACGCATTACGGTCTATAAAAAAAGCTGTCATCTGGTTCTGGGTCACCAATTTCTATGAGGAAAACAAAGATGTGGCCCCGGCCGCCCTTTCTGAGCATGAACTGATCATCGAAAAAATTGCTGAAGGTGACTCTTCCGGAGCTGAGGCTGCCGCCCGAAAACATGTCACGAATGTTATAGAGCGCTCAATTCATGCCGCTTTTTTCGATTCTGAGGGCTTTTGTGTCTTACCCTCAGGCCACAAACAGAAAAATTAGAGGTTTGAAGTTAGAGGCGGTTATCTCCTTATTGAGAATTTTTCCAAAGACAAACGACTCGGAAAAGATGCAGTTTAGGCAGCGAATCGTCCCAGACGTGAGTTGATATATCACCAGTAGCTCTCGGAATTCACACTTCCGAGAAAAACGCTTTTTCTTAAAAGCCGATCAGGGCCCTGTGGAGAAGTCCGTATGATACCGAAAAGAGTGGCTATTGTGAGTGTGGCTCAGACGAAGTATGAGGAAGCGAAACAAGATAAAGAATTGAGCGAGATTATTTTTCAGGTCACCAGAAGAGCCCTGGACCAAGCGGGCCTAACCAGAGGTGATGTGGACAGTGTCGTGATCGCTGCGCATGATCTCGTTGACGGGCGCAGCATTGCCGACATGGTGACAGCCACCGCCGCCGGCGCGTATCACAAGGATGTAATCAGGGTGTGTGAGGACGGTATCTTTGCCGCAGCCCTTGCTTATGCAAGAATTCTTAGCGCTATTTTTGAAGTGTCGTTGGTGGTGGCCTGGGGGAAGGCATCTGAAGGAGCTGGAGAGGTCATCAATCACTTGAGCTTTGACCCTTTGTATCACCGTCCTTTGGGTTTGAACGAGGTGTCATCCTACGGCATCAGGGCCACCCGATATTTGCAGAAGCACGGGATTTCAGAAGAACAGTGTGCAAAAGTGGTGGTTAAGAATCGCCACAATGCTGCCCTCGGTAATCCGCTCGCACATCTCAGGGCTCCTGTAGGTTTGGGAGAAGTGCTGAGATCTAAAGTGATATCATGGCCTATAAAACTCCTCGACACCGCTCCAAAAACAGATGGAGCATGCGCCATGGTTCTTGCCTCGGAAAAAAGAGCCAGAGAGATCAGTGGAAACCTGGCGTGGGTTAAAGGTGCCTCTTGGTGTACCGATTCTTACTACATGGGGGAAAGAGATCTGGACGAGCTTAAGTCCCTGAGGTTGGCGGCCTCCCGGGCATATGAAATGGCTGGGATTAAGGAGCCTGTTCGCCAAATCGATGTGGCTGAGGTTTATGATCTCTTCTCTTTTCTTGAATTGATGGAATATGAAGCACTGGGCTTCTGTGGTCAGGGCGAGGGAGCAAAATTCCTGGAATCTGGAATTCCACAAATGGAAGGTGAACTCCCGGTGAATCCTTCAGGGGGGGTGTTGTCTTCAAATCCCAAGACCGCTTCAGGGTTAGTTCGACTTGCGGAAGCCAGTTTGCAAGTCATGAATTTGGCTGAAGGTCGACAGGTTCCAGAGGTACGGACAGCGCTTGCTCATGGTATATCCGGTCTGTGTGGACAAAGTCATTGCGTCTTTATCGTGGGAAAACAGGAGAGCTACTAGATGAAAAGCGATGTTGCCATTGTTGGAGTCGGACAAACAAATTATGTCACCAAGAGGCTGGATGTGAGTGTCCCGGAACTGGCCCAGGAGGCGGTGAGAAGAGCGCTGCAAGACGCCGCTTTGACCATGGATAAGGTCGACGCGGTGGTTTTCGGATCGGGCCCTGAAGCTTTTGAGGGTGTGAACTGCCCTGACAAATGGTGTGTTGACGCTGTGGGAGCACTGGAAAAGCCCTTCTTCAGGATCAACACCGGCGGTATGACTGGAGCCTCGGCTGCAATGGCTGGACATACTCTGGTGGCTTCCGGATTGTTCGATGTGGTGTTGGTTGTGGCCCTTCAGAGGGTCGGAGAAAGTTCCGATGCACAGCAGATTCTGAACACGATCTTCGATCCCATCTATGAAAAAGATTTTGGGCTAAATATCATCTCTACCATTGCGCAAAGGGCCATTCGACTGATGGAGCTGTACGGTTACAAAGAGGAACACTTCAGCATGATTTCGGTAAGAAACCATTTGAATGCGTTTAGGAATCCTCACGCACATCTAAAATTGGACATTACGCTTGATGATGTGCTCAAATCAAGGGTCTTATGTTGGCCCATCAAGCTGCTGGATTGCTGCCCGAGGTCCGATGGAGCCTGTGCCATAGTCCTTGCCTCCGAGGAAAAGGCCACAAAGATCACCAGCACGCCAGCGTGGATCAAGGGGCTTGCCTCCATGTCCGAAGGGTACTTTGTAGGGGACAGGGATTTGGCTCTTCCAGATTATTATTCGCTGGTAGCCAGAAAGGCTTATGAAATGGCTGGAATAGACAATCCGAGGGCTCAGCTCGACGTGGCTGAATTGTACGGTGCTTTCACTGTATCCGAAATGATTCAGTACGAATGCTTGGGGTTTTGTGAACGTGGAGGTGGTGGGAAATTCTTAGAAGAGGGGATCACAGAGATTACCGGGGAATTGCCAGTGAACCCTTCGGGTGGTGTGCAATCGGCCAATCCGATCGGCGCCACTGCGCTGGTCAGAATTGCTGAAGTTGCCCTTCAGGTGATGGGCAAGGCTGAAGAGCGGCAGATCCCGGATGTCAAGTTGGGGTTGGCCACAGGTTCGGGAGGAACAGCTCAATTCTTCTCGGTAATGATACTCGGGAAAAAAAGGTGAAGACCATGAAAGCCATAAATGAAGACTTGATCCAAATTCCCGGTAAATGGGAGATTCCTTATCTGTATTCCGCTGGACGAGTGGCTAGCAAGTTTTTTCAGGAAATAAAACATAATAGACGGATCATGGGGATGAGATGTTCAGGGTGCCAGCGCGTCATTGTTCCTCCAAGATCGTTCTGCGAAAGATGTTTTGTCTCTCTAGAGGAGTGGGTGGAATTGGGCAAGGAAGGGGATCTGTACTCTTATACGATCGTCGCCGAGGATTTTTTGGGCGGCGTGCCCGCACCTTATACTGTGGGATATGTCAAACTCGACGGCGCTAGTACGAGAATTGCCAATTTTATAAAAGGCATAGATTATTCGGACCTGGAGGGGGCCAGGGATAAGTTGAAAATCGGCATGAAGGTTAAGGTTGTTTTTAAGGAAACTCGCGAGGGACGCATTACTGATTTCTTTTTTGAACCGTTGTAGGCATGAGCTGCGTATGGAGGAATTCTATGGAATTCGATTACACCGCTGAACAGAAGTCGATTCAAGAGATGATGGCCAGATTCGCTGATAGAGAAATCGCCCCGGGAGCTGAAGAGCGGGACAGGACGGGGGAATTTCCGTATGATCTTTTTAAAAAGACAGCAGAGCTTGGTGTCCTCGGAACCGTTTTTCCTGAAAAATATGGCGGCAGTGGGGGAGATAGCCTTTCGTGGTTTCTTATTTTGGAAGAGGTCTCACGAGCCGATTCATCTTTGGGGGTGACCATGCAGGTGACGGTTGCTTCAGGCAGGCGTGTGCTTGTAAACGGGACCGAGGAGCAGTGTCGAAAATGGATTCCTCCAATCGTAAAAGGCGAAGCGGTAGGGGCCAGTGCGATCACAGAGCCCTCTGGAGGATCAGATGTTAAGTCCATTCGGACAACGGCAATCCTGGAAGAGAAACAATGGGTCATCAACGGGACCAAGGCCTTCATCACCAATGCGGGGACCGATATCAGCTCATTTTCAAACGTTGTGTGCATGACCGATCCACAGAAAAAAGAGATTAGTCAGATTATCGTCCCCAGCGGCACCCCAGGATATACGATTATGCCCAAATACCGGAAAATGGGCTGGCGTTCATCAGATACCAGAGAACTGGCTTTTGAGGACTGTCGTGTACCGGAAGAAAATCTATTGGGCAGGAGGGGCAAAGGGCTGTCGAGGACTCTGGAAGCATTGACTTATGGTCGGCTGGCGTTAGGTTCCAATGCATTGGGACTCAGTCGAGCGTGCCTCAATGAATCGCTCAATTACGCAAGAGAAAGGGTCCAGTTTGGTCAACCTATCTCTAAATATCAATATGTCCAGGGAATGCTGGTGGAAATGGCCATGAATATAGAATTGGGGACCTTAATGCGAAACAAGGCCGCATGGTTGTTTGACAGGGGGCAGCGCAATGTTAAAGAAGCCCACATAGCCAAATTGTTTTGCACTGAATCGGCGGTCAAAGCGGCCGGCATGGCTGTGCAGATCCATGGGGGCATGGGGTTTATGGATGAGTGCCCGGTCTCAAGGTACTACCGCGATTGCAAGGTGTTAACGATTGGCGACGGAACAACAGAAATCCAGAAATATATCGTAGCCAGGGAATTAGGTTGTTAGGCAGTGCCCATCCATCCATTCATTCCCCTCCCTGGGTGCGAGGGGTAAGGGCAGGGGGAGTGATAGAATAAATTTCTTCCTTTTTTCGGAAAGTGAATCACCCCCACTTAGCCTCCCCCATCTCCCGTGTCCGGGAATCTTCGATGAGTGGGAGGGACTTTATGCTACTTCTGGATGGAAGCTAGCTACAAGACTTTTAAGTCGTTCTCCTAGAATCGCCGGGTAGGCGGCCTTTGGGGGGTTGATTTCACACAATAGGAGGTGGATTTTGTTCCTGGAGGTTAACCTTACAACGTCACTTACCAGTGGCACCGGATTCCGCAGTCCGTCATGCCGGACTTGATCCGGCATCCAGGAGTCTGAGCATGGGAAGAGAATCCAACTGGTCAGATTCATCACATATGTGGCTGGATTCCGGCTTTCGCCGGAATGACCGGATAATAAGTATCGTTGTAGTGTTAAGAACCGGATTTCCAATTTCCCAGTCGATCTTTCTTTACCTTTACAATCGCCTAGCCGTTCTTACCCTCAGGAAACCTGCTTCTTGGCGGGAACAAAACTACAACCTAACCAGTGTAAAAAACACCAGATACGTCTTCCTGAGTCTGAAAAGTGACAGATGAGTCCAAAAACGCCACTTTGACTTATAGTATTCTGAAGGGAATCCATTACCACTTCGTTAACCAGAAACCGGTCTTTCAAATTAGAGCTTCACAGCGGTCCGAAAGCCTATTCGATCATCCATTTTCTGAATTTTCGGGGCGCTCTGGCCGTTGACAAGAGAAATTTGGAAAAGAAGAAGTCAACATGCGAGTGTTGGACAGTGGAGTGGCGGGTGGATGTCGGGAAAACAATAGGTGTTTCCTTGTGTACTGAACAAAGAAAACAAGAGGAAGCTATGACCCATGATGAGTTGTTAGAAAAAATAAAAAGACAGATAGATTATTGTTATGAATTCAGATTTTATAGAGAAATGTTCGATCGAGTTGGGATCAAACCTCAAGATGTTAAATCGATCGATGACTTTTGGAATGTTCCATTTACCACGCGCAAGGATCTCGTTGATGCTTTTAAAGCGCATTCTCCCTTTGGGGGGTTTTTCTCCAAGGATGTGGTCAGGATTAACTTCACCCCTGTTCCGGGTATTGGTTTCATGCCGCAGTTATTCACAAAGCATGATCTCCAGTCAAGAGCTAAATCTGTGAGCAGTTGGCTCAGAGCGATAGGTGTCACCGAGGATGATATCGTTCAAAACACCTTTGCATATACTTTCTATCCCGCCGGCAGCATGTTTCACGATGCTGTAGAGGAGATGGGGGCGAAGATTATTCCTATGGGGCCGGGGAATACAGAAGAACAGGTCAGGGTGATGAATGAATATGGAGTGACCGTTTTGGCTTCGAACCCCAGCTTCGCCCTTCACATTGGCCAGGCGGGTGGAAAGGGGATAAGGGTCTTGGCTGCTGGAGGGGAGCCGTTTAGCTCGATCGAGGGGTATCGATCTCGAGTAAAGGAGGCTTTTGGGGGAGAAATTGTTGCTGCTGATTACTACGGCCTAGCAGAAGTAGGCCGGGTGGCGGCGGAGTGTAGAAATGAAACAGGCCTTCATGTCTTCGAGGATTTTGTTCATGTAGAGATTATTGACCCGGAAAGCGCACAGCCTCTTCCGGATGGAGAAAGAGGGGAAATTGTCGTCACAAGCCTGGATAAAGAGGCCTTTCCAATTCTCAGATTCAGAACATCAGATCTTTCTACCATAATTCATTTCCCGTGTGTGTGCGGAAAGGAACGAACATTACCCAAAGGCGTTTTCGGGAGGACCGACGAGTGCCACAAAGCCAAAGGCGTAAAACTTTACCCTTCTCAGATCGCGTTTATCTTCGCTGGATTCCCTGGGCTTTCCTACAAAGAGTTTCAGGTGATTCTTACAAAGGGACCTCTTGGAGCGGATCGGTTTACCATCCGCGTCAAGGGTGCCCCTAATGCGGTGGATCGAGACAGACTGATTGCTAAGCTCAAGAAAGAACTGCGAATTGCTCCTGACGATTTGGAAATCGTCGAGGACTTGAAGACTGGACCCAGAGTGATTGACGAACGTTTTTGAGAGACAGGAGGTACCCATGAATAGAACCTGGAACCCTCGCTATGAATGCCTTCCGCGTGAGGACCTCAAGGCGTTGCAGGAACAGAAGTTCCTCCGTCAGATAAAGCACATTCATGCCTTCTCCAGCTTCTACAATAAGAAGCTTGACGAAAGCGGTGTCAGAGTCGAGAGCATCCGAACTCTGGATGACATCGGCATGATCCCACCCACCACCCCAGAGGAGTTGAGGGGGGCAGTAAAGCAGGGACCGGATCCTTGGGGTGGAAGGTTATGTGTTCCAGAGGAGAAATTGCTCTTTTATCTTTCTCCTCAGGAGCCTGCCGTGGATGAAGGTTCTCTTTTGACCGCCGTTACGGCATTTGATAGAGACATGGTAATAGAAGAGCTCTTGAGGCTCTGGTCCATGCTGAACATCGGCCCGGAACGTGTTGTCCAGGCACAATGTTGGGGTTGGGAAGCGCTGAATACAGTTTACTTGAGTTCATATTCCAGCCGTTATTTGAGTCCTTCGGTTTCCGACGTGATGAAATGCACGATCATTCCCATGGAAATCATGGTTTCGGATGTCCCCAGAACCGTCCATTCGGCGATGTTTTTTCAGCCACAGGCTTTCTTTACGAATATGGAAAATATCGAGGCCATGGAAAAAGAGGTAGGGAACCAGGGGCTTGGTTTGGAGGAACTCGGATACGAGACCATTGTGATTCGAGAATGCGGGAAAGCGATGGCCAATGAACAGAGGGCGGAAATCGAGAGAAAATGGGGAGCAAAGGCCTATTCAATGCTCGAAATTCAGGAATGCCTTTTTTATGCGTCGGAATGTAATTGTCAGGAAGGATTTCACGTCTATGAAGACCTTTTTCTCGTTGAAATTACGGACACCGAGGGACATCAAGTTTCCAAAATTGGTGACCGGGGGAAGCTGACATTGACAAACTTGTTCGCCGAGGCCACACCATTGCTCCGCTATCAAACTGGCATCGACGCCATGTTATATGACAGCCCGTGCATTTGTGGACGTACAAGCAGTAGACTGGCTTTAAGGTGATTGAGAGGCGCGAGGAGGCCGAGAATGCAAAACGACTATTGGAACTTCGCAATTGAGACAATGGACCGAGAGAGCCTGAGAGAGCTGCAACTTCGACTGTTGCTGGACCAGGTCAGATACGTTTACGACAATTCCCCTTTTTATCAACGCCGTTTTGATGAAGCCGGAGTCAAGCCCCGAGACATTCGCACTTTCGAAGATTTTCGTGAAAAAATTCCCGTCTTTAGAAAAGATGAAGTTAGGGCTGAAATGAAGCGGACAGGTGATCCTTTTGGAGGATTACTCTGTTGTCCCTCTAGCCAACTGAAAAACATCTGGATCTCCAGGGGAACATCAGGATACAACACCTTTGGCGGATTTACCGCCAATGACCTGGAAACGATGACGGAGTTGATTTGTCGGAGTTTATGGATGGTGGGAGTGCGACCTGGGATGAGAGTCTTCTTGACCAATGTCAACTGGCACTACATTACTGCTTTGCTTGTATCAGTGTGTGAGAGGATGCGAGTATTGCCGATAGGGTTTGACGTCAGTCACCCTGTAGGACTCCCGCGGGTGGCTTCCCAGATCAGATGGCTGAAACCGGAGGTACTCCTCACATCTCATATGATGATCACCAGCTTACCCAAGGAAGTCAGGACCAAGGGATATGAGCCTCAGGAAGTCTTTTCATCTATCAAAATCATCGTCAATATGGGGGAACCACTTACTCCCATGCAGAAGAGATGGTGTGAGGGGCAATGGGGAGAAGGGGTCTCCATATTCGATTTAGGTGGCACAGGCGAATCTTACGCTCTTTTTGTGGAATGCTCGGAAAACAAGGGAGGGCATTATTGGGAAGACCTGGCTTTCATCGAATGCATTGACCCAGAGACAAAAAAATTGGTCGAACCAGGGGAACGGGGAGAACAGATAGTGACAAACTTACAGGCAAAAGGATTGGTTTACCTCAGGTACGGTGTGGAAGATGTACTGGAAGTCAACGAGGATTTCTGCAACTGCGGCAGAACCCACTCCCGCGCGAGAATTCTCGGGCGTACGATTTGGCTCACAGACGTGAAAGGGAAGAAGGTAATGCCAATAGAAGTTCAAAGAATCTTCGAGGAGTTTCCGGAGACTGCACAGGCTGCGTTTACCATCCTGAAGAGGTCTGACTCGATGGAGAAGCTGGAGATCAGGGCATCTTACGATGAAGATCTCACCTTGGACCCGCCACGATTGAAGGTTTCCATCGAGGACCGGATGAGGGAGATGCTGGGGATTGAATCGTCGATTGAATGGGTGCACTATGAAAAGCTACCCACACAATATGCCAAAATCATGCGAATAACGGATCTCAGTAAGGGTCAATGAAAATGAATTGGATAGGACCCGGTCATAGTAAAGTGGAACACATTATGAAAAGCTTTGGTTTATGAAAAGTGCTGAGAAAGGTACACACGATGCATACTCCAGAGACATCCAAGGCAGCCAAACATAGGTTGGCTTTTGAGTTTGCAATCACGATTATTTCAATTCTTTATGTAGGATATGTGGTTTACTTTATTTTGACTTTTTTTGCAGCACCTGCTAGAGCAACCATTGGAATTGTAGTACTTTCATGCCTTCTTGTCGTCCTAAACAATCTTAAAAACTCAGAAAAAGCAATGGAAAGTCGGTGGTACTTGATAACAGGAATCTTCGTCATATTGATTCTTATATCAATTGGTATCTATTTTTACAGTGAATATCCAAAATTGATTTTCGAGAGAGACGGTGTCAATAACAACCTGGATTATTTTTATGGAGCGCTGGCGGTCGTTTCCGTCATAATACTTGCATGGGTAAGCTTTGGCTATATAATGCCTGTCATTGTCATTATTTTTGTACTCTATGGTATCTTTGGAAATTATCTGCCTGGTCGCCTCTTGTATCATCCTGGAATCGGCTTAGAAAGATTTTTGCGAGAAACTGTACTTCATATAACAGGCATCTATGGGGTTTTACCTCAGGTGGGCTTAAAGTACATCGCTATTTTTATTATATTTGCGGCGTTCGTGAATTCTTTCGGAGGTTTGACTTATATCATAAGAGTCGCACGGGCTATAGCGGGGGACAATATACGCTTCATTCCTCAGATTGCTGTCTTGAGCAGTATGGTCTTCGGGTCTTTTTCGGGAAGCGCAGGAGCAAACGTGGCAGGAACGGGTTCCTTCACAATTCCGTTGATGAAAAGGCATCAGATTCCAAGCCATGTCGCAGGCGGAATTGAAGCCGCGGCGTCCGCCGGGGGCCAAATAATGCCTCCTATCATGGGAGCCACGGCGTTCGTCATGAGTGAATTTCTGGGTATGCCTTACTCTGATATTGTATCGGCCGGCCTGTTTCCTGCCTTGTTGTTTTTTTTAACGGTGTTAGTCGCTGTGTATATCATTAGTTATACTTACATAGACATTTCTGAAATGAAAAGTGACACAATGGATGAATCCCAAAAGATAGACTTGCGATTCGTAGCCGAAGGAATCCCAATGTCAATAGGCATAGGGACGATATTGTTTGCGCTGATGGCTTATCAGATCGATGCGATGACCGCAGGTCTTTATGGGCTATTCGCCTTTTTGATTTTCCAGATTCTCTATCTTTTTGTTATTAACAAGGAAAAACAGTCTGTTGTAAAGAGCCTTATAAAAGATGTCATAGGTGGAATAAAAGCGGGTGCGACAGGAAGTGCGCCGATTATCGTTCTCCTATCGGCGCTAGGGATAATCGTAAAAATGCTCGTTGGATCGGGCCTGTCCACGCGTCTGGCTTATTCCTTGGTTGATCTCGCTGGTGGTTTAATGTTGCCTACTATCCTTCTTGTGATGATTGTATGTATTCTTTTTGGTATGGCTGTGACGACCGTCGCTGCGTATATTCTTACCGTAGTTGTGGCAGGACCTATCCTATCTCAATTTAACATACCGGACCTTGCGATACATTTTTCGATTTTCTACTTTGCAATGCTGTCCGCTATTACGCCACCGGTTGCTGCGATTATTCCTATTGCCACCAGCATCAGCGGCGCGGGGTTTTTTCAAACAGCGTGGCAAGCCATGAAAATCGGTGTCGCCAAGTATCTTTTGCCTTTCTATCTTATTTTTAAGCCCGATATTCTCCGACTTGATGTGGATGGCCTGGTAAATTTTATAATCGGGGCGATCGGTCTCACCGGGATAACTGTAGGGTTACAATTACAAGTACGCAAGTGGAGAAACATATGGTTAAGATTCCTCCTGCTCGTTCTCGGCGCGTTAATTTTATTCGCGCATGGATACTTGACTAGCTGTTTCGCAGCGGCTGTGGTTTTGGCGATGATTTCCGTTCTCTGGTACTTTAGAGAGAAGTATGCCTCCGGCGATATTTAGAATCGATGATGGTTGTTAATGCTTTTAGAAAATTTGAGGCTGAGAAATCGTTTTCTTAGCAGGCCTTTTCAAGGCACTGCATTACTTTAAATAAGGGGGTTCAAAAGATGAGAAAGTCAAGGAAATGTACAGGGGTTTGGATCCTATCAGTCGTTGGGATTGCGGTGACGATGGGCCTCACACAAGTTAGCTTGTACATTAGTGAATGCTCAGCGGAGGAAAAGAAGTTGACCATGAATATTAACCGGGAGGGGACTGCTGGTTTTGCCTGTGGGACGGAGATTGCCAATGTGATAAGCAAAAGCTCTTCCTTGGAAATTAGCGGTATCCCCTATGCTACGCCGGTAGCGGGAGCTAGGGATGCGGCTGAAGGGAAGTGCGATATCCCTTATTTAGGTGCCTACGGGTTTCACCAAATGTACAACAACGAAGGGCCCTACGAGAAGAACCCGGTGGATAAGAAACCATACCAGGGTTTTTGGTATCTTGATGGAGATCTCTTTTTTCTCACAAAGGCGGATCGTGATGACATTAAGAACCTTTATGATTTGAGGGGCAAAAGAATATTTCCTGCAAAAGCCGGGGGAGCTATTTATGATGCCTTTATATATGTTTTAAGGAGTCTGGATATTGAAATCGGAAAAGATGTCCAGATGGGCTATATGGATGCAGCTAGTGCGCTGAAAACTGGTATGATAGATGCGGTCGGGGGCTACGTTCTCTTGAGCGCGAAACTCAAACCAGGCTGGATCCAGAACATCGACAAGCAGATCAAAATCAAAATCATTGAACCTACTCCGCAGGCCGTTAGCGCTATTATGGAAAAGGTCGTAGGATCTGGTCTTGGTTACGAAAAATGGGATATTCCTTTTGAAGAGACTAAAGGTCAGACATATTTCATAACGCAGTGGTATGGTTGGCACTTTGCCCGGCAGCTACCTGAAGAGGTCGTTTATGAGTTTATGAAAACAATGACCAAGCCTGAATGTGGGGTTCAATTCCAGAAAGGGCATAAGTTCTTACAGGCGCTTACGAATAAAGAGGATTTCATCCGTGCCCAGAAGGCCGGAATAAACTCAATTCCTAAAATTCCAATACACCCCGGTGCTGCCAGGCTTTATAAGGAAATCGGTCTCTGGCAAAACAACTGGACAATAGGAAAGGTGCAATAGGTGCTAAGACCCGGTAGCCTGGGATTGGAAAATCTACACTTTTTTCTATCGCCTGGATGATTCGTGACGGCATTTCACCTGCACGAATAATCCACCCTCTGGGCCTTCGACCATGGTACCGGACCCGAGCCAGTTGGGGGTTTCCACTGCGGCCCTTGAGGCTTTCGTCCAGGGCTAGCCTCGAGCACATTGCCAAAAGCACAGTGTCGAAACCGGCAATAAGGACGTTTTTAGTTGTTGCGGGTGGGGATCGTGAATCATGCAGGCTAGGCCCGAGAAATACTTTTGATCAAGTTTCGCACCCTTTGCCTCGCTCCAATGGATTTACAAATGGCTCTAGCCTTCCAAGACGGGCGTGAAAGGAGCGGATCGGTTCGTCACTCCTTTAACAAAAGGGGATTGGAGTCGTTAGAGAGGACGCCCATCGAAGCGTTTGTTGCAATCCAAAGGCAGTGGACCTCTCTGCCCGGATAGGGGAGGGGTGCGAAACTTGAGGCACTTGTCGAAGGCGGGCAGAAATCTTGGAAATGACGGAGCACATCATGGAGTATGAAACCATTTTGTATGAAAAAAAGGGAGAAATAGCCAGAGTCACTTTGAACAGACCTGAAAGGCGTAACGCCATAAACATGCGGCTTGTTGACGAAATGCTGAAGGCTTTGCATAGGGTGGAAGAAGATGCAGCAATCCGTGTCCTGATAGTTACGGGAGGAACGAAGTGCTTTAGTGCCGGTATTGACCTTAAAGAAGAAAGTACAGATGAACGTCTTGGTAAAGTCCGACTTGTCTTCCGGATGATGGAAGATATTTCCAAGCCGGTGATAGCTGCCATAAGCGGACCCTGTGTAGCCGGAGGTTGTGAAATGATGTTAGCTTGCGATCTGCGCATCGCTTCAGAGACCGCTACATTTGGCTTGCCTGAGATACGATTTGGAGCTCTGGCGTACGGGGGGGCCACACAGCGTCTGCCGAGGCAAATACCAATGGCGAAGGCAAAAGAACTGCATCTGACAGGACTACCGATTAGCGCTGATGAGGCTCTGCGTATTGGCCTGATCAACAAAGTAGTGCCGGTGGATGCTTTGATCGCTGAAACAGAAAACCTGGCTCAAACATTGGCCGAAAGACCAGCTTTCGCGGTAAAGTGGGCAAAATTTCTTATTAATACCGGGAGTCGTATGGATATTCGCACGGCATTTGAACTGGAGCAGTCTATTGCCCATTTCATGCGTAGATCAGGTGAAATGGAGAAAGGGAAAAAGGCGCTTGCCCAAACGGATGAAACCTATAAGCGAATTTTCGATTTTTAATTTCTGAATGTACTGGCCAAGTCAAAATAGAAATATCCGGTAGATCTTTTAGGAAGTCTATATTGTTTTATATCAATTTTCGTTTCAAGCTTAAAAGGATTTTTTATTGGAGAAATGATCCATCATGTGTGATCCTTTGAACAAAAATGACTTGCCACTTTCAGGGTTAAGAGTGGTTACCGTGGAAGAGAAGCTGCCTGCAACATTTTGCTCCATGATTTTAGGCGACTTAGGTGCAGATGTTATTATTGTTGAACGCCCAAAAATTGGAAATCCTGCGAGAAAACTTCTAAACTTTCTTGAAATAACGAATAGAAATAAAAGAAGTGTTACCATCGATTTAAAAAAAAGAAAAGGCAAAGATTGCTTTTTTAAACTGGCAATACGCTCGGACATTATCATAGAGTGCATGCGACCCGGCGTTATGAAAAGACTAGGGATTGATTATGAAAACATTAAGAAATTGAATCCTAGTGTTATCTATTGTTCTGTTTCTGGATATGGCCAAGATGGGCCCAACAAATATTGGCCTGGACACGATCTCAGTTATCAAGGGATAACAGGGATGTTAAGTTTATCCCCTTGTGATCGGGATGGTTTACCTTTAGCATCGAGTGTGCCGGTCGCAGATTTATCTGCGGGGATGTTCGCTGCGATTGGTATTTTGAGCTGTATCCCGGGACGGAAAGAAAAGGGAGGAAGCTACCTGGATATTTCGATGACCGATGGACTTGTATATTGGATGAGCGTGTTTTTGGGACAATTCTTTAAAGGTAAAATTTCGCCGCCTGGAATTGGTGAACCAGGTTATGGTGTGTTTAGAACAAAAAACGGCGTAATTACTTTGAGCGTGGCGCACGAGGATTATTTTTGGAATAGCTTATGTGAGGAGCTTGGTATAAATGAATTGGGTTTATTAGAGCGAAGTGAAAGGGTTAGACGTGAGGAAGAATTGAAATCTATACTTTCAGAGAAGATAAGGAATAAATTGACGGCTGAATTAGTAAAAGCCCTAACTGAAGCGAATATACCATGTGCTCCTGTTCTAGATTTACATGAATTAGTTCGGAATACTCACTTTGTCGAACGGGGAATGTTTGTGGAATTCGAAGGGGAGGCGGGGCGAAGAGAAAAGCAAGTCGCGAATCCGATCATGTTTTCCGGCAAGCGAGTTCCGGTGAGAAGACCGCCTCCTCGACTGGGAGAGCACAATAAAGAAATCCTCGAATTCCTTGGTTACTCAGAGGCAGAGATAAGACTTCTATCTAAAGACGGTGTCATCTAAGCCGTAGCGTCCCATCTCCAAAGACGTTTTCCTGGGAGCCGCGGCCATTGTGAAACAGAACTACGCTTTTTGCAGATTCTCGCTTGTTCGTCACAATCACTTTTATAGTCGAAGCAGAAATCGCGAGGCTCGAACAGATGGACTTGCAGGGGCGTTTGATCTTTGTTCTTCTTTCTTGGGGAAGAATGGAAATCTTGAAGTCGCATTCCATAAATCTCTCGAAGACAACTGAGGCGGTGAATTCACATGGGAACTATCCGAAAGTACCGATCACAGGGTGATGCGAGCTTTTCTAAAGTGAGTGGCGAAGATCCCGTCGCCTTGTGGCGGGGCCCGGAAGCCTCGGAACGGAAGAAAAGCCCGCATCATCAGTACAGCTCGCATGAAACTTCATGGGGCCGTGCCAGGGCAAAAACTCCCCCCTTTTGTAAAGCTGGGCAGGGGGGATTTCTTGTAAGCCCTTGAAAATCCCCCTAAATCCCCCTTTTCGAAAGGGGGACTTTGACGATCCAACTGGAATGTGGTTTGTGAAGTTTCTGCCTTTGATTAGACTGGCCCTCCCGGTCAGCGGCCCCGCTTACATCCGAGATGCCCATGATCTCGTTGTTGAAGGTATAAAGAAGCAATATTGACAAGTTAGCGGTATGTGCCTATGCTCTTCGTAGCGAAAGGTTTGACGTTGTTCAAGCCTTCAAAGTGGCCCAAAGTCGAGCGGATGATGCGGAAATACTTAAAAATCCTGGAATTGAGGTGCCTTGGTGGAGCAGATCTTCCTTGATGGCCTTCAACTAAGCCTCTTTTATATCCTTGTCGCATTAGGCTTGGCGATGGTTTTTAGCATCCTGGACATTGTCAATTTCGCTCATGGCGAATTTTATATGTTGGGGGCGTTTGCAGTCTATTACGCGGTCCAAAGATGGCATCTGCCATACGTTCTCGGCGTGATCGCTGCATTTCTGTTCGTTTTCGCTGTAGGGATGTTCTGCGAGCGTTTTCTTTTTCGCCGCGTGGAAGGCGTAGGCTACAACGCTCTGGTGCTCTCCATAGGGCTTTCTCTGGTTCTATCAAGCGGTGCGTTGAACCTTTTTGGTACTAGAGACAAAGCTGTAGACACGGTTGTGCAAGGGGTCTTGCGCTTATCCATCGGCGAGGGGATCTCCATTTCGTGGGAGAGGGTGACAATCATGGCCTGCGCGCTGCTTTTCATAGGACTCACTTTCTTGCTTATTCATCATACGAAACTGGGCAGAGCCATGCGGGCCATTGCACAAAATAAGGCGGCCGCCATACAGCTTGGTGTGGATATCCAACGTGACTCCATGTTGGGCTTTGCGCTCGGTTGCGGATTGGCCGGTTTGGCGGGCGCAATCATTGCGCCTGCCATTTATCTTTACCCAGCCATGGGACTGGGACCATGCATCAAGGCTTTCGTGGTGATCGTTTTGGGAGGGATGGGCAGCATCCATGGCGTCGTGGTTGGAGGCTTTATCCTGGGGTTCTTGGAGGCGACCACCAGATTCCTTACAACGGGCGTCTGGGCAGACTTTGTCGCTTTTTTGGTTCTGATGGCGGTTCTAATCATAAAGCCGACCGGCATGATGGGTCAGAAGTTGTAATGTCATGAAAAGCATAAGAAAATCAATTGCGATCTTGATCGGGCTAATCCTCTTGGTTTTGCTGCCTAAGGTTGGAATTTCCAATTATACCATCCACCTGTTTATCATTACCCTTTTAAATATCACATGCACGGTGGGTTTGTGGCTCATCGTGGAGACGGGGCAATTAAGTATCGGACACGCGGCATTCATGTGTATTGGCGCGTATGCATCAACGCTCTTCGTTTTAAAGCTTGGATTGCCTTTTTGGCCCTCGTTTTTCGGAGCTGGTCTGGTATCGGGCTTTATCGCGGTTTGTCTCGGCATACCGAGTCTGAGAGTGAAGGGGGCTTACTTTGCTATTCTCACGTTTGGATTTGGTGAGGCTTTAAGACTCATTATTAGCGCTCTCGTAAATCCGTTCGGCGGCGTAAACGGTATCGTAGGTATACCGAATCCAAAGGGATTCGGATCAGTGGCCAGTTATTACTACTTTAGTTTGATCTTAGCTCTGGTTTCTGTTTATCTCACGAAGCGGCTTCATAGCAGTCACTGGGGGCTAAACTTTCGATTCATTGGACATGAGGATTCTCTTGCCGAAAGTGTCGGAATTGATATTATGTGGCATAAGGTTATCGCTTTCATGCTGGCTGCGATCCTTGCTGGATTTGCAGGCAGTATTTTTGCACATTATCATCATTACATCGCTCCGGATTTCTTTACTTTTTATGAGTCCGTTTCTTTCATTTCTTTTATTATCGTAGGAGGGACAGGCAACGTTTGGGGGCCAATCACGGGGGCTATCGTCCTCACGATTGTTCCGGAAGTTTTAGAACTGAAAGAGAGCCGCCCTCTATTTTACGGTGGGCTGATCATGGCAGTGGTGATGTTCCTACAAAAAGGGATTGTGGATATCCCCAACCTGGTTCAGCGGAAGATCCGGTGGAGGTAGTACCCTGAAGATGGCTCTCCTTAGAATTGAAAACCTGTGTAAGAATTTTGGAGGCCTGAGGGCGCTTCAGGATATCACTTTTTCAGTGGGAAGTGGAGAAGTCCTAGGGATCATCGGTCCCAACGGTGCCGGAAAATCAACGCTGTTCAATGTGATTTCAGGCTTTGAAAAACCGACTTCCGGAGAGGTCTTCCTCGCCGAGCAAGATATTAGCGGGTTGAAACCGAGTGCCATTGCACGGTTGGGTGTGGTTAGAACCTGGCAGGAAAACAAACTCGTCAAGGACGAGACGGTGAAACAACACGTGGTTTTAAGCTGCGGTATTTCCAGAGGGTTCCGGTTTTTGGGCGCCGTTTTCAACACGTCTTCCTATAGTTCTTCCGGAAAGGCGATAGAGGAAAAAGCGCATTCCTTGTTGGACTCAGTCGACCTCTCAAGTTTGTCGACCAGCCGTGCGGGTGAGCTTACGCATGGTCAACAGCGTCTTCTCGGGATTGCCATGGGTCTGGCTTGCGACCCTCGAATTTTGATGCTTGATGAGCCTTTCACGGGGATGAACACGCAGGAAATAAGGTTCGCTTCTAGGGTGTTAGCGAAGGTCATGGACGAAGTCAAATTCACCCTGATCATGATCGAACACAACATGCGGCTCGTCATGGGTTTTTGTAAGCGAATTATCGTGTTGGACCACGGCATAAAGATTGCGGAAGGCAGTCCTGCGGAGGTCAGCGCCAATAAAGAGGTCATCCAGGCTTACCTTGGGGTTTCCAAACATGCCGGTGCTTGAAGTCAAAAATATGAGAGCCGGTTACGAAGGGACCGAAGTTCTAAAGGACGTGTCCATCGAAATCGAAGGCGGCAAGGGCATCGTTGCCGTCATAGGTGCGAACGGAGCAGGTAAGAGCACCCTGTCAAAGGCGATTACGGGTGTCCTCCCGCTGAAAAGCGGCTCGATTGTCTTTCAAGGGAGAGAAATCAGCAAATTTTCCGTCGGAGATAGGATAAGGCTGGGTATTTCTTGTGTGCCGGAGGGGCGCCAGGTCTTCCCCTTCATGAACACGCTTGAGAATCTCAAAATGGGTGCGCACCTCATAGAAAACAAGGAACTCATCGGCCGGAATCTGGAAAGGATTTTCAGTTATTTCCCCCTGTTGAAGGCTAGATCAAAACAGACGGCCATCACCATGAGCGGCGGTGAACAGCAGATGCTGGCTCTGGGGAGAGCCTTCATGTCAAATCCTTCGTTGCTTTTCATGGATGAGCCAACGATGGGTTTAGCCCCCCTGATCGTAGAAGAACTTAGTGGAACCATCACGAATTTGAATCAGGCAGAGAAAGTAGAGATCGTTCTCCTTGAGCAGAATGCCCAGCTCGCTCTCGACATCGCTTCTTACGTGTATGTCATGGAGGTGGGGAAAATTGCGCTCGAAGGCACTTCCAGTGCGCTCAGGGAGAATGAAAAAGTGAAAGAAGCATATCTCGGGTTGTGATGTTTCATTTGAAAAACCCGGGTGCGTCAGCTTGCCGATCAAATGAATTCAAGGGGGAAAAATGGTGTCCGAGCAAGGTCATGAGAAATGAGGGAGACACGGTTTCTCGAGTGACAATGAATCAAATAGAGGGCGTTCAAGTGGGATTCATCCAATCCCGCAGTTTTGAGCAATGAGACAAACCTGGAGGAAAGGAGGAGAACCATGAGAAACAAGAAAAAGGCAGGGGTGATGATGGGTTTTCTTTTTGTGCTGTTGCCGCTGATTCTGCTTCTTTGGATTGAACATGCACCGGCGGCTGACCAATCTTGGGGAAGGGATTTAAAAGTTGGTGGGTGCTGGGCACTGACCGGCCCGGGAGCTCCCTGGGGACTGGGGTTGGCCAGGGGATTGGAGCTTGGATGTGAGGACATTAATAGGAACGGAGGCATTGCCTTAGGCGGTAAAAGACACAAGGTCGTTGCTGTCAACGAGGACGATCAATACAAAGGCGCTGTGGCTGTGGTGAAGGTGAGAAAGCTGATAGAGGAAGAAAAAGTGGATTCCTTTATCGGATTCCTGTCATCTGCCGCGGTCCTGGCAACTCAACCACTGACGGAGCCGGCCAACGTGATTCAATTCTGCTGCTCCCAGGGTAAAATTCTCGGCAAGGAACATCCTCTGACCTTCAGAGCGCTAAGTTACGTGTATAGCCATGCTGACGCATTTTACAGCTGGCTGAAGGACGCTCATCCTGAATTTAAAAGGGTTGCGGACATCGCCCCCAATGATGCTTCCGGTTGGGGTTCGACCGATGGAGATGTCTGGGCTGCCATGAAGCATGGATACAAAATTGTCTTCCAGGAAAACTACGAAAGAGGACTTGGTGATTTTGCTCCCCTTGTGGCAAAAGCCCTGCGGAGTAAACCGGATATCATTGCGCTGGCAGGGGTCCCTCCTGGAGACTGCGGCCTGATTGTCAAGGCCGCTCGTGAAGCAGGCTTTGACAAAGTGATTTACGGTGCTACGAGACAGGACCTGACCCTCGTAGTCAGAGTCGCAGGCGAGAGATTCAGTCACAACGTTTATACCAACTCATACCTCCCCTGGAACCCGAAGGCCTTTCCAGGTGCGAAAAGGGTCTATGAAGCGTACATGGCGAAAGGCTATGAATGGGCGCCGCTTGTGCCTATGGGATACTGGTATGCCCAGTGCTTCAAGGCCGCCGTGGAAGCCACCGACAGCACCGACGGGAGAAAGATGGCCGAGGCTTTGAAAAAGATCAAGATCGATACGATAGAAGGCCCAATCTATTTCGGGTCTCCATTTGGAGTCAGTGCCTATTACCCCATACCGATCAGCGCGATAAAAGATGGAGTGCCGGTCATGATCGACTACAGGGACCCGAGTATCATTACCGAGGAAGATTATAACTTTAAGTTCCAGAAGAGCATGCTCAGTCCGTAAGGTGTCTAAACCAAGGGCAGTCCCAGTCTGCATGGGCTCATCTCGAGAGGATCAGAGGGAAGCTTCCCTCCGTGAGGAGGGAAGCTTCGGCTGAGCTCCCAGTTCGACCTCCTTTGACCATTTCACAACGCCTGATCGCTCAGGGCTGACAAACCAATCTTTTCACCAAACGCGGAAAGAGGCATTTTAAATGATTCGATATCAGAAGGCTAAGACAAGCGAAAATGATTGTGTCTCCAAACGGCATGTTTGAATGCTTGGAAAAAACCGAGAGAGGCGGTGAGGAAGATATTTGATCGGATTACTTTTGACCCGCGGGTTAGGGGGGCCGGGCCTGTATTCGGGGGATGGGAATTCCCGTCTCCGTCATCGCTTGACAGATCGGCCACGGGGCACCCTTTGAGGAGATCCTGGAAGGATCCCCTGACCTCGAACGCGAGCACATGCAGGCGGCCCTTTAATATGCGGCGTGGCATACAAAAGAGGAGGTTTATCCCGTGGTGAGCAGTTAGGCTCCCGAGAGGCTAGGAAGCACTGTCGGGAGCCGGATGGGGGGTTCGATGGTCATTTGCTTTTCCCGATTACTTTAAGGGTGTCGGTCACTCCTGTTGCAGGTTCAAGCGTCCAGGAGGATCCTTCAATCTGACAGAAAGGGGATATGAGTCTCGATATCTCAACGAACGCTTCGTCGGCTTTCCCCTGTTCAGTAAAGATGAGATTGTAGCCCTTTGACTTGTCACCATCATAGCAGGAGAAAGTCTCCCATTTCTTTATGCAGGAGGGAAGTGGCTTCGAGGTCATGTCAGAGAAGCATTTCATCCACTCTTCTATCTTGTCGTTTGGCATCCTGTAGGTTCCTATAAATATCATGGCTTCTCACCTCCATTTGCTGAAATTTTGACAAGGATTCGATTTCATGTAGGATCGCTTTCGATTGGAGAATTAGGCTCCCGACAGAACGCTCAAGCTTCTGTCAGGCTTTTCTTTGACAGTTGAGGAGGCCTCAAGGGGCTAAAAGCCGCATTATTACTGAATTGGTATGTGCAAAACATCCAAAAGGTAGTGCCAATGTTTTTCGAATTTCTGTGTTATTTATGTTGACAGA